>Ga0247611_10000665_pt1 | contig 68114 bp, 51 predicted proteins | sample 177DNAGHGhighgp2_FD_192422 | JGI IMG/M metagenome (GOLD analysis project Ga0247611, IMG submission 192422) | Sheep rumen microbial communities from Palmerston North, Manawatu-Wanganui, New Zealand - 1770 DNA GHGhigh gp2 | ecosystem: Host-associated > Mammals > Digestive system > Stomach > Rumen...
GTACATCGGTTATAAAAGTAATAAAAAAGCTTCTATGATGCTTCGCATCGAGCTTACTCAATCCCACCCTTCATCATCATTATTCTCCATATATCGGCTCATGCCATTATCCTCCATGTCATCCTCTGACGCAGGGTCGAAGCCGCGCATATTATCGTAGTCACTCGATTCATGAGAGTGATTAACCCTTTCTATTCATAAGATTTATTATTTTACTTGCTATGCTTCTACATCCATAACCAATACTCTTTGATTGCAAAGATAATAAAAAAATCGATTAAGCGAGAGCAAAAGAATATAATATTTATACCAAGTGTGAGAAATTTATTCAATAAGTGAGCATGTAAGATTCGATAAAAACGGTCCTGTCCTTGAAGAATATTAACTTTAACAAAAAGAAAATTCGCAAAAATGATAATTATTCGCAAAATAATTCTTATCTTTGCACCCGTCAGACACGAATTAAGACAATGAATATTGAATTTGACAATACGACTTTAGAGGAACTTTACACCAATGGTAGGACCCAGGACCACCAATATAAACGGCTGTCTAAGGACGTTGTGAAGCAATATATCAAGGTAGTAAACTATATTAAGGCTGTCAACCGGTTGGAGGACCTCTTCCAAATCAAGTCGCTCCACTACGAGAAAAAGAAAGGCGATCTAAAAGGTGTTGATGCCGTATGGATCAACACCCAATATCGTCTCCTTTTCTACAGTTCGCCTGATGAAACAGGCATCATTGTAAACGCATTGTTATTTGAAATTTCGAAGCATTATGAGTAAGAAAGTATTAACCCCATTCGTTGCCACACATCCTGGCGAAATGATTAAAGACGAACTCAAGGAGCGTGGTATGACGCAGAAGCAACTGGCTGCAGAGACTGGCATCAAGACCTCCGTGCTCAGCGAGACTATTAATGGCAAGCGTAGCGTGTCACTCAGCGTTGCAGTTGCTTTGGAGAAAGCCCTTGGTATTTCAGCTGATATTTGGATGAACATGCAGACGCAGTACGACCTCGATACTGCTAATATTGCAGAGCGTGACAATCAGCGTGAGACCGTTGCCGTTACCATTCCTATGCGCGACCGCAATCTCTTGCAAGAGTTGGTTCGTAAGTTTGGCTGGGCCTGCGTATTCTGAGAATTTAGGAAATCGCCCAGGCCCACCTATGATGCTTCGCATCGAGCTTACTCAATCCCACCCTTCATCATCATTATTCTCCATATATCGGCTCATGCCATTATCCTCCATGTCATCCTCTGACGCAGGGTCGAAGCCGCGCATGTTATCGTAGTCGCTCGATTCATGAGAGTGATGCGAAGATGAAGAAATGGAAGTTGATGTGGAAGTGATCTCTTCTTCTTTTGACGATTCCTCTTGAACGGTTGCAGAGGCAGTATCAGGTTCAGACAACTCGGTAACGGGCTGGCTATCATGTGCGTCCAGCCCTGCCTGTCCTGGCTTATTTCTACATGCCGAGATTGTCAGCATGAGAAAAAATACAGCAACTATATAACCCTTTCTATTCATAAGCAAATTACCATGCTTCATCATCACCATAAACATAGCGGTCGTTTTACTATTTTTTATCTATAAGATTAAATCCCGATGTTTGAAATTTTAGTAGTTTAAGTCCATCATTAAATTGCTTCACATAAGCAATAAATGAGTCCTCGGTAAATTTAATGATATCTGAATAATGCTCCATTATGTAATCCCACCAATCTTCATCAAATAACACACCTTTGCTTCCCAATGCATACGGGCAAGCAAACTCTATGCTATTGGATTTCTGTATTACTTCTTCGTTTGTGGTAAAGGGAATCCATGGAGACAAGAATCTATAGGGTACATTTTTCAGTAAAGGATCAAGAATCTTATCAATACCCTGAGAAGTGAAATGCTGTCTTAAGTAATTTTCCACGATATTGCTTGACGCATTTTTTATAAGTGTTGTTTTCTTTGTAATATCTACCAGATATTTTGGTAGCATGTCAGGCTTGCCCAGCGCAATCTCTGAATCGAAAATGATTGGCCAAGCCAAAGCAGCCATTCTTACAAGAATGTCTTCATATGCAACCTTAAGACTATTTTTCTCCTTTGCCAATGAAATAATAGCCAAAAACCAAAAGTACTTATAAGAAGTGGCCTTCTTATCAAAGATTTTATCTAATGTTTTTGTATCTATCTGTTTGGTGGTTTTAGCAGGTTTCTTCTGAATTGTTATATCAACTATATCAGTTTTTTGAATGGAATCATCTGAAGTCATATCAAGACTGACATGTTTTACAGGTTCTTTTTCAGACTTCTTAATGGTTTTGCCCTCATCCGTTATAATATTCTTATAATAAGGAAGTTCCTTTTTATAATAATCTATAAGTTCTTTGGGAACAATAATCTGACAAAGCCTCAAACATTCAATAATTGGAAATAAGCCAAACAAAACTTTGCCCTCAAATACCAATGTTTCTAATTTTTCACAATACGAAAAGGCGGTATCTCCAACATATTCGATATCTTTTGTTACAACATACTTATCAATACCGGCCTCAAGAAAAGCACAATCCCCGATAACACTATTTGTGACAGTAGATGTCGATTTTGCCAAAGTCTTATAGTAAGCTTTTTCATTCCTATACTCAGGTATGACGATTGATTTTTGGAATTCTTTCTTCTCCTCTTCCGTAAACTCTTCATCAAAGTGGTAGTTTTCAAGCATTGAATAGAGCATCTTAATCTCTTCATCTTCCCAATTATCAAGTATGAAAGCCATGAATTCTACCCATCGAAAACTCTCCTCTATTCTTGATGTGATGATGAGGTTGTCGTCATTACAGAATTTTACCAATTTGGGATTGAGCATCAGCAAACGAATGGACAACAATAAGGCTAAAACATGCTTCGGCGTTTTATTACCCTTTGCTTGGAGGCTGACATTTGTGACCTCCCCAAAGAATCTGCCATCAATATAAACGGATGAAACATTCGAAAGGGAAAAGCCATTTTTTACAAACGAATCTTTTACAATGTTATAGAAGACATTCAAAGTGTAATCGTCTTCTACAGAATTTCTGATAAAATTGATAAACGATACGGACTTCATATTAACATTGATCTTTACTGATTTCTCGGTTTTCTTTTTCTTCCTTCTTTGGCAGGTGGGAGAACAAAGAAGAATAACTCTTGAGTTTTACATCTGCATCACTTTTACTTACTGAAAGACCATAGGCAGTTGTCAATAGAGCAGAAAGATTAGAAATAGAGGCTTTTTCTTTGACATTCTCTTCATTCCAGACTGTAGAATCAATTATACGAATATCGGTAAATGTGTCTATAGGTTTTGTCAGGAACGAGAAAGTGCTACCGCCACCAGAGTACACGATAATACGATCCTTCAGAGCATTGTAAAGATTTTGCACTGGGATGCTCGTTTCTTTTTGAATCTTTCGCTGCAAATCTCTTACCAAATTATAAACAAGTTCGTGTTTCTTTCTGTTATATTTGTCGATGACTTCCTGATTCGCTCTCTTTTGAAAATCTCCATCTGCGTAATCAAATCCTGACCTTGCTGCAACATAGTTTAGACCCCTTGGTATTGACCAGAATTTGTATATCATCGGATTACCATTTTCTATTGTAAAGAACGAAATGTCTGTGGTACCACCTCCAATGTCAGCCGTCAAGCTCATTCCCGTGGGAAGTTTTCCTCTTGATGTGAGAGCTATCAAACTGGCATAAGCTTCTGGGAAGATGTTAATCCAATATTCATCTTTCAACTCTTGGGAGAATCTTTTATTTTGCGTCTTTTCAATGAGTCCGTCTACTTTTTCATTAAGGAAGCTTTCAAAATCATTTTTGTACACATCTTCCACCAAGTAATAAGAACTAGCAAGTATTTCAACGGCTAGTCGTTTGTTCGCATCGTAAGTCACTTCGTCGACGGGGACTCCCATGTTGATGGAGAAATTCGTGCCATATTTTTTCTCCAAAAGGAATATGACATACGCGAGATACCATATGCACAATGTTCGATTGCTTATCGCGGTGACACGATTCCATTCTCCGCCAATGAAAGTGGCTTGTTTGAAATACCGGAACACGTTTGTTGCATCTTTATAATCCCTCATTTGCGATTCATATTGCATTTCTGCCTCCTCTAAGCGCTTGTTATTTCTTTCTTTAATGTTTCGAAGGCGTATTTTAAGCATTGTTTCTAACACATGCTTATCCTCAGGTGTATTATTGTCCGTTGAATACTCTGTATACAAACCGTCAGCCAAATATGATACATCAAATACATTTTCTAGAGCAATAGATTCTTTATGGGGCAGCTCGGGTTCCGCTTTCTTCTTTGTTTCATCTACATACCCATAGGAAAGTGTTTCATCATTGTTTATTTGTATAACTGATGGCAAGAAATATGTAGGATTCCCTTGTAGGTCTGTAAATTTAAAGAATTCATAATTTGGTTCTCCATGACCTTCATCGGGAATACGCTGCACACAAATTTTTGTCTGATGCGTACCAAAATCAAGTCCTATTCTTATCTGATCCATAGTGCTAAACAATTTGAACAAGGTTTAACGATTTTATTTCATGTGTTACTTTCAGATGTACATCACGATTGATGCGCTCTATATCTATTTCACGTTTCTCCAGCAAGTCACGAAGGTTGGCGCGCTGCAATCGTAATGCATTTTCAGCACGTCTTAATTCCTCGTCATCATCAACAGAAATAGCATGTTCTCGTATCATTTCCTGATTTGATATAATCCGTTCAAAGTTCCTTTGACGAGTTTCATAATATTGAATCGTCTGTTGATAGCGTAGCTTCTTACTGTTGTCAATACGACTTTGAATCTCCTTCTGATGATTCAATACATATTCATTTACACAGTCATTTAAGTCATAGCGGAGGTCTGCTATCATTTCCTCATCCAATCTGCACGACTCCTCTAACGGTGCATATTGACCATCAACCTGAGCACGCCCCATGAATCGTTCTGCCAAGTCATGGTCTTCCACTATATGTCCATGAGCAACATCGAAGAGAATCGGATAAAGCGAATCAGTTACTATGGGCTTTTCAAACAATGTTCGTGTAACAGAAATCTTGTATATTGCAAGCATATACAGCCCTTTGCCTATTTCCGAAGGCAAGTGATTTGAAGGGAGTTGGAAGAAAAATGTACATTGAGCCTTTTCGCGATTCACTTCAAACAATTTCACTCCTGCGCGTATGATTGGGTGATAAATATTAATGAAAGCAAGTTCCTTTTCCTTAAATGCTTTTTCTTGGTCAAAAGTCATCCGCAGTTCTAATTGATCGTCTATTTCCGTCAAATATTTGCGAAACAGTTTTTTGCTGTCTGGATCAGCAGGCTGGTATTGCTCAAGGAATCGCTTCATGACTTTGGGGTCACTCTTGGGAATCTTTAAGATATAGACATCTGGCGACTCGGACAAGACAAGTTCACATGTTGTTAAGTGCTCCTTTATTATCTGGAGAACAAAATGATACAATTCTGTGCTAGTCACATAAGCATTGTTGTTTACAATCTTGTTTATTTCATCCCTGAAATATGAGTCGTTTGTCAAGGCATTTGTCAATCCTTCTTCGATTTTCTTAAGGTTCAACTTCTCATTCTCTATTGCACGCTCTATTTCGATTCGCTTTTTCTCTACTTCTTCAGGCTTTAATTTATCCGAATAAAAGTCACGCCCCATATTTTTCAATGCGTCTTGGATTGTGATACTCTTTCCATCTCCTGTTTGCATCACAGAATCTAAGATGGCTTCCAAATCGCCTATAGATTCTCTGAAGATACCGATACGCGTCATAAGACGTTCATAAATATCTTCCAGAATGGATTCAGCAACAATGATAGTATTAATGTTCACCTTGGGAGATTCCTGGCCAAATCGATCAATACGACCGATACGCTGTTCTACGACCATCGGGTTCCATGGAAGGTCATAATTAACTAATGTATTGCAGAATTGCATATCAAGACCCTCACTACCTACTTCAGAAGAAAGGAGTATCTGTATTGAATCATCAAACTGGAATCTTCTTAGAGCAGCAGTCTTGTCTATCTTGGGATCGCCATATATGAGTTCACACTTATACCCAGCTTTTCTAAGCCTTATGCTTAGGTATTTCAGGGTTTTCTTGAAAATCGCAAATATGATAATCTTCTTGTTGCCGTGGCCGAATACAGTTTTTAGAATAGTAAGGAGTTGTTCAAACTTTGAGTCCCTGTGTTCATTATAGCGGTCAATACCCCTGTCTAAATCATCATTGTCATTTAAATATGCCCACACGCTACTTGCCAGCTGACGCTTAATAGTTACCAATCCCATGCTACCCGTCCTTTCTCGGCCATATTCATCGATAACCGTATGCTCATCGATATAGTCTTCTATCGCTTGCTCATAGGCATTCCTCTCATCTGCGACAAGGCTCACACGATGTGTATAGGGATTACGTTCGGCCTGTGACCAATCCTGAGTCACTTCACGTTTGCGAGTCCTCGAAAAGATAGTATTCATGGGACTCATCTCTGACAGGTTGAATTGCAACTGAGCTCGAATGGCTGGAGTATCATAGCCTTGTGTCAACAGTTGCATAATATCTTGGTATATTGGATAATCTTTAAAATAGTCACAAATCAAAAAGTTTTGCGTAGATTCAATATCATTAATAGTATTATAGGTCGTTACTTCAGACGAAGACAGTTCGTTGGCAATACTGCGAAGGTTTGCACCACTATTTAACTGATTCAAGGCTCTCACGAATGGACGATTCAGCTGAACATTGTTTCTGAAGACTTCTGGATTGTCGTACATATCTGCATCGAGCAAGTGTAGTTGATTATATAGATTAAATTCGTCAATCATGATAGGTGTCGCAGACATAAAGACCACGCTGTCAGAAGCTATCAGCAAGCGCTCTGCGCCATGATAAATCATCGTATTGTTGTTCCTCAGTTTATGAGACTCGTCACATACGATAATACTAAATTTTATATTTCTCTCATCTATCACTTTGAGGATTTCGCTGGTATCTCTTATTTTGTCGTAGTTGATAACGGCGAGCACGCCTCCATTATGATGTTGAAGTTCATGTATTAACGTTTCTTTCTTATCTATTTCAATAAATTCCAGCCCAAATTTTTCGTTTAGTTCGGTAGTCCATTTTGAGCGAAGAGCCATGGGACATATTACGAGAGCGTTATGAAACTCTCCACGAGCTTTCAATTCAAGCATGATATGACCTGCTTCAATTGTTTTACCTAAACCGACTTCATCTGCTATTAGTAGTCTTTTGTTGTCTGAGTTCAAATATTTGAGCAGAGGTTTGAATTGATATGGCCTGAACAATGTACGCGACGCTTTCAGCGAAGAGATGGTACTATTGTTCGAACTTTGTATCTTGAAGGCGGTATTTCCTTTCAAATATTCAGAATAGTGATCAAAATAATTCTCTTTGACTCGTTCAAACGGGTCAGTAAGGTCAACGTTTGGCAACAAGTTGTCGCTATTCTCGTCAGCCTCTCTATCATCATATTTGACTTTATAAAGTTGCCTTCCCCTGCGAGGAGGATGAATTTCTATAATATATCCGATTTCGTCAGTAATAGCATTTTTAATCTTATCCCCTTTACTGAATTTGCTCATGATTATTAGGTAATTAGTTATTCGTTGTTATTCGTATCAGTCCTTTGTCATAGATGCCTCCTCTTTCCTCACCCAGCCATGGAGAAGCGGAAGACTTCAGTTTCTTGCAGTTCCGGGCGTTCAGTTACCATTCTTACATAGTCGCGTATCAGGTGGCGCCAGTCATTACCACCCATGCTGAAGTAGCGTTCTTGGAACTCCTTCTGACACTCCACGACAATCTGCATAATAGTGGTGCCTTCATCCAACCCCATCATGTTATGTACCAAACGACGCACGTTGTCATCCTTCTCCACATCGTCGAGCAGGGAGCTGGCAGGCTTCAGTCGAATTTCTTTAGCAGTTTTGGACGAACGCCGGCTGACGGCAACTGACTGAAAATTACTCTCATCGTCAGCCCAACGGTTACATTGTTCCATAACAGTTTGCAATGCCTGTTCCTGACCCTCCGGGGGATAATGGTATTTCTTCAACAGGCGCTTCACCATCACACGCATCTTGGCACGAGCCGAATCCTTGTGGTTCCAGTCGATGGTGCGGTTCTTGCGGAGCTGTTCTGTCAGTTCCTTCGTCAGCTTAATAAACTCCTCGTTCGTATAGGCATCCTTTACGCCTTCAGGAGTACTGAGGGCATCGTAGAAGGCTTTCTCCTCCACGTTCAGTCCCAGTTCGTTGCCTTCCTCCTCACACTTCCTGATTTCTTCTGCCATCCGCAGCAGCTCTGCAATGACCTCTTCATTCGTCAGCAGACCTTTCAGATAGTTCGACAGGGCGTTATTCATCATCTCACTGAATTTCAGACTCTGCACGATGTTCGTCCGTTCAAAGTTGCGAATCTTATCTTTTATCAGTCCCTCCAAAATCTTAAGCGCAAGGTTGCGCTCTTTCATGTTTTTGATTTCTGCCATGAAGGCTCCTTCGAAGAGCGAGAACTTTACATTTGTAAGCACCTCTACGCCCTGGCTCTGCAGGCTCTGCTCCAGCAGTCGTGAAATACGCTCATTGATATCATGCTTGGAAATAGTTGTACCTTTTGCATACAGTCTTACCAGCATCACCCTCACGGCATCCATGAAGGTTACTTCCAACTTGTCGTGTTCTGAAACGAGCGACTTACAAAGTGTCAGGGCATTATGCAGAAGCTGACTCTCTTCAACAAACTTCTTACGTCTTTCCTGGTTTTCAAGTCCCAGCATGAAGTTCACGCCACCCGTTATCAGCCTGCTGCGTTCCGAATCTGAACCTTCATACCACACTTCATAGTCGAAGCCGTGCAACAGGTCGCGGCAAATCTCCTGTTTCTCCTGGAACTTCACCAATGCCGTCTTTCCGATATCAGGATCACCAAACTGTTTCCTGTCGCGCTGGGTGTAGTCTTGCATGGCCTGCTTCAAGGCGCTGGCTATTCCCACATAGTCAACCACCAGTCCACCCTCCTTGTCAGGGAACACCCTGTTCACGCGGGCAATGGCCTGCATCAGGTTGTGTTCCTTCATGGGCTTATAGACGTACATGGTTGCCAGACTCGGCACATCGAATCCCGTAAGCCACATATCCACCACGATGGCAATCTTCATCGGACTTTCATCATCCTTGAACAAGGCAGCATATTCCTTGTTCCGCTTGGCGTCTATCACGTCGTGCCACTCTTCCTTATCAGTATTCGCGGCACTTGCCACCACATGCATCTTCTCCGTCCAGTCAGGACGCAACTCCAGAATCCGTCTGTATATCTTTACAGCAGCCTCTTTGTTGTAAGCCACAATCATCGCCTTACCTGTCAATTCATACTGGCGGTTCTTCTCGTAGTGCTCCACGATATCCTTACAAAGACTGTTTATCGTATCAGGATGACACAATATCTCTTTCAGTCCACTATTCTCCTGACGGGCTTTGTGTATCTGCTCTTCGGTAGCACCCTCATCTGCCAAGCGGTCAAATTCTTCATCCAATTTCCGCAAGGCCTCTTCGTTCAGGTTCAGCTTCACGACACGACTCTCATAATATACTTCTTTCGTAGCACCATCTGCCACTGCCTGCGTCATGTCATAGATGTCGATATAGTCACCGAATACTTCCTTCGTATCGCGGTCGCGCTGGGAGATGGGTGTACCCGTAAACCCGATAAACGAGGCATTGGGCAATGCTTCACGCATCAGCAGCGCAAAGCCTTTTTTCATCTTCTCGGCCTTCGAGTCCCAATGCTCGTCGCCATATTGCGAACGGTGAGCCTCATCGGTTATCACAATGATGTTCTCTCTATCGGATAGCAGACCCGTTCCTTCCTCAAACTTCTGAATGGTGGTAAAGATGATACCTCCAGTCCGTAAGTCTTTCAGTTTCCTCACCAAGTCTTCACGTCCTGCCGTCTTGGTCAGCTTGCCTTTTTCGTTCAGGTCGAAGCCTACGCGTTGCGGTTCCTGACGCAAGAACTTCTGACAACCAGCAAACTGTTCATACAGCTGCTGGTCAAGGTCGTTGCGGTCTGTCACAACCACGATGGTACATTGCGGATAGCGTTGCACCAGCAGATGCACATAGAACACCATCGAGAGTGACTTGCCGCTGCCCTGCGTGTGCCAGAACACACCTATCTTCCCGTCACCGCCAATAGCCGTATCAGTCTTCGTCAAGGCTTTATTTACGGCAAAGTACTGATGATAGGCTCCCATAATCTTGGCAATGCGTCCGTCCTTATGGTCAAAGCAGATGAAGTTCTGCAGAATGTCAATGAGGCGCTCTTTCTGGAAGATGCCGTTGAAGAAGGTCTCGTAGTCGGCAACCGCATTCGATTCTACCGTTCCGTCCACGCTCTTCCATTCCATGTAGCGATTCTCCTTGGCTGTAATGGTACCAGCCTTTGAGGTCAGCTGGTCGCTGATGACGGAGAATGCATTATATACAAACAGCGAAGGACATTTCTGCTGATACTGCTTTATTTGCAGATAGGCATCTTCATCACTGGCTTCTTCCCTTGTAGGTGATTTTAATTCTATCACCACTAGAGGCAATCCATTCACAAAGACCACCATATCACAGCGAATTTTGTCATACTCTATGACTGTCCACTGATTCACCACCTTAAACTGGTTCTGCAAGGGACTGTCATAGTTCACCAACTTCACCAGCGCAGTCTTCGGGCGTCCATCCTCCGAGTACTTCACCTCCACACCATTCTGCACATAGTCCATCAGCTGCTCGTTTCTCTGCTCCAGAATACCTTCGTTCACATGGGTCACCAGTCGGAAAGCCTCATTCAGTACCTCCGCACTCAGCATCGGATTCTGCCGTTGCAAAGCGTCCCGCAGATCTTCCTCATAATAAGGATTCCTATAGTCACGCTCCACGTCGTAGCCACACTCGTATGCATATCCCAAATCCTGGAATAGCTGTATCAGCGTCTTCTCGTAACTCTCTTCTGTATGTTTGTTGGTGCTCATTGTTGGTTATTTTTTTGAGGAGTTTAGAGGAGCTTAGAGGATTCTATAGGATGTCCTCTTTAGTCCTCTCCAGTCCTCTTCAATCCTCTCTCGTCCTCCTTGCCAGCTCTGCCTCGAGTTCTTTTATTCTCTTTGCTTGCTGCCGGATAGTTTCTTCCATCTCTTTCGTCTTGCGGTCTTGCTCCGCCCGATATCCGGTGCGCACCCTGTACATGCGCTCCTTCATGCCGCCTTCCTTGCGGAATCGGTCTTCAAGGGTTGTCAGGTAGCCGTTCATCATCACATCTATCTGGCAGCACATCGTGTAGCCTATGTTTGCCATCTCCTCATCATTCCATTTCTGGAAGAAGGATTCATAGTCTGCGAGCCTGTTGTGCGACTTGGTGAACTCGTGCATTCTCTGATAGCGAGGGTGCTGCTTGTCCCATAGTGACAGCCGTCGCGAAAGCAGGTAGTCTTTAAAGTCTTCCCTCAGTTCATGAATGCTGGAACGAGCTACATTGAGCAGTTTCAGCTCCATCTCTGTGGAAGTCTTGCCATCCTCCGAGCCTTCAATGATGTTCTGTTTGCCCGACCGTGCAGCCTGCACCATCTGATCTACGGTGCGGTCGCCATGTTTAGGCAGGAAACGCTCACAGAACACGAAGGTCATCTGGTAGAGAGCTTCCGACTTCTGATAGAAACGAAGCTCCTTCCAGTTTGCCCCTTCGAGCAGTATTCTTTCGGTGTTATTTAGCTCATTCATGATGGATTAAACTTTTATTTCTCCTGACATCAGCTTTGGAAGGAGTGTGTCGCGGAGTTCCGCAAGGCGACGGGATTCCTGTTCTATTAAGCCTTTCTTTGTAATGAAAGATGATATCTTATCTTGAAATCTTTGTATATACTCTTTAGGGGGTATTACCAAATCAAAATCATGTATATCGGCAGGCTTTACATGAGGCTGTACTGCACCAGTTTGTGCATGTTTCAGCAAATGGCTATTGATAGCTAAGAAGCAATATACAAATAGCCAGTTTTCGCATGTAATATCAATAAAAGAACAATCTGAAGCCCATACTTCCTGATGGTACATTCTCATAAAACCAGCATTAGCACCAGAACCACTAACAGTTATTACTGGTGCTTTCGTGTTTGAAATAATATGGTAGCAAGCAGGTTCCAAACCACCTGCTACTACAGGAACATCCCCAGGAATCGCATTCTTACTTAATAGCCCTTTGCCTCTTTTGAATTGGCAAAGTTCTCCAAGTTTTCCCACTCTCCACCCTTTCGGAATCATTCCTAATTCTGACTCTACAAACTCACCATCACGGAACGGCTCAAAGTCCACAAACCACGACTTGAACAAAGCCTGTGCCTGCTGCTCTAAATTCTCATTAATGCGACGATTATTCTCTATTTTGTCATCGAGGGAAGAAAGGAGAGAGGATATTTTGTTCTGTTGATTCTTATGTGGAATCAAAACCGGCCATTGCATAATCTGATTTCTGTCACCACGAGGCATCTTAGTTCCTTTTGCACCTTGCATGACATAATCAAAGAACAGATCCTGACTCAAAAGATAATAAAGGAAAAGTGGTTTAACTTTCTCAGAAGCTCTCAAACAGATAACGTCTGCAGAACATCCACCAACTTTGTCTGCTCTCCATATTTTCTTAAAGTATGGACGAATATTGGATATAAGAACATCACCATTTTCAAACTTTATAGCATTACCTGATGGAACACTAGAAGACAATGTTACCCCAGCCTTATTAGGTTGCATATTTTCTGTTGAGATATAGGATGAACTATCCAAACAAGATGTTTCTATCCTATCTCTAACTTGTATTACAACCTCTCCAAGTTTATATTCTTTCCACTCTTCCATAAACATCTATTTCAGCTTTTTATTTAAGTAATTAACAAAAGAGCTACAAGATACTAACATGAACAAAGCCTCTTCTGAAGCAGGAGTGTATGTGCCATCTTCATCCATTAAAGCATGCCGGATTCCTGTATCGGGTTGGTTGGTATAGGCATACAGCTTTTCAAATGCAACTTTCAAAATCGGTGGTATGATTAGCCCCTTATCTTTCAATTTATTAAGAGCTTCTCCTAAGGTTTTTTGACCAGTAATCTCACGACAATATGCCTCAACAGCAGAAATGGATTCTTTAATAGAATTCCTATAATCTCCTAATGGACGCTGAGCATACAATTCCAAGGCTTTATTTAAATGTGTTCTTATATTCGAAGGCGAATCAAGCATAGACGATTCAACTGCAGCAAGTTCTTCTTTTGAAGTAATTTCTACAATCTCTGTATTTACAACTCTATAAGCAAAATTTAGTCGCTCAAATTCATAATTGAGTTGTTTTACAAAAGAATGAAAGACATACATTCTTCTGTCATGCTTTGTTTCCAACGCATACAGATATTTGACCGTCATTTCGACCAAGTCCAATTTCCGATACCACGGATTTTTTTCGTTCTCAATAAATGCAGTTGCGACAATATGATATCTCCCTCTTTCGTAAAAGTTACCCTCGCGTTGATTAAGGAAATAAGTCCATAAATATTTTTCCATATCCATATAAGGAGTATCATAATATGCTCGAGAATCTATAAAGAATCCATTTAATTTGTCATAGCATGAACATATCGCATTTTGAATTTCAGGAGTGATTTTTTCTCTGATAATCACATCTGAAACTTTTGTGTAATTATAACGTTCTGAAAATAGTTTCATATTATTCAATAAATGAGAATTTACCTATTTATAAAAATTCCAAGCAAACCAATCATTAATGCAACTCCAATAGATACCCATGTGGCAAATTGCTGCTTAGAGAATCGTATTTCTTCTGCAATCTTGAAGTTGTGTTTTACCAAGTCTCTAAGTTCCTGACTAACGGAATAAGCACAGTTGAAGAACTGAGCCAAGGGCATTTCTTTTTCAGAATAATCGCATGGCCAACATTTTTGATTTCGATTATTGTCAAACCAATTAACGTTTCTATCAGCAAGACAAATCACCTCATTATCGTTAGTAGTATATACATCTGGCTTTACTCCATTAAAACCATTTACTCCAATTGTATGGGAATAAGCATGAACATATGGTATCAAGATGAGATCTCTATTTTGAATCAACAACTCCTTTAGAGCTATCAATTCCGCAACATATCCGAGTCCATCATTAGCAAACCAATCTTCGTGAACCGCCATGTCTAAGAAAACATAGTTTCTTCCATTTTCATGAATAATAGCAATGCCTTTCTTTTCTAACAGTTTGCCCTTATCAAGAGCCTCTGCCAGAGAGCATTTCCCATCACCATATTTGACGATAGCCTTGATGATTTCCTTTTCTGTCTTTTTGAATTTCATCACTCTATTCTACATTAGCCTTTCTTTTGATTGTCGTTATTCTCCAACAGCGCCTTTACTGCTTTGTCGAAGTCGCTCTCAAGCATACGCATTTCGCGCTCACGGTAGATTTCAAACTCACGCTCTGCTTTCTCGATGGCTTCCTGATGCGACACAGTACCAGTGCCTTCGAGGATGTTTTTGCGCAAGCGCAATATCTGGTCGTCGAGGGCTGCCACCCAGTCAGCCATTGTCATGGGATTCTGCTCTAAGGCTTGGAACTCTGCATAATCCAAGAATTGCGAAGTGAGCAGATTCAAACGTTGCAACTCCAACTCCGTCAAATAGTTCTTAGCAATCTTTACATCGTCGCGAGTAACGTAGTTGCCCTTAAAGTTGGTCATACCCACAAAGGGCTTCTCATTATCCACGCGCTCATAAATCAGTTCTGCTGCTGTATGCTCGTGAACGGCATAGTGCATCTTATTCTGTACAGTAGAGAAGAACAGCTTGGTAGTCTTAGAACGAGGGTCATAATCGGTAGAGGTGGCATAGATATCTGTTACCTGCTGGTAGAAGTTACGCTCACTGCTACGGATGTCGCGAATGCGTTGCAGCAACTCCTTGAAGTAGCGATTACCTCCTTGCTTCAGACGTTCATCGTCCATCGTGAAGCCCTTCTGGATATATTCATGCAATAAACGAGTGGCCCAACGACGGAAGCGTACGGCAATAGGCGACTGAACACGATAGCCAAGGGCAATAATGACATCGAGATTGTAGTGCAGTACCTCATGAGTCTGGGTTTTGCCCTCAATAGCTCCATGCTGAGTGGTTGTTCGGAATTTCCGAACTACCACTTCTTTGTCTAGTTCTTTATCTTCAAAGATGTTTTTAAGATGCTCACTGATATTCGACTTGCTCGACTGGTAAATCTCTACCAGTTGGGCTTGTGTCAACCATACATCTTCATCAGCAAACAGAGTATTTACACTCAGTTTCCCTTCATCATCTTTATATAGTATCAGTTTATTCTCTTTCTGTGACATATTTAGTTTTCCCAATTATATCTCAAATCCAATACTACCTAACTGCTTCTTGATCTCATCCTCCAAGCAGTGGCTCTCAGCGAAGAGACTGCTGAGCTCTGAGGTCAGGCGCTGCATCTTTTCAGCAAATGGTTCTCCGTCATCTTCTTGCTCTGCTATGCCAACATAACGACCTGGAGTGAGGATGAAATCTTGGGCTGCGATGTCTTGTAAGGTCTTTACTGCACAGAAGCCTTTTTCATCTTCAAGAGTGCCATTGCGGTAACTTTCGAAGGTGTCTGCAATCTTGCGGATATCTGGCTCCATCAGTTCACGAACGGCACGAGTTACCATCGTACCCATATTCCTTGCATCGATGAATAACACCTTGCCAGCTTGTTGCTTATTGCGAGAGAGGAACCAAAGCGAAACAGGAATACCTGTGCTATAGAACAACTGCGAAGGCAGGGCTATGATTCCTTCTACGAGGTCGGCCTCTATTATCTTCTGACGGATGGTGCCTTCACCTCCAGTCTGAGAGCTGAGGGCTCCATTGGCCAACACCAAACCGATGCGGCCAACGGGCGAAAGGTGGTGAATCATGTGCTGCATCCAAGCGAAGTTGGCATTGCCTGCAGGGGGCAGGCCAAACTTCCAGCGCGGGTCTTTCTCCAACTTGTCCGCGCCCCAATCGCTAAGATTGAAAGGAGGATTGGCCATGATGAAGTCTGCCTTCAAAGTTGGGTGCTGGTCGTTGAAGAAAGTGTCGGCATAGCTCTTGCCCAGATTGGCTTCCAAACCTCGGATGGCGACGTTCATATGGGCCATCTTCCAAGTGCTGGGGTTGGCCTCCTGACCATAGACGCTAATGCCATCAAGCGATTTCTGGTGATTATCGAGGAATTTAGCGCTCTGCACGAACATACCACCCGAACCACAACAGGGGTCATAGACACGACCTGCATAGGGCTGAAGTATTTCTACAATGGTACGGACAATACAGCTGGGGGTGTAGAATTCGCCTGCGTTCTTGCCTTCCATCGAGGCGAATTTCTGCAGGCAGTATTCATAGACACGACCCAGCAGGTCTTTCTCGTCGCCAGATGCCAACATGTGGATATTGGTAAAGAGATCTACCACGTCGCCCAAACGACGCTTGTCAAGCTCAGGACGGGCATAGTTGCCTGGCAACACACCTTTCAGTTTGGTGTTCTCGCGTTCGATAGCTTCCAAGGCATCATCAATCACCTTTCCGATTTCAGGCGTATGGGCAGCAAGACTGATAACCTGCCAACGGGCTTCCTGGGGAACAAAGAACACACCTTCTGCCTCGTATTCGTCTTTATCTTCCACATCAGCCAGCTCATCCTCCAGTAGCTCCCGATATTTCGCCTCGAACTTATCGCTGATGTACTTCAGGAAGATAAGCCCCAGCACCACGCCTTCGTATTCCGAAGCATTCAGGTTGCCGCGCAGCTTATCTGCTGCTCGCCATATCGCATCCTCGAAACCGATAGAGGTGGTATTCTCTTTCTTTGCCATATATATCCGATTTAGGTTTATTCATACCGGCAACGCCGATACTAAAGTGCAAAGGTACAAATAAATGGGAATATAACAAAGCAAAAGACGACTTTTTGTCAACTTGTTCGCGACGCAAAGATTTCAGGAATTCAAGAAGTTTGTCTTGGAAGACACAAAGCTATCCTCTACGGAGCACAAAGCTTTGCTTTAGCGGAGGGAAAGGTGAACTCTGAGCCTCACTCCGTCACCTGAAGATAGAAGCTGAAGGGGCGGAAACCGTCGTTGCAGCTGATCATGGCACTCATCGGGTTCTTCATCCATCCGTCGAAGAAGTTGCCTTCTCCCCTGGCCAGGGATTCCACAAACGGCCGCATGGATTCCCATGCTGACGGACACATGCCTTCCGGCTGCCGGCCGTCGATGGAAACCCACTCCTGCCCTACCCTGACATCGCAGGTGTGTTCAATGGGATTTTCATACTTTGCCATCAGGTCGGGATAGACCGTCTGGCGAATGGCTGTGATTCGAACCTTGTTCATTTCCGGCATCTATGTGATATCACGCAATCTACTAAACAATCCTAAATGTGAGGACAAAATTACGAAATACCGGGGAGAAATGATTAATTTTGCGTCCTCATTTAAGAGTTTTTATATGATAAGACTGGATAGACTGAAGATTTGGTTGCTGATTGCCGCACTCACCATCTGCGGCACGACCAGTTTTGCCTCTTGCGAATCAAGCGGGGAGGACTCTCCCACTCCAACCATTGAGCGGATTGTCAAACGTGGCACTATCCTCATTGGAACGACGGGCGACTACCGGCCGCTGTCCTTCTGCGAGGCTGACGGCAGATACTGGGGCTTCTGCCTGGAGGTGGCCGGGGAGATTGCCAGACGATTGGGGGTCGCCGTGGAGTATGTCAGCACTTCATGGCCTACACTTTCCGCTGACGTGCAAGCAGAGCCGCAGACATTCGACCTCGCCATCGGCGGCATCACCATCACGAATACCCGTCGTGAGACCATGCTCATGAGCGACGGCTATCTGGCTAACGGCAAGACCATCCTTTGCCGTGCGTCGGAGGCAGACCGCTACAAGTCGTTGGCAGACATCGACAAACCCGAGGTGACCGTGATGGTGAATCCGGGGGGACTGAACGAGAAGTTTGCCAACGAGAACCTGACGCTCGCAAACATCGTCGTTCACCAGAAAAACGAGGAGATTCCGTCACTTATAGCTGAAGGTAAAGCCGACGTGATGATCACGGAGATAACGGAGGCTCCCTATTATGTCCAGACGGACTCCCGGCTTGCTGCCCCGCTATTGAACGAGCCTTTCAATCATGGTGAGATAGGTGTGCTGATGCGCAAGGGACAGGAAGACCTGCTACTGATGGTAAACGCCACCATCAGCCAGATGAAGTCCGACGGCTCCCTCCGCCGCCTGCATGAGAAGTACGGGCTGGTATATTCTTACTGAATATACTTCTGCCGTAGTGCTTTTGGAAGCTTAGAGGCCACAAGCTGGTAGGACTCTTTTATCCATTCCTGAACCAGAGCATCTTCCAACTGCTCGTAATAGACATCACTCCAATGTTTCTTGTTCCAATGCCAGGCTGGGGTCACAGCAGAGAACTGACTGCGGAGCTCTTCATTCCTTTCGGGTGACAGCTTCAATGCCAGCCTGGGGGCGGAATCCTTCATGTCATGTTCGCCGCCACCCAGCCAAAGGCATACAAAGATTTTCCCTTCCAGTCGGAAGGTGATGATGTCATCGCCAAACGGCTGATCCTCTGTCACAAAGGGGAGTGACAAGGTGTATTCACGCACCTCTTCGATGTTCATATAGTCAGTCTGAAAAATACACCTTCCGTTGAGATATGGGAAGATATACGAACAAGATGATAAACAGCACGACAAAGGCACCCAGGAAGACATAATAGGCATCGGAGTAGTAGCCGCCCAGGAACACCTTATCCATGAAGCTGTCATAGTAGAATTCTGCTTCTTCCATGTCGAGATGGGTAGGCTTTTCCTTGTTGACGCGGTCGTACAAATCCTCGCCGGTTTCCACCTTGTAGATCTTCCCGTTTACATCTAATTTGAGATAATAGGTGTAGGTCTCGTCGGTATAGCTCTTGCCTCTGCTATCAATTTCATGAGACGTTTTTAAATCGTCGGTTGTGCCTTTAATGGTGTACTCTGTGAGCGGTGCCTTGTTATGTGAAATCCAGAAATGACGGAAATGCTGGATAAAAAACAGACCTATGACAAGGCTGATGCCCAAATAGACGCCCATCCCTATCAAATACATTTTTATGTGATACCAAAGGGAATGCTTCACCTTTGTATCGTTCTTTGTTTCTTCCATTTTTGTTTAGGTTTTAAGTTAATAAATTATGTTTCGCATATATATAACTGAATAAGTCTCCGTTTATTGCATTAAACGTTTTGATTGATACAGCCTGGCGGCTAACGCTCCGCTGATATTATGCCATACGCTGAAGACGGCACCAGGGATGGTGGCAAGCGGATAGGCCGCAAAATGCATGACGGCCAGCGACGATGCAAGACCGGAGTTCTGCATACCAACCTCTATGCTGAGGGCCACGCACTTGGGCTTCGGCAACCGCAACAGTCGGCCTATCAGGAAGCCCACGGACAGACCCAGCAGATTATGTGCCATGACCACAACGATAATCAGCAGCCCGCCAACCAACAGCCTGTCAGCGTTGTGCGACACGACGATACCCACCACTAATGCAATGACAATGGAGGAGAATGCGGGAAGATAGGGCACGACTCGCTTGGTCATTCCATGGAGGAAACGCTGGCAGAGCAGTCCGCAGACGATGGGGGCAATGACCACATAGACAATGCTCAGCAACATGCCCATGGTGTTGACCTCTACCATCGTGCCTGCCATGAGCCACACCAACAAGGGCGTAAGCAGCGGCGCAAGCAACGTTGATGTAGCTGTCATGCCGACCGAGAGTGCCAGGTCACCTTTGGCAAGATAGGTGATGACGTTGGAGGCTGTGCCGCCAGGACAGCACCCCACGAGGATAACCCCCAGAGCCAGCTCTTTCGGCAGCGCAAACGCCCATGCCAGTCCCAAAGCCAGCAAGGGCATCACCGTGAACTGCACCAGACAGCCGATGAGAATGTCCCTTGGGCGGGTAAGCACGATTCGGAAGTCATGCGGCGAGAGCGTAAGTCCCATCCCGAACATGATGGCTCCCAACATCGGGTTGATGGTCTGCGTATCAATCCATGAGAACGAGAGCGGCAGCACCAATGACAGCAGAGCCACCACCAGCACCATCGCACCCATCCATTGGGCTATGAAATCGCAAATCTTCTTCATATCGTATGCAAAGATAGTGAAAAAAGTGAAAAATTAAAAATGAAAAAGGAAAAATGAAAAAGGAAAAGGATAAACTATGAAAGTTGAGAAAAATTTTGTACCTTTGCAAGAGTAAAAAGGAAAATAATATGAACAGCAAAAGAACTTTTCTCATAATAGCGGCTATCGCCGCCCTGACAGCCCAGGCACAGCAGGTGAAGCAGACAGGCTACCCCATCACACCCGTCCCGTTCACACAGGTAAAAGTAAAGCCCAACACGTTCTGGGGCGACCGCATGAAGGCTGCCAGAGAGGTGACCATCCCGCTGGCGTTCAGCAAGTGTGAAAGCGAAGGCCGCTACGAAAACTTCGTGAAGGCGGCTCATCCGAGTGACGAGTATGATGTGTCGAAGTTCATGGGCTTCTCCTTCGACGACACGGATGTCTATAAGACCATCGAGGGGGCGAGCTATGCGCTAACAGGGAGACAAGGAGACAAGGAGTCAAGGAGACAAGGAGACAAGGAGTCAGGGTATATCAACGCGCATTATATTGACTCCATCCTCAACATCGTGGCGGCGGCACAGGAGCCGGACGGCTATCTCTATACCGCCCGCACCATCAACCCGAAGAAGCCGCACCCCTGGGCAGGTTCCACACGATGGAGCAAGGAGGAAGACCTCAGCCATGAGCTCTACAACCTGGGCCATATGGCAGAGGCTGCTGTTGCCCATTGGCAGGCTACTGGCTCGCGGAAGTTTCTCGACATTGCCTGCCGCTATGCCGACTGCGTGGTACGGGAGGTGGGAGCAGCCCCTGGACAGGCCTGTGTGGTGCCTGGACACCAGATAGCGGAGATGGCGCTGGCACGCCTCTATCTGGCCACGGGTGAGAAGAAATACCTGGACCAGGCGAAGTTCTTCCTCGACTATCGCGGAAAGACCACCATCAAGCATGAATACAGCCAGGCGCACAAGCCTGTCGTTGAACAGGACGAGGCTGTGGGCCACGCCGTGCGCGCCGCCTATATGTATGCGGGAATGGCTGACGTGGCCGCCCTGACAGGCGACTCCGCCTACATCCGCGCCATTGACCGCATCTGGGAGAACATCGTGAGCAAGAAGCTGTATATCACGGGCGGCATCGGGGCCACCAACAACGGCGAGGCCTTCGGCAAGAACTATGAGCTGCCGAACCTGACAGCCTATTGCGAGACCTGCGCTGCCATTGGCAACGTGTATGTGAACTACCGCCTGTTCCTGCTTCACGGCGAGGCGAAATACTACGACGTGCTGGAGCGCACTCTCTACAACGGACTGATTTCAGGTATGTCGCTGGACGGCGGAAACTTTTTCTACCCCAACCCGCTGGCATCGACAGGACAGCATGAGCGCAAACCTTGGTTCGGCTGCGCCTGCTGCCCCAGCAACCTGTGCCGCTTCATGCCCTCGCTGCCGGGGTATGTGTATGCCATATCAAGGAGACAAGGAGACAAGGAGTCAGGGAGACAAGGAGACAAGGAGTCAGGGAGACAAGGAGACAAGGAGTCAGGGAGACAAGGAGACAAGGAGTCAGGGAGACAAGGAGACAAGGAGTCAGGGAGACAAGGAGTTCAGGAGGTTTATGTCAATCTCTACATGAGCAACTCCACGGAGATAGATATGGGCAACAAGAAGGTTGTGGGACTGACCCAGACGACCAACTATCCCTGGGACGGAGAAATCAACATCAAGATAGACAAGAATACGGCTGGCACTTTTGCCATGAATCTCCGCATTCCGGGATGGGCACGAGGACAAGTGGTGCCGAGTGGGTTGTATTTCTTTCAGGGAGACAAGGAGACAAGGAGTCAAGGAGACAGGGAGACAGGGAGTCAGGAAGTTTATGTCAACGGCGTGAAACAAGACCTTCCCATCGGCGAGGACGGCTATGTGACCATCGAGCGGAAATGGAAGAAAGGCGATCAGGTGACGCTCTCCTTAGAGATGCAGCCGCGCTTAGTGAAAGCCAACGACAAGGTGGAGGCCGACAAGAATCAGGTGTGCATCCAGCGCGGCCCGATAGTATATTGTGCTGAGTGGGCTGACAACGACTTCAACATCCAAAGCATGCTGCTCAACCAGCAGCCTGCGTTTGAGGTCACGCCCACGGACTTCACCTTCAAGACAACCGGCGAGAAGGCTACCACCATCCACCACACCTTGAAGACCATCACCACAGATGCCCAGGCGCTGAGCTTCGATGAGTCAGGACGACTGGTCACCAGGGATGTCAGGCTGAAACTGATTCCCTACTACGCATGGGCACACAGAGGAAAGGGCAACATGCGCGTCTGGCTGCCCATTCACCTCAAACTGTAGTTCAGGGCAGCCCCAATAGCGGTACTGAACTCTGCATAGTGAGGAATGTGGAAGCGAACACCATAGAGCTTGACGTTCTCTGCGAACACACGTTCGCACATCGGTAGTCTTGTCAGATTGCCAATCATCACGAAGTCCTTGATGCCGCTGCCCAGCGACGAGAGGTAGGTAGCGCTACAGATGGACTGTAGCACCATCCAGATGATGCCGAGGGCGATGTCCTCACGACTCGCATCGGCCTTGGCATTGCCGAAGAGCGAGGCAATGGCATCCATCGGCAGGCCGGGGATAGGCTTGGCGCTGATGTCGCTGATGAGGACGTTGATCTTCGACTTGTCGCCCTGCTCAGCGAGCTCCACCACCTGGTCGATGTCGTCAGTCTTCAGCAACAGGCGCGAAAGGCCCTGCAGGGTTCCGCCTCCCACGCCGATGCCTCCGATGTGCTTGATGTCGGCTCCGTCACACTTGATGATGGACGTACCCGTTCCCATGCTTACTACCATCATGCGCTCATAGTCGGTCTCAAAACGTGCGCCAAGACCGTCGGCAATAAATTCCTCAGCCTTTGATGTGGGCAATCCGTAGATAGGGCTCTCTATATAAGCGCTACCCACGCCCGTAATCATGACATGCTCAATATCCTTGAGTTCTATCTTGTTGTCATACAGGTATTTACCAAAAGCTCCATAAAGTGATGTTACAGGGTCTGTAGCCTTAATACAGATAGGCGCGACCACCTGATGGTTTCCATTGATTCCGACGATTTTCGTCGTGCTGATACCTACATCAATTCCAATTACTATTCCCATGATATATATTTTTTTAGAAGTCAAGAAGTTAAGAAGTTAGGAGTTGCAGGAAGGTGTCCTCGTCGATGATTTTAACGCCGAGCTTTTCGGCCTTCTGCAGTTTCGAGGGACCCATGTTTTCGCCAGCAAGCACGAAGGTGGTCTTGCTGCTGATGGAGCCTACATTTTTCCCACCATGCTGTTCAATCATGGCCTTGTATTCATCGCGGCTATGACGGCTGAACACGCCGCTGATGACGATGTTCATGCCCTCGAGCTTTGTGGACTGCGGTGCCTGCTGTGCGGAGAGTTGCATCTGCAGTCCATAGTCGGAGAGCCGGCGGATGATTTCCTGGTTCTTCTCGTCGTGGAAGTAGTGGATGATGCTTTGCGCCATCACCTCGCCGACGCCCTCTACTTCCTGCAGTTCATCGAGAGTGGCTGCCATAAGTGCATCCATGCTCTTGAAGTGGCGCGCGAGCAGCTTGGCGGATGTCTCTCCCACGAAGCGTATGCCCAGAGCGAAGACCACGCGCTCGAAGGGCACCTCTTTGGAGGCTGCTATGCCGTTGACAATGCGCTGTGCCGACTTTGTGCGGCTTCCGTCGCCATTGATCTGCTGCACATCTATCAGGTAGAGGTCGGCCACATTCCTGATGAGTCCGATGCGGTAATATTCATCTACGGTCTCAGGTCCGAGCGAGTCGATGTTCATCGCCTTGCGGGCAATGAAGTGTTCGATGCGTCCCTTGATCTGCGGCGGACAGCCCGTTTCGTTGGGACAGTACCAGGCGGAGGAAAGCTGAGAGTTGGCTTCGCCCAATTTCACGAGGGGGGTGCCACACTCCGGACAACGTCTGATGAACTGTACAGGCTGGGCAATGATGGGACGCTGGTCGATGTCCACACCTACAATCTTGGGAATGATTTCCCCGCCTTTCTCCACATAGACATAGTCGCCTATATGGAGGTCGAAGCTCTTGATGAAGTCCTCGTTGTTGAGGGTAGCGCGCTTGACGGTGGTGCCTGCAAGCTGCACGGGTTCCATATTGGCGACAGGAGTAACCTGTCCCGTTCTTCCGACCTGATAGGTCACCTCATTCAGGCGCGTGCAGGCACGCTCGGCCTTGAACTTATAGGCGATGGCCCAGCGCGGACTCTTGGCGGTGAAGCCCAGCATGCGCTGCTGGCGGAGGGAGTTGACCTTTAGCACGACACCATCCGTGGCGACAGGCAGGTTCTTGCGTTCTGTGTCCCAGTAGTTGATGAACGCTATGATCTCATCAACGTTGGAGGCTTTTTTCATTCCCTCCGATATCTTGAACCCCCATTGCCGGGCGGCCTCCAGATTCTCGTAATGGCCATCGCCAGGAATGTCTTCACCCAACAGATAATAGAGATAGGCATCCAGATTGCGCGAAGCCACCAGTCGCGAATCAAGGCTCTTGAGCGTGCCGCTGGCCGCGTTGCGGGGATTGGCAAAGAGCGGTTCGCCCGCCTCCTCGCGCTCCTGGTTTATTCTGTCAAACTCCTTCCAGGGGAGGAGTATCTCCCCGCGAATCTCGAACTCACGAGGACAGGATTGGGGTATCACAAGGGGGATGCTGCGGATAGTCCTCACATTGGCGGTCACATCATCGCCCTGGACTCCGTCGCCGCGGGTAAGGGCTTGTTTCAATCTACCGTCTTCGTATATGAGAGAGATGGAGAGGCCGTCGTATTTCATCTCGCAGCACACCTGGAAGTCCTCGCCGCCCAGTCCTTTTCTGACGCTCTCATACCACTCGCTCACATCTTGCTCATTGTAGGTATTGGCCAGGGATAGCATCGGATATTTATGGGGCACCTGACGGAACTGGCTCTGCAGGTCGCTGCCCACACGCTGGGTGGGAGAATTAGGGTCGGCGAGTTCAGGATGGCGCTCCTCCAGATCTTGAAGTTCGTGCATCAGAAGGTCGAACTCCTGGTCGCTGATGACGGGTGCATTCTCCACATAGTAACGGTGGTTATGTTCGTGCAGTTCGTTGCGCAGTTGTATGATTCGTTCTTTCTCGTCCATGAAGTTAGTAAAAGAGTGATGGTTATATTGATTAGCCTTGTGGGGAAGGCAGCGCCTCGAAGAGTATCTCTATGAGGCGGGGGATGGCATAATTGTCGCGTTCTGTTTCCTTGATCCATTGATAGCCCGTCGGGAGTTCCGGCTTTTCCTCGCACTCCCACAGATAGAAGTCGGAGAGCAGGATGCGATGGGTGAGCACATGTCGCACATTCTTGCGGAGCAGGATGGGAGTTGAGGGCGAGGGGGTGAAGGTGGGATTTTCCTCAAGCAGGATGGGTTCCCAGAGTCCCTGCCAGATGTCGCCTGCAGGTCTTCTGCGAAGTGCTGTTTCGCCTTTGCAGCGCACATAGACATAGGTCATTCGTCGCGTCTGCACCTTGAGTTTCTTCTCTTTCACGGGCAGTTGCTCCACCCTACCTGTTCTCAGGGCCTCACAGGTTTCTGACAGCGGACAGGACAGGCAACGTGGTGTCTGCGGCGTACATTGGATGGCTCCGAAGTCCATCATTGCCTGATTAAAGGCTGATGGAGCGCTTTTGGGTAACAGTTCCTGTGCCAATGCCGAAAAGAGTTTTTTGCCCTGCGTTGTGTTGATGGGGGTATCTATGCCGAAGTATCTGGCCAGCACGCGATAGACGTTCCCGTCAACAACGGCATGAGGCAGCCCGAAGGCGATGGAGGCGATGGCCGCTGCGGTATAGTCGCCCACGCCTTTCAGTTTCCTGATTTCATCGAATGTGGTAGGGAACCTTCCTCCTTCCACAATCTGGCGGGCAGCTGTATGGAGATTTCTGGCACGGCTGTAGTAGCCCAGTCCCTGCCACAGGCGCAATACCTCATCTTCGCTAGCGGCTGCGAGATCTTCCACACGGGGGAAGCGTAGCATGAAGCGTTCCCAGTACTCCCATCCCTGCTGGATGCGTGTCTGCTGGAGAATCACCTCGCTCAACCAGATGGCATAAGGATCAGGGGTCTGGCGCCAAGGCAGTTCACGCCCGTTTTCGCCGAACCACTTCAGCAGTACTGTGGCAAAAGAACCTTCATGCATCTCCTTGACTCCTTGACTTCCTGACTCCCTACATGGGGAAGAGTCCATAGAGTTTGGCATCAATCATATCGGTAATGCTCTGGAAGGCATGGATGTCTGACTCAAACTTCGTATTGTCGCCATCCACGATGATGAGGTTGCCCTTATATGTGCTAATCCACTCTTCATAGCGCTGGTTCAGGCCCTGCAGGTAATCAATGCGGATAGACTTCTCGAACTCACGTCCACGCTTCTGGATTTGTGCTACCAGGTTGGGAATGGTGGAGCGGATGTAAATCATCAGGTCGGGAAGGTTCACCAGCGACATCATCAGGTCGAAGAGGTCGGAATAGTTCTCGAAGTCGCGATCGCTCATCATGCCCTGCCCATGAAGGTTGGGTGCGAAGATGCGTGCATCCTCGAAGATGGTGCGGTCTTGGATGATGGTGTCCTTGCTCTTGGAGATTTCCACCACTTCCTTGAAACGTTTGTTCAGGAAATAGACCTGAAGGTTGAAGGACCACCGAGGCATGTCGGCATAGAAGTCCTCCAGATAGGGATTGTTATCCACAGGCTCAAAGCGAGGTGTCCACCCGTATCGCTTGGCAAGCATCTTGGTCAGCGTGGTTTTTCCGCTGCCAATGTTTCCGGCTATTGCTATGTGCATACTTGTATTTTTTTACTTTCTTATTTTCTTACCCTTTTTGCCCTTTTTTGTTTTCTCAGTCTTTTGAGAAGAGTCCGAAGAGTTGGGCGTCAATGCGGTCGATAATGCCAGCAAAGTCCTTCGCACTATGCTCATAGTCTAGGTTATCAACCTCCACCACCAGCACCTTTCCCTTATACTTATTAAATATGAAATCCTCGTAGCGTTCGTTGAGGTTGCTCAGATATTCGAGTGGGATGGTCTGTTCGTAGTCGCGGCCGCGTTTCTGGATGTTCTCGACCAGATGAGGCAGTTCCGCCCTGAGGTAGATCATGAGGTCTGGATACTTCACGATTTGAAGCATTGAGTCGAAGAGTTCCATGTAGGTCTCAAAATCCCTGTCAGACATGTTCCCCATGGCCTTGTTCGTTGCCGTGAACACATATACTCCCTCATAGATGGAGCGGTCCTGAATGACCGTATGATCGGCACGCGCTATCTCCAGAAGGTCACGAAAACGTTCCTTCAGGAAATATACCTCCATGGCAAACGACCAGCGGGGAATATCCTTGTAGTAGTCCTCTAGATAAGGATTGTAGTCAACATTCTCAAAACGAGACTCCCAACCGTAGTGTTTGGCGAGCATCTTCGTCAGCGTGGTCTTTCCACTACCAATGTTTCCTGCTATTGCTATATGCATGGTCTTTAGTATTTGGGCACAAAGTTACAACATTTTTTCATCTTTCATCCATCTTCTTTCATCTTTTTTTCTTACCTTTGTGCACATATTAACAAAAAAGAAGACCTATGCGAATAGATATTATCACCGTTCTGCCGGAAATGCTGGAAGGTTTTGTTCATGAATCGATTCTGGCGCGTGCAGAAAAGAAAGGCCTCGCAGAAATCCGCCTGCACAACCTGCGTGACTACACTTTGGACAAGTGGCGGCGAGTGGATGACTACCCTTATGGCGGTAGTGCGGGTATGGTCATGCAATGTGAACCCATCGACCGATGCATATCAGCATTGAAGGCAGAACGCGACTACGACGAGGTAATCTTCACCTCTCCCGACGGAGAACGTTTCGATCAGCATATGGCTAACGAACTGTCGCTGAAAGGCAACCTCATCATCTTGGCCGGCCACTACAAGGGTATAGACCAACGCGTGAGGGATCACCTCATCACACGAGAGATTTCCATCGGCGACTTTGTGCTGACGGGCGGCGAACTGGTGGCGGCGATGATTGCAGATGCCGTTGTACGGGTGGTTCCTGGCGTGATTGGCGATGAGCAGAGTGCTCTCTCGGACTGTTTTCAGGATGACCTGCTGGCAGCCCCTATCTATACAAGACCTGCTGACTACAAAGGATGGAAGGTCCCCGAAATCCTGCTCAGCGGAAACGAAGCAAAAATCCGCGATTGGGAGCTGGAGCAGGCGATGGAGCGCACGCGCCGGCTGCGGCCGGACTTGGTCAAGTAGTTCAGGGAGTTCAAGTAGTTTAGTAGTTTAGTAGTTTAGGAGTTTAGTAGTTTAGGAGTTTAGGTTTTGAAGAAGTTATTTATTATAGGACTGGCGCTGTTGTGGCAGCTTGGGATGCTGGGGGCGGACCTCGGCAAGGAGGTAACCTGGGACAGGCTAAGCCTGCTGATTGACGGCCGGCGGGTGATGCCGGTAATGGGAGAGATTCACTACAGCCGCGTGCCTACCGATGAATGGCAGCAGGAGGTAAGGAAGATGAAAAACGGCGGCGTCACCATCATTGCCACCTATGTCTTCTGGAACCACATCGAAGAGGAAGAGGGTATCTTCCGATGGGACGGACAACGCAACCTAAGGCGCTTCCTCCAGATATGCAAACAGGAGGGAATCCCCGTCATTCTCAGGCTCGGTCCGTTCTGCCATGGCGAGGTGCGCAACGGAGGTATTCCAGAATGGGCGTTTACCAAAGGATGCAAGTTGCGCGACCAGAACCCCGTGTTTCTTGACTTAGTGAAAAAACTCTACCAACAGATATTCGCACAGGTGCAGGGACTGCAATGGAAAGACGGAGGCCCCGTCATTGCAGCACAGTTCGACAATGAGTATCGCGGACACGGAAGCTACCTGATGGCACTCAAGAAGATTGCAACCGACATAGGATTCGACCTCCCGTTCTACACACGAACCGGATGGCCGGAGCTCACCTCTCCCGTACCCTTCGGAGAGATGATTCCACTCTACGGAGACTATGCCGACGGTTTCTGGGATAAAGACATCACAGAGACGGCCGGCAACTATTACAAGGCTTTCAACTTCAAGGCTTTCCGCTCCTCTACGGCCATTGGCACCGATCTGCTGGGGGAGCAAAAGGAATCGTTGGGGAAGGGCGAGGAATCCTATCCCTATTTCACCTGCGAACTGGGAGGCGGCATGGCGACGGCCTACCACCGCCGCCCCTATGTCTATCCAAAGGATGCCTACTCCATGGCATTGGTGAAACTCGGCTCAGGCAGCAACCTGCTGGGCTACTACATGTATCACGGAGGAACCAATCCCGAAGGAAAGCTCCACACGCTGAACGAGTGTCAGACCTCGCCGGGCACAGCCAACAACGACCTGCCCGTCTGCACCTACGACTTCCAGGCGCCCTTGGGCGAGTTCGGACAAACCTACCCTCAATACTATATGCTTCGCCCGCTACACCTCTTTATGCAGGACTGGGGAGAGACACTGGCACCTATGGATGCCTCCTTCCCTGCCCCCCAGGACCTGGGGAAAGGCGAGGACAGAGGGCTGCGCTGGAGCGTGAGGAGCATCGGCAAAGCGGAGGGGCAGGAGCCGTCGGGGTTCATCTTCATCAACAACTACGAACGCCTGCAACAACTCTCAGACAAGAAGAACGTAAGGCTCGAAGCCTGCGGCATCCAGCTGCCGAAACTCACCATTCCCGCCGGCACGATGGCTATCTTCCCCGTTAACGTGGACGGCATCAAGTATGCCACAGCACAACTGGTGGCCCGTCGCGACGGCAAAACCTACATGATGCAGATAGAAGGCATTCCCACCACCATCGCCCTGAGCAACGGAAAGACGCTGCGCAACCTGAAACCGATGGGCATGGAAAAAGCCGTCACGGGCAACATCTACCTGCTGACACGCCATGAGGCCGAATACCTGTTTTTGAAGGAGGGCGAGCCGCCAATGGTCAGCAAGGTTAGCTTTACGAAGGTAAAGGAGGCTGGCCCCCTACGCCAGATTACGAAAGGCCGAGCCAAAGTGGCCGCTGCACCTTCCGAGGCAGACTGGCAGCAAGCCGCCGTCTATACCATCGACCTTGACGCTCTACATTCCCAGAACTCCCTTCTCTCCATCACCTACCGAGGCGACTGCGCACACCTCTATGCCAACGGCAAGCTCATTGCCGACAACTTCTATTACGGTCGCCCGTTCCTCTATGGTCTATGGCGCCTGCCCAACGACTGCAAGCAACTGGAGTTGCGCATCCTGCCCCTACAGCCTGAGGCTCCCATCTACCTCCCACGCGAAGCTGACAAACGCGCCGGCGAGGAAGTCTTCAAGGTGGAGATAAATCACCAGGCACTCGACAAGGACAACGTTACCCCAACCACCCTCGACCTCAGCGGAGAGTGGCAGTTCCACCAGGGTGGCGACAGTATGCCGCCATCCTATGACGATAGGATAACTCTGCCAGGCTCCATGCTCACCAACGGAAAGGGACATCCCGTCAATATCCATACCAAGTGGACGGGGTCGCTCTATGACTCATCCTACTACTTCAACCCCGCCATGGAGAAATACCGCATCGAGGGGCAGATGAAATTTCCCTTCTTCCTCACACCAGAAAAGCATTACGTCGGGCATGCGTGGTATAAGAGGACTGTCATCGTGCCGGCCGCCTGGAAAGGAAAGCGGCTCACCCTACACCTCGAACGCCCGCACATCGAGACCACCCTGTATGTAAACAATCGGAAGGTGGGACACCAGATGTCGCTCTCCACGCCCCACGACTACGATGTCACCGACTATATAAAAACCGATGAAGAAAACGAAATCGCCATCTGCGTCTACAACGGCATTGAGAACGTGGGCGTAGGACAGGACTCCCATAGCGTCACCGACCAGACACAAGGCAACTGGAACGGCATTGTCGGACAAATTGAGTTGAGCACAGCCCCACCCATCCATCGGATAAGAGTCATTCCAAACATTCAGGAGAAATCAGTAAGAATCTTCGTCAATGAGGCCGAGTACGACATCGACATGGGAGAGGACGTCAAGTTATGGGATGAGTTTCACCCACAACTATACACCCGTGAGGTTGTCTACGAGGGCCAGCCCGTCAAAGTCACCTTCGGCATGCGCGAGATTTCGATTGTGGGGCGACAGTTCTTCCTCAACGGGAAACCCAGCTGGATGCGTGGAACCGTTGAGAACTGCTGCTTCCCTCTCACAGGCTATCCACCTACGGACGTGGCGTCGTGGGCAAGAATCTTCAGCAAGTGCAAGGAATACGGTCTCAACCACATGCGCTTCCATAGCTACTGCCCTCCGGAAGCAGCCTTCAGAGCTGCCGACAGCCTCGGCTTCTACCTCCAGCCGGAAGGCCCTTCGTGGCCCAACCATGGTGTGAAGCTTCGTCGAGGCATGACCATAGACCAATACCTGCTCGATGAGAGCAAGGCCATCATCGACCGCTACGGGCACCATCCCTCCTTCGTGATGATGGCGGCCGGCAACGAACCTGCAGGCGACTGGGTCAACTACTGCAACGACTGGGTCAAGGAGATGAAAGAGTATGACCCGACAAAAGTCTATTGCGGAGCTTCCGTAGGAGGCGGATGGGCCTGGGACAGCGGATCTGAGTATCATGTGAAAGGCGGGGCACGAGGACTCGACTGGGACAAGCATGCGCCCCACTCCGATGATGACTACTACGAGCAGATTCTACATCCACGCAACTATAAGTCGGAAACACCCAACAATACGCCCATTATCGCCCATGAACAAGGCCAATGGTGCGCATTTCCCGACCTCAACGAAACGACACAATATACAGGCGCATACAAAGCGAGGAACTTCGAAATCTTTGCCGACCTGTTGGAAAAGAACGGAATGGCTTCACAGGCAGAGAAGTTCCTGAATGCCAGCGGAAAGCTGCAGACACTTGCCTATAAATATGAAATAGAACGGAACCTGCGTACTCAAGACTATGCGGGCTTCCAACTGTTGGGTTTGAATGACTACAGCGGACAGGGAACAGCACTTGAGGGGGTGCTCAACGTCTTCTGGAAAGAAAAACCATACACCCACGCAGAAGAGTGGAGGGAGTTCTGCGCGCCACTCGTTCCCCTCGCCAGATTCCCACGATTCGTCTTCGAGAGCGATGACACGCTTCGCGTTCCCATCGATGCCTATTGCGCACTCGACAAGTCGCTCTCCAAAGCGGCCATTAGCTACTCCATACAAGAATACTCCCAAACTGACACCCTGGCACCTTGTCTCCTTGGCACCCTGACTCCCCATCACATCGCCATCGGGAAAAACCACTCCATAGGCACCATCACACTTCCCCTCAGCCAACTGAAAGCACCTGCCAAATACACTCTCTCCGTGAATATCGCAGACAGAGCAACCAACCATTGGGACTTCTGGGTCTACCCGCCACTTGACCCCCCGTCTACTTGTCTCCCTGGCTCCCAGGCTCTCTGTCTCCTTGAGACCGACACACTCGACCAGAAAGCGCTCGACATACTCCATGAAGGTGGTAAGGTTCTTATTACTGCAGCCGGGAAAGTCACACTCGGCAGCGACGTGAAACAGACCTACCTGCCCGTGTTCTGGAACACCAGCTGGTTTAAGATGCGGCCACCCCACACCACTGGAGCCTACATCGACAATAAGCATCCGCTTTTTGCCCACGGTTTTCCCACCGATGACTGGTCGAACCTGAACTGGTGGGAACTGCTCAACAATGCACAGGTGATGAACCTCATGGAGCTACCCGCCAACTACCAGTCGCCCGTCCAGCCTATTGACACCTGGCACGTCAGCCGCAAGCTGGGCATGATTATTGAGGCACGCGTAGGAAACGGACACCTGCTCATGACCACCATCGACATTAACAATGATCTCGACCAACGTCCCGTTGCACGGCAGATGCGCAAGGCCATCATCGACTATATGCAAAGTCCCGACTTCAAGCCTACTCTGCAACTACAAGCGGAAACCATCAGCCACTTCTTCACCCGTCAGGCTCCGCCCGTGAACATGTTCACCAACGACTCACCCGATGAACTCAAACCGAAAATAAAATAATTCACATCATTCACTTAACAACAACAATTATGGAAAAAACCTTAGTATTACTCAAGCCCAGCTGCGTACAGCGACAGCTCATTGGAGAAATCATCAACCGTTTCGAACGCCGCGGGCTCCGCATCGCCGGTATGAAACTCATGCAACTGGATGAACCCATCCTGCGGGAGCACTATGCCCATCTGGTAGACCGTCCCTTCTTCCCTGACCTCGCAGCATCCATGATGGCATCACCCGTCGTAGCACTCGCACTCGAAGGCATCGATGCCGTACAAATTGTGCGTACCATGACAGGCGCCACCAACGGACGTGAAGCTGCACCCGGCACTATCCGCGGCGACTACTCGCTCAGCAATCAGCAGAACATCGTCCACGCTTCCGACTCCACGGCCAACGCCGAGATTGAGCTAAAACGATTCTTCCGACCCAGCGAAATCCTCGACTACGAAAGCGGTGCCAAGAACTTCATCTACGGCACAGGCGAGAAATAAACAAACAAAGAAGCGTCCCTCCCCCTCAGGAAGGGCGCTTCTTTTTTATAGGTAATAATTATATTATTTTAATGAAAAAAGGATGGGGGTTCTAAAGAAAATGTGTAACTTTGCACTCATAATATCCAATAGACCCACATCATGTTCAAAAAACAAACCTATATAGACCGCCGACAACAGCTGGAAAAGCTGGTAAAGAGTGGCCTCATCATCCTGTTTGGTAACAACGAATCACCAAACAACTATCCCAATAACGCATACTATCCCTTCCGCCAGGACTCATCCTTCCTCTACTACTTCGGACAACAGCGCGACGGACTGGTGGGAATCATCGATATTGACAACGACACGGAGATTCTCATTGGCGACGATATAGACGTGGAAGACATCGTATGGATGGGCTACACGCCATCCGTGGCAGACCTCGCAGCAGAGGTGGGCGTCGGCAACAGCGCTCCCATGGCTCAGTTGCAGGTGATATGCGACGAGGCACGACAGAAAGGACGTACCATTCACTTCCTTCCACCCTACCGCTTCGACATCAAGCTACAGGTGTATGACCTCCTTGGTATTCATCCCAGCCAGCAGAAGGCAAAAGCCTCATTGGAGCTCATCAAAGCCATCGTGGAGATGCGCTCTGTGAAAACCGCCGAGGAGATAGAAGAGATGGAACGTGCAGCGGAAATCGGCTATAAGATGCACACAACGGCCATGCGACTCATCAAGCCGGGAGTGACAGAGAAATACATAGCAGGACAGATTGACGGCATTGCACATTCGTACGGAGCACAGGTGAGCTTCGCCACCATCTTTACCCAGCATGGGGAGATTATGCACGGGAATCCTTCGCTGACTCCGCTCGAAGCCGGAAGACTCGCACTCTGCGACTGCGGTGCCGAGACTGTCAACAACTACTGTTCTGACCACACACGCACGATGCCCGTCAACGGCAAGTACACACAACGCCAGCTCGACATCTACACCATCGTCGAAGAGTGTCACGACCTCGTGCTCAACGTTGCGAAGCCGGGCGTGAAATACATGGACTGCCACTTCGCCGTGGCGCGCCACATGACAGATCGTCTGAAGGAACTCGGACTGATGAAGGGCGACACGGAAGAAGCTGTAAGGGCAGGTGCCCACGCCATGTTCCTTCCTCACGGCCTAGGACACATGATGGGCATGGACGTACACGATATGGAGAACTTCGACCAGATCAACGTGGGCTTCGACGAGGAGACACGTCCGATTCTCGACCAGTTCGGAACTAACTGCCTGCGCATGGGACGCCGTTTGCAAGAAGGCTTCGTTGTCACGGATGAACCAGGCATATACTTCATTCCTGCCCTCATTGACGACTGGCGCAAGAGCGGGCATTGTGCGGAGTTCCTTAACTTCGACAAATTGGAGGAATACAAGAATTTCGGAGGCATCCGCATTGAAGACGACATCCTCATCACCAAGGACGGCTGCCGCTTCCTCGGCAAGGAGAGAATTCCCTACCATCCGAAGGACGTGGAAGAATTCATGAGCAAATAAAACGACGACCGCGTCGTTGAAAAGAAAACAGAATTTAGTAAAATCAAAAATAAAAGTAAGACAATGAAGAAAGTATTAGTAATGGCGCTGCTTGCCATGTTCACAGTAAACGTGAGCGCAGCCAAGAAAAAGGCACCCGCCAAGGTGGACAACAAGCCACAGTTTACCATCATCAAGGAAATCCCCATCACAAGCGTGAAGGATCAGAACCGTTCAGGCACCTGCTGGGACTACTCCACCCTCTCCTACTTTGAGGCCGAGATACTGAAAGCCACAGGCAAGAAGTATGACCTCTGCGAGAGCTTCGTCACCAACAAGACCTACATGGACCGCGCCATTCAGGTCGTCCGCTACCACGGAGACTGCCAGTTCTCTCAGGGCGGATCTGCCGAGGATGTACTCGCTACCCTGAAGACATGGGGCATCTGTCCAGAGGATGCCATGCCTTTCCCGGGTTCTCTCTATGGCGACTCGCTGAACAACTTCAATGAGTTCTTCTCCTTGATGGAGCCCTATGTAGCAGCCATTGCCAAGAGCGATGCCAAGAAAATCAGCAGCCAATGGAAAGTTGGACTGCAGGGCATCCTCGATGCCTATCTGGGCAAGTGTCCGGAGAAGTTCACTTTCGAAGGCAAAGAATACACTCCGAAGAGCTTCATGGAAAGCCTCGGCATTGACCTCAACGACTATGTAAGCATCACCAGCTATACCCACCATCCCTTCTACACAGGCTTTGCCGTAGAGGTACAGGACAACTGGCGCTTCCCCCTCAGCTACAACCTGCCGATGGACGAGATGATGAAAGTCATCGACAACGCCCTTGAGAACGGTTATACCATCGCTTGGGGAGGTGACGTATCGGAGCCTGGATTCACCCGCAGCGGACTGGCCTACGCCATCGACACCAAGGCTGCCGAGAGCCTTTCCGGCAGCGACATGGCAAAATGGCTGAAGCTCTCTGCCGAGAAGAAGCGTAACCTCATCGACTCGCTAGGTTGCAAGGTTCCTGAAATCGTCCCTACACAGGAGATGCGGCAGGAGCGCTTCGACAACTGGGAGCTCACCGATGACCACGGTATGCACATCTACGGAGTAGCCAAGGACCAGAACGGTAAAGAGTACTACATGGTAAAGAACTCCTGGGGTGAGAGCGGTGACTACAAGGGAACTTGGTACATGACCAAGACCTTTATCGCAGCCAACACCATGGACTTCCTCGTCAACAAGAAAGCCATCCCTGCTGACATCCGCAAGAAACTGGGAATCTGAGACGATGAACTTCAAATGGAATTACCAGCCGCCAACACCTCAGGAGCTGAGCAATGCTGAGGAGTTGGGCGAAAAACTGGGGATGAGTGCCACATTGGCACTCCTCCTCATTCGGCGTGGCATCACTACTGAAAGTGCAGCCAAACGGTTTTTCCGTCCTCAACTGGCAGACCTTATCAATCCGTTCCTCATGAAGGACATGGATATTGCCGTAGACCGCCTCAACGATGCCATGGGACGCAAGGAGCGCATCATGGTCTATGGCGACTACGACGTGGACGGCTGCACAGCCGTCGCGCTGGTCTATAAGTTCCTGCAGCAATTCTACAGCAACATTGAATACTACATACCTGATCGCTACGACGAAGGCTACGGAGTCAGCAAGAAGGCTCTTGAATATGCCGCTGAAGCAGGTGTGAAGCTCGTCATCATTCTCGACTGCGGCATCAAGGCCTTCGACGAGATTGCCTATGCCAAGAGCCTCGGTATCGATTTCATCATTTGCGACCACCATGTGCCTGACGAGGTCTTGCCACCGGCCGTAGCCATCCTCAATCCCAAGCGACCGGATGACAGCTACCCCTTCAAGGACCTCTGCGGCTGTGGAGTAGGCTTCAAGTTTATGCAGGCATTTGCCAAGAACAACGGAATACCTTTTTCACGCCTCATCCCCCTACTCGACTTTTGTGCCGTCAGCATAGCTGCCGACCTTGTTTCCGTAACTGATGAGAATCGCATTCTGGCCTTCCATGGACTGAAACAGCTCAACCAGAATCCGAGCATCGGACTGAAAGCCATCATCGAGATCTGCGGACTGACCGAGCGTGAGCTCTCCATGAGCGACATTGTCTTCAAGATTGGGCCGCGAATCAACGCCTCAGGACGCATGGAGAACGGAAAGGAGACTGTCAATCTGCTGGTAGAGCGCGACTATCCTTCCGCCCACCGCATGGCTTTGCACATCGACGAGTACAACGAGCAGCGCAAGGATATAGACAAGCAGATGACGGAAGAAGCCAACAACATCGTGTCGAGACTGGAAAGCCAGAAGCACCACTCCAGTATCGTGCTCTATGATGAAGGATGGAAAAAAGGAGTCATTGGCATCGTGGCCTCTCGCCTGACGGAAATATACTTCCGGCCAACGGTTGTGTTGACCCGCGACGGAGATTTTGCAACAGGCTCAGCCAGAAGTGTGACAGGCTTCGACGTCTATGCCGCCATCAAGAGCTGCCGCGATATGCTCGTCAACTTCGGCGGCCATACCTATGCAGCCGGTCTCACGCTGAGATGGGATGACATCCCGGAGTTCAGGAGGCGCTTCCAGCTGTATGTGGAACAGCACATACAGCCAGAACAGACGGAAGCCATGCTGAACATCGATGCGGAGATTGACTTCCGCGACATCACCAAACGCCTGCACAACGACCTGAAGCGTTTCTCTCCCTTCGGCCCCAACAACCAGAAGCCTATCTTCTGCACAACAGGGGTGTACGACTATGGCACCAGCAAGGTCGTAGGACGCGATCAGGAACACATCAAGCTGGAACTCGTTGACTCAAAGTCAAGCAATGTCATGAGCGGCATCGCCTTCGGCCAGAGTGCCTCTGCACGCTACATCAAGTCAAAGCGTTCCTTTGATATTGCCTATACCATTGAGGAGAACGTCTTCAAGCGTAATCAGGTACAGCTTCAGATTGAGGACATCAGGCCGTCGGAAACCGATAGTTGATCATCGATGACTGATTATCTATCCATATTAAAGGAATATTGGGGCTTCGATGACTTTCGCGGCATACAGCGTGACATCATTGAAAGCATCACTCAAGGCAACGACACACTCGGTCTGATGCCTACGGGTGGAGGAAAGAGCATCACCTTCCAAGTGCCAGCATTGGCCTTGGAGGGTGTTTGCATTGTCATCACACCACTCATCGCGCTCATGAAAGACCAGGTGCAACATCTGCGCCAGCGCAACATCAAGGCAGCCGCCATCTATAGCGGCATGTCAGCAGACGAGCAGATGAAGGTTCTTGACAATAGCATCTTCGGAGGTGTCAAGATTCTGTATGTGTCACCTGAAAGACTCTCTACAGAGCTTTTCCAGAAGAAGCTCTCCCACATGCACATCAGCTTCATTACCGTTGACGAAGCCCATTGCATTAGCCAATGGGGACATGACTTCCGTCCCGCCTATATGGAGATAGCAAACATCAGGCAGCTGAAACCAGAGGTACCCGTATTGGCACTTACGGCCACGGCAACGCCACGTGTTGTCAAAGACATCTGCCGCGCACTCTCTCCAGCTACTTCTACAGATAAGGATTCATCGAAGTCCTCCTCCTTCCATGTGTTCCAGATGAGCTTCGAGCGGCCGAACCTTGCCTATGTCGTACGCCATACGGAAGACAAGCTGGGCGAACTGCTCCACATCCTTCGCTCCGTCAACGGTAGTGCCATTGTCTATACACGCAGCAGGAAGCGCACAAAGGAGATTGCGGAGTTCCTGAATGCCAACCTACCCTCTTCTGACAACAGACGTCAGCAGACGGCCACTTTCTTCCACGCTGGACTTGATATGTCTGTAAAAGACGACCGCCAACAAGCCTGGCAACGCGACGAAACCAGAATCATCTGCGCCACCAACGCCTTTGGAATGGGCATCGACAAGCCCGATGTCAGACTGGTCATTCACATCGACTGCCCAGACTCCGTAGAAGCCTATTTCCAAGAGGCCGGCCGTGCCGGACGCGATGGAAAGAAGGCATATGCCGTGCTGCTTTTCTCAAGCTCCGATCCGGCAGTCCTGCGAAAGCGCATCAACGACAATTATCCTCCCAAGGAGTATATCCAGGAGGTTTACGAACATCTTGCCTATTATTTCCAGATAGGTCTCAACAGCGGAAAAGGCCATTCCTTCTGCTTCGACATCGACCATTTCTGTCGTACGTTCAAGCATTTCCCCATTGTATGTGAGTCGGCCCTGCGTCTGCTCTCGCGAGGAGGCTATATACACTATGAGACCGACCCCGATGCAAAGGCAAGGGTGTTCTTTCCCCTCAACCGCCACGAGCTCTATCGGCTCCGCGAGGTTTCTCCCCATGAGGATGCCGTCATCACGGCCCTGCTGAGATGCTATGGCGGTCTTTTCGCTGACTACGTCTATATCGACGAAATGCTGATAGCCAAGGAATGCGGTTTGGAAAGGGAGCAGGTATATGCCTGCCTGAAGGCTTTGGCTGCCCGACATATCATCAACTTCATCCCACAGAGCAAGAGTCCCGTCATCACCTACCTGCGAGACCGTACTGAAACGAGATTCATCCTCTTGTCAGAAGAAATCTACGAGGATCGGAAGAAGCAGTACTACAAGCATGTGGAAGCCATCATCAGCTATGCCACCAACGAGGGGATTTGTCGCTCCAACATGCTCACGACCTACTTCGGAGAGAAGCATGCCGGCGAATGCGGTATCTGTGATGTGTGCTTAGGAGAAGACAAGAAGAAAAACAAGGAAATGACAGCAGCCGCCAGGCAGGCTGTTCTTGATTTCCTTTCAGACCATCAGCCACATAGTCCTGCTGAACTGCGCCAGCTTGACCTGCCCCAGGAATCGTTGTCAGAAGCCTTGTACTATCTGGTCAACGAAGAAATCATCAAGGTCAACGAAGACCAGCATCTCATCCTTTGAGTCGCAGATAGCTGTCGAAAGCAAAGCGGCGTGCTACATACAACGTCACCACGACAGCTACCACCGAACAGCAAAGGCCAGCCAACAATGCCACCACCTGCAAGAGGAAGGCCATCGTCAAAGAACCACCTGCCATCAATACGGCCCATGCCATAACGGGCGAGGTTGCCACCACCTGTGTACCCATCGTCGAAAGGCAAGGCAGCAAGACACGTTCCAGGGAGCGACGGCTGAAATAGGCCAAAGCCTCAGCATGCGTAGCACCATTTCCCAACAGATAATCATAAAGACGTCCATGATAGCGCAACCCCATGTAATAAGTGGATAGCGCCTTGCCGCAAGTCTCAATAACGGTTCCCGATAACAGTCCTGCCACAGGTATCAGGAAACGGATCGTCCAGACGTCGCATAGGCCGCTGAATGCTACGGCAACCATCAGTCCTGTCACCACGACAGCCGTCACCACACCTGCCGCCAGCGGACAAAGGAAGGATACCCGCTTTAAACGGCCGTTACGCAAGGTCATGACTGTAGCAACGCTCATCATCAGCAATATCCAGACCACCGCCAGCCACCAATGGTCATAGGCAAAGACCAGCTTCATCGCAGCAGCAGCTAGTCCCAGGCAGACAATCATCTTGCCCAGCGCCCATGCCAGGCGCTTCACAAACGTCACCTTATATATATAAAGGAGTACTGCCGGCACCAGCAGCAACAAGCCTCCCATCAGACATAGTTTAACCATCTTCCCTCACTTGTTAATTATCACTTATCATCGATAATAATCACGATTTTTCCGTCAGCCTGCTGCCGCGCGATGTAGTCATCAAGCAACTTTGGGTTCTGCACGCCAGGAGCCATGTCAACAATAATGATATGCTTCCCTTCTTCCGATATCTCGCGAAGCACCTGATGAAGTCCCGTCACCTCGTCTGGGAGTTCATGAGGCACATAGGCCATCATCCTGCGGAGATAAGGAGCTGAATGGTCTGTCAGCAACGCTCCGTCAATGGTGATGCAACCGCTGTCCAGCGGCCAAAGCCCCATCAGCGTCTTGGCCAACAGGGTCCTGTCCTCGCCTTCTGACATCGACAGACGAAAGGGAGTGCCTGCCTCTGCGACAAATGACAGTTCCTTGAACACCTGCCTGCCATCCACGGTCAGGCAACCGTCCTTCATCTCGAATGTCATGATCTGGTTCTTCTGCATGCTTCTTCCTTCTTTAAGGCTCTTTATTGATAGCGCAAAAGTACTGCTTTTCAACAAAATCAGCAAATTTTACATGGAATATTTACTAAAAGTCGTCCTACTGTTTGTCTGTTTCATTTTTTCTTCGTATTTTCGCCATCAGATAAATACATAACAAGATGGACAATCGACTTCGCCTGCCTGCAGAATGGGAACCTCAATGGGGTATTCTCCTTACCTGGCCTCATGAGGAAACCGACTGGAAACCCTATCTCAATGACATCATTGAGACCATGACCCATATGGTTCGCGAAATCATCAAGTACGAGAACGTGATGATTGTGGCTCAGAATCCTGACCTCATTGCCGAGGATCTGCGGGAGCATGAGCGCGTCTTTATCACCACGTTTCCGACAGACGACACATGGGCGCGTGACCATGGTCCCATCTCGCTGATGAAAGAGACTGCTGACGACAAGCGCCTCTGTTGGCTGGACTTCATGTTCAACGGCTGGGGCAACAAGTTCCCTGCCGCCTACGACAACATGGTGCCGCTGAAGCTGTTGGCCTACAGTCATTTCCTGGAAGAAGCCGAGATAGAGAATCATCAGGACTTTGTCCTGGAAGGCGGCTCCATCGAATGCGACGGACGGGGCACGCTCTTCACCACGTCACAATGTCTGATGGCTCCCCATCGCAACCAGCCGCTTTCCCGCGAAGAAATCACAGAGCAGCTGAAGCGTCGCCTCAGGATGGAGCGCGTGGTCTGGTTAGACCATGGAAACCTCGTTGGCGACGATACTGACGGCCATATCGACACCATCGTACGCATCGCGCCTGACGACACCTTGCTCTATGTGGGCTGCGATGACGACAAAGATGAACAATACGAGGATTTCCGTGCCTTGGAACAACAACTGCAAACCCTGCGCACAAAGGAAGGCAAGCCCTACCGCCTGCTTAGGCTCCCTATGCCCGAGCCCATCTACGAAGCGGAAAGCGGAGACCGCCTGCCTGCCACCTATGCCAATTTCCTCATCCTCAATGGTGCCGTTCTCGTTCCCGTCTATGGCCAGCCTGCCAACGATGAGCTCGCTCTCAGCATCCTCCGGCAGGCCTTCCCAGATCGAGCCATGATACCCATTGACTCGCGTACCATCATCCGCCAGCATGGTTCCATCCATTGTCTCACCATGCAGATTCCAGAGGGGAGGAAAAATTAAGAATTAAAAAATAAAAATTAAAAATTAAAAAGGAAAAGGGAAAAATAAAAATTATAATATGAAAGTCGGAATCATTCAACAGCACAATACCGCTGACATAGAAAGCAACAAGCAGCGGTTGGCCGAAAAAATTGCTGCGCTGGCAGCCGAGGGTGCCGAACTGATTGTCATGCAGGAACTGCACAACGGATTGTACTTCTGCCAAGAGGAGAACGTCAGCTTCTTCGACCTGGCAGAGCCGATACCAGGTCCCTCAACAGACTTCTACGGAGCATTGGCCAGGCAACACGGGGTGGTCATCGTCACCTCACTCTTCGAGAAGAGAGCAGCCGGCCTGTATCATAATACCGCCGTGGTCTTCGAGAAAGACGGAAGCATGGCCGGCAAATACAGGAAGATGCATATTCCCGATGACCCTGCCTACTACGAGAAGTTCTACTTCACCCCTGGCGACCTGGGCTTCCACCCCATTGACACCAGCGTGGGACGCCTGGGTGTGCTCGTCTGCTGGGACCAATGGTATCCGGAAGCTGCACGCCTCATGACCCTGCAAGGAGCCGAACTGCTCATCTACCCTACCGCCATCGGCTACGACAGCCACGATACCTCTGAAGAGCAGCAGCGTCAGCGCGAGGCGTGGACAACCGTACAGCGAGGTCATGCCGTGGCCAACGGTCTGCCCGTCATTACCGTCAACCGCGTGGGTACGGAATATGCTGCCGACCAGCGCAAGGCCTGCTCCGTGGAGGCTGATGCCGACGACCAGCACATCCGCTTCTGGGGAAGCTCCTTTGTGGCAGGCCCGCAGGGAGAATTCCTCTATCGTGCTCCTGAAGACGAGGAGGCAACCGCCATCATCGACGTGGACAGGAAGCGCTGCGAGAATGTGCGCCGCTGGTGGCCATTCCTGCGCGACCGCCGCATAGAAGACTATGCCGACCTCACCCAACGGTTCGTCGAATAGACTCCACATCTGAACATATAATCTCTTAATTATACCTTATGAAAACTTTACTGAAAACCTTCGGCTACCTTCTGGCAGCCGGACTCATGATGACGGCATGCGAGAAGCCTGACATCAACGAAGCTGAAGAAGCTCAAGAAATCATCGCCAACGGCGTGGCCGTCAAGTTCAACATCACCCAGTTCGAGCAGACCCCGTTCAACGATGTCAACGGCAGCACCAGAGCCACCAACATCAGCGACCTCTGCGCCCACATCCAGTTGGCAGTATTCAATGGCGACAGCAAGACCAAGGCCATCAACCAGAAGAAGGGCGATGCCGGCTTCGGCACCTTCTCGCTGATACTTCCGCAGGGCAGCTATCAGGTGGTCATCATCGCCCACAGCGGAACGGGAATTGCCACGTTGAGCAAGCCCAGCGAGATTAAGTTCAAGGACAACAAGGTAACAGACACTTTCTATTATTACGCGGAGATTGAAGTGAGCGAAAATGAGCAGTATAATGTCACCATGAAGCGTGCCGTGGCCAAGTTCCGCCTGGAGACTGAGGACAATGTACCTACTGGCGTGGCCCAGATGAAATTCTACTATACTGGCGGCAGCAGCACCTTCAACGCCGTGACGGGTTACGGCTGCGTCGATTCCAGAGAAACTGAATACAGAGATGTCTCCTCCAGCATGATCGGCCAGCCAGGAGTCTTCGAAATCTACACGTTCCCCCATGCTGAAGAAGATCTGCTGAAGATTACCATCACCACCCTGGGAACTGGCGAGTCCATCTTGCAGGAACGCGTCTTCGAGGATGTTCCCATCAAGCGCAACGCCATCACCACCTGGAAAGGAGAGTTCTTCGGCACTTCTTCCGAAACAGGCGAAATCACCTTCACTCTCACCACCGATGACGAATGGGAGCAGATTGAGTACAGCTATTGAAGAAGAAAGGAAAAGCCCTTGGGGGCTTGGGCACAAAAAGGAGCGAACCTATGCGATTCGCTCCTTCTATTTTGCACTTAGCTGTATGCTTAGTTGTTCTCAGGACGCAGCTTGCGGACAGTCTCGCCAGCACGCCACATCTCCTGGTTGCGCATAGCCTCCAGCTCCTTCTCCAGTCCGGCACGATAGTCGGGCTTCGAGTTGGCATCGATGGTAATCTGAGCTTCGTTACCAGTCTTCACGCTGTAGTACAGCCACTCCATGACGGGCTTTATGGCATCGTGGAAACGCGGAGCCCAGTCCAAGGCACCACGCTGAGCGGTGGTAGAGCAGTTGGCATACATCCAGTCCATACCCTTAGCGCCGAAGAGCGGGCCAAGGCTCTGTGTGAGCTCCTCAACGGTCTCGTTGAAAGCTTCCGAAGGAGAGTGTCCGTTCTCGCGCAGCACCTCATACTGTGCCAGCAGCAAGCCCTGGATGGCACCCATCAGCGAACCGCGCTCACCTGTCAGGTCGCTGGTAGCCTCACGCTCGAAGGTTGTCTCAAACATATAGCCGGCGCCAATGCCGATACCGAAGGCCAGCGTCTTCTCCTTGGCCTTGCCCGTAGCATCCTGATAGATGGCATAGGAGCAGTTCAGGCCGCGACCCTCGCAGAACATGGTGCGAAGAGAGGTACCACTACCCTTGGGAGCCACCATGATGACGTCCACGTCGGCAGGAGGAACAACACCCGTGCGGTCACTCCAGTTGATAGCGAAGCCATGGCTGTAGTACAGCGTCTTGCCCGGCTTCAGGTATTGCTTGATGGTGGGCCACTGCTGAATCTGACCAGCGTCGGAGAGCAGCATGCAGAGGATGGTTCCCTTCTCGGCAGCCTCCTCGATGGAGAAGAGCGTCTTGCCAGGCACCCAACCGTCGGCCACAGCCTTGTCGTAGGTCTTGCCAGGACGCTGGCCAACGATAACGTTGAAGCCATTGTCTCTCAGGTTGCAAGCCTGTCCGGGGCCCTGCACACCATAGCCGATAACAGCGATTACCTCATCTTTCAAAACTTCACGTGCTTTCTCGAGTGAGAACTCCTTGCTGGTGACAACAGTCTCAATAACGCCACCAAAATTCATTTCTGCCATAATGCAAATTTGTTATTTAATGTTATACACTTCCTAAATTTCTCAAGGTGCAAAATTAGCCAATTAATTTCAAATTGCCAAAGAAAACCGACATTTCCATGAAATGTTTCGCCATATTGGACAAAACACCCTATTCTACTGTCACGCTCTTGGCGAGATTCCTGGGGCGGTCCACATCCTTACCCTTGCACACGGCAATATGATAGGCCAGCAGTTGCAGGGGGATAGAGGCGATGAGCGGCTGGAAGCACTCCAGCGTGTCGGGCAGTTCAATCACATGGTCGGCATACTGGCTGATCAGCTTGTCGCCCTCTGTGACAAGAGCGGTAACCCTTCCGCCTCGTGCGCGCACCTCCTGGATATTCGAGATGACCTTCTCGTAGAGGCGGTCACGGGTGGCGATGACGAACACAGGCATCTCAGAATCGATCAAGGCGATCGGCCCGTGCTTCATCTCGGCAGCAGGATAGCCCTCGGCGTGGATATAGGATATCTCCTTCAGTTTCAGCGCCCCTTCCAATGCCAGCGGATAGTTGTAGCCACGTCCCAGATAGAGGCAGTTCTTGGCATAGGTGAAAATGCGTGCCAGGTGCTCTATCTCCTCGTTGGTCTTCAGCGCCTGCTGCATCTTCGTGGGTATCAGCGTCAGTTCCTTCACCATCTCCTGATACTCCTCGTCGGCAATGGTCTGACGCTCTTTGGCCAGACAGAGGGCCAGCATCGACAATACCGTCACCTGACCCGTAAAAGCCTTTGTGGAGGCCACGCCAATCTCAGGACCCACATGGATATAGGTTCCTGTGTCTGTGGCACGGGGAATCGAAGAGCCGATGGCATTACAGATGCCGTAGATGAAAGCGCCCTGCTCCTTTGCCAACTGGATGGCAGCAAGCGTGTCGGCCGTCTCACCACTCTGCGAGATGGCAATCACCACATCCTCCTTTGTCACGACGGGGTTCCGATAGCGGAACTCCGAGGCATACTCCACCTCGCAGGGAATGCGGCACAGGCTCTCGAAGAGCTGCTTGCCGATGAGTCCGGCGTGCCAGGAAGTACCGCAGGCCACAATCACGATGCGCTTGGCCTGAAGCAGTTGCTGGCGGTAGTCAATCAGGGCCGAGAGCGTCACATTGTTGCCCTCCACGTTGATTCTTCCTCGCATACAGTTCGTCAGACATTCCGGCTGTTCGAAGATCTCCTTCATCATGAAGTGGTCGTAGCCGCCTTTCTCTATCTGTCCGAGGTCGATGTTCACCTTCTTTACTTTCAGATCCTGTTCCTCGCCGAGAATACTCATCACATGAACATCCTCGCCCAGACGGATCACGGCGATGTTGCCATCCTCCAGATAGATCACCTTGTCAGTATATTCGATAATCGGACTGGCATCGGAGCCCAGGAAGAACTCGCCGTCGCCGATTCCCACCACCAGCGGACTCTGCTTGCGGGCAGCGATAATCTGACGCGGGTCGCGCTTGTCGATGATGGCAATGGCGTAGGCACCAATCACCTGATAGAGTGCCACCTGCACGGCCTCCAGCAGCGACAGTCCCTTCTTCACCATGATATACTCCACCAGCTGCACCAACACCTCCGTGTCCGTGTCGCTCGCGAACTTCACGCCCTTTGCCTGAAGCTTCGCCTTGATGTCGGCATAGTTCTCGATGATACCATTGTGGATGATGGCCAGATTGTGGCTCTGCGAGTAGTGCGGGTGGGCATTGCGTGCCGACGGCTCGCCGTGCGTAGCCCAACGCGTATGGGCGATACCCACGCAGCCAGATATATCTTTGGCTTCGCAATACTCCGTGAGGTTATCCACCTTTCCCTTTGCCTTATATACATTCAGGTTGCCATTGTCGCCAATCATGGCAACGCCGGCACTATCGTAGCCACGATATTCCAGACGTTTCAGTCCCTTAATCAGAATGGGATAGGCCTGCTTAGTGCCTATATATCCTACGATTCCACACATATTTTTAACCTTTTAAACTTATATACCTATTTTCAGCCGACAAAAGTACGAACATTTTTTGATTTTTTCGCCATATTGTGCAATTTTGTTTATATTTGCAGTCAAAAAAAACAATGATGAGACAGCCCGTATTGTTATATTACCCCCTCCACGAGGATGTCATCGCGTTCAGCACCATGCGCCGCGGGGGCGTTAGCGTTGGCAACTATGCTGAGTTCAATATCAACCACTACTGTGGCGACGATGAAGCAGCCATTCGTGAGAACCGCAAGGCGCTCTGTCAGCTGTTGGACCTTCCAGACAGCCTTCTCATCATGCCCCATCAGGTGCATCAGACCAGGAGTCTGTGCATCGATGAAGCCTTCCTAGCGTGTACTGATGAAGAAAAGGCACGGAGGCTCGAGGGCATCGATGCCGTGCTGACCAACCTCCCCAACGTGTGTATTGGTGTCAGCACGGCCGACTGCATCCCCGTCCTCCTCTACGACCCCAGACAGCAGGCCGCAGCAGCCATCCATGCCGGCTGGCGGGGTACTGTTCAGCGCATCGTCCTTCAGGCTATCGCCGACATGAAGGAAGCCTACGGCACTCACCCAGAGGACCTGATAGCCCAGATTGGGCCCGGCATCAGCCTCGACAGTTTCGAGGTGGGCGACGAGGTCTATGACGCCTTCTCCGCCGCAGGCTTCGACATGCCCGCCATTGCAAAACAGTACCCCACTTCTAATTATCAATTATCAATTGTCAATTGTCAATTATACCGGTGGCACATCGACCTCCCTGCCTGCAACCGCCTGCAGCTCCTCGCCGCAGGCGTAGCCGAGGCCAACATCCACCTCTCCGACATCTGCACCGTCAAGCAGTCAGACCTGTTCTTCTCCGCCCGCCGCTTAGGCATCCAGTCCGGCAGAATCTTCACTGGCATCTGCAAAAAAGTCTGAATTATTCTTACAAAATCTTGTTCAACTTTTTGAGCAATCTAGAAATTGGGGAGTCAGGGAGACAGGGAGTCAAGTAGTCAAGACGTATGCTTTTGTCCTTGGCTCCTTGTATTCTTGGCTCCTTGACTCCTTGTTTTGCAATCGCAATCCTCTTCCGGGCTATAGTCAAAGCCTTTCTAGGCTAAACCCAAACCTTTTCCACGCTAAAGGCAGTCCTATTAGCCCGGAAAAGGTCACCCTATAGCGTAAGAAAGGCTTGAGTCCAGGGTAACAAAGGTATGCTTCTGCAAAACCGCCCCTGCGCTCCTTCAAAATTGCCACCGACATCCCCCAAACGCAAAAGAGGCCCTTTCGCCTTGCAAAAGAGCCCCTTTCGGTTATCATATAAAAGGTTGTATTTCTAACCGCTTGATAATCAGCGCGTTGAACATTCGAAATACTCGCGTTTTTGCGTACCACTCATCACTCAGTTGAAAATATTCGAGTTATGAGGGCCTAAAATTCGAATATTTCTTTACAATCCAAATGAAATCGATTGACACGAAAGGCACAATGTTTCCATCACTCCATTGGCTAAACATAACGCCAACATAGTTACATAAAAAATCCCCTCAAGTTTCTGAGGGGACTTCTTGCTTTACTGGTGCTGGTCGCGAAGGAGGTCGTTGACGGTCTTCACGGGATTGAAGGTGGAGAGGGGCACTTCCACGAAGATGGTGGACCAGTCGCTCATGGCGCCGTTCCAGAGGCCGGGCAGCTCCAGAGCCTTCAGTTCGCGTCCGCTCTTGCTCTTGGAGGAGATGAAGCCTGTGGAAGCATCCACATAGTCGGGCAGGTGGAAGGGACGGCCCTGATAGTCCTTCAAGGCGCAGACGAGGTCAACGGGATTGAAGTGGGTGCCCTCGGTGAACATACGCATATACTCGCTGTTGGACTTGTCAATCTGGGAGGACTCGAGGATCTGGGGGCTCACGGTGCCGTCCTGACAATAGGCCAGGAAGGGGCCGCCGCCAGGCTCGCCCACGTTCTTCACCACGCCGCAGACGCGCATCGGACGGTTCAGCTTACGGCGGAGGTAGCTCACGAGCTCGGCATCTTCAAGCTGCTTGATGTCCTCACGACGGCAGCAGAGCTCGTCCTGCACGAAATGGATGATCTCCAGCACCTGCTCATGGCTGTAGGCGCCCGTGTCCAGCAGGCGAAGGTAGGAGAAGGCCTTCTGCTGCTTCTCCACGAGGATGCCCGCCAGGAGGTTCTTGTAGGCAACGGTATCGCCCTTCAGACGGTCGGGAACGACGTTGTCGATGTTCTTCACAAACACGATGTCGGCATCGATGTCGTTGAGGTTCTGGATCAACGCGCCATGACCACCCGGACGGAACAGCAGGCTGCCGTCCTCATTGCGGAACGGCGTGTTGTCGGGATTGGCCGCAATGGTGTCTGTGCTCGGCTTCTGCTCGGAGAAACTGATGTCGTAGCTCACGCCGAACTTCTCGGCATAGTACTGCACCTTCTCCTCCACCTTCTGACGGAACAGAGGCAGATGGTCGTGGCTGACGGTGAAGTGGACGCGTGCCTTTCCGTCGGAAGAGGCATAGAGGGCAGCCTCAACGAGATGCTCCTCCATAGGGGTGCGAGGCCCGTCTTCGTAGTTATGGAAAAGGAGCAGTCCCTTGGGTAGCTGACCATAGTTCAACCCATTGGAACCCAACAGGTTGCGCACAACTGCCTTGTAGTTTCCTTCATCCAGCAGGACGCGTATTTTCTTGCCCTCGTTCTGACGGCATTTCGCACACAGTTCCTCGCGGAAGGCGAACTTCCTGATATGCTTGAAGAAGTGTTTCTCGAAGTCGGTGGTAGGCACATCATAGGGTGCCTCCAGGAAGGCGAAGAGGTCTTTGAACATACGGCTGGCGGCTCCGCTGGCCGGCACGAACTTCACCACGTCGTGACCCTCCTGCTTGTAGCTGTTCCAGGTCTCGGCATAGTGGGAAAGTGAGGCGTCATCTACTTTCATCACGCCATTGCCTACGGAGGCGGCTGCCTTCAGACGCAGGAAGGGGAACCCCTCCTTGAACTGCGCCAGCTGGCGCTCTACCTGTTCCTCGCTGATGCCCATCCGGGCAAGCTGGGATAAATCTTTCGTTTCAATCATAATATTTTAAATTTCGCATGCGCTCATTTTACAGGGAGACAAGGAGACAGGGAGCCAAGGAGCCAAGACAATACTTTGTCCTTTCATTTCCTGCAAATGAGATTTTGTTGGCAAATTTACGAAATTTATTTTGAACTTGTATCTGTGTTTCGCTTAAATTTACTATCTTTGCACGACAAGACTGAAACACAAAGACATGAACAACCATATTATATTCACATCAGGGGAGCGCAAGGAATGCGTCAGGCTGATGCATGAGATCAAGAAATCCATCGGCAGCGACTTCCTCCCTGGCGACGAGGAGAAGATACGGCAGATGCTGACCAACGCCATTGAGAGTGGCGAGGTGGCGCGCGACGTGTTCGGACTGAACCCTGTGGTGAGCGCCCTGCAGACGGCCCTGATAGCCGTGGAAGAGGAAGGAGTAAGACGCGAGGGAGTGCTGGCGATACTGGTTTATGCGTGCCAGGGAGTCAAGGAGTCCGAGGAGTTTGGCGAGGGCGTGGCGCGTATCGTGCGAGGACTGATGCGCATACAAGGCTTGTACAAGAAGAGTCCCGCCATCGAGACGGAGAACTTCAGGGACATGCTGCTGTCGTTTGCCGAGGACATGCGCGTGATTCTCATCATGATAGCCGACCGCGTGAACCTGATGAGGCAAATCCGCGACACAGACAAGGAGGAGGAGAAGAAGCGGGCCAGCGAGGAAGCGGCCTACCTCTATGCCCCTCTTGCCCACAAACTGGGCCTCTACAAGCTGAAGAGCGAACTGGAAGACCTCTCGCTGAAATACCTTGAGCACGATGCCTACTACATGATCAAAGAGAAGCTGAACGCCACGAAGAAAAGCCGCGACGCCTACATTGAGCGCTTCATCAAGCCGGTAAGGGAAAGACTGGAAGAGGCGGGACTCCGCTTCCACATGAAAGGCCGCACGAAGAGCATCCACTCCATCTGGGAGAAGATGAAGAAGCAGCAATGTGGCTTCGAGGGTATCTACGACCTGTTTGCGATTAGGATAATTATTGAAGGGAGACAGGGAGTCAAGGAGTCAGGGAGTCAAGGAGACAAGGAGATGGGGAGTCAGGAAGACGTGAAGGGCGAAAAGGCGTTGTGCTGGCAGGCTTATTCCATTGTGACGGACATGTATCAGCCCAACCCGAAACGTCTGAGAGACTGGCTGTCCGTGCCAAAGAGCAACGGTTACGAGAGCCTCCATATCACCGTGCTCGGCCCAGAGCAGAAATGGGTGGAGGTGCAGATCAGGACGGAGCGCATGGACGAGATTGCCGAGCGCGGACTGGCTGCCCATTGGCGCTACAAGGGCGTGAAGAGCCAGGGCGGACTCGATGACTGGCTGAAGAACATCCGGATGGCGCTGGAGGCCGGCGATGACATGCAGATGATGGATCAGTTCAAGGTAGACCTCTACGAAGACGAGGTGTTCGTGTTCACCCCTAAGGGCGACCTCATCAAGTTCCGCAAGGGGGCAACGGTGCTCGACTTTGCCTATCATGTGCACTCGGGCGTGGGCAACACCTGCACGGGGGCACGCATCAACGGAAAGGTGGTGCCCATCCGAGAGGAGCTTCATTCCGGCGATACGGTAGAGATTATCACCCAGAGCAACCAGACGCCGAAGACCGACTGGCTGAAGATTGTGAAGACCTCGCGCGCCAAGGCGAAGCTGCGTCTGGCATTGAAGGAGGCACGGCAGAAGGACGGACTCTACGCCAAGGAGATACTGGAAAGGAAGTTCAGGAACCGCAAGATAGAGCTGGTGGAGTCAACGCTCCAGCACACCATCAAGAAGCTTGGCTTCAAGGTGGCCAGCGATTTCTACAAGCAGATAGCCGACGAGAAGCTCGACCCCACGGAGGTCATTGAGAAATATCTGGAGGTAGGAAGACAGGGAGACAGGGAGTCAGGGAGACAAGGAGTCAGGGAGACAAGGAGTGCCGAGGAGTTCAGTTTCGAGCGGCATGAGGAGGCGCAGGCACAGAACAACGAAGACGTACTCGTGATAGACAAGAACCTGAAGGGCCTTGATTTCACGCTTGCCAAGTGCTGCCATCCTATCTACGGCGACCCCGTCTTCGGCTTCGTCACCGTGAGCGGAGGCATCAAGATTCATCGTACGGACTGCCCCAACGCAGCGGAACTCTACAGGCGCTTCGGCTACCGCATCGTGAAGGCGAAATGGAGCGGCAAGGGGTCTTCGCAATACAGCATCACCCTCAGAGTGGTGGGCAACGACGACATCGGCATCGTGAACAACATCACTTCCATCATCTCCAAGGAGGAAAAGATCATGATGCGCGGCATCAGCATCGACTCTCACGACGGACTCTTCAGCGGACAGCTGACCGTACAGATTGAGGACACCTCACGACTGGAAGCGCTCATCAAGAAACTGCGCACGGTAAAAGGGGTCAAACAAGTGGAAAGGATTTAGGAGGAAAGAAGCCCCCTCCTTACCTCCCCAAGGGGAGGTAAATGAAAGATGAAAGAATGAAAAGAATATTGCTAATTTGCTGTCTGGCCTGGCTGACAGCTTTTACCAGCGAGGCCGCTCAATACACGAAGGAGGACAGCACGCGCGTGATGGAGCTGCTGGAGGCAGGGAGACAAGGAGTCAGGGAGTCAGGGAGACAAGGAGTTCAAGGAGTTCAAGAATGGATGGTCTTCTTTGCTCGCGAGCTGAGAGGGGTGCCCTATGTGGGAAAGACCTTGGAGCCGAACGCGGAAGAAACGCTCATCGTGAACCTCAGGGAACTGGACTGCACGACCTATGTGGAGAGCGTGCTGGCTCTGACGCTGTGCATGAAGAACAACAAGAAGACCTTCAGCGACTACTGCCACTACCTGCAACTCATCAGATACGAACAGGGAAAGGTGGACTACCCTACCCGCCTCCACTATTTCACCCAATGGATAGAAGACAACACGAGGAAGGGCTTCGTGAAGGAGCATCAGCAGCCCGCCCCACCCTTCTCCGCCATACAGCAGCTCGACATCAACTTCATGACCACCCACACAGCTCTCTATCCCATGTTCAACGGACATCCGGAATGGGTGAAAACGATAGGAGAAAAAGAACGTGAGATGACAGGACGGCAGTATCGCTACATCCCCAAGGGCGACATCAAGAACAACAGCCTGTTCAGGAAGAGCATTCACGACGGCGACATCATCGCCATCACCACCAGCAAGAAGGGACTGGACACCTCACACGTCGGCATCGCCGTGTGGCACAAGGATGGCCTGCATCTGCTCAACGCCTCGCAGGTGAGGAAGGAAGTGGTGGAAGAACCCATGACACTCTATCAGTACATGCAGAAACACCCGTCACAGACAGGCATCAGGGTGATTCATGTGAAATAAGTCAGATTTTACCCAAGACACGATCCATCACCCAGTTGACGGGCGTAGCACTCACACTGGTACACTCGCAGATGGCAAGGCCCTGAAGAGCCTCTGTCACATTCTTGATAAGCGGCAGCTGGACATAAGGCGGATTGGGAACGGTTATCTCCTCCGTGCCCTTCTCTGTCACCAGATGGATGGAAGCATAGTTGAAGCAGGAGAATGAGACGATGCCCTTATCACCAACAACCTCTATACGGTCTTCACGCGCAGCCTGATGGCCTACGAAGCACCAGGACCCGCTACCCACAAGTCCGTCCTCAAAGCGGAAACAGATACTCACGGTATCTTCCGCATCATACAGGCCCGCCCTGTTGGCACTATAGCCATGGGCTTTCACGATGATGCCGAAGAAATCCTGAATAAGGTCCAGCTGATGGGCTGCCAGGTCATAGAAATAGCCGCCTCCCGCAATGTCGGGCTGCAAGCGCCAGGGAAGGTTCTCGCGATTGTAGTCAAGGTCGCGAGGCGGAACAGAGAAACGAATCTGGACATGCATGACCTTTCCGATCACCCCATTGCGGATAAGCTCCTTCACCTTCAGGAAATAAGGAAGGTAGCGCCTGTAATAGGCGACATAGCAGGGAACCCCCGTCTGCTCGCTGACGCGGTTGACACGCGCACAGTCTTCATAAGTGGCCGCCAGAGGCTTCTCTACATAGACGGGTTTGCCCGCCTTCATGGCCATGATGGCATAGGTGGCATGCGAGCTGGGAGGAGTGGCGATATAGACCGCATTCACCTCCGGATCGTCAATCAGCTCCTGCGCATCCGTGTACCAACGCTTCACCCCATGTCGCTCGGCATAGGAGCGGGCGCGCTCCTTCTTGCGACTCATTACGGCCACAACATGGGAACCTGCCACCTCGTTGAAAGCAGGGCCCGACTTCCGCTCTGTCACCTCACCGCATCCGATGAAGCCCCATTTGATTAGTTTCATATCACGCTTCTATCATGTAATTCGTCATGCAAAAATACACAAAAATTACAAGATACAAAAGAAAACGTTCTTTTTTTACCGCATACGAAGCAATCGCCCCTGACGGAACCCTTGGCGCAGATTGCGGAACAGCAGGCAACCCAGCGCCAGGCATGCATAGGAAAGGAAGACAGCTGTCGTGGAGAACCACACGTTCACAGTAGAGCAAGGCCAGGAGGAGATGGCAGCAAGGAGCGCATGGAGCAGCTGGACGACCCACTCCAGCAAACGTAACGCACAGTTGCCGACAACTGCGAGCAAGGAGAACGGCATCGTCAGGAAAAACACCACAGAACAAACAAGTATCAGGAAGGCCGCAGGCACGACAAGAAGATTGGTGACAAGGAAATAAGTGGAGAAACGCCCGAAATAATGAAGCAGCAGGCTGACTGTTCCCAGCTGGGCTGCCAGAGAGACTGCCAGCATGGAAGAAAGCCACGAAAGCCTTCTGATACGAAGCCACCTGTAGAACGTCGGGTAGAAGACCAGGATGGACGAGACTGATACAAACGACAATTGGAAGCTCACATCCCAAAGGCTCATGGGATTGAAGAAGAGAAGGAGGAGCGCAGAGAACGACAGGCTGTTGAGTGAAACGGCCTTGCGGTCGAGCAAAGTGCAAAGTCCGCAAACGGTCAGCATGACGGCAGCACGGACAGCACTTACGGGCATCCCCACCAGCATCACATAGAGCCAGATGACAGGAAGAACGACAAGAAGTCCGACTTTCCTAAGCCGGAAGTGCCAGAACAGGAACATGAGCAGGCTGTAGATGATGGAAAGATGCAGGCCGGAAAGCGCCAGCACATGGGCGGCACCTGTGGCATTGAACGTCTCCCGTGTATCGCGCGAGACGGCAGACCTGTCGCCAAGCGACATGGCCGCTACCAAGCCCTTTGACTCATCAGAGAGACTGGACTTCCGAAGCCTGCCAACGAGTTCATGCCGAAAGTTCAGCAACTTTAACTGAAGACGCTGAAGGAGGCTCAAACGGGTGTGGGACACAGGCGTGAAATCCCAGTCCTCATACCAGACAAACGCTTGTGCCGCATAGCCATGTGCCCGCAACCAGCGCAGCTGGTCAAAACCATAAGGGCGACTTGAAGGAGAAGGCACCTCCCAGACGGATGAGAAGACGAGCCCATCGCCCGCTTGTATCTTCTGCCAGTCATGATTGATCGTATCGCGAAGCAGCGAAGCACGAAGCTTCATCGGATGACGGAAAGGTTGTACGACCATCATGTCCATCTGCAGCACTTTCCCCCTCGCCACAGGATCTGACACCACAATGCCCTCGCAGGTGATGCGCTCTGACGGGATTTGAACATGAGTAGTCCTATACCTGGAAAGCAGCATCGTAAACGAACCGATGGAAATCATCAGCAACACCTGGCAGCAGGCATCAACAAGCCGCCTGTCACGAAACCACCAAGAGAGGAAGAATGACAATGCCGCAACAGCTCCCACGACGAGTACGACAAGACGCGACATGGGGAGCACATCACCCAGAAGGATTCCCACAATGAAAGATAACAGGATTCCCACCAGCGGATGCAGCTGCAGCCACCCCTTCCCCATCATCAGAAGGAATAAGTAAAGCCGAAGGAGGCGTACTCCTTGTACTGCCAATAGCCATGATGGTCGTCGCGACTCGTCGAGTCATCAAAGCGAGGATGCACGAACACGTTCGTGGAAATGTACTTGCTGAACTGGAAAGAAAACGTGTTTTCTGCCTGAAACTCCGTACGCTCGTAAGTAGTATAGCCATAGATACGCGACTTCCAGCGAATGTTGTCAGTAACATTCCAAGTCATGTCTATCACAATCTGGGAACCATAGTCGTTCTTCACCTTGCGCCCCTCATCAATACCATATCGGCTCGCAAGATACTCACGGTTTACATACTTCATATTATAGGCGAAGGGAGCCAAGTGGACCGTTCCCTTCAGCCTACCCTTCAGGAAGTCCATGTTGTAGTCCATACCCAGAGACACATTCACCTGAATAGGAGCAAAGAAATCGGCCGTCACAACATGGCTGTTGCTCTTGTACATACGCGAGAACTGGCTCTGGGCAACGGTTTGAAGCGTGTAGTACCAATGCTTCGTAGCCTGAAGACCAAACTTGCCCGTATAGCGGAGCAGATCCTCAGAAGTCTTCACACTATGTACCGTATCGTCGCGCGAGGTCTGGAAACCCAGCTTCATCTCGAGCTTGTTGTCCCACTTCACCTTCTGCTTGTTGTTGTAATTGGCCTGCAACGTGACAGTTGAGAGAACAGAATAGTTGCTCTGGCCGCCCTTGTACCAGTTCGTGGAGACATAGTTCTGCAGAATCTGAAGATAAGTGTCAGCACCAAAGGACCAGAAGTTCGGACGTTTCACCACAATGTCAACAGGCATCGGCTCCGGCTCCTTCACCTCATCCACGGACTGGACGGGAGTAGCATCGCTCAACACGTTCGCATTCGTCTGTGTTTCAGGTTCTACCGTTGACAACTCACTCGCAAGAGCCGACTCCGTGGAACGAACCAAGTCAGGACGCTCCAAGTAAACAGCAAGCAGGGAGCGCCTCAGCTCACCCTCGGCAAGAGACGGCGCGACATTCAAGTCGAACAGCTCATGAGAGATATCATGATAGAACGTCAACGGAACAAAAAGGCGGTAATATTTGGGATTGGGAGCCATCGACAAACTTTCTTCAATACCGGACATTCGTTGCTTATACTGCAGCAAGGAGTCCACATAGTCACGGACCAGCGACGGCACGCTATCCTCAACAACAGCCAGACGATGACGATCAACGGCAACACATGTCGAAGACACACACCAAAACAACAAGACACAGACAAATGCTCTAAATGACATATCTTACTTATTTTGATGCAAAGATACGAAATAATTTATAATTCATAATTCTAAATCCGTATTTTTTTGTACCTTTGCAGGTTGAAATCCCAAACCCTAATATATAGGTAATAACATTAATTAAAATATGGACAAAAACACTCTTACTGGAATCGTACTCATTGCAGCACTCCTGATTGGATACAGCTGGTGGTCGCAGCCTTCGGAAGAAGAGCAGCGTGCGGCCTTCGTACAAGATTCCATTGCACAGGCACAAAAGGCGAACGAACAGGCTTTAAGAGCAAAGAAACAGGCTGAACAGGCTGAAAAGATAAAGAAGCAAGCCGAAGAAGACACTACCGCCCTCTTCCACTCCGCCTACAAAGGTGTGGCAGAAAATGTCACCCTGAAAAACGAGAAGATGGAACTGACCTTCTCTACAAAGGGAGCTTATGTAGAGAAGGTGGTACTCAAAGGCTTCAAGGACAGGAACGAAAAGCCCGATCTGGTGCTCTTCGAAGGACAGGAGCAGAGCCTGAACTATATGCTCTCTGCCAAAGAACACAACATTGCCACAGCAGACCTGTTCTTTACCCCCACGGAAAAGACAGACACATCGGTCGTGTTTACTGCACAGGCCGCAGAAGGCAAGGATATTACGATGACCTATTGGTTAGGCAAGGACTACATGCTCCACATGGCCATGCGGGCCAACGGCATGGGAGGACTCTTCGCCCCCAGCACTACCACCATGGACGTGGAATGGAAAGACATGTGCCGACAGCAGGAGAAAGGTTTTACATTTGAAAACAGATATGCCTCACTCACCTGGCATGAGACAAAGGGCGGCACAGACTATCTGCGCGAGACCAGTAACTATACAGACGAGCCCATTGAGGAAGCCTTCGACTGGGTGGCCTTCAAGAACCAGTTCTTCTCTGCCGTCATGATCACGAAGAACGAATTCAAAGCCGGCGCACTCGCAACTTCTGTTCCCCAGGAAAAGGGTTCGGGTTATCTGAAACAATATGGCATTAGGATGAAGACCTTCTTCGATCCGACGGGGGCTCAGCCCACAGAGTTTGAGTTCTACTACGGACCCAACGACTTCCACCTGCTCGAGACGGTTGAGCAGCAAAGCACATTCGGCAAAGACCTGGAAATGCAGGAAATCGTGTATCTCGGATGGACGGTCTTCCGCATCATCAACCGTTGGTTCACGCTGCCGCTCTTTGAGATGATTGCAGGCTTCGGCCTGAACATGGCCATCGTGCTCATCCTGATTACACTCATCCTGAAAGCCATCACCTACCCGCTGGTGAAAAAGAGCTACATGAGCTCTGCCAAGATGCGTGTGCTCAAACCCAAACTTGAAGAAGCAACCAAGCAGTTCAACAAGCCGGAGGATGCCATGCAGAAGCAGCAGGCCATGATGGCTGAATATGCCAAATACGGAGTATCACCCCTGAGCGGATGCCTGCCGATGTTCATCCAGATGCCCATCTGGATTGCGATGTTCCAGTTTGTTCCTAACGCCATCCAGCTTCGCGGACAGAGCTTCCTCTGGATTGACGACCTCTCCACATACGACCCCATCATCGAATGGGGTACGAACCTTTGGCTCATCGGCGACCACCTCTCGCTGACCTGTATCCTCTTCTGTGCCGGACAGCTGCTCTATTCATGGGCCATGAACAAGCAGCAGCGTGACCAGATGGTGGGAGCACAGGCGGAACAGCTGAAGATGATGCAATGGATGATGTACCTGATGCCGCTGATGTTCTTCTTCATGTTCAATGACTATTCGAGCGGACTGAACTTCTATTATTTCGTTTCACTCTTCATGAGTGCAGCCATCATGTTCGTCATGCGCAAGACCACCAACGACGAGAAGCTCCTCGCCATCCTGGAAAAGCGCTATCAGGAGAACAAAAACAACCCGAAGAAGCAGAGCGGACTGGCTGCACGCTTGCAGGCTATGCAACAGCAACAGATGGAGATGCAACGGAAGCGTGAAGAACTCGAACGGAAAAAGAAGAATTTAGGAAAATGAAAAAGATTGGTTTCGACAACGAGAAATATCTCAAGATACAGTCAGAACACATTCGCGAACGCATCGCACAGTTTGACGGCAAGCTCTATCTGGAGTTAGGAGGAAAACTCTTCGATGACCACCACGCATCACGCGTGCTGCCAGGATTCAAACCTGATTCAAAGCTAAGAATGTTTGGACAGCTGCGTGACAGCATAGAAATCCTCATCGTGATCAGCGCCGAGGACATCGAGCGCAACAAGATACGCGCAGATCTCGGCATCACCTATGACGAGGATGTGCTCAGACTCCGCGATGAGTTCATGAACCGCAACTTCATGGTGGGCTCTGTCGTCATTACCCACTACAATGGACAGCGTGCTGCCGACCAGTTCCGCCATCGTTTGGAACGCATGGGAATCAAATCGTATGTGCACTACCCCATTGACGGCTATCCGCACAACGTCGACCTGATAGCCTCTGACGAGGGCTTCGGCAAAAACGACTATGTGGAAACATCACGCCCATTGGTCATCGTAACGGCTCCAGGACCTGGAAGCGGAAAGATGGCAACCTGCCTGTCACAGCTCTACAACGAAAACAAGCGCGGAGTAAGAGCCGGCTATGCAAAGTTTGAGACATTCCCCGTTTGGAACCTTTCCCTGAAGCATCCTGTCAACATCGCATACGAGGCAGCAACTGCCGACCTGAACGATGTGAACATGATCGACCCGTTCCATCTCGAAGCTTATGGGAAGACGGCCATCAACTATAATCGCGACATAGAAATCTTCCCCGTCCTGAATGCGCTCTTTGAGGGTATTTATGGAGAGAACCCCTATAAATCGCCGACAGACATGGGCGTCAACATGGTGGGATTCTGCATTAGCGATGACGATGCTTGCTGTCAGGCTTCACGAGATGAGATTATTCGCAGATACTATGCTGCCACAAACAAATTCGTCAATGGTACCGACAACGAGAACGAAGTGAAGAAAATCCGCCTACTCTTCAACCAGGCAAAGATAAATACAGCCTTCCGCCGGACAACTACCGCTGCCTATGAAAAGAAGATAGAAAGTGGTTGTTCTGCCGCTGCCATCGAGCTGGAAGACGGAACTATCATCACGGCCAAATCAAGTCCGCTGCTGGGATGCAGCGCAGCTTTGCTGCTCAATGTCACCAAACATCTGGCAGGCATCGACCATGAGGCGAAATTGATTCCGCAAAGCATGATTGAACCTATCCAGCATACAAAAATGAACTTTCTCCATGGGCGTAACCCGCGACTACATACTGACGAGGTACTGGTCGCACTAAGCGTGCTTTCACAACATGACGAGAAATGCCGTCTTGCCCTGGAACAGCTTCCGAAATTATGCGACTGTCAGGTGCATGCCACGGAGATGCTCAGCGAGGTGGATCAGAAGATTTTCAAGAAATTAGGATGCGAACTAACCTGTGACCCTGTAAAGAAGAAATAAAGCATGAAGAAAGTAATGTCCCTCATTGCAGCAGCACTTCTACTGCTGCCGGCTTTCGCACAAGCACAAGAAATGATTCAGAGACAAAACATCAAACTGGAAAGCAACCTCATGACTCCTGAAGCCCTATGGGCTATGGGACGAATCGGCGGTTATGCCGTTTCACCTGATGGTAAGCACATCGTGTATAACGTGGCATATTACAGCGTCAAGGCCAACAAAAGCCATCATATTCTATATATAATGGATGCCGACGGCAAGAACCAGAAGCAGCTAACCACTACCTCAAAAAACGAGACGGATGCGGCATGGCTGTCCAACGAGCGGATTGCTTTCATATCCGATGGTGAGGTCTGGAGCATGAATACTGAAGGAGCTGACCGACGCCAGCTGTCTGACACGAAAGGCGAGGTGGAGGGATTCCTCTTCTCACCAGACCAGAAGCATGTTATCCTCATTCAGTCCATTCCCTATCACGGCAGCATCAAGGAGAATCCGAAAGACCTTCCGAAGGCTACCGGCCGACTGGTAACGGATTTGAACTACCGCCACTGGGACCATTATGTAGAGAGTATGCTCCATCCTTTCCTTGCCGATGTGAAAGCAGACGGAACGATTGGCGAGGCACATGACATCCTGAAGGATATGCCCTACGAATGTCCGATGGCTCCGTTTGGCGGCATTGAACAGCTGGCATGGAGTCCTGACTCCAAGACGATTGCCTATACCTGTCGTATGAAGGAAGGTGTGGAATATGCCATATCAACAGACTCTGACATCTATCTGTACGATCTGCAGGCGGAAGAAGGAACCATCGACAAGAACCGCAACCTCTGTAAAGAAGGGGTGGACTTGCCGAACGACCCCTTTGCCAAGAATGCTGAAGACCGCGTGGATCCGACCAAATCTATGAAGAACCAGCGTATCAATACAATTGGGAAAACGTTGGGAGAAGACTTCAATGTCGGCTACGACCAGAACCCCAAGTTCTCGCCTGACGGCCGCTATGTAGCATGGCTTTCTATGGAGCGCGACGGTTACGAGAGTGACCGCAACCGGTTATTGATTTTTGACTTGAAAGAGTGGAAGAAAACTTATGTCACAGAGAGCTTTGATTCCAACGTAGATGACTTCTGCTGGGCTCCGGACTCCAAGACGATCTATTTTATTGGCGTTTGGCATGCAACGGAAAACATGTACCAGACGAATCTGAAAGGCGAGGTTACACAGCTCACCAATGACTGGGCAGACTTCGGGTCTCTTCAGATGCTCAATAACAATCAGCTGATTGCAGAGAGACATGACTATTTCAACGCAGCAGACCTCTATGTCATTACGCCTAACAACAAGAAGCCTGAAAAGACAAAGGTAGAGCAAATCACAACAGAAAACAAACATATCTTTGACCAATTGGCCAAAGGCAAGGTGCAGCAACGATGGGTGAAGACTATCGATGGCAAGAATATGCTATATTGGGTGATTCTTCCTCCTAACTTTGACGAAACAAAGAAGTACCCCACCCTGCTCTTCTGTGAGGGAGGACCACAGAGTCCTGTTTCACAGTTCTGGAGCTATCGCTGGAATTTCATGATTATGGCTTCTCATGGCTATGTTGTCATTGCACCAAACCGTCATGGTCTGCCTGGATTTGGATCTGAATGGTGCGAGGAAATCTCCGGCGACTGGACAGGACAATGCATGAACGACTATCTGACTGCTATCGATGATGCTGCTGAAAATCTTCCATATGTGGACAAAGACCGTCTGGGAGCCGTAGGAGCTTCATTTGGAGGGTTCTCTGTTTACTATCTGGCGGGACATCACGATAAACGCTTCAAATGCTTCATTGCCCATGATGGAGCCTTCAACCTTGAGTCAATGTACACAGACACGGAAGAGGTGTGGTTCTCTAACTGGGAGTATGAAGATGCCTACTGGAATAAGGATCTGAGCGAAAATGCCCGTAAGACTTACGAGAACTCTCCACATAAGTTCGTTGACAAATGGGACACCCCCATCCTCTGCATTCATGGGGAGAAGGACTATCGCATCAACGCAAACCAGGGAATGGGAGCTTTCAATGCAGCCCGACTGAGAGGCATTGAAGCGCAGCTGCTCATCTTCCCTGATGAAAACCATTGGGTGTTGAAGCCACAGAATGGCATCTTATGGCAGCGTACATTCTTCAACTGGCTTGACCGCTGGCTGAAAACAAATTGATAATGATAATTGACAATTGATAATTATGACTCAAGCAATTCAAAAGACCCTTCGCGACAGCGCCGGTATGCGCTGGACCGCCTTGCTACTGCTGGCTTTGGCCATGTTCTGTTCATATATCTTTATGGACATTCTCTCCCCCATCAAAGACCTCATGCAGGAAACGCGCGGATGGGACTCTTCTGCATTCGGAACAATGCAAGGCTCCGAGGTATTCCTCAACGTCTTTGTCTTCTTCCTCATCTTCGCAGGCATCATTCTCGACAAAATGGGCGTGCGCTTTACGGCTGTACTCTCTGCAGCAGTCATGCTTGTGGGTGCAATCATCAAATGGTATGCTGTCAGCGAATCATTCATGGGAAGCGGATTGGAAACATGGTTTACAAACAACCTGAACTACATACCAGGCTTCGATGAGTTAGGGGTTTCTCCTTTCTACGAGGGAATGCCGGCATCAGCCAAATTTGCCGCTTGCGGATTCATGATCTTCGGCTGCGGCTGCGAAATGGCTGGAATCACCGTCAGCCGCGGTATTGTCAAGTGGTTCAAAGGTCGTGAGATGGCATTGGCAATGGGTTCAGAGATGGCTCTTGCCCGCCTCGGCGTTGCTACCTGCATGATCTTCTCTCCGTTCTTTGCCAAGTTGGGCGGCAACATCAGCGTTACCCGTTCCGTAGCATTCGGCGTTGTTCTTCTCTGTATAGCCCTGATGATGTGCATCGTCTATTTCTTCATGGACAAGAAACTGGACGAGCAGACAGGTGAGGCAGAGGAAAAGGATGATCCATTTAAGATTAGCGACCTCGGACAGATTCTTACGTCCAGCGGATTCTGGCTGGTTGCATTGCTGTGCGTACTCTATTATTCCGCTATCTTCCCCTTCCAGAAATATGCTGTCAACATGCTCCAGTGCAATCTGACCCTGATAGAGCCGGCTTCCGACTCTTTCTGGGCAAGCAGCTCTGTAACCATTGTGCAGTATATCATCATGCTTATTGTCGCCGCAGCCGGATTTGCCAACAACTTCCAGAAAAAGGCAAGTATGAAATACGGCATGCTGGTTCTTTCCATCCTGGCTTTGATAACCTACTGCTATATGGGTTACATGCGCCAGTCGGCAGAGTCCATCTTTGCAGTATTCCCATTGTTGGCAGTACTCATCACGCCAATCCTCGGAAGCTATGTTGACCATAAGGGAAAAGCTGCTTCCATGCTTGTTCTTGGTTCACTCCTGCTCATCGCATGTCACCTGACTTTTGCATTTGTTCTTCCACAATTTAAGGACAATGCCGTAGGAGGAATCATCATCGCCTATGCAACCATTCTTGTTCTTGGATCATCTTTCTCACTTGTTCCTGCAAGCCTATGGCCAAGCGTACCCAAGCTGGTTGATGCAAAAGTCATCGGCTCTGCCTATGCTTTGATTTTCTGGATTCAAAACATCGGTCTATGGCTGTTCCCCCTATTGATCGGCAAGGTCTTGGACAAAACAAATCCTGGCGTTACAGATCCGACACAATATGACTATACAGCACCATTAGTAATGTTGGCATGTCTTGGCATCGCGGCTCTCCTGCTTGGCCTTGTCCTAAAGGTTGTCGACAAGAAAAAGAATCTTGGGCTGGAAGAACCTAATATTAAATAACAATCATGCAACAATACGCTAAAAGTTAAAAAAAGCCTCTAAAATTTTTATTTCACACAAAAAAATTGTACCTTTGCACCTCGTAAGCAATTGATAGTTAAAATATTAGATTTATAAACGTCATGACAAAAGCAGATATCATCAACAATATTGTCACCAATTCCGGAGTCAGCAAAAGGGAAGTTGGTGTTGTGGTGGAAAGCTTCATGCAGATTATCAAAGATAGTCTCATAAAAGGTGAGAATGTTTACCTTCGTGGATTTGGAACTTTCGCCATCAAACATCGTGCAGCAAAAACCGCTCGCAACATTCAGAAGAATACAACGATTGTTGTTGATGCACATGACATTCCTACATTCAAACCTGCAAAAAGCTTTGCAGAAAGAATGAAAAGCTAAGGTTCGTAAAATCAATAATACAAATCATTATAAATAACTTTTAAATTAAAGAAATCATGCCAAACGGTAAAAAGAAAAAGGGCCACAAGATGGCTACCCACAAACGCAAAAAGAGATTAAGAAAGAACAGACATAAGAGCAAGTAAATATAACTAAAGACACTTGCACTGAAAGTCTATTCAGATGACGGGTGTGTCAAGAGAAAGTCTGTAGAAGACCTGATGTTGACACGCCCTTATTGTTAACTCTAAGCATAAGGTAAGTACAAGAAATGATTAGCGAACTTATTATTGATGCCCAACAGAAAGAAATTTCCATCGCTCTTCTGGAAGATCAGAAGCTCGTGGAATATCAGTCCGAGATACGCTCGGCATCTTTCTCTGTTGGAAACATCTACATAGCAAAGGTCAAGAAATTGATGCCTGGCCTGAATGCGTGTTTTGTAGATGTTGGTCATGAGCGCGATGCCTTTCTACACTATCTTGACTTAGGGACAAAATTTAGCTCTTACGAGAAATATCTCAAACAGGTCCAAAGTGACAGGAAGAAACTTTATCCATTTTCGAAGGCAACCAATCAGCCAGAGCTGAAAAAGGACGGTAGCATCCAAAACGAACTTAAAGTTGGGCAAGAAGTTCTTGTGCAAATTGTTAAAGAACCTATCTCAACTAAAGGTCCCCGCCTATCCTGCGAGATTTCATATGCAGGACGCTACTTGGTACTTATCCCCTTTGATGATAAAGTTTCTGTTTCAGCAAAGATTAAAAGCGGAGAAGAAAGAGCAAGACTTAAACAACTCATTCACAGCATTAAGCCCAAGAATTGTGGAGTTATTGTTCGTACTGTCGCAGAAGGAAAAAGAGTTGCTGAACTTGACGCAGAACTGAAAGTTCTTACTAAAAGATGGGAAGATACTATCGTTAAAGTACAGAAAACACAACAACGACCACAACTTGTATTTGAGGAAACAAGCAGAGCAGTTGCACTCCTACGCGATCTCTTCAATACCTCTTATGAAAGTATTCATGTAAATGACGAGGGAATCTATAATGAAATCAGAGATTATCTGACATTGATTGCCCCTGACAAAGTGAATATCGTTAAACTGTACAACGGACAGATTCCTATCTTCGACAATTTCAATGTAACCAAGCAGATTAAGTCTGGGTTTGGAAAAATTGTAAATTACAAACACGGTGCCTACCTATACATTGAACATACAGAAGCCATGCATGTTATTGATGTGAATAGTGGTACACGTACAAAGAAAGACAGCGGACAAGAACAGAATGCTCTTGAAACAAACCTTGGCGCAGCTGACGAAATTGCACGACAGCTCAGATTACGTGACATAGGAGGCATTATTGTTATCGACTTTATCGATATGAATCTTGCAGAAGACCGTCAATTACTTTATGAACGCATGTGCAAAAACATGCAGCAAGACCGTGCACGTCATAACATCCTGCCACTTTCAAAATTTGGATTGATGCAGATTACCCGTCAGCGAGTCAGACCTGCTATGGATGTTAATGTTGAGGAAACATGTCCTTCGTGTCATGGAAACGGATACATTAAGTCAAGCATCCTGTTTACAGACCAATTAGAGAGCAAGATTGAGACCTTAGTAAAGAAAATAGGCATCAGAAAATTCTATCTACATGTACATCCTTTTGTTGCCGCCTATATCAATCAGGGACTCTTTTCCCTAAAGAGGAAATGGCAAATGCAATACGGACTGGGCGTACATATCATTCCTTCACAAAAGATGGCACTGCTTCAATACGAGTTTTATGACCCGAAGCGACAGTTTATTGACATGAAGGAAGAAACTGAAGGAAAATAAAAAATCGTGGCATCCTAAGATGTCACGATTTTTTTGAAAAAAGGCGGCTACCTACTCTCCCACATTGCATTGCAGTACCATCGGCGCAAACGGGCTTAACTTCTCTGTTCGGAATGGGAAGAGGTGGAACCCCGCCGCTATAACCACCTGATTATAACGATT
>Ga0247611_10000666_pt1 | contig 67886 bp, 101 predicted proteins | sample 177DNAGHGhighgp2_FD_192422 | JGI IMG/M metagenome (GOLD analysis project Ga0247611, IMG submission 192422) | Sheep rumen microbial communities from Palmerston North, Manawatu-Wanganui, New Zealand - 1770 DNA GHGhigh gp2 | ecosystem: Host-associated > Mammals > Digestive system > Stomach >...
AATTTTAATTTTTTTTTAAAAAAAAAAAAAAAAAAAAAAAAAAGGAAAGAACTAAAAAGTTCTTTCCTTTAATATCTATTATTTTATTCTAATCCAAATTCTATTATCTACTTTTACTTTATTAGTACCCCATTCTTTATACTCTGGTATTTCACTAACAATACCTACAATACAATCTGGATAATTTTTTATTTCTTCTCTAGTCATTATATCTACTGTACCATTTGGCGCACTACACACTGCCATCCCAGCATGATAATTATTTCTGTCTTGATAAGTATATACAAGTACTCGGCCAGCTACTGCAATAGGAGTTTTTGCATATTCTGTTTCACCCATAGAATTACCAAAAGTATCAGATATAACCTAGGCACCAGGCTATAATCGTTGAGTAGTGCAACTTAATGTCCCATCATCATTATCTATAACAATATGGCCAGGAGATAAATCAATAGTTGTACGATATTCTGCATAATCATTAAATATTGCATTTTGTACTCTTGTAGAATGTAAAACTCCTGCTGTCATATAGGTATCACTAAAAGAATAAGTCTATATACTTGAAGACTAGGCGGTAGCTCCTATTAAAAATAGTTTTGCACGATTATTTGTCGCACCTGCCGTATTTGTAGTAATATTAACTGAATCTCCTATTAAATTACCTTCTTGATTAACTAACTATAATGCTCCATTAGAACTATTATAACTAAGTTTCGCCCCATACGCTTGCTTAATAATATTACCTAAATCATCTTTAAGAGCATTAGTCGCAGTACCATAAATAGTTTTCCAAGGTAATTCTTCTGAACCTAAATTATACTAATTAGGAGAAGATGGCAAAAAATCATTTGCTATTTGATTAGTCCATTTTCCATCTCCACGTAAAAAAGTTCCTTCATTAGCGTCTTCTGAAGAAGGTAAAAAATCACCGGTATATTGTCCATCTTCATTAAATCCACGAATCTTTATAATATACTAAGTATTATCTATGGTTGCATCAAAAGTACCATTTTTACGATATTCATCTAAATCTATAAAATTATTTTGATAATTATCAGAAGATTTAAAAACTTCATTTAAATCAATAGTATTTCCACTTTTAATATACCAATGACGACCAGTGTATTCATTATTAGTAGTAGTATTATCTTTCCAACCATCCTACCATGGATAAGTATGACGAATAATTACTAAATGTCCTACTTTTGTTTCTAATTCTTCTTTGAAAAATTCTAAATTATTAGTTTTTTCTCTTGTATAAATATGCTAATATTTATCATCTAAAAGTAAATCATTCTATACAGAATATATGTCAAGATTACTTATTCCTTGTCTTTGAATTAAACGAATAAATTCTTTTAAACTTTCAAAAGAAAATATAACGTCATCATCATGCGCTTTTACAACAGCATTTACTGTATTTTCTTCAGTCATCTTTTATAAACTCCTTTCTCTCAAAAAAATAAAAGGGAAGAATACATTCTTCCCTTTTAAACATCTATCCAATAAACAGCCAATTCATGTGAATTAGCTAAAGCTTCGAGAGATTGAAGTGTTTCCAGAAGAGAAGAATCAAATGTCACTTGAGATTCAGTAATATCTCTTAAATCTGTTTCATTCTAACCATTCAGAATCTCTCCTGACGCTACTAGTGTATTTAAACAATAATTAATCTAATGATTTAAATCTACTGAATAAAAACTAATAGCAAATTTAATTGTACCCGCTTTTTCCGTTGCTGCTCCCTGAATACACCAAGGAATAATAACTTTATCTTTATAAGCAAAAGTAGTTATATCATAAAAAGGTACGGGATATATATAACTATTTCCTGCTGCATTAGTATATTGTATAATACAACATTTTGTAGTTAAATCTATTCTATCATAATATCTATCAAACTAAAAATAAATAGTTTCAGCTTGATGATCTTTTGCAACACTAAGAAATTTTGGAACAGAGATAGACCTTTTATTAAGGTCTATCTCATAAATTTCTTCATTGCTTGGGAGAAGTATTGCTCTAGAAGTAGGAGCGTTATTTTGTATCTCCCACAGTTTATTAGCATACTCTTGGCTATTAGTAACCATGATTATCGCTCCTCCCTAAAGTTATTAACCAGCAATATCGTTTACTGAAATACTATTTAATTCATGTGTATATACACAGCCATTATAATTATTCTTTACTACTGGAAGGAATTTTCCATCACCGCTACGAACAATATATTCAGCCTCTGTAGCTTCATCGATAGGCTCCCAAGAAGTTTCTAAATCATCATTCATGACTTGTTTAAACCATTGATATTCAAGAGTTCCTTCTTGACCATCAATAGACACATTGTCAATCTTTAATGTAACAGTATTTGAACTTAATGAGCCAGCGCTATTAAATTGTACACCATCAGAAGGAACGTTTGTAAACGCACGATTTCCAATTTTATATTTAGTAACAGCGCCAATAATTCTACCAGCGAGAGCAGATGCAGTTACAATGGCAGACTCAACTGCGGTTGAGCTATTACCATTAAGGAAATTAACAACATTAACTTTATATTCTCCAGCAGTATTAATTTCAAGAGTATTAGAATCTTCTCCAACAAAAGGTACTGATTCTTCGCTTACTGGGCTAAAAGTATTATCATTTGCTTCTTTCTTAAGCCAATTATACTGGAAGGCACCAAAAGATTCTACCTCAGGAACAGCTGTAATAGTAGCCGTGCCCTCACTATTAAGAAATACAACATTAGGAATATTATCAAAGCTATATCCCTCAGAAACATCCTCAAGTTCACTAACTTCAATATTTATTTTAGAAGGAGCTTGTACCTCAGGGATAGTAACAACAGAAGTAGAACGAATATCACCACTACCAACTTTCTGTAATGAAACTTCATGAGTATCAGGGTCTTCTACCTCAGCAAATTTTTGTCCTTGTGCTTTAATTACATATGAGCCAGCTTCATCAGCTGTAATTTTTGCTACTTTAGTATAAAGATCAACTGGCTCTGCAGTTACCCAAGCAGCAATCTATTCATTAGAAGCAAGATTATAAGCATTATCATCAACTTTAACAAAATAAATTAAACTTGGATCTAAATCATTAACAGTAAAGATAATAGTATCTTCATCTTCAAAATCTTCTTCTGTAGCTACCCTTGCAGATGGGCCTGTTCCAACCTAATAAAGACGACCTTCTTCAAGATTTTCTCTATCTTCAATAGGCTTATTAACTTTTCTTGCTACTTGAAGCATTTCAGCAATAATAGTATGATTATCAGCATCTGTATAACGAATGTCTGTACCTTCATCTACATAAGCCTAAGCAAAAAGGTCTATGCTACGACTACTTGGCGCTCCAGAAGCGTCAATATCAGTATGTAAATTAATAGTATCCTAAAAGTCATTTGGACTAAATGAATTCCCTAATGGGCCACCACCAGTAACTAATCCATTACCATTTCCAGTAAGCCAAATAATATCACCAACTGCGGCATCGCCTTCGCCAAATGAACTATTAGTTAAAATATTTAAAACTGCGCTATCTAAACTTACTGCTTCAATAGAATCTTCTAATACTAAGCCTTCTTTAATATTAATAGAAATAGGCATAGTATTAAAGCAATAAACAATTTTTCCATCACGGTCTTTTTTATTAAATTCAATAGCAAAATTTACAGTACCACTTTTCTCAGTAATTTCTTTATCAACAGGCCATCCAAAAATAACATAGCCAGGCTGAATATCTTTTGCCATAACAAAACGTGAAGTCTTACCAGCTTTACTACCCATTTTCCAGTTAATTTCAATATTACAATTACTTAAATCCATATCGTCAAAATATCTATCAATACGGAAGAAAATAATTTCAGCTAAATGGTCGTTTTGAACAGAAAGACCATTTGATTTAAAATCATTAGGAACTGTTATTTTACGAGTATTAGCATCTATTTCAAAAATAGGTTCGTCAAGAGGAAGTCTTAAAAATTTTGCATCTAAAGCAGCAATTTCTTCAATGCTACCAAAAAAGCCTTCTATGTTACTAACATCTATGATGCGCACACTAGGATCTTCAGCATGTTTTGCAGTGCTAACAGCCTTAATTTCGGCAAACAAATCTTGGTATGCACTGTCAAGATTTAAAGTTTTTGTAATCATAGACAAAAAACCTTCCTTTCTTATATTTAAAAAATCTATTAAATACTTATTATAAGAGAGAAAAGATTAAATACTTTTCTCTCTTATAATTTCTAAAATTAATTAGATTATATAATGGGCATTGGCCAATTATACTTCTTTCCATTCCTCTAATTCTTCTTCTGGAATAATAACATTTTTAACAAAAGATTTTCCATCTTTTGTTAATTTTTTCCCATTATCCGCTTGAAGATTTAATTTTCTAATATAATATATATCTTCTAAATGGATAGGAGATAAAATAGTTCCATTTGTGCCAAGATATTCATATAAAACATTCTTAATCATAATATATATTTTCCTCCTTATCCTACAATTTTAACTTTATAATTATTAATATTATACTAATTTGTACCAAATAAACTATTTAATAATGTAGTAGCATTAGCATAAATACCTGTACCATTATTACTAGTATAGACTAAAATATCTGGTCTAATTTCAGTATCTGTATCATTATTAATAAATTTAGTTATATTTCCAGTAAATGCTCCATTAAAACTCGTTATATTAGTTGGATTTTCTGCACTACCAATAGTTAATGTCATATTAGAAACTCTGTTTTGATTACCAAAAGTATTATTAGGTAAATTATTAATTGGGCCAAGTAATATTAAATCTAATCTAGTATAATCTGAATTTGCTTGGCCAGCCTAAAATGCTTCTGTGAAGGCACGTGTCTCAATTGTTGTAATTGAGCCGCCTATAATTGTACTATCTTGTAGATTTCTAACTCCCTAGAATGCACAAGTGCTTATTTTCTCTAATCCATTTGCAGTAAAATCAAAATACCTTAAATTAGTACAACCTCTAAAGGTATTCTGACGAATTTCTTTAAGATTTACTGTGTCATCTGCATTCTTTCCAATAAATATATGAGTTACATCAAATAAAAGTGGATCGGTAACATTATCTGTGCCTCTATCTGTGCTACTAGACTCAAAAGCTAATACTGGTAAATTATTATAAGTAGCAGGTATTGTTAATTTTCCTTCTACTTTTTTATTTAATCTAATTTTTACTCCATTTATATTATTATATGTATAATTTGATACTGTAAAATAACTATTTGGATATATAATGTCATAAACTGATACAGGAGCTAAATTTCCCTATTCATCTGTATTCCAAATCATATACATATCAATATCACTTATTATACTAAATGAAGTTAAATCCATTGGAGTTTTTGAGTTTTTATTTCTAGAATATCCTAATAACTAATAAGTCTAATCAAAAGGTAAATTAGAATCATCTACACGAGGAGCTGTAGAAGGGCCAGTAAAATATTCTCCATGAGGCACTTTAACTGTAGTATATAATGTATCACCATTATATACTTTTACAGTCCAACTATGAATTGGACAAATCGCATAGAAATAATAAGTATGTTTATTATTATCTAAAGTCTAAGCCTACCAAGTAGTTGTCCCATCAAGTGATGCTAATAGAATAGCATCTAAATTATTAGTTGCTGCCCAACCTTTAAAGTCGTGATTTGGTTTTTGCCTACTAATATCTCCATATGCTGCAATAGGATCACTAAACCATCCAGATTCGATTGTCTATGATCCAATTAGAGTATAAAGACCATTTTCACCCTCATCTGCATCCATTAATAAAAATTTAGCTGTATAAGCTTCATTTACATTTGCAAAGAAAAATGTTAAATGTGGGAATTTAGGCTATAGATTATTACGGATATCAAGTTCATCAACTGCTGTACTATTATTTACATAAATAATACCAGTAATATTTGGAATACTATTTGTTTCATCTGTTCTAAATAATTGACTATTTGAATTTGCAAAAACTCTAAACATTTCAATATCAGTAATCTAATTAATATCAGCTTGAGGAATTGTAGAATCAAGACGATAAACTTCACCATTAGCTACTTGAACTGGCCATTTATCAACATTGTAATCAGTACTATGATTAAATACTGTTAATCCATAATGGCCATTATCTATGTAATAAGATACTGTACTATCATAAGCTTCATCTTCTGTAACTTTAATATATGGAGACCATTGTACATTAGTCATCTAAATATTAGAAGAATTACCTTGTAAACTACGCATATCATAGTATCTTTTTAATAATTTATAGCTATCATATCCCATCCCACTACCAAAGATATTTAAAGTAGAAAGAACAGGAGCCGCATTGTTCTCAAATAAGCCTTGAATGTATAAGCCTGGTTCAGCTTCTAATTCACCTTCAAGATTTAATACTGGATAATGATATTCAGTAATTAAATTCTTTAATAACCGAGCTTCAGTTAATCTTAATGAAGTAATACCAGCAGGTAAATATAAAGTATTTAATGCTACACCTTCAGCGAATTTAACTTCACTATAGTTAGAACCAGTAGCACGGAAATTCTCAAGTTTTTCGCAGCTTGTTAAATCAAGAACTGCGGAGCCTTGACTAAGTTGTACATTACTAATATTCATATATTTTAATAATGGTAAACCACCAGTGATAGAATCTTTAGAAGCACCAAAGCTAGGATTATTAACATTGTTATTATGATAATCAATTTTTACTCCTGGATTAGCTGGGTCATCCATTTGACCATCATAGCCAAATTTCAGACTTGTTAATTTAGCAGCAGAACCTTCAATAGAAAACTCTTGCCAATATAATTTACTCATATCACCAAGATCATTCATATGATTAACACCATAAATATAAAGTAATTGTTCAGGATAATTTTCGCTGGTGCGCACACCACTTTCAATAGCTGAAACTTCAAACCTTAATGGATGAATACCATCATATTTCTAAGAAGGATAAGCTTCATTATCATCACCAAGAGTAACATAAGAAGAGTGTGTAGGAGTAAGAGTTAACCAATATTCAGCATCAAACATATATCTCTTATTCCCTAGTTCATCATAATAGCTACCATCTCTTGGCTCAACCCATTTATCAGAAGTCTTAACTGCATTATTGGCAGCTACACGACCTCTAATACGATTGAAGCCACCGCGTTGATAATTGCCTTGATTAAGCCAGCTATCAATATATTCAATACGATTTGTTAAGAACTAACGTCTTGCTAAAGATCTATTACCTTGAAGCATATAGAAATAAGTACCTTCATCAACCGCAAAGTTACCTTGGTCGTCACTTGAAAGGTGCCCAATTAAACCATTCTATAATGCCTGTTGGTTACTACCGTTAGTAATAGTAATATATTTATAATATTCATCTAAGTTTTGGGCAGTAAGTGGACGTTTACCTCTCATAGCAATAGATTTACATACTTCGGGATCGGTATTATACCAACTTTCAATATAATCTACAGATTGTAATGGAGGATTCTTTAATCCAGTCCAACTTACACCACTTGTTACACCTTTAAGATGTTTATACTTAGAAATAATAGCAGAACTCTTGAAATATCTATAAAAGTTATTCCAAAGTACACTATCAGAAGTAGAATAGTTACCGTCTTCTGTAGCATCAACGTTATACTCGAATGAAGGAATACCAGTATTATTAACACCTAATTGAGTATCAATATCATAGAAGATTGGATACCAAATATATTCGCCACCAGACTTTTGGGGTCCCCAAGAAGCCATCATACAGTTTTTGCCACGAGAGTCATAACATTCAAATACTTCTGTCATTACAAAATAAGTAGCCATATATTCAAGATCAAAGTGGTCAGTCAATTCATTAATAAATTTATCACCACGATATTCTTTTGTATCATACTTATAACTCTTACCCTTGTAAGTAACTGTAATTCCAATCCAATAATTAGATTTATCAGCATTAAATTGTTCAACTGTAAGTCCAGTTACTTTAGTTGTAGCAAAGCCATTTGGCTATGTCCCATCATAAGTGTAATAAATTTCGTTAGCATCAAATATGTCATCATCAGTACATTGTCTTACAAGTCTATCAACTTGTTTTTGTTCAAGTTCAGCGTCAGTATAGTTATTTAATTGATAATATGTAATACTATCATTAAATTCTGGCTCATTGGCGCAAGATACATAGTTGCCATTAACAATAATATATAAATCATTCTTAACTTCACTAAAAATAGGTAATCCCACAACTGCATGAGCATTAGCATATACATAAGAACTTGAAGCACTATCATAAGTACGACTATAATAAATAGTATCGGCATCCCAGTTTGCGCCAGAATCTAATACATATTCACCTTCTATGAGAACATAGAAAGTATTAGCTTGCCATTCAACAGCACCAATTTCTACTGCTTCATATTCACCTTGGCTAATTACATAATCAGTACAAGTACTCCAAACCCATTGACAAGCTTTTTCCCAATTCTTATATTTACTCCATAAGAAATCGGCACGAACATCAAAATTCTTTGATTTATCATTACTATCAAATAATAAATCAACATTATTTTCAGTCATATAAGCTTGGGCATCTTCACTTTCGTATTTATCGCCTTCTTTGATTGGGTCCATAATATAGTCAAGAATATCTGCATCAGTATGATAACGATATTCAAAGGAGTCAGCAACCAATGGGGCAGATCCAACAGAATTTAATTTATAAGTCTTTTGACCATTTTTTATTTCAAAAGCTTTAAATGTTAAATCCTTACGCTTATCAGGATCTCTAAAGGAGCAATAAGTACGGTTATTATTTTCCATTTCCCAACATTCAGCAATTTTAGAAATCTTCTTATTTTTAGCAAATTTTTGTAATGGAGAAGCTCCTGTTGTTTTATCAGGTTTAAATCCAAATACTTCATCAGAACCTTTGTCAAGAAGCATATTATACATACCAATATATTGATAATAAGTGGAACCATCTTGTAAAAGTTTCTTATGAAATGCTAATGTTCTAAAACCACCAATAGAAGTTCTATAATCTTCTGTATTAGGAATTTCAAATGTTGAATAGCCAGGAACTTTTTTATACCAATGGCCGACATAATCACCAGAAGTAGCATATTTGTTTGCAGTATTTCCTGGATGCTATACAGCCCATAACTCCGCAGGAGTCATAGCAAATGTTTCTGGACTATCTACAATTAAATCACCATCAGAGCCATCAGTGTTTTTCCAATTACCTTTATGGTTAACATACCAATAGACTTCACCATCTTTATAAGAAGTAGCTTCTTCAATGGTTGTCTTATTAGGATCTTCGACCTAAAAAGCTCCGGCGGAATTATAATCATCAAGAGGATGTTTAGAATAACCATTTTTTACTAAATTAGCAAAACCCATATTATAACTGCCAGAAGATTCCATATAGTCAATTTTCATAGTAAATTTAGTAGTTCCTGTGGTATAGTTATCCATATACCAATAGCTCTAACGAGTTTTTTCTTTACCAAATTCTACCCATAATGGATTTTTTACATAGTATGTATTATATTTATATGGATGTTCTGCTCCACCAACAGCTACTATATTTTCACCATTGGCATCACTATAATAAGTTTCATTTTCATCGAAACCAGTTGTACTTAATATAAATTTATCTTGTAAAAGACCAGTCTAATCTGCTTCATAATCAGCTGCGAAAGGTCCGCGATTTAAAAAGATATGTACTCTATCTTTTCCATCACTATCATAATCGGTTTTTGTTTTTAATTTATAATTACGACGTGGATAAAATTCAGAAGACGTACCTTGAACAGCCATATTAACACCAGTAGTTGCTTTCCAAGAAGGACAATGATGTTGATAATACTTCTTAACTGCAGCTGCTTTTTTATCTTGACTATCTCCATCTTTCCAAAGACCATCTTCTTTAGCCAATGTCTCTAATTCACCAGAAGTATAGGCTAATTCTAAAGGAACATTAACAAACTCAACACCGACATTGCGCTTAACTGCTTTAGAATAAGATAATTTTTGCTAATCCTTTGGATAAGTTAATGTAGTATCAAAAACAATATAAGGCATTAATGGATCGTTTGGGTGCGCTTGATTATACTTTGTCATTTCAGTATAATCAAAATAAAATTCATTAATCGTCTCATTTGACTTAGCCAATTTATTTTGATCATAAATATCAACATTTTCAAAGTCTGCCGCATAGTTCATAGCAATATCATTAACATTAAGGGCAGTGTTATAAACACGAACTTTATATAAGTCAATATCACAAGTTTTACTATTAAATACAATTTCATTTGCTTCAATAGTAAAACCATTTGTCTCAGAATTACGAATAACACCAGTTAAAGAACCATTAACATAGACCATAATAATTTTTTGAGCACTTGTAGCACCATGTTGATAAACAATAGAAACAGAAACCATTTCATTTTCAACATAAGAGGCACTTACTGTATCTTTACCATTAGTAAAGAACATATCCTATGGGCCTAAGCATAAGCCTTTAACATTAGAGCTATCACCTGTATAATAACCACAAAATACATTGCTTAAATCTATTTGCTTTTGGATACGGTCAAATTCTAAATCATCATATTCTAATAGTCTTGGCTAAGTAGCTCCCTAATCTAAAATAGTAAAAGGATTTTCACTTGTTGGGTTAACTTCTTTTAAATACCAAGCTAAGAATGAGTCATAGTTTGTATATTTAGTTAAGTAAGTATTATTAGCAGAATCATAGAATAAATTAAATAATTCTTGGTCATTTAAATAACGAGTAATATTATGAATTAAATTAGAATAATTCTAAATATTTCTAACTTTAAACTACATTTCAATGGTATGAGTAATTTCAGCATCGGTGCCATTTTCAGCTGCAAAACGTAATTGACCAATAGGAATAGATAATGAGGCACCATTACTAATTCTTAAACAAGTTTTATTATCTGTTCCACGAATCCAACCATTATTATACCAGTTAAAATTAGATAATTTTGCTATAATAGGAGTTTTTCCTTCCTATTGATAAATTAAGGTTTGACGTTTTACTTCAGATTCATTATTAGAACGGCCGCTACCTACAGTATTCAGTAGATAGACAAGATCTCCCTATTTTTGAATGCCAAAGTCCATACGGTTAGGGTCTTGAATAACAGTAAGTTCAATTTCTCTTACAGTTTCATTATCATCTTCACCACAAGTAATAGAATAACGATTTAATACATCTAATTCAGCATCAGCAATTTCAAAATAAGAAAATTTTGTATTATCAGTAATAACTTGAGGAGAGTTATCTAATTCTTTATTGTTTTTCTTAAAATGAACTGTTGCTGCATTTGGATTATTTCTATCATACACTCTAAAAGGAATTTGAATAGTATCATAATTAAAATATGTATCCTTATAATCGCCTAACCAAATTATTGGTTTTGAATTTCCACTTTCACGAATAGCAATTTCAAAATGAAGAGGAGTTACTTCAATACCTTTTTCTCCATTAATAGACTAAAATAAACGAATCCAAACCTCATGTGCTCCATGAGTTAAATTTGCTTTACCAACAAGGCTTACAGTACGATTTTCAGAATCATTTTCTCTTAAATTTTCAACAACAATTGGAGTTGTAGGATCATCAAAATAATATTCAACAATTTTATCCATGGAGCCAATTGCATTACAACGTAATGTTACTGCATTAGCTTCAAAAGTACTTAAATTAGAAAATGTAGTGTCTGGAGTTAATTCTAATTTTGAAGTATTAAAATACACATCACGACTTTGTGTACTGGAATGATTTTGTTGAGAAGCTCTCAAAGTTAAACGAGAAGATGAAGAAAGTCTTGCTATTTCTCCTATTTCAAGACTACTCCGTTCTCCACTATTAAATTGACTACTCCCTGTTTTATAAGTTGTATAATTATGCCCATCTTCTGTATAAGCTAAAGTATAAGTAATAATAATTTTTGTGTCAATTGGTTCACCACGCTTATCTTTAGCCGATGTAGCTGTAAAATATACTTTTGCAGGTTGACCATTTATTAAATTAATAGAAGCTAAATCTTCAACTCGTAAAGCTATATCTTCTTCAAGGGTTGCAACTCCACCCCCGCCACCAGAAATAGTTAAACGAACTGCTTCAACTGAAGAAGTAAGAGGAGAAGGATTAGTAACTCTGTAAAAACTACCTTCTGGAACATTGACAATTAAATCATTTTTTTGAGGATAGTCATCGCCTTCAATTAAATCTATTGGGAAAATAATTGAATCTTCTAATTTTTCATCTGCTGTTAAGGTCTTATTCGCATAATAAATACCTGAATTACCACCGCCACCAGATGAATTACCAACCATAGCACGAGCTACTTGTATTCCATCTTCGTCAATGTAATCAAGGTAAATACGACCTGTATCAGTGGCAAAATAGAGATAACCATCATTAAAACCTAATGCCCTAGCAGAAATATTTTGTTCTTTTCCACGTACTGGCACAAATCTTTTTTTGTCACTCATGAACAGAGTATCTCCTTTCTATCTAAAAATTTTTTAAAAAATATTATTTACATAACAAAAAATTGGGAGAGGAATTTCCTCTCCCAATTTCCTCAACAATTTTGAAATTGTTTATTTTTAACTTATTTACTTTTGTCCTTAAAAATCAAAATGTACCCCATTCGAAGTCAAGCTAAAGTGCAGAATTATTATTGTTTGTAGAGAATTTTAATGTATTAGATGTTAAGTTAATTAAAGAAGAACTCTTTACCTCACTCTCTCCATCTAATTCTAAATTAGTAGCAATAACAGCTTCTGTGTTTGTAGTAACATTAATATAACTATTTACTTGATTAGCTGTATCAGCAGGAGTGTCACCAAAAATATACTTTACTGGGGTAAATGTTTCAACATTATATCCAGTAATATGTCCATTGTTAATAGTTATACCACTAATTGCACTGAATGATTCAGAGCCTGTTGTAACACTTGTAGTTGAAGTAGTAGTATATTCTGCGTGAGAAATTGTAGTAATTAAATCAACAGTATGAGATCCAGCTGTACTAGAATTAACAACAATTCCTGTTGATGCAGCAAGCTATAATCCAAAAACATTATGGCCTGCATCATTAGCTAAAGTTAATGTATTATTTGATGCGTCAGACTCAGCGCTATAAATAAACTATCCAAATTCTTCATTACCTGATGGGACATAAGTCCATTGAACATTGCCAGTAATAACACCATTCTATTCAGTACCAACAGCAATAAACATATCTCCAACACGTACACCGTCTGCTGGAATCTATCCATGCATAATAGTATAATTAGATGTGTTAAGCCAAGACAAAGTGCCTGATTCACTTACAATATACACATCACCATTTTTTACCTAAGTAGTTGGTAATGAAGTACTTTCATTAATGACACCCTTATAGGTCATGCCATCAAGACCAGCTAACATGCTGTCAATTTCAGCTTTACTATAAATAGCTCCTTGTGTCTTCCCACTAGTTGAAGATAATGGCACATAATGTGTACCATCATTTAAGACGATACCAATATTATCTAAAACTCCTACTTCAGAATAACCTTCATCATCAGCAACTTCTACACTAATTGCCCCATTACCAGTAAGGCCAAGAGTAACTCCACCAATTGTAGTATTTTTAGCATTAATTTTAATAACATCAGTACCATTTGATTCAAAATGGATATTACTACCAGCTGATAATGAAACTACGCTTGTAGTACTATTAGAGCTATCTGTTAAATAGATATTGGCTTTTTCGTATTGACCTGTTGTTGCAGTTTCATTTGAAAAATCACGAGAAAGTGCATAATTATATTCCTTAGCATTAATAACTAATCCGCTTGAACCAGTAGTACTAATAGTTGCTCCACCTGTTGCGGCAATAGCAAAATGTGCTGTAGCAGTAGTTTTACCATTCTAGTCTGCTACATCAAGTTGCATAGTACCAACATTATTAGCAACGGAAGAACTATAAGTAAGACTACTTACATAAGTATCAGGATTAATTTGTACCCATTCATAGCCACCATCTTGAGTAGCTTTCCATACAGCAAGAATGTTATTTGCAGTAATATAATAAAAATCTTCAACATGTGCTAATTTTTGAGCAGCAGTCCAATTATCACTTTCGTCTGTTAACTCTTTTAAATTAGCAACAATACTAATATTTTGATTTAAAAGTCTCATATTGGTCTATTGACCAACATAAAGACGATTAGTATCAGTAGTTAAATAAAATACACCATCTTCAGCAGACTTAGGTAAATTAGCCTAAAGACCACGTTTAAAAAGTACATTAGCCATAAAATCTTTTCATCCTTTCTATTATTCACTCATTTCAATCCATGTTAAACGGTCATAGATATCAATGAGCGCATCAGAAATACTGCTTGTTGCAGTAAGAGTATTACGTACTCCATTTACAGCTGTTAAAGTACCTACAACTGCTGTAAAAGTAGTAGTTAATACATAATTATCTAAATTACTCTAAATAGCGCTTACTGCAGTAGATAATGTATTAACAGTAGCAGAAAGAGTCCCTACATCTGTGTTAAGTGCATTTACTGCAGTAGTTAAACTACCAACTTTTTCACTAATAATATTAACAGTTTCAGTGGTAGCATATTGAGATAAATCAACATCTGTTGACCCAGTGCGCTCAAGTCGCCCATTAATAATCATATATTCATCGTATACATTATTTGTGGCTGTTGAAGCACCATTAGGATATAAATAAATTACATTTTCAGCAGTAGCAGAAGTTAAATCATCTATAATCTAACGAGTTAAATGATTAGCATTTGCAACTGCCGTAATAATTTTATTATCTACAGCTGATAAATCAGATTGAATACTAGCAATAGCTGTAGAATGAGCATTTAATATTGACTCTAAATTTCCTACTTCAGTAGATAAATCTGGAGGTAAACTAGTCCATTCAATTCCAGTAGATGCTTTTACAGGAACTAAATTAGTCGCAGCATTAGTATAGCCCTTTAATTCTAAAGAACCATCAACTGCATTAAACTAGAATTCATTTTCATCAACTGTGACAAAATTTCCACCTGCACTTAAAATAGCTTGTGCTACTTCAGAGGCAGAAACAGAAGTCCATTTACCCTCTGAGTTTAGAACTAAAAAATCACCAGTATTAGCATTAGAAACAATAACATCAGAAAGTTCTGATAAATTACTAACTCCACCAGAACCTCCAACGCTACCAATTAATCTAGTTCCTAAATATAAAGTACCCTTAGAATTATCTTCAGTATCATAAATAAAATATAAAGTATTTTCATCTTTCTGACTTAATCTATTATAAGCCAATAGAGTACCACGCTAAAATTTTACATAATTAGGAAGCGCCATAAGATACCTTTTCTCCTTTCTATTTTATTTAAAAATAAAACTTTATAAAAATTATGGTTCTCTTTGTACTAATTCTAATACACTATTCCAAATATTATGAATTTCATAATCAGTCTATTCAATAGGAACTTTTTCAATTGTATAATATTTTAATTTATTAGCATCAAAATGAGCTTGATCTAATTTATGATTTTCATATAAAGTCTATAATGAAACATAATAAAAACCAATATCATTAAGTTCTGTATCTTTAATAGGCCAACTATCATAAGATGTATTAATTTGATAAATAGCACCATAATTATTAACTAAAGTATTATTCAAATAAGTTAAAAGTTCTGCCCTTTTTAATGTTTTCATTTGGCCAATAGACTCATGGATATCTGTAGTATCTTCATTTAAATTATTATTATTATTAATAATAATAGAAAATGTATGAACACTTTTCATTTTCCAGCTATTATCTATTTCCACATTATGATAAAGTGCAATATTATTAGCAATTGATTTACTATTATCAAATAAAGTACTAGCTAAACAATTACTATAGGTTCGTGAAGTAATAATATTATTATCATCTAAAGTTAATTGATAGCCATAATTCCATTGCACCAAGCTATCATTAATATAATCAGCCTCTACTGGTTCAATATCGTAATTATAATTAGTGTATACTGCTTCAATATACCTAGCTCCATCCCAAGTATAATACTAAGTATTATTATCAAAAATACTATAGTCAGAGCATTGGATATATCTATCTCTATTTTTTTCAATATCATTACTAGTAGTTCTCGGTAATTCATAAATAGTATATCCTAATAAGGTTAAATCCTAACCCATTTGTAACTATCCAGGAATTCTAATATATATATCATATATATTATATATTGGAACATTATTATCATTTACTTTTGATAAATCTTCTATTGTATTTTCTTCAATTCCAGTATATATTAATTGTCCACCTATAGTTTGAAGAATATAATATTTAGGAACATTTGATTCTTCTATCCTTAATGTATCTATAAAAGAGGTTAAAGTTATAGGCTCATAATCTGATGCGCTTACTTTTTTATATTTTTGTCTTTCACGCGCATAATTTTCTTCAGAAATTATACTATACTAGATATCTTCTGTTAAATAAAATTTTCCAGAATAATCAATTGGCTAAATTTCCTCATAATTACCATTATTATATTTATACATAATAATATTATTATCATTATCAACATAATAAATTGTCTTATCATCATAATTATTTATAGTAATTGGGTCATAAGCTATAGATGAAATTGCATAATAATAACCAATAAATTCTTCTGGCATAACACTATTATTTTTATAAGTATAAATATTATAAAGATTTTCTACATTATCTTTATTTTCTTGAGTAATTTGTTCAGACAAACTTATATTTCCATTATGATTAAAATCATATAAATAATAAATATCATTTTCTTCATCAGAAATAAAATCATCAACAGTAACTAATGAAGTTCCATTATTATCTTTATAAAGAGAGCCATTATATTCTTCTGGTAATTTATTTTGTTCAGTAATTTCAATATACTATATTATATCTTTTGCATAAAACCAATTGCTATAATCATTTACTCCTATTGGTGCAATATAATAATAAGTTTCAAAAATAGAATAACTTGTTGGCTTTACATACATATTTTCATTTTCTTGTATCCAATAGTTAAGATAATTTTCTGCATTAACTCTATTTGAATCTTCTTCAATTACATTATAAATCGTAGATTCAACAGCAATATTACAATTTTCACTATTAATTTTTTCAACCGCATCTCTACGAATTTGATAATAATAACCTAAATTGTTATAATCTTTAGCAGTTAATAATTTATAATGCTCTGATAAAGAGACATAAGATATTTCACCTGGATTTATTTCTAAATCTTCTTTATAATAATTTTTATTAGCAACAGCAAATTTATCTGTTGTTTTAGTAAAATTAGTAATTAATACTGGTCTATGCTAGATATAGCCAATTAATTCATCATTTTCCTAAGTCCAATCAGACTAAATACCAACTTGATTACCTTCTTCATCTTTACCATATGCAATATAACGTAATTCAGATAAATAACGTTTTAATAAAGTTAAGACCCATCCAATAGAAACATTATCATTCTATAAATTATCATATGGCGGGGTCAAATTAGACATTAAACGTGCCTAATTATATGGGCGTACATTTGAACCTTCTTTAAGATAAACAGGAATATCATAAACTCCAGGATAGATTTCTGGAGAAAGCTAATCAAATTGTTCATCTGTTAAATCAAAAATTCGATTACTTGCCCAATAATCTCCTTGCCCATCCATTAAATAAACAGGAAATTCATACTCTTCATCTGCATAAGGATGAGCAGCAATACTTTCTACAGTTATTTCTATAATATTATTTGGATTTGTATCATTATAATATGGAAGATCAAATTTATAATCAACGCCAATCCCATAATCTCCATGAATTAAATCTCCACTATTCCCAAGGAGTTCTCTTTCTTCAGCAGTGCAATAACCAATTAAATTATAGCTTAACAATTGACTTGTTGAACAATATCCAATTAAATTATTATAGCCATCTTGCTTATCTTCTTGGATAACAGGGGCTCCATAAATAATATCATATATACTTGCTGCGGTATTACCTAATTCAGGAAGATAAATATCTATACGATAAGTGTCATCTTCATGATCTGTTATTTTATTTTTATTTTTATCTGTAACCCAAGTAATTTCATAATATGCAGTATTATATTCCCAAAATTTAGTTTTTACAAAATAATTTTTATTTGTAATATCCTAATCATAATAATAAGTTTCTGTATTAGGATTTGTTAAAGGAGTCCCCGGCTAATATAAGCCATTAGCCCTTAAAACTAATGGAACATATTTAAATAAATCTATAGTAGATTCATTATATTCTATGTCTTTAGGAGCAATATAATAAGCATAATTTAAATTATAAATATGCCCCTATTCTACAGGAACTTTAGGACCATTATACTTATAATATCTATTTGGAAGATATGTATCAATAGTTAAAGCTCCTGCATGAGTAAATTTATGAGCAGGATAAGTTAAAGAAGATTTAACTTTATTAATAGAAATTCCAGAACCAGTCTAAGGAACATGTGTACTAACTTTTGAATCAAATCCTGCAGCATTAAAATAAGGATATTCTACATCAGAATTAAAATTTTTATAATCTGCACTATTTAACTAATAAAGTTTATATTCTAGACTATTAACTTCTGTTCCTATTGGTAAAATCTATTTTTCTACTTTTATTAATTTATAATAATCAGTATTTTCTTGAACGGTAACATCTTCTGTTGGAATATAAATATCTTCTGCAATCTAATTATAATAATGTAAATTTTTTATAGACTGACTAATTGGTAAATTAGGAACTAATTCAAAAGTTAAAGCAAAATAGTCTTTATTTCTTAATACTACTTCATCTTCTGTTAAAATATATTTCGCAAACCATAATTCATGTTTGTCTTGTTCCTGCTAATAATACCAATAATTATTAGATTTTATATTTTCTGTATAATATGTAATTTCTTCATTATATTCAGAAGGAATTATATACTCATTATTCTATTTTATATAATAATCTTTATAATTATCTATATTAACTAAATTATTATCGACTTCAATATATTTATATTCTTCAGTTGGAGTATATTCATTTACGACAAAATCCCAATTTTTAGGAATAAAATACAAATAATTTAAATCAGTACTTGCACGAACATCAAAATGAGCATTACCATTGTAACAGCCAGGAGCGTCATCTACTATCTCTAAAACTGGTGCCCTTGCATCAAGTTCTGCCACCATAATATAACGTTCTTTTCCATCAGCATAAATTTTCATCCATACTGTAGAATCATAAGAAGCTTTATAAGCCTCCCAGTCTTCATGACGATGCTAATAATATAAATCTGTCTCAATTAAGTTACCTGTTGCATTTTCTAATTCATTATTAGCGATATCATTATCAACTTTATATCTATCAACAAAAACTTTTTGTTCATAGTAAAGACCGTCGCTAACATAACTAGTTGCTTTAGTATAATTAATTGCACCTGCTTCTACTGTTCGTACATAGTACATTCCAACATTAGAATATGATACTATATTACTATCTACTAAAGAATAATAATCATCTATATTCTATTGACTAATTATTAATTCTTTATCTCCTAATGCATAATGATAATCAACTAATACATATCTATTAATAAATATTCCATCACCAATAAAAGTACCTTCATCATCAACTGCATTTAGAGCTTTCTCCATTGCCACTCGATTAGGATATATTTTATCAAAAATAAAAGAGGCACGAGAATTATTTTTCATATTGCCATAAAAAGACGCCATCTCATCAATCCTCCATATATACTATATCGATAATTAAATATCCATCTGGATTTGTATCAATATCTTTTAGACTATTTTTATTAAATTTTAAAGTAATTGTTCTATTTAAATTATCAAGTTCATATACTCCACTGCTTCCAATTACACTAGGCTATTTATTATCTAAAATAAATCCTGTGCCAGGTAGACCTGAAATTCTTATAGAGCATATATATGGATAATCTAGAAGAAAATCACCAGTATATAAATCTTCAGACGTTAAATTATTAGGACAATTACTATCCTACCAATTTATATGAGCATACTATCTATGATCCCCAAAAAATCTAATCTATGTTACTTTCATAAATAATACCTCTTTTAATCTTCTCTATATACTATATCAATAATTAGATATCCATCTGGATTTTTATCTATTTGATCTAATGAATTCTATTCAAAATTCAAAGAGGTTAAGATAGCTGAACTATTCTATAAATCTAATTCATACATACCACTTGTCCCTATAATAATAGGGTCTAATCCAGCATTTAAGCTAAATTTGGTTCCAGGTAAAGCCTAAATACCAAGCTAAACAATTGGCATATAATCTAAAAAAGCATCCCCTGAGCTTAAATCAAGAGATGATAAATTATTTGGCTAATTTTCATCTAACTAATGATAAATTGCATCTTTATCATTGGTATTTAAATAAGCATTACTATCACCAAAATATCTAAGCTATACAACTTTTCTTTCAGCCATTTTTTTACCTCCTTTTTTTAATATAATCTAATAGGTGCTCTCATTGCAGAAATTGACATAGTACCATTATAGTTTAATGGAATAGTCATTTTTTGCATAATATATTCACCATTAATTTTTGCTTTTTCATCAAAAATACTAATTCTTGTATTTGGCTCTAAATGATAAATTGGAATTGTATTTAATGAAATAGATTCATTACAATATGCATATTGATATAATAACTAATCTAATTCATCTTGTGCGCTCTTAGATTTACGGCTTACTACAAAATATTCACGAAGTGCATCTGGTAAAATAATATATATATATCCATCATTTAAAGTTTTAGTATTTATTAATTCATCATAATCTTCTTGAGAAATATAAATAAGATTAGGAACTTCTCCATAATATATTGCTTTTATATCATCGCTATTAACTACCTTTGTCCTATCCCCAATCGCTTTAACAGAGTATTTATCTAAATTACTTCCTTTTCCATTAATAAAATCGAACCAAAAGCGTAAATTAGAAGGATCTTCAAAAACAATTCTATTCCAATATAAACTTTCATCTTTTGCGTCTGAAATATATGTTAAATCATATGCCGCTTTATCTTTTCTATACTCTTCAATATCTTCATAGTCTTTTTCATTTGGAGGATAAGGATTATATAACTCTCTCCAAAAGCCAAGGATATCAACATAATACTATTCATAACCTGTTTGCCCAAATTTATAACTAGGATTATTTTTTGATAAAATAACTTCATAATCTTCATCATGATTATGAGTATAATAATCCTAAGCCATCTAATAAATTAATTCTCGCCAATCAATATTTTCTGCTTTATAAACAGTTCCATTAAAACTGACATACTCTTCTGGTTTTTCATCAATTGCAACTCGTAAATGAAATTGAAGATCTCTACTCTCACTTTTTGGCTTTTTCTTCCCCCAAATAGCATAATCATTACGAATGTTCATAATATTTGGAGTATTATTAAATGCAGTAGTAGTTGTTCCTCCAATAAAACTATATTGCACCTAAGATATTAATTTAGCACTTTCTGAATATATCATATCATCTAACTATTTATCAGTTAAATTTAAATTAGTAGTAAAATCATTTGTTAAATTACTACGTGCTATGGCGGTAGGGTTATTTTCTATATTTGCTCGAACTAAACTATTCCAAGATGTATTAACATAAGTTAATTTTTTCTAAAATACAAATCTACCTTCTAAATCATAAAAATACTCATAATCCTATAGCATATGAACAATTTTATCTAAAACAGAAGTTATAGTATCTCCAGCATTTGCAATTAATTCATCTTCATTATAAGTTAAATCTGTGTGCCTATATCCGATAACTGAACCATAAGAACATTTTACTACTGTAAAATATTTTGTATCTAAAAGACTATTAGTAGCTTTAATTTTTAAAGCTCTATTACTAACATATTGACTACTTAATGTATCTAATTTTGCCGCAGGAATTTCATTAACTTTTATCTTATTACCATAAGTATCATATCTAATGACATCTCCATCAAATAAAACAGTTTCAAAAATACCTGTAGATACATTTTTAAGTAAATAAATGTCATTATCTCCCTAATAGTCTAATAACTCTAAACCATTATTTAAATCTTTTAAAATTATATTATGAATTGGTTCATTTGCATACTTATGAATCATTTCCTAAATCATTTCTTTTATAGTTAATTCAGTTTTATCACGAGATAATAATTCTCCTGTTACAGTATCATAAGTATCTTTTTCCTAATACTTTATATCAGTTGCATGAGGGAAATGTCCACCAATTTCTCCATTTAACAAAGCCATTTTATCTTTTCCAGTAATATAGATATTATTTGTACTATTTGAATTTAATTGAACTTTAAAATCAGTAATTAAAAAAACTCCCTATGGGAACCATACTATGTCTGGATAATATTCATATGGATAAGTTAATTCTCCATTTAAAAAAATTCCATCAGTATATTCATCTGCAAAAGGTAAAGTAGTCTATTCATGTTGATTACGAATATAATCAGGAACCTTCAATCCTAAATATAATTTAAATTTAGTAGTAAAACTCCAATAATATTCATTAATATTAATATTATCTGAGACTATTGTTAAAGAGCATGTACGACGAATCGCAGAGGTCCCATCTATATTAAGGGACCCCTACGATACTTTTCCACTTATTTCTTCTACAGGTAATTCATCTAATGTTAAACAAACTATTTTGGCATATACTTCACGCTAATTATGTTTATCTAATAGCTCAATAAAATTTTTATCAAGTAAAGGGTTCATAAGTACATACCCCTTTCTTTCTCAGCAGAATATCTAATATCAAGTAAATTTAAAAATTTCCACCAAGCTTGCTATACATTAGCTTTATATCTTAAAATAATTTCTTCCTTTTCTTCTTGAGTAATATCAGGATTATTTAAAGAATTAAAATAATTAAAAGCTTCAGTTCCAAAATAACTACTATATATCTACTAATTTAATTCATATTCCTATTGATAATTATCATGTTTAGTTTTATACACATCAACTTGCTTTTGATATAATCTTTGTAATATCTAAGCATTTAATAATAATTCATTTAATTGATTAACCTAAGAAGTATAAAATAAATTAATATATTCATAATAAATACCTTTAGTATCTAATATTGAATTTATAACTTTAGTAGATTTTTCTAAAAGAGTATCAGAAATCTAAATACTCTAATTCCAACAGTTATCATTAATAACTACATTTTGAATGTCTTCTGGCTAATTATATGGAATCATATAATAAAGAGGAGACTAGTTTGAAACTTCAAAATTATAATCTTCTATATATATAGTTGGATAAAATTGTGGAAGAGGAGTTTTATTAATATTACTATCAAATAAAGCTCCATTATTTAAAATAGCATCTTTAGCTATTATTAAACGATTACTTAATAAATAAATAGGTCCATATATACTTGTGTTAGTTTCTTCATCATATTCAGTATTTATAAGAGCATCTCTTCTAGGAAATAAATTTTTAAAGTAATTCTACTAAAGGAATAAACGCTACTATTCTTTTGTAGTACCAGAAATTTTATTCATTACATCATTAATCATTACTGAAGCCAATGTTGTAGATAAATTAATTATTTCCTACTACTAAGTTGCAGTTAAAACATTAAAAACTATATTATTAGTTATAATATCTCCAGCTTCATTACTTGCATTTATGAGAGAAGTTCTTATTTTACTCTATTCTGAAGGCTCTGTAAAATTATTAATAAAATTAGTCATAATAGCATCGATATCAGTAAAACGAGGATCTTTTACAGTAGTGCTTAATGGATTAAAAATAAACGTTGGCACTAAATCTGTATTACTATTTAAGATTTCTTCATTTCCAACATATGTAATTTTACTAGTTCTATAAAAATATATATTATTTTCTTTTAAAGTATATAACTCGACAGCCTAATCTTTATTAAGCTTCAATACTTGTGGCCAGGTTCTACTATCAAATAATATGTTAAAAAAGATGTCTCCATCTTTATATCCATTCTAAAAATTTATATAATCATTAGGACTTTCTGACCAAGTAAAACCTTTTAAAGTCATTCTTCTTGTATCATCTATCTCACATATGTAATTATTATTTCCATATCTTCTATAATTTATATGTCCAGTAGAACGACGATCAGCATATGCCTAATTTATAATATATTTTATATCATCATAGCAATTACTCATCTCGGCTAAAATTTTTATGTCAAGGTAACTAGGATCACTAGTGTATTTAATAGACTCAGATAGATATAAATTTTGATATTCATTATATAAAGTATCTAAGTAAGGAAAAATATTCTAATAATTCTATTTTACCTAATAATTATTTTCATCAATTAAATTAGGATATATTCTATTATATTTAATTAATAAATCGTTACAAGAATCAAAAAAATGCTCCTTTAAACTTATATCATCAATCTAATCACTATTTAATATTTCTAATACATTATATAGTCCATTATATAATGCCAAAAATTCAAGCATTACATGACCTCTTACATTTTGAATCTATCTTTCAAGATAATCATCTAAATCTGGACTATCTTCAATATTATCATTTTTTAATTTTTCAAATACTTCAATTTTAGGTAATTCTCCTGCAATATTATCATATAAATGATCAATTGCGTATAAATATCCTCTAACTTTTACTGAAATAGTAGATATTTCTACGTCAGAATTAGATAATAATTTCTAAAATAAAAATATAATTTTATTTTTATTAAGCGCATCGTCTCCAGTAAGACCTAATAATCTATAAGCTTCTCGTGCGCACCAATCCTAATAAACTAATTGATTATATTCATCTATAGCTTTCATTGCATTATTATAACAGGTAATATAATCAATAGAAGTTGTTTCTACTCTAGATTGACGTTCTGATAATTCTTCACTAATTTTATCAATTTCTGCACTAATAGCTGTTAATTTATTACTTGCTCCTTCTACTTTCTTACCATTTAAAATATCTAATATTTCATTTTCTTCATATAATAATTTATTATTATCTAACACTAAAAAAGCATCTAAATAATATTCTTCTAATTTTAATGCTGCTAATTCATTAAAATTAAGTAAATCAATATAAGTACTAGTAATTTCATTATTCTATCTTTCTAATTCATATAAATCACTACCAGTAGCAATAACATCTATTTTAGTTTTTACTTCAAATTTTTTATCTAAAATATTATAAACTACTACTAAATCACTAGTGTCTAATAAAGGATTTTCTTCTAAATATGTATTAATATATTTATTTTTATCTACTTTATAATAATATATTAAACCATTCCCATAATATTTATAGCGATAAGTCGTTAATTCGTTTTCTGGAATTTCAATATTAATATCAATAATATAATTAGAATTAATATCTTCTCCTATTTCAGAAAAATCATTTTTATCTAATACATAATAAGTATCAATATCTCTTGTTCCAGTAGTCTCTGAATAATGATAAATTTCAGCTCTATTCTAAAACTGTTGGGTTAATGATGATAAACTTAATATATTTCTTAACTCATCTATCTAATTATTATAATTTTCAATTATTAGCGCTATTTTAGACTCATATTCTTCTATACTTTCATAATCATTTTCATTAATATTCTAAAGAGCTATATTTAATTGCTATGTTAATTGAGATATCTATTCTCTTATTTCTGCATCCTTTTCTATAGTTAATCTATCATTTCCTAATTCTTCTATTAACTAGTCTCTAAAATTAACTAATAAAGAAAGAACATCTGAATCTAAAGCAGAATTAATTGTAATAATATTATATAAAGACTATAATTTTAATTCTGCTTTAGTTCCTTCATGCTCAAGCGCAGAATTAATTGTAATAATTTCATTAGGTTCCATTTTTGAATTACTACCATCCAATAAACGATTATATAATTTCATAAAAGCATTATTTAATAATCTATTATAATTAGATTTAGTAATAATATTATAAGTTTTCATTAATGATGTATAAAATTCTTTCGCATTAATATATTCTTCTTTTGCTAAACGAACATCTTCATTATAAATTTCAGTATAATAATCAACAACTCTTAACTAAAAAGTAGCTTCTGCTACTACTCCATTACCTATATGATAAGAATTTATACTATTTTTAAGTCCTTTATATTCTATTTCTTTTTCAGTAGTTAAATTTAAAATAATATTATATTTTTTTACCCAAAAAGGAGTGTTAACTGGAATACTTGTCTAATCATTAGCAAAATAATAGTTTGATTGTTTATAAAATAAATCAAATCTATTATCTTCAATCTAAAACTGCTAACCTTTTTCATCTATATAATAATACTATGGAATACCCTTTATTCCCATAGAATCTATTGGCCAATAACCTATTATTAATTCATAATCATACATTTCTTCTTCGTTAACAGCCTAATTTATATATTCATGATTTTTTCTTTTTATTTTATTATTTTGATGAATAATATTCTAACGATATAAATATCTTGAATTAGGTTTTAATAAAAGATATTCTAAATTAGTACTTAATCTTAATAATTCTAATTCTTCTAAAATCTAATATTCTTCACAATTTATTTGTAACATAAGTAAACCATTAACTTTAACATAATTTCTTTCGTTAGATAATGCTTCATCTTCATTTGCATAATGTTCTAAAATAACTACCTATTTCCATTCATAATCCATTTTTACTATTGGGTCATATTCTTCCCATAGCCAAAATCTATAATATGGATCATAATAGGCAAAATCTCGTCCTCGCACTGGAACCCAAGTATTTAAATCAGATTGCCATTCTAATACATGATAAATACAAAATGGATCAACCATTTCATATTCAGCAAGTTCTTCCATAGGATGAGGATATCCATAAGGGGAAGTAGATACTAAAAAAATTTCGTCATTAGGCCTCTATTTCTTTTTTTCGGTTAAACTTTTATATTCTCCTGGAATATACTAACTACTACTGTTATAACGCTAATGTACATAAACAGGAATTAAAGGACGTTCTCTAAAACGAATCATTTCCATATTCATTAATTCTGTTTTATATCTTCTATTCTAATGAATAGATAAATTAATTCTATCTAATAACTCACCTGGGTCAAAAGAACGAGCAAATTTAACAAAATTATCTGTTAAACGATATAATATTTCTTGTTTATTATTAGTAATCATACTAAGAGTTTTATCTAAAAAAGTTCTAAAATTATAATTCTATAACTCTAAATACTAACTTTCTAATAAATTATCCATAAATATTCCCTAATTTTTTAAATAAGGAGCTCTTTTTAAAATCTACATCCATGGACTAGTACCCACATACTATTGACTAATCATAGTTTTTAACTACATATTAGTAATTGCGTCAAAATCTGTTATGCGCATACCTTCATAAAAAACATTAATAATACCAATAATTTTATGGTCATCATTTAAAGGTACACGAATTTTTACTAATGTTCTATTTATGTTTTCATATGTATAACTTCCAGTAATACCAATCATAATTGGTAATTCTTCTTCACTATCAGTAAAAGTAAGATATAATATATCTCCAGGCATCATATCTTGTACTGTAAAATTCTAAATACCACTAGTTAAACTAATTACAATATCTGTACCATCTTCATTAAGTAAACTTTCATCCTATAAATTATAAGATCTCCATAAACCAATTAAATCAGATGGAATATTAGTTTTTATAAATCCATACGCGACTAAATTATCATAATTAAAATCAGCAATTTCGTAAGCCTAACTAGTAAAAGAATGTAACATACGTCCTAATTCTTTAACAGGCTATAAAGAATTGTTCATTAATCTAACAATATAATTACCTTCATATGGCGATTTAAATAATTTAGGCTTACCATTATTTAGCCACTCTAAAACATTTATTTTAAAATTCTTTTCTAAGCCAATAGTCGTATCACTAAAATCATGAGAATTCCAAAGAGCATTACTTGGTACATCTTCTAAAATAAATTCTTCTTTATCCCAGTCATATTTCTTTAAAGCAGAACTAGAATGACGATGAATATCTCCCCATTCTGGATCAACAAAATCATGAAAATCATCTAACTCATGAGCAAGTAATCCACCAATAGGAAATTCCTTATAATAAGTAGCCCCATTCCGTGTAATAAAAGGATATTTTCCACCAATTGTATCTGTTTTTTGTTCTAAAATAGTTGTTTTAAAACTATCAACAGTTGGGTTATATCTAACTTTTAAAGTTTTTTCTCCATCAAATAAAAAGATATCCTCAAAACTTGCTTCAAAAATATCTGAAACAATACGTGCAGAATATAATCCCCAAATATTATACTGCTATAAAGCATATTTATATTTCCTACCATGCTCTATGGTAATATCTTTTATAGAATATTCAGAAGGTAACTAATCATCTAATCTAAAACGAGCGATATTAAACCAAGTAGTATAATTATCTTCATCACTTGCTCGTGATAATAAATAACTACCATAATATTTTTTTTCTGAAGTAGTATTTGTTAATACAGTTAATTTACTTAAATCTATAAAATTTTCATCAACATATTCAAAAGTCATAGATTTAACAATATCACGACCTGCAATTATCTTGGTCCAATTATCTAAAGTTGACAAATATTCATCTGTTAAAACATAATTTTCAATATCTTCTTTACGATAATATTTTCCCTAATATGCTTTTAAATATCTAGGGTCATTCACTAAAAATGTATAATAAAAATTACCATTATCATAAGAATAAAATTTATATAATGAATAACCTCTTAAATAATCTACTTTTTCTGAAGGTTTAACATTTTTTATAAATTCAGCAGTTGCTGTACCCATAGTATTTCCTTCAGCGTCTTTTACAGGATTTCCTTCTTCGTCTACTTCTAAATTATTTAAAATTTCATCATTTAATACATAATAATAACTACGAGAATCGTCTCTAGCCCCTCTAAATTTTATAAGAATTATTCCATGTTCAGCATCTGCTTCTGGTAATATTTCAATTGCCTAATTAGATGAAACAAGATACTAACTAGATACTCTATATTTAGGACTAGATAACTATAAACCATTAATTGTTGTTACGTTATATTCAATAGAATAAATTTCATCAGTTGACGCAAAATCATTAATTACTATTCTATCAATTGATGATGTATAATCAGTATCATAATAAGCTTTATGTAAAATTTCTCCAGACGTAAGAAATAAATTTTCATTCACATCATATACTTTAAATTCATATGAATAAACTTTTTCAGTACGATCTTTACACCCTGTTAGATCATATAACCCAAATAATTCATTATTAAAAGCATTTATATTTTCATACTCTAATCCACGAATAGTTACTGTTGGCTTAGAAGTGCATTTTGCTACACCAACAGTCGAATAATATCCAATATCTTCACCAGAAATGTTACCAGCTTCATCAACGATTTGGGTTGCGCAATAAGCAATTTGTATTTTATAATACTATCCTTCAGTTAAATAAGAAGCCTATTTAGATGTAAACTAAAAAGTAACTTCTCCTTTTCCAATATTATAAGCATTAGAATAAATAGGGGGTAATACATAAGAACCTGAACCAGTAGTACGAAGTCTTAATGAAAAGCCTTTAATCTGAGATTCTGCTACTGCACCATTCATAGTAAATGGAACAGTAAGTTGTCCACCTCTCAAGATATCCCCACTATTATCATATGTTAAATAAAATGCTGGTAATACTCCCTCTATAATTGGAGGGTATAATTTAATGCTCATTGCTTTTCATCTCCTTTAACTCATATAACTTCATAATTACCTCCTAAAGCTTTAATAGCTGTTTCTATTGCTTTTAAGTTTTTATATAAAGCGCCATCTAACGAATAGCTAGAAGCCGTAGAGGCATTGCCTATAAACTAACTATTTTGTGTATTTAATTTTAAAACAGTAACTCCATCTTGAGTTTTGAAAAAGAAATTATCTCCAACTATTTGTATAATACCTTCCATTGTAGTAATAGGAATTTCTATATTTTTATCTTCAGTAATATCATAAACTAATTCTCCATAAGTAGACTATGTAAAAACTAATTCATTTGAAATATAATTATGAACCGATAACATAGATTCATTACATAATGTGAAACAATATTTCTACTAAAACTAAGAACTAGTAGGATCTAATTCTATTTTTAAATTTTTATTTAAAGAAGTATTAGTATCTTTTATCTATTCAGCCATATTTATTATTATGCCCAATATCTGTATTATCAGGATTATATTTTTCCCAATAATAAGAAAAAGTATTTACAAATAAATTAGAAGCATTTGAATAAGAAAGATTTTTTCTATCTATTGTGACAATTCGAGATTCAATTAATTTTTCATAATTATTAATATTATATAATAAGCCATCTTTTGTATATATAAATAATCTAGTATCTATATTATCAAATTCTTTTATATCATATCCTAAATATAACTATAAATTAGTAAAGAAAATACGCTAATTAGTAATATTAGAATTATAAATATCTTTAAAATCATTACTTTGATATAAAGATACTGTAATACTATCAATAACCCAACCAGTAATATCAAAAGTTTTTTCTTGATTTTGGTATCCCTAAGTATTAAAAGGATTAGTGCTTATCATATCTGCTGTTGTTAAATAAAAATCTTTATGATATTTATTATCAATAGATTGTCTAGCAATAGATAGTAAATCATCTGATGGTAAATATGTTGTTCTTGTGTCATATCCATAAATAGTAATTTTTAAACCATAATCTCCAGTTTTTAACTACTATTCAATCCCTGAATTAATAGTCATTTTTACTCCCATTTTTGTAAAACCAGCAGCAACATCTTCATCATTAAATGTAGTAAAAATAAACTATGTTCCCATAGTATTACCATTATTAACCGCAATTGAATATTCAGTTGCAGATTGAATATTAGAAAATAAATTATTACCTTTTACAAAAGTTAAAAATGGAAGTATTTTAACTTTTCTAATAGCAGTTTCTGGCTTTTTTGCTAAAATAATTTTATTTTTAGTAAAATCACTCTAAGGAACTGAAACATATACAATATCATTTTTAACTAAATTTGGAACTAAACTAATAGCTTCAAAAGTAGCAGTCTAATACTAAACTGTATAAATGCCAGAAACACTATTACTAGTATCAATTACTTCACATTCAATAGTTTTATCATAAGGTAAATTAGCAATACGGGCCTATATTATAGTATCAATAGATTTAAATAAATCTTCTTGAAAATCTTGATATGCCATTTTACCTTCTCTCCTTTATCACATAATTCTATAAAAATTTGTAAGTTCTTTTAAAATTATTATTGATAATTGCCCTATTTAAAAAGTACGCAAAAACTGCTTGCAAGGCAGACAAGCCAGAAGACCGTATTTTCAATTTAAAAATTGTTTTGAAAAAGTTTAACCCAATTACTACATAATAAAAAAAAATATATTTTTATTTAAAAAAAAAATAAGAGAGACTATTATAGTCTCTCTTATTTTTAACTAGTTTTTCTATTAGCATATTGACTAGCTAAATTAACTAAATTATTAAAAGCTTGTTCAATCTCATTGTGATTTTGAACATTTGGAAAACTAGCATCAATATGTACATTTTGTTCTAATTCTTCTCTATTATCTTTTACTGTTGGTATAATTAAATTGCCTAATCCATTAGCCATCCAATTTGTAAGATTATCGAGTTCACGAACAATTTGCATAGCATCTAAGAAATTTTCTGTATCATGAGCATTAAGCACAAGCTCTTTCTAATGTAACCAAGCAAGACGTCCATTAGCTTCATTAGAGCCATTAGCCCATTCTCCAGTATACATACCAGAAAGAGCTGAAGTCCAACGGCCTGTATATCCACCAGATAGTAAATTTATAGAAGAAAATCTATTACCCGTTGAATGATTAGCTTTTGTTCTATACATATCAGGAGAAAACATCATAAAAGAAGCGCCATATTTTCCCCACATCCAAAAATCCTCTCCATAGTCTGACTCTGGTTCTGGCTCTGGCTCAGGTTCTTTATATCCTTCTGGGACATATTCTCCACTAAGTTCAAGAAATCTGTTGATTTTATCAATTAAAATTTCATATCTTTCAATCTACTAGTCAAGAGCATTAATCTAATCATAAACTGCTTTAGTCATTTCTTTATAGGCTTTATCCATACGGTCAGCCAATGTATCTACAACTTGAATTTGAGCTTTTGATTGATTTTCAATTGTTTTATACATATTGCCAATTACATTAGTTGCATCTTCAATATTATATCCTGCTTTTTTCCATGCTTCGGCCTAAAGAGCATCCACGTCATCTGCAGTTCTTACTAAATCATCTGCAAAGTTATAAGCTTTATCTCTAGCCTCACGCATCATTTCATCAAAACTATCAACACCTAATAATTTAGCAATAATTGTTTGACTTGGATCAGTAATTAAATTATGATCATTAATACCAAATCGATCTTTTATAAATTCATCTAAATATTCATTATTATTAAAAGCATTTTCTATCTAAGAACCTAAATATTTAAAATTCTTTACATAATAATCAATAATTTCTTGTAAACCTAAAGCATAAGCCTCATTAGATTCATACTATGTTCTATCTAAACTCTAAAGAGCCTAAGACATTTCTTGATATATAGCTGCAGCTTGACTCTAGAAATTTGCTATTGCATTTTCATTTGCCTCTTCTAAATCACGTAAAGCATCTTCATAACCTTGTTCTGCAGCAGCTATATCTTCTTCATTGGCTGTATAAACATAACCCCAATTACCATTATTATCTCTACTTAAACGCACTAATGATTTTGCATCCTTAGCATCTTCAAGAGCCTATCTAGCTAATTCAAGTCGATATTTTTTATCAAGAACATCTAAATCATATTGACTAAGTTTAATACCTTGTGCCTAAAGATCATTAATCTCTTTTTGTAGATCCCGTAAGCGTGCTTTGCTTTTTAAATTATCTGTGTCAAGCATTGATTGTTCAATATCACGATTAAGTTTACTTAAATCATGAATACGCTAATAGTCTTTTACATATAATTCTCCAAGTTTAGTCTAACGATCAAATGCTGCTTCAAAAAGTTCTATTGTCTAATAAAATGGAGTAATTGATTTTTCAAAATTACGAACAGCTTCTTCTACAGACTATTTATATTTATCTTGAATTGCCTATAAAGTATTCTCCCATGAAGCTAACCATTCTTTATTAGCCTTTTGCAACTATTCATTAGCTGTATCTAATTGTTTCTACATTAAATCAAGATCTCTTTGTATTCTATCAATATAAGTTTGATTACCAGAAGATAATGCGGCTTTATACTTAGCCTACATAGCATTATATTGTGCTAAAGTGTTATTATACCATAATTGCGCAGATTCTAACTAACGTTTAGTTCCAGTCATTTTATTTATAGAATTATTAATATTACTTTGATTAAGACCATTAAGAAAAATAGTATCAATATCAGTAAGATTACGATTACTAAGATCAATAATATTTTTTAAAGTTTTCTGAACATCAGCATAATAATCAAATTTACTAACTTCATTATCTAATGTCTTTCCAAACTCTTTAATATTATTACCCATTTTCTCAACAGTCGTGTTAAAATTATCTTGTAATTCTTGCAAAGAACTAATCATTTGTTCCATATAAGATTCAAAAATCTATGCGTGTTCAGCAGTAATATCCTAAAATTTAATATTATTTTCATAACTAGACCATTCTTTAAAGAAAGCTTCAGGATCGTTATAAAATGCATCTTTCATACGAGCAACTGTACTAGGATTAGAATATACTCCTAAAATTTCAAAGAAACCTTCTTCATACCGTTTTAATGATTTTGCAGCATAATCACTTTTTTCACTTAATTTAGCTATTGCAGCAGCCGCTTCATAAGCATTATCTTTTACATTACCTAATTGATAATTAATTAAACGCAATGCATTACTATCAAGTTCATTTTCATATTCAATACGATAAGTAACTTCTCTAACACGATTATCAAAAATTTGATTAGTAAGATCATAAAGTTTTTCTTCTTCATCAAGTAAAAGATTAAAAGTATTAGTATAAAATTGAATATCTTTCATTTGTTCTTGAACTTTGTATTGTGCATTCTTGCCTGCCTCGGGATCTTCTTTATATGTTTCAACACCGGCATTATATTCAGCAACAATTCCTTCAACAAGAGAATCATAATTAATTAATACCCCTTGTTCATCAAATTGTCCACCAATTGCCGCGAGAGCTGCACGATCACTAGCTAAATAACCTTTGATTTCATTTACATATTGTTTTTGAGCATCATATTGTTTCTAGAGAGTTTCTGTTTGCTTTTGTATAGCAGTAATACGTTCTTTACCCCAGGCACGTTCAACAACTTTACCAATATGCTCGACTTCATGAGCGATAATGTTGAGTTTTTGAAGGATAACGTAATAACGTTCGAGAAGATCACGAATTTTAAGAGTATTAGGATCATAGCGAGGATCGATTTCTTCTTCTTCTCCTTCACCGCCTCCTCCTTCTCCTCCAGTAGACCCATTCCAGTCTCCTTTATTTTTATAGTATCCTGGAATATAATTTCGAATGCCTTTTGCAAGACCCTCTAATGAAGGAATATTATTACTACCTAAAATAGAAGCAGTTTGTGAAGCAGTATAAATACGATCTCCAGGCGCTACCCAAGCATATTCTCTACCTTTTTTACCAAGTAAGTCAGCAGTTCCATCTTCTTTTATACGAAGTTCTGGACCTAATTCACCTGTAACAGCAATTTCTCCTTCTTGACCAGAAGCAAAACCTAATATGCGGTTGTTCTAACCTATCGCTTTTTTAGCTACAGAGTTATGGGCTATAAAACCATTAGCTAAAAACGTATGACAATCTTTAACTTCAATATTATAACTAGTATAATTATAACCAATATCTAAATATTTAATATTTATTACAGTTACAGTTTTATTTATACCAATAATAATATCTCCAATTTTAAGTAATGATGCAATAGTTTTATGTTCATATAATGAATTTTCAATATCTAAAGATTTCCATCCATCTGTTGAATATAGGGGATGCCCTGGAGTTAAATTAAGAGTTTCATTATTATCAAAAGTAAGTTGAACTAATTTAGGAGTATTATAATGTGGATAAGAATCCATTACCTTTTTAGATACAAATTCTTGTTTTTCTTCATCATAAGCTATGATAAAATCACCAATTTGAATATCTTCAATATTTTTATTCTATCCATCAGCCATTAAAATTTGAGTGCCTGGAGCAAAACAACCGCCATTTCCTCCTCCTCCAGAGTCACTATTATCATTACTATCGCTATTATTATTTTTATTATTCCCACCATTATCAGTACCATTATCTTCATTTCCATTTTCAATTGCCTCAAGGATATCTTCTAATATATCAGTAGTATCTCTTTTATTTGGGTCTTTTGTTCCATCCCAGCCAGTACCAGTAGTTTGCTATTGTTGTTTTTGGTTAAGTCCTGGCATAGCAATTGGATTACCATCTTCATCATAAAACTAATCTTCTTCAGATAAAGTACCTCTATTTCTTGCTCGCTAAGCAGCAGTTTCTCCTTCCGTCTAATCACTGGTTAATTCATAAATACCATCTGTATTTTCACTAATTTCTCCAATAGTAGTTAATAATTGTTTTTCAAATGGAGATAAAACATTTACTCCTTCAGTCTTAGCTTTTTCATAAGCTTCATTAATTATTTTATCTCTTCCTGCAACATCTGCAGTATTATACTCTATAACTTTATTATTATAATCACGTTCTGCTTGGTTGCGCTATTCAGCAGCTTGACGTTTACTCCCGTCTAAGTCTAATTCCCACTCACCATTTTCATTTTTATAGAACATACTTTGCATTGCAGTATAAAAACTTCTAGCAGTTGGATCATTTTCTAATAATCCAGAAATATATTTTTCAGTGGAAACTCCAGAATTTATAGCAGTAGACCAATCAGCAAAAGACTAATAATTTGATGAACCAAGAAGAATTTCATTACCATTGACATCTCGACCAACTAATCTATTTTGGAATTCATCAAAATACTACTAAATAATAGCATCTGTATCTGCAGAAGTACCACCCATTGCTTCAGTAAGTTCAACCAATTTATTATAATCCCAAAGACCATCTTCTGTAATTGCTCCAAAATCTTCTGCAATTTCAGTTAATTGATCAAAAGCCTATTTTGCAGTAGATTTTCCTTCAGCATTTGTCTCTGAAAATTCATATCCTTGTGCTCCTAGCATGCCTTCAAGAGTGACAGCCCCGGTATGAGAACCAAAATATTCAGGATTATATTTTAAAAGAGTATAATTTCCTTCCTATTCTGTAAACCAATTAATAAAATCTTCAGCAGTAAATTCTTGATCTTCTGGAATTCCTAATTTTGCTTTAACATATTCAGGATTCTAATTATAATAAGCTTCTAAATCTTTAGTATTAAGAACTCGCTATTGATTTGGATCTTTAGTCCATAATCTACGATCAGTTAAATCAATATCGCCTTTATTTTCTCTTCGACGCTAAGTAATACTAGCTTCGTTTATTCCATACCCTAATAAATTAATTAAACCCAACTCAGCCGCAGCATCTTCCATACTAGCTCCAATATTACCACTAGTATGTGCAATTGCCCCACCTTCAGAGGCTAAAGCTTTAGCGGCTTCTGGGTCCATTCCTTCAGCAATCAATCTTTCAGTTAAACTTTCAATCATTGATTCTTGTGTTAATCCAGCACCTGTCTCTAGATTGCCATTTTTATCAATGCGAAAACCCATTTCAGCCCATTCTTCTTCAGATATATTATCTCCACCAAGAGCGTTATAAATATATGTAAAGATATCTTCTGGGCCACCTCCACCTTTACCTTTTTTACCTGCCATAGTATCAAGGAAATCAGTAAAATATGAAGGCATTTGCTTCATTAATTCAGGAAATTTAATTTCACCATTACGATTAGCTTTATAGTAAGCATTTTTAACTTCATCAGTACCAAGTAAATTAACTAAATTACGCATTTGCTCACTGTTAAAACCCCAATTAGACTTTTCAGCTTGATAATAAGCTTTTCCCATAGTCTAAAAATAGTCTAAGAAATCACTACTACCTGCTCCAAGGTCTAAATTACTAGCATATTGTAAAGCTTGCTAATCTAAAGATTCACTCTATTTAGAAATACTTAAAGAAGATACTAATCCACTAGTAATACTAGATGTAGTAATAGTCCCTTTAGTTAATTCTTCAAAAATACTCGCTAAACCTGCACTATTAATTACTGCTCCTTCTAAATGTTCTTCTCCAATCCCTAATAAATAATTAAGTTCTTCTTGTTTAGTAGCTAATTTTTCAATATTAGCAGCAGTAATATTACCAGTTTCATTAAATAAAGTACTTAAAGAAGCCATAACTTCATCAAATCCAGAAGATTGATAAAGCATTTTAAAGAAACCTTTTTCGGTTCCAATATCTTTAATTTGATTAATTAATAAAGCTTCATATTTATCTCTTTCAGTGCTAGTTTTTGCATAACGTCGTAATTGTGTATTACCATAAAAACCACTTAAACTATTATCAAAATTATATTTAGATAATATATCTAAAGTAGGCTATGATAATTGTGTATCATATCCACGCGCATCTCTATCTGCAATTATAAGACGTTCTACCTCTCGCGCTGTATTTAAACCTACTCCATTTGCTGTGGTAACTGCATTATATACTTGTTGTAAATTAGAATAAGAAAGACCCCAAGCTAATTTTTCAAGATCATTCTCCCATGCTCCTGTATCAATTTCTCCATTTAGTAACTAATCAGAAAAATTAACTAAGAAAGCTTGTCCTACATCTCCATAAAGAGACATATATTGTTCTTTAAAAACAGACCCAAGAGAATCTAAAAGATCATTAAATTCCTGTGATTGCTTTGAAAGTTCTTCTTTTTTATATTCATTATAAGCTATATCATATTTAGAAGTTGCACTTTTATTTATTAATGATTGAGTTTGTTTATCTGTCTCTATTTTTTTTAATGCATCTTGTTCTGCTCTATCCCTAGCATATTTATTAGCTTCTTTTTGATATTTTTCATCTTCTTGATATTTATTTCGAAAATATTCATCTTCAAAATTTTTTTGTTGAACTTGAAAAATATTATCAATAAGTTCCAATTCAGTTTGATATCGTATTGTACCTATTGCCGTTCCTGTTTTTTCAGCTAGTTCATTTATCATTTGCTATGTACTATCATCTTCTAATATTTTTTTGGCTGCTTGTTTAGCTCTATCTTTAGCATATTGTTCAGCTTGCTTTTGTTCTTTTTTACTAGCTGATTCTCTTTTATTTTCAAAAAATTCATCTTTATATATTTGTTGATTTTTATTAAAAAATTCATTAACCAATATTTTCTACATTTCATCTTGGGCAATATTTCTATATTCTTCAATTGACTAATTTTTTGAAAAATCTTTTATTAACTATATCTCTTCTAATTCTTGATCATTTTTTAACTATTCATCATTTGCTATTTTTTTATTATTAAGTAAAGTTTCTACCTATTCTATATTTAAATCATTAAATGTTGGTAATCTTAAATTTTCTAAAAAAGATTGATAATAATCAAGGCCTTTAATATCATCAAGTTCTGGCCCAAACCCAAAATCAGAAAATAATTTAGTATCTGCAAAACCTTTTTGTAAAAAGGCCTATGCAGTATAATAAGATAATTCTTCTGGAGTCCATTCTTTATTGGCTTCTTCCCCAGAGAAATATTTATAAGCTCCTTCTGGATTTTTACCAAAACCAATTTTTTCAAATAAATCTTCATTTGATGCAGATGCCATAAAACGAACAATCTATTCCATTGCAGCACTTCGATTATTAAACTAAGCACCAAATAAATATCCTATATAGTCACGATTTAAAACTGAAGTAGGTAATCTCTAAGCAGAAGCGCTAGCTAATCCTTTAATAGAGCCTTCTAACTAGGCCATAGCTTTTGACCCATAATGCTCAGTATAATAATTAGCAAGAAAACCATTTTCTCCAAAAAAATCTTCTAATTGACCAGTACCATTAAATCCATACCACTAATTTAATAAATCTAAATATGCATCTACTACTTCTTCCGTAGTATTAACTCCTAATTGCATTTTTAAATCATCAAGATTATATTTTTGACCAATTTCAGTAATATTTCCAGCTCCAGAAAAATTAATTCCACTAGGAGCGCCATTAGTTAAAATAGACGTTAAATATGCCCGTTTTTCTTCATCTGAAGTATTATTCCAATAATTACGTAAACTAGCATTTGCTTCATCTATATTGTTAGCCTATCCATTTAAAAGTAATTCATTTATCTATTCTGGTTCATATTTTTTATGAGTTTGATCTATAACTTCTCTTAAAAAAGTTATAGTATCTCGCATACTAGTTGCGCCTTCTAATTCGCCTTTTACTTGATCTAAAGTATGAATATTATCTGCAGTAAAGTCGCCTAATCCATTGTCATAAGCTTGTAATAATTTTTGAGCATAACCTAATTGTAAATTAGTAATAGAAGAATCTAAAGCTTCTTGTTGTTTTTCTTTTGCTACTCGTTTAAAAGTATCTTCTGTAATAGTAGGAATACCTTTTGCATCAAAAGTATAATCTTTACCATATTCTAAATTATATTGATCAATAGTATTCTATGCAACAGTTAATAAATTGGTTAAATTAGTATAATAATCTTCACTATTTGGCATAGAAGTTTTTAAACTATCTACTAAATCATTATACTATGCTTGAATTGTAGGTAACTAATCTACCTTATTTTGTAAATCAGACTATATCTATTGGCCAGTTGCCTATATATTTTCAATACGCTCAATTGCACCTTCACGAGAATTTGCTTTACGATCTTTAATAATTGCAGTCGTTGCCATTATAGCTGCAATAGCACCAACAGTGATTCCAGAAAATGCCCCAAGTGTTAAACCTGTTTCCCCAATTTTTTTACCAGCATTTTCAACTATATCTTTAAGACCAGTCATGGAATATCCCACAGACATTCCCATAGAGCCTAATGCACTAATTTTCTACATAGTAGTTGCTGATTCATCGCCCATAGTTTTAATAGTATTAGAAACAGATGGGATTAAAGTCCCTAAACTTCCAATAGCAGAAATAGTAGATGTAATTGCTCCACCCCAACTAGTTCTATTCATCTATTCCTACTATTCCATATAAGCTTTTAGATCTTCTTTTTGTTTTTCACTACCATATTTCATAATAGCTTCTTGATAGGCTCTTGCGTCACCTTTTAAAATAGCTTCTTTAGTAAATTCACGTAAGTCTTCTTTTCTCTATTTAAATTCTTCTGCAGACCCACTTTTATCTCCATATTTTTCTAAATCAGCTACTAAAGAATCTGCAATTTTTGATGCTACTATTGTATTATCACTAATAGCAGAACTTGTATCTTCTACAAATGTTGCAGCAAATTCTGTAACAGCTTTTTTATATACAGGGTCTGTCGCAGACATTCCCTTAGTTGCATCTAAAAATTTCATAATTGACTCTTGCGCAGCAAATCTAGCATCCATACTTAAATCTTTTTCTGTAACAGTAACTGCTTTAGTTCCCGTTACATTACCATGCTAATCAATTAATTCACCTTTTTGATTTACTCGTCTACCCTCATCATCAATATAATATCCTTGAAGCTTACTTAGGACTGGTCCTTTATTTTTTACAAAGGTGCCCATTGCTCCTGTATATCTAGGCTATAAAGTCCTTGGATCTAATACTTCTAATTTTTCATTAACTAATTCGCCATTCTTAGTTAATCTATAAGTTTTACCATCTATAGTTGTAGTTGCAAAACTATTTTCTGTTTTAGTAAGATCTATATTGCCAAATGGTGTATAAATAAATTTATCTCCTTTTTCTAGACCCATTCTTGCTAACTACATAGTATCATAAATAGTATTTAAACGACTCTATGTAAATTCTGTTTCTCCTGGCCCAAGTATAAAAGGTTTAATAAGCTCTCTCATCATTGCGTTTTGATTTCCACGTAATTCTATTTCATCAAAACGTGATTTTACAGTTTTTAAAAATTCACCATTAGGGTCTCTAACAGATATTCCTTTTTCAATATATTCTCTTTGATTTTTTGCAGATTCAGCTTCTCTAAAACTTTTTGCAGAAATATCTTCTTGTTTTCTTAATTCGGCACTGATTGCACGTTCTTCTTTTTTAGTAATTTTTAAATCATCTTTAATTCGATCAATTATTTTACCTATTCTAGTCTAATCTGCTTGGCTCTAATTTTTTCTAATTTCAGTTGCTAGCTAATCTCTTGTCTTATCTAAAGCTTCAGTTGCTTGAGTTTCTTCTTTTTCAAGCCCTTTTGATTCAGATTGTAATTTTCTTAATTCCTATTCTTCTGCCGTTCTTTGTGTTAATAATTCTGTTCTACGAGCTATAATGTCATTAGTTAATCCAGTTTTTGGGCCAGGTGCTTTCCCAGCTAAAACTTCAGGGTCTTGTAAACGAAGTAAATCTCTATCTAATTTTGCAATTTCTTCTTCTTTTTTAACTATTTTTGCTTCAATATCTTTTTTATTATTTTCTGCTTCTTGTCGTGCTTTTATTGCGGCCTAATATTCATCTATAGTCTTCTTTAACTCTGTATTTTCCATTTCAGGATTAGTTAAAGCCATCTATAAAAAAGTAGCCATTCCTTTTTTGGCATCTGTAGGAATTCCTTCTTTATTACCAAAAATAAAATTACGGAAACCCTGATGAGCTTTAATTACTTCTGCATAAGTAGTATCTCCACGATATAATGACAATAGACTACTGCGCATACCTCTTCTTAGTCTACCAAAACGAGACTATACATCTGCATTTCCATAGTCTAAATAAGCTTCACCGTCAAGGCCTAAAAATCCTTTTGCAGTATCTCGCATTCTTGAATATTTATTCATTTCTGATAAAATATTCATACGATTTTTAGCAGCTACTATACTAGTTGAAGAATCTTCAAGTTTTTTAGAATATGTATCTTTTACTAATTCATTCTTAGCTATTGCTCTCTATTGCTATTCAATTAATTGATTTAATTGAGTTTCTGTATTTATAGAAATTAATGAACCAGTACTACTATCTCTAACTGTTGTTTTATTTTCAAATGCTTTTCTATATGCAGTAATATTACGCTAAGCGGTTCTAATATTAGTATTCGCTTTCTTTATTTCATCATTCCATCTTCTAATAGAGTCTAAATCTCCAACATCTTCATAAAAAGAACGAGCCATTAGTCTATCTTTATCAAACTATCCTAATGCTTTTTTCTACTCTATAGTAGCTGATTTCTACCATAATAAATTTCTATCTCTTTCACTCAAAGAACGCCATTCTGGATTAAAAGTATCCATTAATCCTGTATAATATTGTTCTCTTGCGCTATTTATTTTTAAAGCTTCTTTCTATTTTTCTTTAGCCTATATATTTAATCTTTTTAATCCAGCTTCTGCCTCATCTAATCTAGCTTGCTAATATTCAGTAGTGCGCTTTGAATATTTTTCCCAAACTTTTTTCTATTTTTCATCTAAATTTTCATAACCAGTTTGCTATAATAAAGCCAATTCTTCTTCTGCTCTCTAAGTAGCAGGGATAATATTAGCTCCTAAACTCTATAAAACTTTTAAAGAACCATTAGCTATTTGGGCATAATTTTCTGAAGTAATTGAAGTTCTAGGAATTCCTAAAGCTTCTAATTCAGTAAATCGTGCAGATACTTTAGCCTTACTTCGTTCTGCCTTTGCAAAAGCATCTTCTATACTAGATGACCAAGTTACTAAAGATTTCCAACCAGAAATAAAATTTCTTCCACCAGTTTCTCTTTTAGATACTTGTCTATAACTATCAGCTAATTCTGAAATAATTGTAGGGACTTCTGCACCTTCTGGAGTAGTTTTTTGAATCTAATCAACTAAAGTTTTAATACGCTATGTATCTTTTAAAAAAGCTCGTAATCCCTAAGTTGTTTTTGTACCATCAATACCTATTGCTTCATTGCTTTTTAATAATCCAGCCTAATCTCCATATTTTTCTTTATATGTCTATATCAAATCATTTAATTCTTGAATTTGAGCAGTACGCGCTGATGGCATTGTTATTTGATCAGGTAATGACATTCTTAAATTTGCTCGTTCAAGATCTAATGTTTTTCTTTGTTCTTGAAGAGAAGATACCTACTACTCTCTAATACTCTATAATTCTTTATCAATAGTAGCAATATTTCCAATAGTTGTATTAATTTTATTATCTAATTCTGCTCTTGGCTAAACTAGTGCATTTACTTTTTGTATCTATTCAGCTTCTTTTGTAGGCAGTTCTTTTAATTCATCTTCTGTTAATTTATAACGCTAATTTAGTGTGCGCTCATCTGCTTTTAAATTATTTAAAACTTTTTCATATCTTGATATAGCATTTTCTCGTATATATCTTTCTTTCTAAATTTCTTTCTAATTTTCTAATAATTCCTAATGTCTCTTTGCTGCCTCTTGCTAACGATTTTTTGCATTTTGTTCAATTTGCATTAACCGTTCTGGATCTGTTTCATTAGACTAACCAAAATCATTACTCTAAATAAAAGAATTATATCTACGTCTAGTGTCCCAAAAAGACTAATTACGTTCCATAGAGCGTTTTGTTGCATTTTCTAAATATTCTACTGTACTCTAAGTAGACTAATCTACATTAGCAAATAATTGCTAATAAATATATTTATCCTATTCAGTTAAAATACCTTTTCTAAGTAATTTATCATATCTATCAGCTAAATCAACTCTGCTTTTAGTAGCTGCTTTAAAATAAGCATCAACATTTCCATATCCAGAAATAGAAAATTGTTCTGTTAAAGAATCTCTAGCTTTAATACGTAATTCTTCAAGTCTCTATCTCCCACCAGGAGTTAACTGCTATAAACTAGCAATTGTATTATTTAAACCACTGGATATTTGATCTTTAAAAACACGACTTCCTATATTTCCAAGCATTAAAAAAGTTCCACGAACACCGCCTAAAGCATCATTCATATACCCAATTCCATCAGTAATCTAAGCAAAAGTATTCATTAAATTTATAGTTAATTTATCATTAATTAAATTATCATAAATATGTTCCGTAGATGCTCTAACATGTGCAGATGCTGCATCCCAAGATTTAGCATAAATATCTGCCTATTTCTATAAAGTTCCTTGAGCTGTCTAAGCCGTTTTTAAATTCTAAGTAAAATCTTTCCAATTATCCATCAAAGACATTAAACTAGTATAATTACGAGCTCCGCCAACGGTCTATGCCAACGCAATTTTTTCATCCTAAGCTAATGACTACCATTTTCCACCTAATTCTGTAAGAATAGTATCCATATTTTTTAAATCACCATTAGCTTTTTTAATATTTACCCCAACAGATAATAATGCTTTAGAATATTTATTTAATGTAGTACCATCTTCAAGTACATTTCCTAAACTTAAACCTTGTAAACGACTAAATAATGTTTTAAATGAAGTACCTACAGAATCTGCACTCTAACGTGTATTTGCTACAACTGTTGCAAGTGCACTAGATGCATATTCAAAACTTAAACCAGTAGATTGAGCAATAGCAGAGAATTTTTCTAAGCCTTTTGCAATTTCGCTTGAGCTAGATGCAGTTGTTGCACCTAATGCAGCCATCGCATCAGCATAGTATTCTAAATTTTTACTTCCATTATAAAAATTATTCCAAACAGCAGTCAATTGGTCAGAAACTACTTTTGCGCTTTGCCTTGATACATTTGCTAATTTAATTGTTGTTGCAGCACGCTCTTGTACAGCTTTATTATCTAAGCCCTATTGGTAATAAATTAAAGATGCTTTTGTATATTCATTAGTTGTTGTACTTAAAGCTTTTGCTGCTGCATTTGCATTTTTAGCAAACTATTTCATATAAGCATTTGACTAATTAGTAACTATCTAAATATCAGTTAAGTTTGTATTTAACTATTTACTATAAGAAACAGCAGAAGAAATTTGTTTTGCTACATTCTAAATAAGTAAAGAACTAGCTTGCCATTTAAAAGTATTACCTAAAGTATTCCATACTTTACCAAGCATTCCTTCCATTGGCCTCATAGCAGTTTCTGCTGTCATTAAAGAACGAGATAACTAAGAAAACGCTTTTACCCCATCTGTACCAACAGCAGTTAATTGTTGTTTATATTTATCTAAGGTCATTCCAGAAAGAGTTAATTCTTTCTAAAAAGCTCTAATATTAAATAAATCGGAATTAGAATCATAAGCTTTTGATAAAGTCATTCGTAACTACATAGCAGCTTTATTTGATGCTAATAACTAATCTGTAAATCCATAATTCTTTTCTAATGAATTAGTTAATGAAGAAATATAGACTAACTAATCAGCTAAACTTTTTAAGTTATCTCGATTAAAATAACTCATACCTTCTATACCTTTAGGCATAAGAAAAATCTCTCCTTTCTCACTATTCACCATTTTCTCAATATTATAAAAATAAAGGAAGTATAAACAAAAAGAGTGTTTATACTTCCTTTATTAAAAAATCTCTTTTATATATTATATGTAATAATATAATAAAATTAATCTAAATTGGTTACTATTTCTTTTAAGTTTTCAAGTCCTTCTTTATTACTTGATAAATCACTTAAAATTTTCTATACATCAAAATTAGTATCTTTATAATCTTCAGCAATTGTATTAAGAATACCATGTATAGAAGTTTTATATCTATAAATTTCTTTTATAGTTTCAATTACCCCAGTATGAATATATGCTAATTCAACTTCTGGAATAGCATTAATTATAGCATCATAAAAACCAGAACTAACAAATAAATCGTGAAGTTTTAACATATCTTCACCTTGCTTTTCAGTTAAATTAATATTTGTATATTCTAATATAGTTAAAACTTTTTCTACTACATCAATTTTACAAGGATTATAAAAATTATGATCATCTGCAGAAAAAGCTATAATTTTTGTAATTAAATCAATTTTATTATAAGTAGGAAGAAATTGTGGTACTTCAATTTTCTATCCATTCCATTCTACTACTTTTATTTCATCATTACGCTTAAGTCCAAGTTTTGTAAAAGCAATTTTACTCATATTATTTTTCTCTCCTTTAACTCTTATCCCCACTATTCAGCAATAGCTTTTGCTACTTCAGGAAATGTTTTACTTCTTTCTTTTGCTCTATCTTTTTTAGCAATATTATAAGTTTCTCTATACCAAGTTCCAATTTTTTTGCCATTAGGACTTAATATCTATTCTTCTGGTTCTATTTGATTAGTAGGTTTTAATTTTGGTAATCCTTTTAACCATAAACAAGTTCTTTTTCTTATTGGATTACCAAACATATAAGGTTGTATTATCTAATCAGGTTTACGCCATCTAGTACTCATACAACCTACAGGGTTTTCTATTGCAATTTTATCACAATTAGCATTTGCAATTTTCATAAAAAAATTAATAGCATCTTCTCTATTCTATTTACGCTAATGAGCTTTTTCGCCATATACTTCTTCATTAAAATATTTATTTCCAGTATTAGTTAAAAACTAACAAGGCGGATGCGCTATAATTAAATCCCATTTATCAATATTATGCAATTGGCCATCATTTGTTTGAAAACTGATTGGACCATTTAAAAGAGGAATTACATCTTGCTATATATGCCACTCTGGATGTCCTCCAGAAGGCTCAATAATATCACAACTATAACATTCATGTCCTCGTTGACGCATTGCGATAGTAATTCGCTACGACTCTTCACAAGCTATTAAAATCTTCATAATAAACCTCTAATATTTTTTTATATTATATCATAAAAAAATTTTTTAGTCAAAGAATTTTTTAGTTGATTGATCACAATCTTCTCTGAAAGCTTCCCAATCAATTTCAATTCCTTGATCGTACATAGCCATCAAAAAATCTAATCCATCAAGATTAATTGCATTTTGTAAATTCTCTGACAGAGCATCACGCCATAAATTTGTTAAACTACGTGAGTCAGCTGATGGGTGTGCCGCCTTTATTGCTCGTTGGACAGGTCCTATTAGTTCATCATATGTTTGTCGTTTTGCTTTTAATGTAGCCTCGTTTATAACCTACGTCCTGTCTTTTATAGGGTCTAATTTTCCTTTTTCCCCTCTATTTATCGCATTAGTAATAGTTTTTTTTGTATCTCGTGCATTATAAAAATGTTCATAAAGGTTATTCAACTATTTGCTAGAAATTATACTTGGAGACATGCCTTTAGCATTGGTAAATGTCTTAATAGAAGTCTCTGTGCCATCCGTGTATTCTATATCACCGCCTGCAAAGGCTGGTAATCTATCCATAAACTTCTGCACACCCCCACGAGGATTTTTCGCATTGATACTTTTTTTAATACCATCAATTAACTCCTATGAGCCAAGTAACTCAGTTAAACGTGATGATGGTATATCTGTACTACCTGTATCCGCTTTAATAATACGACGCTACTGCATCGCCGTCATAATATCTTGATAATCCTATTGTAAAGTTGTTAAATCAATCATTTTAGTAGTATTAGCATCCATCTGCCGTTTCATGCCTACCTAAAACATCTCATCAAGTATACTAGTATTTAAATTCTCCTACACTAGACGGCGACGTTCTTTAGCTTTTACAGCTTCAATGCTTTTTATTGCAGAATCAGAAGTCAGTCGTGCTGAAAAACCAAGACTGACATTCGATATTTGTCCTTTGCTAAAATTAAAATTAATACTAAAGTCCTATTTCCTATAATTCATCCATGTATTCATTGCGCTTTCTGACAATGTATAAGCATTTTTTAATGATTCTCCTTTTTCATCAAGAAACAAAAAGCTATATGACAAGCCATGCGACTTACGCATGTCTTGGCTAAAGCGCATTCCACTTGAATAACCTTCAATCATATTACGCTTTAAGCCTTCAGTGAGACGAATAAAATTATCTAAGTCACCAGTTGAGATTCCCTAAGACATATATTTTTCTCTAAATAATCCACGATCCATTGCTGAATAATCCATTGTAAAAGTTGAAATTGCAAAAGTTTTGTTTCCAACTTTTAAATTTTTATCAATAGATGCTAAAACTGAATTCAAATTGCCTATATATTTGTATTGCTCACTATAAAGCTTGCGAAAATTATATTGTTCAGTTTCTTTAGTAATATCATCTATCATCTGCTCTTGATTCCCCTTATAGGACTAATCATAGACAGTGTACAATTTCTAAGCAAAAGCATTACCTAAAGACATAATACCCCTCCTTTCTATAAAAAGAAAAAAAGGAGGAAACTATGTTTCCTCCTTTAAAAAGATTAAATTAGAACCATTCAAGACCATCATGGTCAGGTTCGTGACTTGTACTATGACGATGAAGATCTTCCTTAGCATAATCTTCAATAACTTGAATTGCCGCATAAACCTTATGAGTATGATCAAAACGAGTATAATCTGGGAAGGCATCCATAGTAAATGTAAAGGTACTAGGATCACCAGTATTTGCCATTGTGAATGTAAAGTTAGACTGAACTTTGCAGTTAGGAATAACAAACTCAGCAGGCATATCTTGACCATCTTGGTTACGGAAGAGAGTCTCAGCCTCAAGATAATAGTTACCACCAAATTTATCAGCAGTAATCTCAATCTGAGTAGCAGATTTATCACGAGCAACATAATAATCAACAAGAACACTGTCAAATGTAGTAATTACTTGTTCATTAACAGTAACAAATGGGAATTCACGTACATCATAATTGCCTGTCTCATAACCAGGAACACCTGACATGCCTTCATTATTACCGCCTGCAGCTTCACTATATTTATGAGCATTTGCTTCACGATCAGCATAACTATTTGGAAGCACATAGTTAATATGATCAGATACTGTAATCCAATATTTAGTTACATTATTTTCAACAACTTCTTCAACACCGTTAGAATTATCAGCATTTTGATCACCATGAACAGGAATATAAGGCTCAGAAACAATTTCGCCTTCCTTCATAAACATAACATATCCAAAGTTTTCACCTTCATCTATTGGAAGATAAGGTTTATTAGAAAGAGGAATACGAATTGAGCCAGTGGTCATATTAGTAAGATCAAGTTCGCTCTTATCAATAACTTCAGTTACATGTTGATAAACAATTTTATCCTTTGCATCAATAAGACCAGCACCAGTTAAAATACTAAGACCTTCAGCTGAAATAAGAGCATCTTCCATTGTGAAGGTAACTGTACGCTCGCCTTCCCAAGCTACTAGACGAGGATTACCACGACCACCTTGGGCATACACAGTGCTTGATTGACCTTCAAGACTAGAAGTCTTCAAAGTATCAAAATACATTACAGGTTCATTTTTATAGAAAATCTTTTTGCCAACTTTTTGTGCGGCTTTTGCTTTAAGCACGACATTGCAAATTTCTCTTCACATATCTGTGGACTATCTCTTACTAACAGTCAAGCTGTTAGCATACCTATTTCAAATTGCGTATTAATAGCAATCTTACAAAACCGATTAAGGTTTTTAGTCTCTACAGCGCCCTAAAAGTAGGATGCCACGGGATTCTCCTTTATAGGCATTCCCCGTTAGCTTACATTGTAAATGTAAACCCCTAATAATAAATTAGGCTAAAGTATGTTAGTGCGAGAGATTCACACCAAATTTTTGCATAAGTTTTTTTCCTCCTTAAAAATTAAACTTACTTCTTTTGCGGAGTAGAAACAACTCAGGGTTGTTTCCATACATATATTGACCTAGGCGAATAGTGTCTTTTTTTCCGAATTTTATAGTATAGGAGGAAGGATCGTAACTTCCGCCCTCAATACCAGCTTTCTCCCTTAACACCTTTAAAAGACCATCAAGAAATTTTCTACTACCGCTGGTAAAAGCGCTATTTATTCTACCACCTTGAACTTCAGTGATACAACCATCCCCGTCGAAGTATCCCCTAATAAAATCTGGTAAATACTCTTCGGGGACTTCTGGAAATCCGATAGTCATACTTTTTCGTTCACTACCGCCTAAAGCAATCAAATCTTTATATATAACTACACAACTAAAATTTATTCTAGCCGCCTAACGATCTACATAATCATAAAGTTTACCTTCAAACTATAATTCTTCAGCAACTTTTTTTAGAATATATTTATCTTTATTGTGCATTGTTATATCGAACATTTTACCACCATAAATGCATCCATCAGCCCACCATAAACCTAAAATATAAGCCATATTATGTGACCATGTTTTAAAATAATCTTGATTAATATGATATTTTCTAGCATTCTAAGACTGAATTTTGCTAAAATCTTCTGATGATAATTTTTTTATTTTTAGACCTTTTTTATAACAAAAATTATAAATCTAATCTTTTTTATATTGTTTTTCAAAAAAGTCTACCCATTCTGGCAAGGTTCTAGTTGTGCTCTCGGCACAAAGAATTTCCTTATGCTCCGGTAATATCGGCATATTACTCTTCCTTTACTTATTAATGAATGTTCTTCATCCAGTTCTCAGGATGTTCATCTGGCTTAGCTCCAGCTAGTCGGGATCTCAAATCAATATCCCAATTAATCCAAAGCATAAACCGCTCCACTAAATCATATAGTTGAAACATTGTCAACTATTTCAATTCTAACATAGATATATGTAAACCAATAGTAAGCATTGAAATATACTATGTAAAAACACTTACATTAGTATCTCCTTTTTGTTCAGCAACTTTTTTTCTTCCAGCCATGATTTTATCTGCAATAGCTTTTGCTTTATCATTTATTGGATTAAAAGTTTGCTAATCCATCGGGCCATCATTCATACAAAAAATTTTTCGTAATTCTTCCTATAAATCTTCAAAATTACTTTCGTCTATTAATATCGTTGTTTCATTTTTTTTAAAAACTAAAGAATTAGGCGTAAATAAAACCTAATAATCAGGAAGTAATAATGTTAAAACAGCTTTAACATTCTCTTTCTTATCTTTAGCTTCTTTCTCAGACATAATCATCATAAATATCTAAAAATTAGTTGTAGTAGCTAAAAGAATTTTGTCCTCAATAAACATTGTTTTATGTAAACATAATGTCTATACTCCAGAGAAAAAAACTCTTTCACCAATTAAAGCAATCTCTTCTAATCTTGGCTAATGTAATACAAGCTAGCAATTCTCAACAGGAATATCAGTCCCGCATATCATTGCCAATCTAGTATCCATTATTCTTTCTTATTCTCTCTATAATTCCAAAAATCTTTTTGTAATTGCTCTTCATGTTTTGGAGTAGTCTCATAATATTTATCTTCTCCACCATGATACGCAATATACTTTAAGCAGACTGCCGCATATTCATCACTTAGTACTTTCTCTTGCGCGCTTAAAAACTCTAAATTACCAATCCCGGTAAGTTTCTTTTTATTAAACATATAATCTAATTCAGCGGCAATTTTAAAAGGTCTAAGCTAAAAATCTTTTAACTACCAATTTTCTAAATGACATACTATATCAAATTCAATAACATTATCTCTAAATTCAGGGTTACTACTCTAAACAAAGTTATTGAAACTAATAAGCAAATAATTATATTCAACATTATCTACTGTTATTTTAGGAACAATTTTTATATTATGTTCAAGAAGTGATAATTTTTGATCATCATCTAAATCTGGTTTGTCAAGCGCATCTGCTGAGGTATAATACAATAGCCTTTGAATTCGAGGATTCTTTAATATATTATCAATAATAATCCCCATGTCTTTTTCTACTGACAGGAAAGAAGACTAAGGTCTTTCATAACGAGTTACTCTCATATCTTACCTCTTTCTTTACACCAATGACTCTACTACTATTGTTTTATTATAATTTCCAATTTTTAATTCAAACTCACCACTATACATAGCTGTCCATTTAAGTTTTACACAAGCATATCCTTTTTCATTAACAAAAGGTTCTAATTTTACAGGATATCTTCTATCTACTACCCAAGGTAAACTACTTGCTATACCAAGAGTATAAATATATTCTTTTGCAGGTTTAATAAATGTTTCACCAGAAATAAAAATAACTTTCTTTTCAGTAGAAGGATTAGGATCTTTTGGTTCTTCAATAAGGACTCCAACTAATCCATTTTCTACATCATCTTCTGTATTATTAGAGAAATATTCAGTAGCCTAAATCTCTAAAATCCCAGGAGCAGATATCGAATCAGTTGCTTCCACTCGCCAACATATTTTATCATCAGGGTCTTCGGCATTTGCTAAATAAAATTTATCATAACGCTTAAATCTATTCATAGTATATTCATTTTTTGGCATATAAATATCAAGAGAATAGTTTGGATCATTAAATAAAATATTATGACGATCATAATCATCTATCTTTGTCTCTACTGGTCCTCGTACAGCACAATATGTACTGCATTCATTACCATCATCATCAATCCATCTAATCTAATAAGAACAACGTCTTATTTCTCCCCGAAAATAAGCAATTTCATCTATATCTTGTAAAATAATTATCCAATAACTATTAGTTCTAGCCCACTCAAAAATATCTCCAGACTAAAAACCATATTCAAATCCTACAGAAACAATTTTTTCATCATAGTCCATTTTAAGTTTATTTGGATTTATTAATGCTCTAACTAAAGGAGAAGTATCTTTACAAGATGTTACTTCATTTTTATTTTGAACTTTTCTAATTCTAGCAGCTTGATAAGAATATTTAGTAGCATGGTCTAATGCTTTTCTTTTATCACGAACCATTCTTTCTTGCTGAGGATATCCTCCACGTACTTCTAATTCATCTGCCATTAAATTAGCATTATCAACAGTATCTCTATAATAGTGAGGAGGCATTTGTAATCGGCCAATTCTATTTCCCATTAATTTTATAGCCATTTGTGCCCCAATTCCAAAAGGTTCAATCTATGGCATCTTTTGTTACCTCATTTATTAAATTAATACATTCAAAAACAGTTTTTCGATAAATACTAAATTCTATTTCTTCTTCATCCTATACACGTAATCCTTCTAATTTAGAAAGAAGCTATAAAAAATGCGAGTTATGGAGAAAAATTTCATCCTTACCCGCAATATCTATAATTACTGTCATTAACTATTTATGCCAATCTTCATTATTCTCTCTCATAGGAATAAGTTTCCAAAGCTAATTAGTTAATCGTAAAACTTCATTTTTAATTACTTCTTTAGGAAAATCTATATTATATTTATTTATCATCAATAATATACGCCATGCCCAAGAGATAGTGTCCAATTTGGAACATATCTATCATCATATGTAAGTCTTCTTCGTTTATATAATCTTTGCATATGATGTGACTATCTTTGGCATTCTCCTAATAAAGACATTAATTTCTATAAATGATTAGCCTAACTAGTCATTTTAAAATCACTACCAGAATATTTCATACGTGTATTTTCAATAGAAGTAACTTGCCGCTATACCCAAGCAATCATCATAAGTATAGCAAGAATATTTATTTCTTCAGATGTCAAATCAGAAGTGAAAGTTGATTTCTCAACAACTACTAAAGGAGCTTGTCCGAAATCATCATCTTCAATTGTATCATCCCAAAGGAGACCAATAATCATTTCATCTTCCTAAACTTCATCTTCTGGTTTTATTTCCTAATCAAGAGTGTAATTAGAAAGATTGCATCTAGGAAATTCAAATCCAGGAATTGCATCAATTAATAAATTACGCAAATCCTTTATAGTATCCTAAGGAGTCAATTCAAGATACATATCATCAGTAATTTTTCCAAGAAAGCGATTATATATCTCTGTAAAATAAGTCATTTTACACTTCCCGCCTCCTTTTCAAAAAAAATTATTTTGTTGTTGTAGTAGCGTTAATTGGTGTAACCACTTTATAATTAGCTGTGGTACGACGACCTGCAGGAGGAGCTTCTGTAGCTTCTTTTTGAGTTTCTTCTGTTTTAGTTTCTAATTCTTTACCATTTTTCACAGCAGCATCAACATCAAAACCTGTCTTAGCTTTAAGAGCTACACGCTTCTCATAATTATCAAGTGGTAAAGTAACAGCAAATTGTTTAATTAAATCAATTACACCTTCTGGGGCATAATCTAAACAATCAAGAAAAGCTTCTTGACTACCATTTTTTAACAAATCAAGAATTTGAGCTTCTGACATATAATATTCAGGTTCAGTATTAATTCCAAAACTCTTTGGAACTCCTTCACTCTAAATCTATAAAAAGTTTGCCATCATTTCTTTTCCACCAGGTTGATAACTAAGTTTAAGTAATTCATCATAAGAAATACGTTTAGTTTCACCTGGAGTAAAACGTCTACGAAGATTATCTTCAGGAATTTTATAAACAACCGTAGAAGCACTACGATTTTTTACATTATAATAATATTTTTGTTGTGCCATATTTAATTATCTCCTTTAACTCATAAATAAAAATTGGGGAGAGGGAGTTTTATCTCCCACTCCCCAAGTAAACAATTACTTATTCAATTAACCAATTAATCAAGGATTAGTTGGCTGTTGATTATTATTATTGCCTTGTTGCTGACCTTGCTCTTCGCCACCAGCAGCAGAGCCATCGGCATTAACAGCACCATCATAACGTCCATCATAAGTAATAACGTTACCAGTAACACCATTGAAGTTCCAAGTATCCATCTGACCCATGAGAGAAGTATCAACATAAGCGCAGATATCATTAGTAAGCATAGCAACTACGCCAACCTTACGATAAACTTGAATTTCTTTAGACCAGTCGCCACGATTATCAAGTTCTTGAACAAGAGTATTACCTTCAAAGGCAATCTTTACAGGTTTGCTATTAGAACCAGATGGAATAATCCAGCAATAGCCTGGATCAATAACTTTGCGGCTATTGGTTTCATCTTCGAAGCCTTGATCAAGAATAGTTACAGTGTGGCCCTTATAATTTGCAAGACGGCCAGTACGCCATAATTCTTCCTTCATACCTTCAGTGTAACGCCAAGCTTCTTGAGGAATCATTTTAACAGCAAATTCATAGGTGCAATAAATAGCAGGAACGCCATAAGCACTAGCAATATAAATTAAACGATCGAATTCAGCTTCATCAAATCCGTTTGCAGCAACACGGTTGGCAGGAGGAATTTGGTTAATAGAAGCCTTAAGGGCATGAGCAACTTCTTTTGCAATAAGTTCTTCCATGCCTTCATAGACAATACGAGTAACTTCAGCAAAATCAACACGGCCATCAAGGAATTCCTCAAGACCAATTTGAGCTGCTCCACCGATAGCGCTGGTACGAACTTCAAAACTCTCTTCATTACGACCGAGTTTGAATACTTCATAAACACCAGCAAGACCAATACGAGTAATAAACTGCTTTGCACGATTATTAGAGTTAAGTTTACGACGGAAAATAGGCTTATCGCCCTGACCAAAAACTTTAACTTCAGCAAACTGCATATAAGATTCAGTCACTTTACGAGGAAGAACTTCATCAAGAGTTTGCTCAATAAGACTGAAAATAGTATTTTTATTCTCACGATATGCAGCATTAGAACCGCAAAGTTCGTTGAGTTCTTCACGAAGGGTTTCATTAAGAGCTTCAAAGCTGAGGCTCTGTCCATTAAAACTATAAGAAGTTGGAGCAGAAGCATTAGCCTTAGCAGCGGCCTTCATAAGTTGAAGTAATTCATTAAATTCTAACATTATCTTCTTCTCCTTTCTTATTACTGAATACGCATAAGCTTGACGCCAGGCTGATGGTCAGGCATAGTATAAACTTTAACTACTTGCCATACCATATCAGTAGCAGCAGGGGTAGTTTTCTTTTCAAGGATACCTTTTGCACCAGGAACAAGCTTATCTTTAAGAGCAACAGAGGCATCTTTAATCATATTGGTTGTAAAGATATCACCAACATGAGTTTTAATAAGGCGTGGAACCATTGAACTGCCAGCTTCTGGCATAAGAGCTTCTTTATAAAGAGATTCAATATGGAATGGATCCTCATTATAAGTAGGTTCATAATAGTCAGGGCCTGCGGTAACATCATCAAATTTATAAGTTTTATCACCAAGTTTAATAGAATCCTTGCCTTGATCATCAACACCATTGTAATAACGAGATTGCTTATCCCAAGTAGTATCAGGATTACCTGCAGTGTCAGAACCAAATGGACTATAAACACGAGCTTGGTAATTATCTTTTAACATAGCAAATTCTGCATCAACCTGATGATCACGATAAAGTTTAATTTCATTAAATACTAACATCCACTCGCCTGGGCCAGTAAAGTTCACAACGCTATTTGCATAGTCATATTTTGCAAATTGACCATTCTCAAGAACGTCAATGTTCTTATCGGCAGGTAATTGCGCATATACTTCCTTTGTTGCCTGTCCAGAGAGGTGGTTAGGCTCGACCTGGCCGTAGCCATAGCCATTTGCCTGAATATAGCCAGCTTGACTAGTGATATTCTTTTTTAAGAACTCATTAAGCATTTTATATTTGCCTCCTCAATTAAATATTCTTTTCTTTTGCAACTGCTTGTACGCGCTGTACCCAAGCAGGAAGTCCAAAACTGTTATCATCTTCGACTGAATTCAAATTAAACACAGTTTCTTTATTCTCTTCTGGTTTATTCAGATCAAAACTGACCTTATTGCGTACACAAATTACAGAAAGTTTTGCTTCAATATCATCAAAACTATAAGTATCAATATTATCAACGCAATCTTTCTTCAATTCATCAGAGAGCATATAGAAAGAATCAATTAATTCTTGCTTTTTCTCTCTGTCAATTGTATGTTTAAATTCAGCAAGTTCATTATTTTCAGTAGTTAAATTTGTAATTGTAGTATTTAATTCTTCAATTTGAGAATTAAATTGTTCAATTGTTGTATTTAACTCATTAACCTTGCTTTCAAGATTAGAGTACTTCTCAAGAAGTTCTTGATATTCAACAACTTCATCAAGATTGTACTTATTCTCTTCATTTGCAACCGGTGCGGTATCAGTTTCTTGAACATGATTTACAACTGGTTCAGGTTCTGCAACTGGTTCTACAACTATAGGAGTTTCAGGCTCAACTACAACTGCATGCTCAATAACAGGTTCAGGATCTGCAGCAGGTTCATGATCTGCAACAGGCTCTGGTTCTACTACAGGGGCAGGATCAGTTACTGGTTCTGGATCAGCGACAGGCTCAGGGTCAGCCGCAGGTTTAGGATCTTTTAGCTCTTCTCTCTTACTATCAATGAAAGTTGCTTCATAAGCCGCAACATCTTCAAGAGCGAACTGGGCAACTTCTGCAGGTTTATAATCAGGAGTGACCTAAACTAATGACTCTGCTGGTAAGAAGCCTTCGCTTTCAGTAAGCATGAAGTTTAAACGATAATATGTAAGATCTTTACGATTGCGAAGAATGGCGAACTTTTGGTTATTATCCTCATAGATACCATCTATAGTATACATCAATTGATAGTCTTCATCAAGACCAAATTCCTTATAAATATACTCGTAGATTGCTTCCCAGAGAACTCCACCAATTTCAACAGCATAAGTATTAAACACTGGTGTTCCTCCTTCATCTTTACTCAAAATTTCTTGCATTTTTTCTATCATTGAGAACATCTTTTCTTTAAAAGAATCCTCAAGTGAAAATTGTATATTAGTAATTGATGCACCTTCAAAACAAGGTTCACAATCTTCACCTAAAATACATAATTTAGATATAATAGCTTCATTGATAATGAAAAACTTTGGCTTTCCATTAGTATCTTTTGTCCAATAAGCATTTAATGTTTTTGGATCTAATTCCATAGATTGATTATTTCCTTCATCAATCACTCTTTGACATTCAGGATACGTACCAGTCCAAAGATAACCCTCAGTCATTAAATATTCATGAGGAACTCCATCGTCTTCAAACCATTGAAACCATACTTTTGCATCTGTTGGCACAAAACCATAAGGGCGAGTAGTATCTTCAATCTAAAATTTCCCATTAGATATATCAATAACACGATTATGCTCTTCAAAGTCACTTTTATTTTCATTAAAATATCCAACGATACAACAGCCTCGTAAAGTTGGTGCCATTTCTCTAGCAACTTCTTTAGTAATAACACTTCTATTACGATTTGGCTCATTTCCAACGTAGCATACTTTTATCTAACATTTTGAGATAAGAGGATTAATAGCAGTTGATTCAATAACTTCTACTGGCATATCTTCCATATTTATACTAATATGAGACATTTTTTGATTAACCCTCCTCTCAGCTCATAGATTCTAAATTCTAAATAGTTTTTTCTGATTTTTCATCATCCGGTTTTTCCGGTCTTCCTACACTTTTTTCTTCTAAAAGATTTTCATTTTTACTTATATTTCTTTGATTTTTCATGTCCAAAATTTCTTGTCCACTAATAGTAGAACTCATCATTGGAGGAATCATAATGCTTGGTAAATCAAGTATTTCATTTTCAAAGTAAGCAAGATTAACAACTGAACTTTGAGCATGTCCAAGAGCAATTGCTGGCATAAATTTAGACTAACCTGTAGTAGCCATTTCTTTAAATAATTTAGCCATATCTTTATAGTTATACTATGTTGTTTCAAGCATCATAAATCTAAAATTATATTTTTTATTACTACTTTTTCTATCTATTATTTTATCAAAAAAAATTCCGAATTGCAAGAGTAAATTGCGCATAGTTGATTCATCATCTAAAATAGATTTTTCTAATGATAAATTACCATCAGTATTAAATAAATTACGAGAAACTCCTAAAGCATTATAAACTGTACGTTCAACTTTATCAAGATCATCTGTTGAAGTCGTAGTATTTTTATCACTAATATCAATTGATTCAACATCTGCAAATGTTGTAATAACATCTACTCCTACAGCTCTTTTTAACATTGCGACAGCATTATTATGAATATCTCTTGCTTCATCAACATCAAAAATTAAATCACCATTTTTATCCATAGGTAATTTTTGTACTAAAATTTTTAAAAGTTTTTGCATTTGTTTTTTACGATCTAATTCTTGAGCTGCATCTAAATCTAAAATAGCAGGAAGTGAATTAATGAAAATAGGCATATCACTACCATTAATATTAAATTTAATCGCAAATTCTGGATCAAGCAAATACCATCCATATGAAGTTCTAAACTCAGGACTCCAAGTTAAAATTTCATCATTGACTAATTTCCCTTGTTTATATAAAGCATATCCTTTTGCAAATTCATCAGGAAATAACTTAAGAACTTTCATACGATAACTAACATCTTTAAATTTATCATCAAAAAATGCCATATTAAATTCAATAGCTGGAACTCCTCCAACAAAATATCTAGTACGGCAATATTCAAATGGTAATTCTTGAATTTGAATTCCTTTTGCTCCTTCTACTACATACCCATAATAACATCCATCTTTAACGACTTTTAAAGCTATATCACCACATAATTTTTTAATATAACTTCTATCAAGGTATTGCAATAATTTAGTATATTCTTCAATTATTTTATCTGGCTTTGCAGATTCTTTTACATTTTCAGGATAAATATACCAATCATAACGATATAAAAAAGCAAAATAATTACATACTGTTTGATATATTCCACTTGCAGCATAAAAAAAATCTGAAATATCTCTTAATCTTCGATAATCTCTATTTGCAATAGCTCGCATAATTTCCCTTTTATCACAAAAAGGAGCACGAGTTAATTTTAAAGTTCCTAAATTTAATATAGCATCTTCTAATTGTTTTACTCCAACTTTTATCTTACTATATTCATTTACCATATTTTCTGGAACATTTTCTGGTATAGCATATCCAAAATTAAAAATATCAAAGCCTTTTGCATGGATGGTTTCTTGTAAGGATTGTTCCTAAACTTTTTCTTCCAAGATTTTCCCTCCTTTTAATATCCGGCTTTTTGCATAATATAATCATAATTAATAAGATTTTCTTCAGTATATGGAATTTCAATTAATTTAAATCCTTGTAAAGCACAAAATCTTCTTTTTTTATTATCATTAAATTGCTACTAATAAAAACCTTTTTTTCCACCAAATTTTGAACTTGGCTCATAATGCTAACGGCCCTAATATTCAATAATAAAATCAATAGGACCATCATCATCAAAAACGACAAAATCGAAACGAAGAGGTTTTCCATTTGAACTCTTCAACTCAGGAAAGATATATTCCTCTTCGAAATGTAATCCAGATTCCTGTAAAATTTCTTCTATTAAAATTTCACCTCTAGAACTTCTCATTTTTTCTCCTTCCTTATGTTGAAAACATCATATCAGTTATTTTAAATTTCTTTTTTCGTTTTTTATTTTCTTCTTCTTGTTTAATATATAACATTCCATATTCTAATGCAGAAAATTTATCTTTACGAATACTTTTATTAGCCTATTTTAAGATAATATTTAAACCTTCATTTTCTTCACGAAGATTTAACATCTCCTCTTTTAAAATGGAAGTTAGAGTAAAAGGTTTTAAATATTCCGCCCTTTGTTCAAGGGACATTTTCTAACCATTTTTAGTATTTAATAATTTTGTTTTAGCAGTTCTTTCATCAATAAGAAATTTTATTTTACCTGAATTTAACTAAGTCTATAAATTAGCATGAGCTTCTGTATTTACTGGAGCATTTGCTTTCATTAAATACATAGCATCTTCTTCAGTATTCTCTGTTCTAAAACGTTTATACTCTTCTTGGGCATCAGGCTAAGTTCCTCCATATACTCCAAAATCAGGATACTCATCTCCTGTGGCTGGGTCACGCTAAGGCTTTACCATATAATCTACTAATCCAATACCCATACCATTAGCATCTATAACTAATCGACGAGCTTTATACTTATAATATAAACGCTTTAATTTTATTGCCTAATCTTCAAAATGAGTATCACTCATTGTGTAAATATTTACTAAAGTTTTTATAGCAGGTCCAGTTGACTATGGTGTAACTTTAATTACACAAATAACTGAATCACATCCTTTTCTACCAATATCGGCAGAAAGAATGTAGTAACTTTGCATAGAAGATCTTCCTGAATGCTCATATTCTGGTTGATTTAATACTCTATGTCTATCAAAAGTTTCTCCATTAAAGAAAGCATTTTCAGTAGTACCAGACCAACTACTTTCATACTCACGATCAAAAGCCGCTTCATTAAAAGTTCCATCTCTCTACTAGTCTTTAATAAAACTTTTATCTTGTAAACCAACTAAAACAGGTATTCTCCAACTTCCTCCCATAATAAAAGCTTTTTCTGGTTCAGTAATCATCCAAACTAAAAGCTAAATTAATTTATCGTAAGCAAATGTTCCTTTCCACCCTGCAGTAGTTACATATATCTAACTTTTATTTAAAACTTCATCTGGCTAACTTGTTCCATCCATACATAATCTAGCTACATTCATTGTCATAAAGAAATTTTATTCATCAATTTCTTCTTGGACTATATCTTCAACTATTTGCCAAACAAAACCTTCTTTACCTAAAATAGTTGTTGCGCACTTCGAGTAGTGATAAAATCTACCCTACTTCCTTACATTCATCAGGAATAGTCTCTACACCTTCTATTATATAATAGCTTGGCACGGAGTTCTTGACTCTTCTCCGTTAGCACACTTACCAAAAATTTTTTAATTATTATTATAAAAATTGGTAAAACGCACACCCTTTTATCACAGGTTCACGCAAAGTTCACTTATAATTCGCATTATAAGGCCCCACAAACTAGGGATTATAACACTAGAAAGAATTTCTCCATCAACGCCAACTGATTCTTCAACGAGTCCACCATGTCTACGTTTACCTCTTGACTTCTCTGTAGCTGAGATATTATCAAAATAAGAACCATTTTTAAACATAAAAACACAATAGTCTTTACTAATTCTTGTTTTTCCAGGTCGATGATCTAATTCTTTATCAAGAGCTGGAACAAGAGCGCATAATTCATCAACTTTTTCTTTTATAATACCAGCAGACTATTCTTTGCCACCTGATGTAACAAATAATTTTGCTCGTGGATAAAGAATACATCGTATCATAAGTACTAATACTGATAAGAAAGACTTTGAATATGCACGAGGAAAAACTGCATACACATATTTATATCGCATACAAACTCGCAAAAAACATCTTTGATAATAATAAAATTTTAATCCATCTTCTGGAATTTTACCATCTACTCCTGTCTATAGAAAATCTATAAACATATCAGGATATTCTCGCCAATAACTGATATACTATCGGATATATGGTTTTATAGCTTCTAATCTTTCTTCAGAAATACCTATTTTTTTCTTTTTGCTTTCATTAGATAACGTTAATATATCTTGAAGAGCCATTAAATCAACTCCTCACCATTCTCAATAAGAGATTTAATATATTCTTCATCATCTATTTCTTCGCCTTCTATAAAATCTTGAAGTTGTTCAAAATCTTCATCATTCATAAAAGCTTTTTTATCTTCATCAAATAATTCAGCTTCAAATAAATCATCATCATTTGCCGCTTCGGCATTTTGTTCAGCTTCTTTTTCTTTATCATTTTGAATCTATTTAACAGCATTATCAATAAGATTACCAAGATTCATTTCTTCTGTAACTAATCGTTTAGTATAATTCTATAAATCCTATAATGTTCTATCAACTTTATCCTATGGACCATCTGTATAATACCTAGGAAAAAATCCATCTTTTTCACATAACATAACTAATTCAGAAATTGAGTCTACAGCATTACCACTTTCTGTTTTATTCTATGCAGCAGTAAAACGACCAGATTTCATTAACATATCATACATCTTTACCATTTTTTGAGCACCATCAACCAAATATGTTACGAAAGTTCGTTATACTTTCTCTCTATATTTCTATAGAAGTTCAGACTATATCTTTATTCTTTTACAATTATATAAAAAGAATATTCTCTATTTCGAATCACTTGATTCTACGTCTTTCGACTAGTCGTTGAACCTTTTTATTTAAATTTCCAATAATATCCGCCAGCTTTACCTTGTTTACTAATAGCTCTACTAATATTACTAAATCCAGTAATTCTTTGAGCCTCAGCAATAGAATTAAAAGTAGCAATTTCATTATAATCATTATCTAATTGTATAACTTGTTTTGCACAAGCATTAGTTTTTATATTATATACTGCATGTAAATTATTTTCCTAATAAGTAATTTTTTCAAGATTATTTATATCATTATTATGTTTATTTCCATCTTTATGATTTATCACATATCCTTGTAAATTAAAATCATTATTAAAATGACTATAAACTAATGGATGAACTCTAGTGGTTTTACCCTAATTATTTTTCCAAAGATTTACACAATAATAACCACCTGAATTATCAGCATACTATTTTAATAATCGTTTAGTATTTATATTCATAATTCTTCCACAAGAAGAAATTATATAATTAGGATAATCTTTTACAGGCATCCATTCTTCGTTTGGTAAATTTCTTGTAAATTTATTTATAGTTTGATCTCCATTTTTTCGTAATCCAGTTTTAATAGCATGCTAACTATTTTCTTTTTCATTCACATATTCTAGATTAGATAAATGAAAATTATGAGTATCACCATCTATATGATTTACAATATTTTTTCCTTCAATTGGTTCTAAAAAAGTTTCTGCTACCATTCTATGAACTTTTATTTGCTATTTTTTACCATCAATAGTTAAATTATAAGTAGGATAAGTAACAGACATTTTTGGTGTTAAAAATTTATTAGATAAATGACTATAACATCTACCGTCATCATAAATGTCATAAGATGTATTTTTATATTGTTTAAACATATTTTATATGTCCTTTCATATTTAAATAAATTTGGCTGCTGATTGCCCAATCTTTATAATTTTCAAACATTCTAATTTATCTTTAATAAAAGATTCTTATGTAGTTTATAAAGCTCTAAGGGGTTTCCAGCAATTAAGAGAATTTAAAGGGAACATCATTTTATCCCCTATATCTAATAACTAATTAGCTTTTAAAGATGTTTTACAAATCATTTTTAATGTATCAATATGCCCCGCAGACTAAATATCATAAGATTCCATCATTTCATTATATAATTTTTCTAACTAAACCCATTCATCAGGCTTATAAGTTTTTCCCCATTTAACACGAAGCATTAATTTATCTTCGTCAGTTAATTGAGAAGCAACACTATCATCTTCATCTTCTGGTATTTGCTAGTCAAAATAGCTAACAAACTATTGAGGAGGAGGAGGTGGCGCATCAGGAGTTACATAATTATTTGGATCTTTTTTATCTATTGGTTGATAAAGGTCTTCTGGTACTTCTAATTCTTCAGTAGGAAGCTCAAAAGTAGCACGATCAACAGCTTTCGTAATTTCCTAAGCATCAAAACCTTGACGTTTCATTGCCTATTCCATTTTATTATTAGCTAATTCTTGTAAAAATTCACTATCTTTCCAACGATAATCTTTATATTGTTTTAATTTCATTTTAGAAAGATAGCGTCCAAGAATTGTCATTCCAGTCACTTTACTACGATCTTTTCCATATGAAGAAAGTAATTTATACCATTCTTCTGGTATATAAGGTACATCAGCTTCTTGAAGAATCCATAAATAACTATCTGGATTCCAATTATCAACATGCATTGTTAAACATTTTTTACATTGATTAAAATACCGAGTAGGATATTTTTCTAAATTATTTGATTGATAAAATTCTGATACATTCATAGTGCGCCCACATTTAGTACAATAACATTGCTCACTACTTTTCGCCATAATATCACTCCTTTTATACCTATCATAAAAGGCGACTTTTTACTTTTAATTTTTGTCCAATATTTTTAAATTTTTTTCTTTTAATTCCTATAATTCTTTTATATACTAATTATCTTTATAATGAAATGTAGAAAAACTACATAATTTCATTAAAGAATTATATCTTCCAAATGTACCTTTTGCAGTAGGATATCTTTCTTTATATTTATTCCACTAATCTTCAAAATAAGGTAAATCTAATTCTTTTAAATATTTATCATAAGTATTATAATTATTTATATCAATATCTTTGCATATACAATCTTTACATTCTTTAGAATAAATTTTAGTAGTATCCTCCTAATGCCATTTAAAAGCTTCATAAAATTCACTATCATTCTTTAGTTGATGACACTTAATACATTCACGCATTTCCAATTTTTCTCCAATTAAAATATATTAACCATTTTTGCCCAAACACATCTTCAAACCTTAATCTGCATCATCTATAAATGCATTTAGCATCTAATTCTTTTTACTTTTTGCATTTCGGCAACTTTTGCAAATTGAATAAAAACCATCTCTACTAGTTTTGTTTTTAGAAAAATATTTATTATGTGCTAATTTAATTTTACCGCATCGACTACATTTTTTAAACTATCCTTTTTCTTCAAAAGTATAATGATAGGTAAGCCATTCATCTTCTGCAGTTTCAGCAATTAATTTTGGAATTTTATTACGCCATAAACTAGATATATATTCAATACTATGTTTAATTCCAAATTCCTATTGGAGCGCAATCTAAATATCATTATTTGGCATATTATCTATTTTATATTCAACAATACGCATATAAAGAGGATATTTTCGTAAAGCTTTATCGCAAAGATATTCAAAATCATTAATCATATACCAAGTATCATTTTCAAAATTACCCCAACTATCTTCTTTAAGTTTAGAATAATTACATAATACTTGTTCACATACTGCTGGATTTAAAAAAGTAAATCCTGAATAAGAAATTTCTCCAGTTTTTTCATCAATAGAAACTTTTCCATCTAATTTAACAATATGTTTACTACGAATTAATTTTATTGGTACAATTGGTTTACGATATGCATTTTTTATAATATATTGATCTTTTCTTAATTCAATAAGAGTTTTTTTAATAATATAACTATCTTTTCCTGAAACAGTTTTTAATTTATTTTCCCATATAGCAATAGCTTCTTTTAATTGTCTTAATTCTGGTATTTCTTCTAAATCTTTTTTTGTTATTGAAATCTTAGGTTGAAAAATTACATTTTTATCATTAGCTATTAAATTATAAATTCCATCTTCGCCATTTTCAAATTGGGAAACAAGACCTTCAAAAGATGTTTCTCTTTTATTAACTGTTGTCATTCTATTATCAGTTAAAATTTTTTTTTCTTTTCTTTCTTGTTTTTCCATACATAGAATTAAATAATCAGCCAATACTTCTAGATATTTTTCATTAGGATAAGGATTATCTTCTAGAATCTACTATACTAATTTATTTCTATCTTCTGGATTTTCAAGCGAATAGTCTAGTTTAGACAAACTATCTACCTCCAATCCTTAATGAAAAGAAATTCTTTAAAATCTGTGTATATTCTAACAAAAAAAAAATTATATAGCAAACTTTTAATTAAACATTTTTGACATTTGTGAAAAAGAAATAAGAAAAATAACTGTTTTAATTTGAAAATTTAAAAAAAATTTGTTAAAATATATATAGAAAAATAAATAAGGAAAAAAATATAAATGATAAGCGATAATTATTCGTCGATCGATCGACAATCAAATGTTTATACTAGTTATTTTGCTAATTGGCATAATTTTCCAAAAGATAGTATTATTATTAGTATAACACGATATCCTCCTAAAGGATGGAAAAATTTAGAATTACAATCTTTAGCTCCTAGTGCGACATTATTACAAGACTGGAAAAATGGAAATATTGATGAATATATTTTTAAACAAAGATATATTATGCAACTAGAAAAAGATAGTAATTTACGACCAAGAGTAATTGCATTATTAAAAGGTTTAATTCAAGAATATAATAAAGATATAATATTATGTTGTTATGAAAAAAGTGATGATTTTTGTCATCGACATATTTTAGTGGAGTGGTTAGCTCCAGAAGTACAAATAAATGAATTATAAAAGAGGTATATAATGGAACTCATTAATGAGAATACTACAAGAAAAATTGACTCGTTAGGACGAATAAGTCTTCCAAAAGGAATGAGAAATAGATTGCGCCTTGAGGCTAATGATGAGCTAGAGTTTTATACACTGCGAGACAATGGTAAAGATTATATTTGTTGCGCGAAGCCTTCTTCCCCTGAAGAGCAGAGAAAAACAAAACTAAAGAATGTAGTTACACTATTGGAAGAATTGAAACTAGCTGTTCCTGATGCAATTCTTGCTGAACTTGATAGGTAACGGAGACGGCAATTCTAAAAAACTATAGTAAAAAAATTATACAAAACAGATTGGGAGAATAATGAAAATTATTCTCCCAATTTCGTTATATCGAATCAAAAAACGATTTGGGATTTTGAATGGCCAGATACATATGTAATTGAGTTGTAAATATTTTTTTCTCCCGAAATATATGCCCTCAGTGCCTTCCATTCTGTACTGCTCTTCTACTTTTTCTGGGGGGGGGGGGGGGGGTTCACACCGGAGGGGGCGCCACTTCACTTTTCGGGGG
>Ga0247611_10000667_pt1 | contig 67876 bp, 66 predicted proteins | sample 177DNAGHGhighgp2_FD_192422 | JGI IMG/M metagenome (GOLD analysis project Ga0247611, IMG submission 192422) | Sheep rumen microbial communities from Palmerston North, Manawatu-Wanganui, New Zealand - 1770 DNA GHGhigh gp2 | ecosystem: Host-associated > Mammals > Digestive system > Stomach > Rumen...
TTGTTGTATCAAAATTTGATTTAGTTCCATCCTCGTTAAAACCAAGGGCGGTTTCAATTAAATCGACCTCATTCTGCAATTGTTGCAGACCCTCGCTTGATGAAGTGATGTCCTGAATGAAAGTCCAACCACTGGTATAAGTTACACCTGCACCGTCTGTACCTTGTCCATTTCCAAGGTCAGGTGAAGTGTGATAAATACCAAGAACTGACTTAATACTGCCTTCTGTTTCTTGATAACGTGCTAAAACGATTTCACCATCTTTTCTATCCGTCAAAGCGGTCAAAGCGGCTTTTGCATTTTCCAACGCGGTTTTTGCATTTGCGCCTTCACCTGTTGGTACGTAAAGTTGACTACTTCTTAAAAGTTGAATAATTTTTGCTTGTGCCATAATATATTATGTGTGTTTTATGTTTTTATATCATTTATAAATATTTTGTTTTTTTAAAAATTGTTACCAGACTTCGCCATTAACTCTAATTTCGTCATCATCCTCATTATTTGCGTTTCTGTCATTTGCATCAATCAAACCATTTTGCAAGAATGTTTCAATTGCAGCAAGTCTTTCAGTGATAGTGCCTAATGACGTGTCATATTCACCAATTGCATCCTTGATAACATCAATTTCATTTTCTAATGCTGAAACTTTGCCTTCAAGAACTGTTACTCTGTTGTCAATATTATTAACAGTATTGGATAATGTATTGTAATTTGTAGTTAGTTCAGTAATATGTTGTGTATTGTTAGCAATATCCTGTGTATTATCATCCACTTGGTCAGAAAGATTGTCAAGTGTGTTATTAATAACAAGGATATTGTTTTTAACTGTATTAACATCACTAATCAAATCACTAACATCACCTTCAAGACCATTAACAATATCTGCTTTGGTTTTAAGTTCGTTGATTGCCTGTTGGATTGTGACTGGCTGTGGCTCAACACCCCAAGTTGCATACATATCGGCAGCGTTTTTACTAACATAGAGCGTTCCGTTCTGATTAACTATAGCGTTTGATGGGGCATTAGAAATATTAACAGAAGCACTAAGAAAATCGACACCATTATCATCTGTTCTAAGTCTTAGGATGATTGGGTTATCCATAGTGTTTTCAACCTGTAATACATTTAACAGGTCAGAAACAGGGATTTCAATGTTTCTTACTTCACCATCTATTGTTGTTACAAGAACAATAGCCTTATGCTCTGAATCGTAGTAGCCATTATTAACCAATGTATGGTCTGATAATTGTAAGTTTCTAGTATCTACACCATTATTTACAATAAGTGTATTGGTTGCTGCGTTATAAGTTATATCAACATTTGCATAAACACCGTTACCACTTACTCTGATAATATTTGGCTGTGTTGAATCAAGTTTAAGGTCTGCTTTAATTTTTGTACCTGAATTAGTCTTATTAACGTTGATATCAATCGAATTAGTATCCTCCTCAAGTACATTAATTTTAGTTAACTCAGTTTCAATATTAGCGATTTTAGTATCTTGTGTAGTATCTTTTGCTTCTAAGGCATCCAACCTTGTATTTTGACCATTATCTACGGTTTCCAATGCTGTTACTGCATTGCTAAGTTCTGCTTTAGTAGAATATAGTGCAAGACTTGCGTCAGTAAGGTAACCTTTAGCATCGATTTCATTCTTAGTATAAACATCCTGTGCATTAGCCTTTGCAGCGATTTCAGTTTCAAGTCTGTTTATTTCAGAAGTTCTCGTTTGAGTTTCTGCATTAACCTTAGAATCTGTGTAATCTTTGGCATCTTTTAAAGATTTTTTAATTGAGCCTTCTTCTGCTTCATTGCCATTGATAATGTCAAGTTCATTATCAATCGTTTCAAGCACATTATCGATAGCCTCAATTTGACTTATTGTTGCAAATTCTGAAATATCTGCATCAGTTACAAACAAATCATCACATTCATCTTTAGTATAAACACTAGTAATAGTGTTCTCTGCCGCTTCAATACGATTTGAAAGTTGTGTTTCGGCATTTTGAGCACGGGTAATTTCCTGTGCTATTGTGTTATTAGCAGCAGTTATGCTATCTGTTAATAACTGTTCTTTTGCAGTTGCACGTGAAATTTCATTATCTAATCCTGTTTTAACATTAGTGATTTCAGAAGAATTAGATGCAATATTACCCTGCATTGTCGATATGGTTTCATCATATACGGCCAAAGCGTCAGTCATTATATTAGTGACTGATTCCCTTGAAACATACATTTCACCATTGGTCGGATTTACACCTATTATATTGTTTTCGCTTCTAAGTTTAAGAGTAGCGGAAACTTTATCTTCAGTTCCATCCAAAGATGCGTGTCTATGTAATTCGACAGGACTATCCGAAGGATTTTCAATACTCCAAGTCTCAACAATGTCACCAATTGGAACGATTAACGGCTCTGTTTGTCCTGCAACATAGATTAATATTCTTTTATTGGCGGCATCATAGGTAATATTTTCAATGATATTGACACCTGGTAATGAGAATGTCTTAACATTATTACCTATTTTTATAGTAATTGTATTAGTTGACTCATTGACATCAACATCAATATTAGCACTAATTCCACCATTAGCAGCAACAATGGAACCATCTTCACTTAATTTGACATCAGTTCTTACTACAAACGTATTATTGTTTTCAAGATTAATATTTGTAATCGCTGTATCAGTATCGTCCGCGTAAAAATGGATATCATCAATTGTAATTGAGTCCTGATTAATGTTTTTTACATAGTCAGAAAGTAGTTCGATAGCCTCAGCAAGGCTTCCTGCATGTCTAATGATGTCATCATCAATATTTGGTTTAAAAACAACGACACCGTCTTCCCTAACTAAACCAGAAGCGTTGATTATTTGTTCAATATCTGAGGTTAATTGCGTCTCCTCGTTTTCTAACAAGCAGACATTACCTTCATCATCACAACCTGCTGCAAGAATCATCTTGACATTATCTTCAGTTCCGTAAAAGAATAATGCAGGTTCTGCCATCAATGCGTTACCCTTATAATTGTTATTGATGTAAGCGATTGCTTCATCATGGGTTGCAAGTAGGCTTCTATGTGATAATAACTGTAAACTATATGGTTTATTTTTCATCTGTTTTTATATTATTTCTTAGTTATTTTCTTATACTTCACCAAAGTCAAAAGGTATCTCAATACGTGCAATTTCGTTTATTTCTACTTCGCCCGTTTCTGCATTAACACCTTTATGTTGTAATACTACCTCGCTTGTACCTTTATCAAATTCACCTTGATTAATTAATCTCTTGGTTAAGGTGGATACGTCACCCATACCTTCAGCAAGTTGGTCAATTCTTTCATCAAGTAAAATGTCTTTTGTTTTAAGACCGTCAATTTCGTCTTCGATAGCGTTAAGCCTTCCGTCTTGTTCTTCATTCTTGGCGTGTTCAGCATCAATTTTATCACTCAGGCCATCAAGTTTTTCTTGAATGGCTTCGATAACCTCATCAGCGACACCTTGCGCATTTGGAACAAGTTCAGCGTCACCCGTTTCCTGATTAATTACAATATGGTAATCAATAGGTGTACCATTTACTATGATTGTAACGGTGTAACCTTCTTTGACTGCGGTGCTTACCCATCTTTCTCCTGTCCACTCAACGATATAATAAACAATTGTTTTTGGCAGGTCTTCATTACCACAACCAGGTTCGATAGTGCATAAATCTTCACCTGTTTTTGCAAAGTTTACGGCAGTCCATACTTTGCTGCCACCGCTTAAAGATGGCATTAATACAGTTTCATATTCGTTACCAAGTATTTCTTCTCTACCATAATAATTGTGACCATTATAATCCTTGACTAAACGTAGAGCGTGATATTGGTTTGTTGGGACAATATCCTGTTGTACACGTGTTTCATTCCATTGGAAACCTTTAATATAAGCGACTGCTTTATCACGTGTTACCTCTGATGTCCAGAAAGTAGCAATGTCACCAAAGCCAGCGCAGTTAATTCTTCCTGCAACATCTACACCATAACCTGTCGGAACAATATCAAAGCCATATTGGTCAGTTCCTTCGGGCGTAATGACAGTTGGTTTATCGTGACATCCGCTATGTTCACCACAATGGCATGGTCTGCAAGGGTCATCCTCGTCACAGCAATGACTACAAGGGTCATCTTCTGGTTCTTCTTCCTCTGGTTCTTCGTAAGTCCAATAATCAAAATCAGCAGTATGAAGTGACTTTAATAATTTACCTGCATATTTTCCAAGCCATTGGTTACCTCTTTTATCGCTGTGATTTCTATCTTCCTCGAATGGTTCAACTGCATTTAGCATATCATCCCAATCGTCTTTTCTTGGAATACGCCATTCTGAATTAATCAGGTCTAATTCACAACAAATTTCCTGTACACCTTTATAGCAGTAAAGCATTCCAAATTCATTAATGTAATCCTTTACTAAGTAACGTGTGCCAATAGCCAAACCTGCAGTATCAGGAAGTGTTTCGCCTTGTGTTTTATCAATTAAACCGTGGACAGGTGCAAAAGAACCTGGACGAAATGCGGGCGAAATACTTAGCGGGTCATCGATAGTTCCTTTTCCTGTAAGGCTTTCATCTGTATATACACCCTTAAAACAGCATTCGTCATTTACACCAAAACCCGTTATTTCTGTTGTCTGACCGTTTTGTGTAATGTACAATGTACCTGTTTCACTATCAAAATCAAAAGAAAGGTCTTTAACAAAATTGTTGAAAACCTCACCTGACGAAATTGTTTCGCCATTAACCAAAGTGATTACTATCTTGTTATCCTCAACTGTAACGCTTTTAATATCGCGTCCTTCAAGAACGTAGAAGTTATTATCTATTTCTTCTCCCGTTAGACCGCAATTTTTAGCTGGGATAGCACCTTCATAATCAGAATTTAATTTATAATATGTTATGCCTTTTATCATAATGATTGTTAATTTATAATAAATAGTTATTTTATTGGTCAAATATTTGTTCAAAAAGATAATTTTTGGTTATTTCAGTGAAAGTTAATGGACAATCATAAAATTTAAATGATTTTAAATAACCAAAAAACGTTCCTGCAAATTCTTTCTCTAATGGTAATGAGTATTTTGGCATTTTACACATATCATCATAATATACCACATCAGATAAACCCTGTGTACCACCACCAACCGAGATATTAAATGGTACGCCCTCTTGTTTATCAGGCATATCATTAAGTTCCCTGAAATTAAATGTCGGTAATTCTTTCGAAATGAAAACAAGTTTTCCATTTACATAAAAATAAATCCTCATTTTTTGTGTAGAAGATGTAACGGTGTCGGTAATTTTGTAAATTTTACCGACAGGTAATATTTTTATGTGTATTGTAACCCATTCATTATCAGGAATTATGTCTTCTGACGAAAATTCGCTCTCAATTTTATAATCTTCTTCTTCTGAATCACAATCCTGTACAAGATATTTGTATCCTATACTACCATCATCCTTTATTTGTAGTCCAAAAGCATTTCTATATAAATCTGATTTAACATTATAAGATTTGTTGTTAAAATTAGCGTTGTCAGCAGTCATACCATTGCAAGTACGGTCAAAAAGAAGAAAATAATTTTCTTTTGTTGACATTTTTATATCACGAAGTACCATAGTATCACCTTCTTGCCATGTATCAACAGTATAGCCGTCACAAGTACGGTCAAAAATGATAAATTTGTTATCTGTCTCTATTTCAACAATATTTGGTTGATATAAATCAATGCCATCTTTCGTTGTAAGTTCCTTATCAGGGTCTATGGTAGTATCTGGCTGATAATAATCGTCATAGGAATAAATGTTACAATTACAATCAGGCATCACTTCTGACATATAACCGTCTTTAAAATAATCGCCACATTTGCAAGTTTTCTTGCATTTTGCAGATGAAATATTATTCCACATTCTTGTTCTTTTCTCATTGTTTTCCCAATGATGTCCCTTACCGTCAAACCATACCGTATTTTCTTGGTAACAATTTAATAATTCTGGGTATGTTCTTTTGAACGGGAATTTTCCTATAGTTTTAGGTGTTTTATCACAATCACAGGAACAATTCTCATCGCAATCATCAGAAGGGTAACCATCCGCAAAATAATCGTCTGTATTATATGGAATAACAGTTGGTGAACTTTCAATAAAATAATTACTATCCCCGCAAGTATTTATATATGAATCTGCGAAATAATCATCTGAAAAATAGTTATTGAAAATTTCATCGAACTGTTCGGACACGTCATATTTAGTCCACCACTTGTTTTCTGAACGTGTGCCCCAATAAAAGAACAGACCTTTATTATCCGGATATCTATCATTTAATGTGTATTCACCATCAACGATAACATCATCAGTTTTCTTCAATGTAAACTCCAAAGATATTCCATGACCAACATTATTTGGTAATACCTGATAATCACATCCACTCTTATAAAATCCCTGGAAAAAGCCCCCATTAAGACGTGCTGCACAGATATTGTCAATACCCATTATGGTATTTCCATAATAAAAAATGTCATTATTTCCGTATACCTTATTTAATATAAAGCGCGTATCATCTGTCTTGAATGAGGCGTTGGACTGCGTGAAAAGTTCAATGAACTCAGCATTGCTTATTCTTGTCTTATCATAATGAATAAAACCGTTATCTACACCTGTATAACCTATATTTGAAAGTGTAAAACCTTTATTATAAGCCTCATCCCACACAAAATCCGATTTAAAACTATCACTATCTATACATTCATTGTTTTTAAAGTCAAAGTATGAACTAAGACATCTTTCAATAAGTTCACCACTATAATCACCATAACCGTACATTTCGTCAATACTAAGGAAGAAATCCCAGCACTCGCTACGGTCTATTTTAAACTGAAAAGGTGTTCTATTGTGGTTGTAAATATTACTCATTGTGAAAATTATGGCTATTTATTATATAAATAGATAAACTGAAATAAAAGATGCAAAGAAAAAAGCGTTTAATAAGGATAACAGAAAATCAATTGAAAGAAGCTGAAACATTTAGTTTTCTTAATGGTACAAGCGAACCGCATTGTGATGGCCAAAGGGCAATATCGGCTGACGGAAGGTTGAATGATGACGATTACGGACAACCTGAAACTACTGATGATATTGCCGATACCGTCAGCCCACAGGCGTATCTAAGATATTTTGACAAAATGCATGGTGGCAACGGTATAAGAAGAATATGGGAATCGGATGAAGATAAAAATGGAGACGGTGCTGATGATTTCACACAAAAACCAGATAAAGATTTACTGAATGATAATGACTTCAACAATGATATTGTCAGAATACCACCTATGGTCATCCATAAATTAAAATTATTTCTTGAAGAAGTCGCAAAACATAATTTGACTGAAAGAAAGAAATATATCATTTTATCACATATTTTAAAAGTGCTTGGTTTACATAATCTACCACCAAGTTATCAAAGAGACCTAAGAAATACAATCCATTAATTTATTGTTATGTTACATATTTTGAATGAAGGCGGTAATGCCGAACTAAAAAATAGATTTTTTCCACTGGGTGACAATATAAGGAAACACCTTCAAAGAACATTGAATAGTTATAGTGGCGATAAGGACGTTGATGGTTATAAACGTCTGGTTAACATTTTGTCTATGGAAAACGGAATTGCCTATAACGAAATGAAACGCATTAAGAATTTCTTTGACAATTTTAAGGGTTCACCAAAATCAATTGAATTTATCTTAAATGGTGGACAACCGATGATGTTATGGGTTAATGCGACTTTGAATAGGGCAACACAAGCAGTAAAGGATTTTAAAGCAGCCAAAAAAGCCGCAGGCGTTAATAATGCCTACATTAAACCTCATGAAAAAAATAGACAAACCAAAACAACAGGTCCAACAACCGCAAAGATTCAAACAAAAAATGTGACAAAAAACATTGATAGTAACAGTTCAATAAAATATGAAAATAAATCACATAAAAAAAGTGTGATTACTGAGTCTCAGGAAAGCAAATCTATTTCCGCAGCAAAAAAACTTGTGATGGATAAAATGGGTTGGGATGAACAACGCGCTGACAAATTTGTGCGTGAAGAATTACGTGGAGATATACCCACATTGCGCACAAAAAACGGTGGCAAATTCATTCTTGGTGTCACAAGAATGTTCCTTGACCGACAACTTACCGATGGCGGTATAATACAACAGTTAAATAGTACACTTGAACTTGTGGCCAGTGACGCTCATATCAACGAATATGACAGAAACTTGAATGGTTTATCAGCACAGGAACTGATTGACAGATTTGCCACAGCAAGACAAGAAATTGGTGATAAAGACCGTGAAGAAAATGCTGCATTAGAACTACAACAAAACAATGATTATACCATTATACAAATTGATAATTTTGAACAAGCCTCACAATATGGACAATACACATCTTGGTGTGTGACACACAATGAAAATATGCTTGATTCATATACGTCAGGTGGTATTGGACAATTCTACTTTTGTCTTAAGAACGGATTTGAAAATGTTCCAGAAGAACAAGGTGAAAACTGCCCGTTAGATGAATACGGTTTGTCTATGGTCGCTGTAAGCGTAGATGGTGATGGAAATCTAAACACCAGTACTTGCCGTTGGAATCACGATAATGGTGGTAATGACCACATTATGGACACCAAGCAGATAAGCCAACTTATTGGTAGGAATTTCTATGAGGTATTCAAGCCGAATAACAAATGGAAAAATGCGCTTGAAACCGCAATGCAACGTCTTGCTAATGGTGAAAGGCCACAAGAAATTTTTGAAAACACTTATTCAAGTGGTAATGGTTTTATTATAGTACATATGTTAAAAAAACGAAATGTTTGTGTCTATGATGAAAGTAGTAAAAAATATAGATTACTTTTCCCCAATTTGTGGTTTGATGAAATTTATTATATCGAGCAAAACAAAATATTTGAAGTATGTAAAAACAGAAAATGGAACTGGCTTAAAGAAGACGGTACACTACTGTCACCTAATTTATGGTTTGATAACATCACAGATTTCGTAGAAAATAATTTGGCGTTTGTCTCATTAAATGAAAAAGTTAACTTATTTAGCATTAATGGTGATATATTGTGCGACAATTGGTATGATGAAATATCAGCGTACCATGATAATCTTGCCAGAGTTGTTATTAATCGAAAATGCGGTTTCATAAATAAAAATGGTAAGTTAGCTTTCAATAAATGGTTTATATCTGCAAGTCATTTTAAAAATGGTTTTGCTGTAGTTATTTCAGACAACGGTTATAATATAATTGATGTCAATGGCAATTTCATATCAGAACAAGGTTTTGATTTTTGCGATGAAATGAAAGAAGGCTTTGCTAGGGTTCGTGTAAAAGAAAAATGGAATTTTATTGGCACAAACGGTAATATGTTATCAGAAATATGGTTTGATTGGTGTTCGAGTTTTGAAAACGGATTTGCCATTGTTGAAAACGAAGAAAAACAAAACTTTATTAAAACAGATGGTAATTTAATATCTGACCGATGGTATAAAAGTGTGGATGAATTTAATGAAGGGTTTTCTGTTGTCGAGGAACGTGCCAATAATGGCAACATGATGTATAACTATATTGATACAAATGGTAAATTGTTATCAGAAACATGGTTTGATTGGTGTTCTGATTTTGAAGGTGGATTGTCGTTTGTTCAAATGTTTTTTGAAGACCAACACACCACATTGAAAAATTGTATAAAAACAGATGGCACGTTAGTTTCTCCTAATAAGTGGTTTAATTATATTGAAAAGTATAACTTAAAATATTTGAAAGTTGTGGATTATGTTAATAACAAAAGACTTCAAAACCTATTAGATATTGAAACAGGAGAAATACTTTGTGATGAATGGTTCGATGAAATATTCTCAACTCATAATGGTTTTACAAAAGTTACGAAAGAATCACTAGGTTGTAATTTTATTAATACAGATGGCAATATAATATCTGATAAGTGGTTCTATGATGTGTCCAATTTTAATAATGGCTTTGCAAGAATTTGGAGAAGAGATTATGGTAGCAACTATATCAATACCAATGGTGAAATAATATCACCTAATCTATGGTTTGATGAAACATATGATTTTGATGATAATGGTTTGGGAGTTGTTCGTTATAATAACAGATATAATCTAATTGATGGCAACGGTAAATTTGTATCAGACCAAGGTTTTTCTTATATTGCCCCTTCTTTTGCCCCTTCAGGTGATTTGTATGTAGGTACCTCGTTAGATGGAAAACCGATTAAGTTTAACTCAAAAGATAACACAATATCTCCAATGAAGAAGATAAACCGTTTTGAAGCCAAACAAAGGAAAACCATAACAATTACAGAATCACAAGCATTTGACCTGCTTCTTGAAGCTGCGTCACTTGATGATATATATGCAAAATACTACAGCCAAATACCCGAAGAAGAGTTCAGGGAGATTGTTGCTGCCGACCCAACGGCCAAAGAAGACAAGATGGGCAAATACTCTAAGTGGCTACTTGCTTTATATACCAGTGGTAATCTTAAACTTGAGGATTTATATAAGGCAACCGAATATTTAACTACATTCCATAGATATAAAGCAAAATTGGACCGAAAGGATATCGGACAATATAAGTCTTTACCTGATTTATATGCTGCAATTGAACCATATGCAGACAATACTCAGGCAGCGTCACATAAAGAAGAAATTAGGAAAATTAAACAAAACACAGAAAAGGTTTATGAGGATGATGAATGGTTAGTGATTGTCCCGCTTACAAAAGAGGCAGCAATAGAATATGGTAAAAACACACAATGGTGTACTGCAGCAACGACAAGCAATAACATGTTCAAGTACTATGCTTCAGACGGTAAACTATATATCAATATAAACAAAAAAACAGGTAGAAAATACCAGTTTCACTTTGAAACACGTCAATTCATGGACGAAAATGACCGAAATATTGATATAGAAAAAGATTTTAAACCAACTGAAGGATTATATAAATTTTATTTTAATAACTATGGGTGGAGAGCATTATACTTACGTTATGGCAGTGTATATATAGGGGAACCGAATGATGCACCTGTTCTTGTTACAAAAAATGGCCAGTCTAATTATGTCAATCAAAATGGTGAATTAATATCAGAAACATGGTATGGCCCACGAAGTGACGTTTTTAACTACGGTCTTGCAAAAGTTGAATTATTTAATGCCTATAACTATATAGACATCAATGGAAACTTACTTTCGCCCGACCAATGGTTTGATTCTGCAGAAAGTTTTCTAGATGATGACATGGCAAGAATTGGACTTAAAAGGAAAAAGAATTTAATAAATCGTGACGGACAAATTGTCTCTCCTGATTTATGGTTTGACTGGTGCGCTACTGGTGTGATGTCCCCTGCTGCACTTGTCAAAATTGACGGTAAGGGTTACAACTACGTAACACCAGATGGACAAATATTATGTAAACAATGGTTCGATACCGCCTATTCATTTGAAAGCCCTGACAACATAGTGTGTGCTGAAGTTATAAACAACGGAAAACATAATTACATCAATCCAAAGGGGGAAATAATGTCACCACATTTGTGGTTTGATGAACTATGGGATTTTTATTGCGGGTATGCGAAAGTTAAAGTTGGAGAAAGTTATAATTTAATGGATGCAGAAGGTAATCTTTTTTCACCAAATGTGTGGTTTTGGAATATAGATAGATACAAAGATAATATGGCAGTTCTCGTAATATATGATGAACACAATGGAAGATATCTTAAAAATTTCTTTAATGCGGAAACAAAAAGAATAATATCAGATGAATGGTTTACTGATGTAAGTGACTTCTGGTCATCACCCGACAATCAACATGCGTATGTGGTAAGGCAAAATGGTCAAACAGGAATTATAAATAAAGATGGAGAAATTGTGCAAATTTTCTCCAATTAAGATATTTATGATAAAATAAAGTTTTAAAATATATAGCAATATGCAATCATGTTTAGAGAAAAGGGGTATAGATGAGAGACACGTTGAGATAGTACGTAGTGACTATACCAGAGACAATCAATATTCAGCAACCCATCCTGATGCCTTAGCAACGGGCGATGCACAGGGTAAAGGTACGGGACACGGTGGCCATACGTTCTGGCTTCCTGACTGTAATGGACAGATGGGTGTTTTCAACTATTCTAACTTTGATACCAACCCCGCAAGTGGTGCAGGTAACGATGTAGATAATGAAACGCGTAAAACTGCTATGGCACGTAGTATGTTCAATGCGGAATATGCTTATTCAGCAAAAATTGTTGACACAACTAAGAATGTACGTGAGGGGCAATATGTAATGCATTAATTAAAATGTTCAAAGAACTTCTGGATGAAATATTGCTTACAGAGTCGGCATCAGCAGATGAAGTTATCTCAGCGTTAGATAACCACCATAGAGTCATTATAAATTATCATAGTGACGGTAAAGATGTTGCAAGTGGTGCAAGGGTTATCGAAGTGTATGCTTATGGACTCACAAAGGCAGGAAATCCCGTAATCAGGGCTTTTCAGCCTTTTGGTGATACAACATCTTCTGTTCCGTCTTGGAAGTTCTTCAGACTGGACAGAATAAGCAAATGGGAACCGACCCAACAAAAATTTTCAAACCCCGCATCGGATAGATATCCGGGGTTACCGAAATTTAATGAAACGGATGACAAAACAATGAGTGTTGTCTATAAGATTGCTGATTTTGATTCAGCACCACCGCCCTATGTTTCTGATAAACAGAAAGAAGACCTATTCAAAACGAATACACAGACAGGATTTGAACGTCTTAAACAGCAACTCGACCATCCTATTACTCTTGCAGACCTCCAAAGAGCAAGCCAAAAAGAACCGGCTATCCAAAAACAAGAACCGGTTCAGAAGCCTGAGACCGATGTTTATCAGACCCCAACTGAAAGAGGTTTATCTTATTTGAAAAACAAACTTGCAAATGCAAGGAAAATTGATTTATCACAATTTGAAAAGCAGAAGGATAAACCTGAAGTTGGTACTGAGAAACAAAAAGAGAAAGATAAAGAACGTGTGGATAAGGTTAAAAAGTTGATACAAAATCAAGATAGAATAAAAATGGCCGATTTGAATAAGGCTGTAGAGGAACCTGGTAAAGAAGCCAACACTTACACAACCGACACGGAAAGAGGAATGTCGAACTTGTTAAATCAATTAAACAATCCAAGAAAAATTGATTTGTCAAAAATACCCAAAAGATAAAAGTATTGACAATTCCTTTATAAAATATATATTTTATTAAAAAAGAGAGAGAAATGGATTTAAATGAAGTAATAGATATTGGTAACAACGAGAAATACGACAGACAATCGGTTGAATCAAGAAAGGTGTCATCAAAACGAGTTCCTGTGATGAACGGTATTGGTGATAGCAGTATCGAAAGTCTTGATAGGATTGTTTATGGGAATGAACCAATTCTGCAACAGCCTGAACAAAAAGTTTATGATGCTGATGAGGATATGAAACGTATGTCTGATATAAGTTCCATCCCAAGTTCCAATTTTGAGAAATGCCGCATTCCAGCAGCGATAAAGGAATCAATTCGCCAAAATCCGTTGGTGGTTCCACCTATGACGGATTCAAGAATGGCTGAATTAACAAATAGGATTGGCGGTAATAATGAAGGCGGGTTTAACCGTTCACTTGACATTATTGCCAAACTTGAGGAAAGCGATGCAATTAAAAATGCGACATATGAAAGTCCCTATAAGGGCGAACAATCAACATCAAACAGTAAAATTGACTATGAATTGATTAAAAATATTGTTGAAAGTGTTGTTGACAGAAAATTAGGACAATATAGACAACAATTAAATGAAGGTACATCAAGAGATAACAGTGGTTCTTTATCGGTTATGAAAATGGGAAAGAAATTTTTATTCCTGGATGATGACGATAACATTTATGAATGTCAGATGGTTTATAAAGGAAAAAATAAAAAAAGGAAAAAATAATGACTCATATGAAAATAAAAAGCAGCCTATTTTTCGACTGCTTTTTATTATTTTAATGATTTATTTTATTATCTATCAGACAAAACTTTACTAACAGCATTTCTGATTACGTTATGTAATTCACTTTCTGACAATCTTACGCTCTTTTTCCTTTTTCTGCTTTCAGCAACACCTGAACCTTTTATAATGTCGGAAACCTCTGGTGGAAGTGTAGACAAAACTGCCGAAGGATTTAGTACGTTATCATATACGTCTGTAAATATTACATTACTATGATTTCTTGCAACACCAGCAATGACTAAGCGTGAACGTTTAGCTTCTCTTCCATTGTCAATAACATAGAAATCATAATCCTTATAATAATATTCTAAAAGTCCTGGGTCAGTACCTAAACAACAGTTATTTTTGAAAGGTAATGATGCAAATTCTTCAAATGTACTTAATTTCCAAACAACACACTCACCATCATCGTAAACTTTTTGACCAGGCATACGGCTTCTCATTGAATCACGATGTTTCATTTTAGTTTTATCGTGTATCATTGGGCTATCTTCCAAACCTTTAAGGTCTGGTTGGTTCCATACATCGCGAGGTTCTGAGTTATACTCATCCCACAGTTCTTTTGGTAAAAAGAAATATTCGTTAATAACTCTTTTTGCCGACTCCTTAACTAATTTATGTAAATCATTTTCATTTAATTTAATTCTTCTCATATTAAATGCAATTTTTATATATAAATATTTCTTTATATTAGAAAAAAGTAGTATATTTGTAGAAAAAAAAACTATGTTATCCAAAGAAAAACTAAATACAAATTTCCTTAGTTTTATCAAACGGCTTGAGAAATACGGATGTTACTCAAAAGAAATGATTGATGAAATGGGTGATGCTATCAAGTCATGTGCTTTTTCAATGAATGATGATTCAGGCGCGGCATATGAGGGTTCAATGATTGATGTTGTTCTAAACAGGTTATGTAAACTTGCTTATGACATTAATGAGTTTGGATTTGGTGGTGAAGATAAAATAAAACACCCAATTCTTAAAGTCAATTTTGAAATGTTGATGCGTGTCTTGTTGTTACAACATATTGGAAAGGCACAAATGTTTGTAGAAGAAAAAGAAGTGTGGAGGAAAAACAAGGGTTTCAGATACAAGTTCAATGAAAATCTTGTTTCAAATCTTAAACTTGGTGAGAGAAGCCTTTACATTTGTCAGAAATATGGTATTCCTTTAACTGAGGAAGAATATGAAGCAATAAGGATTATTGATAAGACTGATGATACAAAGGGAGACATATATTCTTCACCATTGGCAATTATTACCAAGATGGTGAATATCATGGTCTCTATGGAACTAAAGAAAGAGTGGGAAAATAAAAAGAAAAACGAAGGAATAGAAGAGTGATGGAAAGTGTTAATTGTAAACCTGCTGCTGATAATAGCAAACCAATTGGTTTTCCTGTATTTTTTGTAAATTTATCACCAAACGAAGGTCCTGATTATAATAAGATAGAAGATAGTGGCTTTGATTTAAGGGCTTGGATTACAGAAGAAGAGGGCACCAATCAATACTCAAAGGAGTCAAAAATTGTACTTAAACCGTTAGAAAGAAAACTTATACATACAGGACTTTACTTTGAACTACCACCTGGTTATGAAATGCAGATTCGGGCAAGAAGTGGAATGGCTCTAAAAAGGGGTTTAGGTGTTTTAAATTCACCTGCAACAATAGATTCAAATTATAGGGGTGAAATAGGTATTATTGCAGTTAATTTATCGAATGAAGATATTGTAATAGAAAACGCTGAACGAATTGCACAGGGTGTTATTTGTCCTGTTTTGAATAAATGCAAAGGTGTAGAATTGATAAAAGTTGATAAACTCCGTAATACTGAGAGGGGTTCACAAGGTTTTGGGGATTCAGGTGACAAATAAATCCAAATTAATTATGGGTAATTTTCATTAAGATGTGGCCAACAATGGCCACATTTTTTATTTGTAGCATATTGACAATTGTTTGTTTTTATTTTAATTTTATGTAAAATGTTAATGTTATGGCAAAACCTGATATAAATAGATTAAAAAGGAAGTATGAAAAGGAAAATACAGATAAACTGTGTTTATATTATGAAACTATTCTTAAAATTAGAGAAAGTTATGCAAAATATAGGCAAATAAATCCATATACACAAGAATACAAGGACAAATATGATGAATTATATTATGTGGAAGAAGTAATTCGTGAAATAATAAGAGAAAGGTTAATCGAGGTTTAATTTATGTGGAGAAAAATTAAAGAATTTTGGCATAGCCTTTTTGGTGCAATGAAAGTGACCGAAGAAGAAGTGTTTAAACCTGTCGGTGTTAGCATAAACCCCGCTACATCAATAAATCAAGAAGTACATGATAAACGTGTTTCTACCGCACTTTTGGCAGGAAAAGAAACAAAGGAAGTCAGTGAACTGAGGTATAGAACTTATCTTATTGACAGAGAAGCGAAAGAATATGATGTCTTTTCACCGACATTGGCAATAAGAAAAGAAGAATTGGAAAAACAGGACAGCAAGTTTGTTTACTATGACGATTCAGACGGTTTGGAAGTAATAACGATACAAAACAATTTTCCGATTGTTGAAACTGTGGAAGAAGGATTGAAACAAGTTGGTAAACGCGGTAAAAGAAATGAGTATTGGATTAAAATTGAGAGGGAATTTGGTTTCATGCCGAGATACAGAATTGAAGAATACACCAAAAAACTTGTTGTTAAAGAAAAAATACCAGGCAAAACCGTTGTATTGGATTTCTATGTATCAAAGTATCCTAATACAGAAGATTTAAAGTCAAAAGGTTTTGTAAAAGAAATTGAAAAGATAAAAAACGAAAGTATAAGAAGCGATATTCTTGACATCAATCTTATTTCCTTTGAAACCAATCAGGCATATAAACTTAAAAATATGGTTTATTTTGTCTTTAAGAAAAAAGAATTTAAGGGAATAACAGAATACGATGGGCATTATGTTATAAAATTCGTTGCCGATATAATTGTCAATGGACAAGATAGAGTAAATAACTATTATGATAGGGAAATGGATGAAAAATACAAAAACAACCAAGCGAAAGAGGTTGTTCACGATTTGCTTCCGAGTGTTACTGAGTTTGTCTGTGAAGAATGTGGCAAGGTGGTAATATATGATTCTAAAAAGATTGCTGAAGTTGCCCCAACTAAATATGACGAGGAACATACTGACCCGAATGGCTTAACGGAATTTATGGATTTGCAAATTACTAACTATAATTTTGGTAAAAAATTATGTAAAGACTGTTTACAAAAATATCTTAATGAAATAGAAAAACAAATGGGAAATGAGCAAAAAGGTGATTAGACTTAAAGAAATTATTGATGAAATCAAGAAGGACAGGAGTCTTATGCTTGAAAACCGCGAGAAAAAATGTTACAATAATAATAAAGAAGAAAAAACTGTATAAATTATGGGTAGTATTTTAGAAGATTATGTAAAACAATACGAAGAAGACAAAAAGAATGAAAATTATGATTTGCCCGAAGGCTGTTATATGTCAGATGCGCAAAAAGAAATTTACAAAGAAAAGCTTGATGCCTTAAGAAATTCAGAAAAAGAAATGATGGATAAAGTCAAGGAGTTCAATAAAGCATTTACTCCGTTAACCGACAAAGAATTAAAAGAACAGGGAAAACTAACGCCTGTTCAGGTTAGTCTTAAAGTAATTAAGGCTTATTGTCCAGAATGTGGAGAAGAAATTGTAAGTCAATATCCATCGGCATACGATATGTTTACACTGAAGAAGATTGCAAGGTATGAATGTCCAAAATGTCATAAAAGATACAACCTTGAGAATGCTTACCCAAGACTTGCGGCTTTTGATATGATGGGTAATGAAATAAAGTGTTTTTTAGAGTAAGTTATGAAAATAGCAATTGATATAAATGATGTGCTAAGAGATTATTCAAGGCAGTTTAAATTACAATATCAGAAATTTATTGACCCATATTTTGATATTGATGATAATGACATAAATACGTTGAACTTCTTTGACGTTTTTCCGTTTGAAACAGAGGAGGAATACAAAAAATTTAAATACATTGATAATGCATACGAGATTTTTGGTAGGGCTGAAGCGGTTGATAAAATGTTGCCATATAAGTTTAATGATTGGGTATATAACACAATGAAAGACTTTGATGATGAAGATATACCTGAAATAATGTTAGTAAGTCCATTTGAAGCGAACCTATCTATACAAGCAACACTACTCTTCCTTTCAACTTTTGGTTCAAGAGTTAGAGAAATATATTTTCCTGTTGACTCTAAAACTGTTTGGGAAAAATGTGATATACTCATCACAGCAAATCCGATTTATCTTGAAAATATTCCAGAAGGCAAAACCGTAATTAAAATAAATAAACAGTATAATAAAGATTTTGAAACTGAATATTCATTTAATTCGATGATGGATTTGATTAATGATGAAGATGAAATAATAAGAAAAATTATAGAGAAGAAAGATGATTAAAATCAAAAATCTTGGTGGAATTTATTATTTTGACCTTGAAGCATACATTGATTTCATCACTAATGTAACATCGGCTGAACGCCCGTCAAATTCTGTCATCACAGAAACATATAGTGAAGACGCACAAGGTGATGAAGATGAAATGAGTATGGTAACAAAAGAGATTGTTGAAACAAAGGGTAATGGCGGTGGAAATGAGTTTTTCCATGAAACACGATATAAAATTATTAGTGACCTTATGAATTTCCTTCTGTACTATACTTCAGACGGTGATACATATGATGATGACGAAAACCTGTCAATGGGTCAAAAACTTGCCTTTAATACTTTAATAAAGTATGGTATCTTGAAAGAGAAAAAAGAAGAATAAAAAAGAAATGTAATGCAATATGGATAAGAATAAAGAACAAATAGTTTTAAAGAATATTGACAGCGCGATAGAAAAACTTGAAAATAAAGAGTGTACATTGTTTTTCTTCGTAAGTGATTGCAAGAATGTCCCGAACAGTAACAGCCTATACATTTATCAAATGGCTTTGACATTGCATGAACTTGGTTATAATGTGTGTATGCTTTATCAGTTGCCGAATGAATACTCAAAGGCTGAGATTGACCGACTTACAAGATTGGGTAAACCAATTGACCCTCTAAAAATCTTTGAAGGTGTTGACCGTTGGCTTGGAGAAAAATATTCATCACTTGAACACCTGAACATTGCCGAAAAAGAATGGAAGGTGTCACCTTGCGATTTTCTCTTTATACCAGAAGTATTTTCAAGCCTTATGAAGGAAACGTTTGATAAGGGAATACCTTGTAAAAGATATGTAATACTTCAAAATTTCAGATATATTACTGAATTTATTCCATTTGGTGACCAGTGGATGAATTATGGTATTACAGATGTGATTGCGTCAAATCAGAAACAAGCAGATTTAATTGCGTCTGTTTTCCCTTATGTTGAGAAACATACACGTGTTATTAGACCATATATTCAAGAAAACATTTGTGAACCATTAAAGGCAAAAAAATTGATTGTAAATGTTGCTGCGCCAAGAAACAGTTATATTGAACACATCATTAAGACTTTCTATTGGAAATACCCGGCAATGCAGTTTGTAACGTTCAGAACACTAAGAAACTTACCTACGGAACAATATGCAGAATATCTTAAAGAAGGGTGCATTACTGTATGGTATGACCCCGAAACGCCTTTCGGCTATAGTGCGATTGACGCAATGAAGTGTGGTAATATTGTTGTTGGAAAATTACCAGAAATGATACCTGAGTGGATGGAAGAAAATGATGAAATCTTAAATAACGGTATTTGGTTTAACGACATTAATGAAATTCCTGATATTCTTGCTAAGGTTATTGGCTCTTGGATGCGTGATGAAATCCCTGAGGAAATTTACACTGAAATGAAGAAAACATCTGAGAAATATACCTATGAAGAATGGAATAAAAACATTTATCAAATGGCACAAGAAATTTTTGACGAGAGAAGAAACCATTTTCTAACAATCAAGAAAAATGTAGAAAATAAAATCAAAAACGAAGAAGAGAAATGAAAGATATAGACATTATTGTACCCGTTCATCAGTATGATGAAGAAATCAAAGAAATGATGGTGAATGCCATTGGTAGTGTTTATGAAGCGCAAAAATTATACACTCACGGAAAATTAAGATGTCTTGTAGTATATGCAAACGAGATTGCCGATACCTCAATGATTGATGACATGAACAAAGAATTTGAAGGAAAGATTGAAATTTCATTTATTAAGAATGAAGGTGAAACAGATTATTGCTCACAAGTTAATTTAGGTGTTGAAAACGTTACAGCAGATTTTTTCTCAATTCTTGAGTTTGATGATGCGTTTACGCCAAAATGGTTTGAAACTGCACATAACTATTTCTATGGTAATGAAAGTATAAGCGTTTTTCTTCCTATTAATCTTTTCCATGATGGAACATTTGAAAATTGGCAATATGGCAATACAATGGCAATTTCCCCAATGTTCATTACTGCAGATGAGAAAGATACTGACGAAATCGGTATTATCAATTTTATGCGTCTTGAAAAGTGTTCGCTATTTAATATAACAGGCAGCATCTTTAATACTAAGGACTTCAAGACAGTAGGTATGTATAAACCGTCAATTCAGGTTGCATTTAATTATGAATTTTTACTTAGACTGACCAAACTTGGTTTAAAAGCAATGGTTATCCCCAAAGAAGGTTATATTCACGGCATTGGCAGAAAAAATAGTTTGACTGAATATTATACGAAGGAAATGACTGAAAAAGAACGTGAAAAATGGTTTAACCTTGCACTAAGGGAATGTGTTTATAAGGAAGACAGGAAAAAGGATGTCAATAGCATTAAAGAAGAGGTCGTTAAATAATGTTTAAACCCCCTTTTAGAAATGTGTGAAAGTAAAACTGAAAACACAAGTGAAAATGAAGAGATAAAAGAAGAAAAAAAACCGAAAAAAAGAGGAAGAAAACCAAACCCCGAAAAAAGAACAGGTTATTTTTATGAGGAAGAAGAAGAGGCTTTCAAAAATTATGTCCAAAGTGATGACCAAAATTACAGGAATAAAATTTTTAAAGAAAAACTTTTTCCTGCTTTTACAAAGATGATAGAGTCCATCAGCAGAAGGTATGGACTCTATACTCCATCAGAAGATTTTAGTGACACGTTTTATGACACAATGTCGTTCCTGATGACTAAAGTCAATAATTTTGATTTTACCAAGGGATATAAGGCCTATTCTTATTGCGGAACTGTATGTAAGCGTTATCTTCTCCTTAAAAGGACACAAGATATGAAGCGTACTGAGAATATGCTTTCATATGACACTGTTTTTGATGGTGCAAAACAGGATAATCGTCAGAATGACGATAATGAAGACACTCAATTGTATTATGATTTGATTAATAAAACAATTGATGAAATCACTTATATGGTCAGTGATGAGTATCCAGACAAAATGACTGAAAATGAACGTAATGTTGGTTATGCGCTTTTGGAAATTCTTACAAATTGGGAGGAAATTTTCACAAGGATTGAAACACGCAAGTTTAATAAAACATCAGTTTATTATTTTATAAAGGAATTTACAATGTTGCCATCAAAAGAAGTGCGTGAAGCAATGAAAAAATACAAAAATCTTTACTTTTTTGAAAAGCAAAAAATGATTGAAGAGTAATTATTATTGTAAAACTGTTTATAGTATGATACAACTTAAAAAATTAAAAATAAAACTGAATAACCCTGCTCGTTTAGAAGCCCTTCTACAAGAATTATACAATGAGGCAAGTAAGAATATTGAGCAAATTCAGACAGAAATGAACAAATTGTCCAATTCGATACAATTGAACAATGAGATTGTTGACGCTAAGGCAAAATATGCCAAGGCAATGAATGATTATATTGCCAACAAAGGTAAAGCAATCGGTATCAAAATGGATATTGCCAAATTAATGGCTGAGGTAATCAAATATAATGGAAACCTGAAGAAGATGCAAGATGAAAGTGAAGTGCCTGGCGATTGGGATGAACTTATTGCACAAGCCAATAATATTGATGAAAAAAATGAAGAAGAAAATAAGGTTAAAGAATACACCTTGAACTAATGGCAGATATTAAAAAAGTTAAAAGTGATGCAATTGCAACAATTGACGCAGCAATGACGATACTCGACAGATTACCTGAATTTGACGAGGCTAATGTCAGTTTGTCTTATAATGAATCGTTTAATCCGTTCCAGTTCTTAATGGACTTGTTCAAAAGTACTGTCGGTTATGATACATTTTTAAACATTATTTCCAAAATAATCGCAACAGGATTACCTGCCATTGAAATTGCTGTCAAAACGATACTTTTAACAAATTTCAGAAATCTTATTTCTTGTACTTTAAACCCTATTATCTCAAGGGATGTAATATTAAATGGGTTTGTTTTTAACCTTTATGAGATTGATTTGTTAAATATACTTCAATATTCCCCACTAAGTTATAAGATAGGTGTATGGAAACCAAATATAGGTAGAAACTATTATTTTGGCTGTGATGACTTTGATAAGCCCTATGAATTAAAAAATGCCGGTGATTTTAATGCATTTTTATATTATGTTAAAAATTACTCGTTGGGGAGAGAAGTTTGGCGTGGTGTGAAACTCATACAATCAACATTTGATGATTCCGCATGGGGTGATAGAAAAAGTTATATTTATCAACGCCCAATGCTTTCACCGGAAGAAATGTATGATGAAAAAGGCAAATGCGTTAAAAGGGCTGGTATTATTACTCTTGAGTATAATGAACGTAATTCTTCTTTAACACTTGCCGATGGTTCAGGGTCATTATCACTTAAAACTCCCTATAATAATTGTTTGCATGTTTTTATCGGTAATACGGCACCTGAACAAACAGAAGAACTTACTGATTTAGAAAACATTCTACGTGTTACAGAACAACGAATAGAGGATTTAAAAAACGAATTAATTTCAAAAAAAGAAAAACTTGATTATTATCAAGCAATAGTCAATGAATACAAATCAAAAACCGAAGAAGCAAAATTAAGTGCGCCTGAACTTGGGGCGTTTTGTATGAAATATCAGCTTGAGATTGATAAACTCAAACGAAAAATTTCAGAAATAGAACAAGATATTGCTAGTAGTAATGTTGATAAAATTAATGCAGAAAGTGAATTAAATGCTCTTTTGCATTCTATGACAAAAACTAACTATCGCAGTGTTGAAAAAAACTATTATTTTAATCGTACAATAATGGAATTTAACACAGATTATATAACGTCATTAAAATTGTTTGATTCCAAAGTTGTTATAACACAGTTGATTGATGCACTAACGAATTGCCTATCTATTGACCTTAATTTATCATATGAACAAATTTTTGTCAAAAATGAGATAAAGAAAATGGTCAGTATGATAAATGAAACTGACGATATTGTGGTAAATGACTGTTTTTTCTCATTTTCCAATGAAGAGTATGAGAATATGATACAAAAAACAGAATTGACCAGAGCTGGTTTGTTAAGTGAAAACGGTGAATTAAACAGTGCTGTCAAAGTTGATGCTGAAAAAATTCTTTCAAACCTTAACACAATCAATGAAAATACATCAAAAGAGGAAATGACCACAATAATCAACGGTGCATTAACTGAAATTAGTAAGTCCATTTCAAATACGGAATATGAATTGAAGGATAATGTTAATTTCAATGTACAGATGAATTTCATTGAAAACCTTTTGACTAATCTTGCTTTTGTTATAACAAGTGCAGTGATTTCACCAAAACTTTATCTTCTTCTTGGAATTAATCTCCAAATGTTGGGTTCTGAAACTAATTTTGATTTGGCAGCATTTGTTGAAATGCACAAACAAATGATAGTTTCCATTATTAGGTCTATTAGAGATAAACTGATTAGTCTACTTGTTGAGTTTCTTCAAAAAATTGTTGGTAGGTTGGCTGAGGAAATCGGCAAAAAAATAGCTGTGGAACAAATCTTTTACTATAAGGAACTTATCAAAAGATGCGTTGAATGCTTTAAAATGTGGGGAAAAAGCAAATATATGGACTTTGATGTTGATAACATTGATTATGCAGATATTCTGCAAGAAGAAAGTGAAGAGCCAAATAATAATAACTGTTAACATGAAATAACTATGGGATGGATACAGAACATAGCAAACGGAATTAATAAGACATTTAATGCTATACGTCCAGCTTTTCCAATGATACCTGCGATACTATTGGTCTGTGAAGCCGCACATCGTCCGGGACTTTCGGCAATTGCCCTTGCAAGTGCCATAATACAAAGGCTTCCTGAGGTTGGTATAGAAACGGGTGTAAATTGTGATGGCTCACCAAATAAGATAACGGGGAAAGTTCTTGTGGAAGCACAAGAAATAGTAGACCATTTCAAAAAATATGGTGGGACAAGAGTAGGCGTTGCCCCTGGCGAATTAAATCTTGTTGTCAACGGAATGGCTGACCCGTCAGGACATGTAACAGGATTTGCAACAAATATACAACCTATTGGTCTTAAAGGTATAATATACTAAACAGATATCGTTATGGATGAAGATATTAAGATGATGACAAAAGAAGAATTGGAAAATGAACAAGTAAAACTTCATGATGAATATGAGAAAAGAAAGGAAAAATGTTATGAAGAATATCTTGCAATGACAATGCTTTCAGAAAGATACATCAAAATAGATGAAGAATTAAATAAACGTAACGGGAAAATGCGAAAAAAGGATGAATAATATCTATTTTCTTAAAGTTGAATATGTTGAAGATGACCAAGCGGGCCTTAGAATAAAGGTGAAGATACCGACTATTGATTTGGAGGATGACCCGCTTGATAAAAATTGGCCCTGGGCATTTCCCTTATTGCCCAAACATCTTCATATTAACCCAAAAGTGGGGGAGTGTGTACTTGTGTTTTTGGAAGACCCAAAAGCCCCAAAAGGGAACAGGTTTTTCATTGGCCCCGTTATTTCGCAGCAATACCTTCTTGATTTTGACCCATATAATTTTTCATCAAGAAGTATGTTTCAGGGTAGTATCGCAAAACCATTGGTAAATCCAGATAGAGACCCCGAAAACGAAGGAACACTTTTAGACAGAGAAGATATTGTGATTCAGGGCAGACAGAATACCGATATTGTTCAAAAGAAAAATGAAATAAGGTTAAGATGTGGTTTTAAAAAAGACCCCGTAGCAAGACATATAACAGATAGACTTCACTATAATAGAAAGAATCCAGCTTATATTCAAATGAAATATAAGAAAATGAAAGATGCTAAGGGTAACGATTTTTCAAGCCTTATTAATATAGTCGCTGATAGAATTAACATTTTATCACACGATTCTCCAACATACTTTAAAATGACTGACAGGGAAAATATGATTTCAGAAGATGAATTGAAAAATATATTCAATACGGCACATCCATTACCTTATGGTGATGCGTTAACTGAATTTTTACGAGGGTTAGTCAGAATATTCACAACACATACACACCCGTTCCCAATGGACCCACCTGTTTGTGTCGAGTCTGACAGAAAATTGTTAGAAACCAATCTTGATGAAATGCTTTCAAAATCAATAAGAATAAATTAATAAAAACGGAAGCGACTCTTAATGAGTCACTTCCTTATTATGTTTAGGTAATGTTATGATTATACTGTTTCTGTTTGAACAGTCCATCGGTATCGTCCGCTATTTGGATGTAAAAATGGCTGGTTAACCAATTACAGCACGAATGGTGTAGCCAAACCATCTCATTTCTCTATCTATTCCAAGTTCATCATCTCCTGCATAAAAGTATTCAACATACCCTTTATTAATAACAATTTCATTTGAAACTGAATTAACGTAGTTACCAACAACTTCAAATTGACCATCTATAATCCACCCACCGAAGGGGATAAATATTGTATTATTACTGTTGCTTTTACTGATAAACAATATACCTGTTTTTCCGCCTTTGGTTATTGTTTCTTGTGTGGTTTCGCTCATTAACTCCGAAAATTCATCAGGTGTTGGCATACGCCATTCACCACCCATGTTGACATGTGCGGCATCATCTTCAGATTCCAAAACAGTTTTGCCATCGGTTGAATTATACTTGGTGTATCCAATACCACTGCTCCACCATTTGTAATCGGTTTCAAGAAATGGTTTTTGACCATCACCCGTTCCTACTTGGTCAGCAGTGTAACCTTGTATGTCACCCCATTGGAAATACCGGCCATAATCGGTTTCTGTTTCGGCACCGACATTGCATTTGGCCCAAAGTGTACCGCTTGGTAAACCCAAGTCAACGTATTCGTGGCCATTGAATGGGTCGTATGGTGGTGTATATTTGTTAAAGTGAACCTCATTAAGGTCTACACAATAGGATACGTTGGGCAATACTGCCCCCCCCCCGTTTATGTATGCCTCGTAATCGGCATGTCTGTCAAATTTCTTAATGTATTTCATAAAGTCTATCGTTTTATCTATAAATAGATGTTAAATGCAAAAATGACAGACTCATTTATTGTAGAACGGGTTATCTTTAAGAGAAAGAATAACCCGTTCTTTTTCTTCACATATTTCATTGAATAAATGTACATCTTCATTGTCCAGTGCGAACCATTCGTTTAACTCCTTCTTTGGATAAAAATGGTTGTGAAGCATTTTCTCTATCTTATATGGATGTTCTGTTTCGTGAAATGCCACCAAATGAAGTTCAGTACCATTACCCGTCTGAAGTTTTTTCAAACGGTTTTCCAATTTACCCCTTGTTAGACCGATTTTAAATAAATCTGTTGATGGGTCACATATTAAATAAACAAAACCCTTTTTAGACATACCTACATTAAAATAGGGGGTTCCATTATAATAATCAAACTATTTATAATAAAAGATTAACAATGGCAATAAATACCAAAACATATATATCTAAAAGTAATACAATTGTAAAAGGCTCTAATGTCAATCTTGCACTTAATCCCATAATGGAATTAAATTACGGAAAAATGTTGACAAGAGGAATGATATACTTTGATATGAAAAAGGTTAAAGAAAGGATTGAAGATAAAATTTATCCTGACCTTTCAAAGTTTAAACATGTCCTGCATATGGTTAATACCGCTTCTGTTAATGACAGAAAAATAAACTGTTTTATGATGGATAGCGAGTATAATGATAAAAAACAACGTGCAATTTCGTTTGATATAATATTTTTCCTAATTCCACGAGATTGGGACCAAGGCAGGGGATTTGACTATGTGCAGGATTTATACAACGGTAAACATCGTGGATTATCAGACGATGCGTCAACTTGGTACAAGTACCGTAATTATTGTCCTTGGGACGAAGAAGGTATATATTCAACTGATACACTATCAAGAGAACTTGATGCGTTTACATCACTTAATGGCAATCAATCAAAAGTAATCATCGGTTACCAACACTTTGATAAGGGTAATGAACCAATTGAATTTGATATAACAGAAACCGTTAATAAGTTTTTAACGGGAGAACTATGTAATTACGGAATTGGTATAGCCTTTTCACCGATTTTTGAGGAAACAACAACAGATTATTCACAGTATGTAGGTTTCTTTACACAACACACCAATTCATTTTTTGAACCATATATCGAGACCACATATGATGATTATATTAATGATGACAGAAGTCAGTTCTATCTAGATAAACCTAATAGATTGTATTTTTATAGCAATATTGGTAGTGAATCCGTTAATCTTGATGAAATGCCGATTGCAGAAGTTGATGGGGTGCTTTATGAAGCAAAACAGACAACAAAAGGCGCATATTACATTGATATTGAACTTTCATCAGAAAACTATGAGGAAGAAACAATGGTTTACGACATATGGAGAAACATCAAATACAAAGGAAGAGAATTTCCTGAAGTTGAACTGAGTTTTATTGTTAAAAACCAAACTGGATATTACTCATTTGGTTTACCTGTTGAAGAAGGCCAATCATCAGGTTTAAAATTTATTCCGTCTATCTATGGAATAACACATCAAGAAAAAATTAGACGTGGCGATATAAGAAAACTAACCATAGACTGCAAAGTTCCATACACGTCAAATAAACTTTATGCAGTAGATAATATGGAGTACCGTCTTTACACAAAAGAAGGTTTAAGAGAGATTGATGTAATTGATTATACAAAACTTGAAAGGATGTATAATTCTAATTTCTTCTATATTGATACTAATGATTTAATTCCTTCAAGATACTATATTGATGTAAAGATAAAGTATGACATGGAAGAAATTTACCATAGAGATATACTTGAATTTGATATTGTAAATGATGTAACAGAAGTTTATAATTAAAATGTTAGAAGAGATAATAAAACATACAATTAATACTTATATAAGGGAGAATTACAGGATAGGCGATGGTGATGATGAATGCTACACAAGGTATATTGATGTTGAAAGCGAATTATCGAACTATAACCTAAGTGGTAAAATTATATATTGCCCATGTGATAACCCGTCACACTCAGCATTTTGGAAATACTTCTATAAAAATTTTCATGATATTGGTTTACTATGTCTATATGCGACTTACGTGTCAGATGAACCAATGTTATGGAAATATGATGGTGAAAATATTGAAAAAACACCGATTGCATCGGGTAAGTTCCAAGATAATGGGGATATTATTGAATTATGTGATATAGTAGCCACAAATCCACCATTTTCTTCAAGACAAACTGAACAGTTACTTGATATGGTAAAAGAACGTGGTAAAGATATTATTACAGTGGGAAGAAAGACTTTTGCTTCTTCGGATAAGGTGTTTGGTTATATAAAAAGTGATGAATTAAGAAATGGTTATAATGACATTAATCGTTTTATGCATCCTGATGGTACGGAAAATAAACATTCTGCTGCATGGTACACAACATTACCTGTAAAAAGAGGTGATTATAAAACAGGTAAAAAATATGACCCAAGTTTATATCTTAAATATGATGATTATGACGCAATAGAAGTACCAAGTGTTAGAGATATACCTGATGATTATGATGGCTTAATGGGTGTACCTAATAATGGAGGTGGCTTTTTAAGAGTACATAATCCAGAACAATTTGAAATTGACACCAAAATAAGAAGGCCAAAGATTAATGGTAAACCTGTTGGTGGAGATAGAATACTAATAAAAAGAAAGATGAAAGAAAACATAAAAAGAACAATAAAATTATCTGAAAATGATTTACACAATATAGTAAGAAAAATCATTTATGAAATAAATTTAAAAAATATACCCGAACAGTAATAATAAACGCTGCCCAAACGGACAGCGTTTCTGTTTTTAATCGTAGTAATTCATATTAATATTATGTTTTTCAATATAATCATCATACCAGTCAACAGTTCCATTAGATAAATCGAGTACGTATTTGTTGGAGTAATTTTTTTCCTCGCCATAAAAACTGACAATCAACAAACCTTTGTTATTGGCCAACTTTTGTAGCCTTTCAGAGTCAAATGAATCTGTGTGTGAAATTAATGGTAGCCATTCATTAAAACAAGGTTTAAGGGATTTGTCCAAAAAGTTGCATTTCCCGTTCAAATCGACAACCCAAAAATCCTTCATAAAATATGGACTTTGAATACTGTCATACCAAACGTCACTTAAATAGTTTCCATTAATGTCAGCAAAATTACATTTCCCATTGACTGAAACTGCTATTATTTCATTATCTTTAAAAGCAGAAAGCAGTTTATCAACCCATTGTCTGAATACTGACGTTGGCTTTCCGTTACGTAAATTTGCAATGTTACATTTGTCACCAATTCTCACAAACATTAAACCTGTGTTATTCGCGTCAAACCCCATATAAAGTATTTCATCAAAACCAAAATTTTGAAAAACAAGTTTTTGTGAATCAATATCGTATAAGTTTGCCTTGTTGTTTTCATAAACAATGCAGTATCCATCTCGCGGTATTGCAGGTTTCTCAAACCAATCATTTAATAACAAGAAAAACTTTCCGTTATTATCATGGTCAATATAATTTGTTTTGCCCTCCTGATTACGAACTTTGATATATCCACCACATCCTTTGTATTCAATTTCATCAAACCATTCTTTAAGCAATATATTACCATTGATATCCATTATGTTTTTCTTGTCATTACTTTCAACAATAAATAAAGACCCGTCATCATAACCTTCAATCTGATACATCCTTTGTGGACAGTTTTCAAACCATATTTTCGAAACATAAGTACCATCTTCCTTTAAAAGATTGTGCATACCGGCTTTTTTAACTTCCGCAACGCCATCATAAAAATCATCTGCGTAATCGAAGCCTTCCCTATTTTCATTATCACACCATAGATAATCACCTGTCTCTGCATTAATGAAAAAATAATCTTCGCCATAATAATCACAGGCTTTTATAAATCCTTCTGTTTCTCCCTGATATTGAAAATAACCACTAACTATATTATTTTCGCTATCAAGAAGAACAGCACACACATTATCATCATCATAATAATTTGAACGTTTTGAAATAACCCCAATGCGATAATTGGAATTACCATTACACGGTTCATAAATGTCCAAAAAAACGTCTTCAGGGTTTTGACCATTGTTAATCATCTGTTCAACTTGGTATAATATTTCATCCGGTTCTCCACCGCCAAGTAGGGATAAATAGCCCTTTGGTTTATTTTTCTTGTAAAATTCCAAAAGCCCGTCACTCAATCCGATTTCGTATGCACTTTCAATAGGTGAATCGCTTGCATCCATAAAGGAATCAGTTTCAAAATGAAATTGATATTTTTCACCCGTTTTTTTATTGATATTGATATATAGTGGTCCTTGTCTGTTGTAATCATCAAAATAGTTTCTACTTCCAGTTGCAGCCGTACACCACTGTGTACCTTTACCATATTCTATTGCGGCTTCCTGTGTCTTCGGTACAATCACCAACCACTCATCATCTTCATAGACCTTTTCGGCACCTTCTTTAATTTTGCGTAATTCTTCCTTATGCGATGCTGCTTGAGTATTATCAGCATATGGTTCAATAGTTTGAAACAGGTCTTGTAAAGACTTGTATTGTCCAATGTCCTTACGTTCTAGTTTACCTTTATATTTGTGGAATGTAGTTAAGTACTCGGTTGCCTTATATAAATCCTCAAGTTTGAGATTACCGCCAGTATATAATGCAAGTAGCCATTTGGAGTATTTACCCATTTTGTCATTGCCCGATGTTGGGTCAGCAGCAACGATTTCCCTGAATTCTTCCTCAGGTATTTGGCTATAATATTTTTCGTGAACATCTGCAAGTGATGCTGCTTCGAGGATTAATTCTTCAGTAAGTAAGTTAAATTCCCTAAAACCGCTATCAATACGTTCCAAAAGGCTGTATATTTTACTTATATTGTTTGTCATTTCAATGAATTTGTTTTTCATTTATTTTATAAATTGATGTAGGTGTAACTTGATAAAATTCACGCTTATAAGAAGTACCTTTTACCCTTCCGTCATTAATCTTCCTTATACCGCCAAATTCACCAGTTTTTGGGTTTGTGTGAATTATTCCATCAAACCATTCATCAGACAAAAGTCTGCCATCTTTTAAAAGAATATTCGTCTTGTCATTTAAGACAACTCTACCATAATTATATGGGAAATTATGGAAATCAGTAAATCTAAAGACCCTATCAAACCATAAATCAGGAGAAAGGATTTTCCCGTCTTGTTTAGAAATATAATTTTGTTTTCCGTTTAAAGTAACTATAATCATAGAAGTATAAAAAGTGCCTACCTCATCAAACCACAAATCAGGTGATAATAAAAATCCGTTTTCCCAAATTATATTTTTTTTGTTGCCTTCAAATACTGTGGCAACACCTCCTGATAGAAATTGCCCAATTTTTTCATATTCGTTAGAAATTATTTTTTTTACTGTGTAATCAAAAATGGCGAATTTTCCATTAAGAAGTTGTACCGGAGCAACATCATTAGAAGCCCATCCGATATTTTTAAACCATAAATCAGGAGAAAGGATTTCACCGTTCTCGTTCATTATGTTGGCTTGTTCATCGATTTTAAAAGTAAATAATCCAGGTTTTCCGAAAAACCCTATATAATCTAACCATTTGTTTGGTGACACAAGAGTTCCATCATATTTAAGCAAGTTATAGGTGCTTTTTGATTTCAAATCCCACGTATCAAGAATGTTATCATAATCATAAATTGTAACTAACCACCAATCGTTATTTAAATCACTTCTTTCTATATCATCAAACCACATATTGGGCGAAATAAGTTGTCCATTTATGTCTAAAACATTTTTCTTGCCATCATTAGTAACAATAGAAGTTCCATCACGTTCATCTGCAAAACCTATTTCATCATAACCTTCATCATTAATCCACCTACCATTTAAATCAACAAGACGATGTTTTTTCCCTACTTCAAAGTATATGTAGTAGTTTGTATCTTCGCGTTTCTCGAGCATTCCTGTTGTTAAAAGTCCATATTTATTCTCATAAAATTTTTCGAGTTGACTACTAAGACCTATTTCATACATGTCAACAGGCGAATCGGTTTCATCCATAAAAGATTGAGATTCAAAGTGAAACTGATATTTTTCACCAGTTTTTTTGTTTATATTGATATAAAGAAAGCCTTCATTATTGTAGTCCTCAAAATAATTCCAACTTCCTGTTGCAGCCGTACACCACTGTGTACCTTTACCATATTCTATAGCAGCAGCCTCAGTATGAGGTACAATCACCAACCACTCATCATCTTCATAAACCTTCTCAGCGTCTTGCTTGATTTGTCTGATTTCTTCTTTATGTGATGCGGCTTGTGTGTTATCAAGATAAGGGCTTACAGAATTGAATAATTCGGGCAAAGATTTATATTGTCCAATATCTTTTTTATCTAATTTATTTTTATATTTGTGGAACGTAGTAAGGTATTGTGTCGCTTTATACAGGTCTTCAAGTTTCAGATTTCCATTTGTATATAAGGCTAATAGCCATTTAGAGTACTTACCCATCTTGTCATCACCTGATGTTGGGTCTGCTGCTACAATCTGTTTAAAGTCATCCTCAGGTATTTGATTATAATATTTTTCATGAACGTCATCAAGTGATGCCGCTTCAAGAATAAGCCATTCATTTATGAATGAAAAATCCCTAAACGTATGGTCAATACGTTCCAATAAATCATATATTTTATTTAACTCCTGTTCCATTGTTACTTGCAAAATCGTTTATTCCTGTGTAAACCTCATCTAATTGTTCTTCAGCAAGTTTTATCATTTGCTGTCTGTTAACAAGTACTTCGCCACCCTCAGTTATTGGTGAAGATAAAGCATCATTTATATAATAAAAAGAATCAACGCCATCCCATGCAGCAATACAAAGTATCTTATCCATTAAAAGGTTTTGTGGTTTAAAACCTTTTACAATCTCTTTACGTGCTTTTGCATAGGCCATAAAGTCTTCTGGTGTTAATTTATCAAATGCTTCAACTTCTGGTTTATAGCGATTTTGATGATAGGCCATACTGTCTATTACATCATAAGGTATTCCATTAGTTATTATAGTACCATCGGCATTGGCAAAAAATGCTTTACCTGTAAAATCACACTCCTTCATATCAAAATCAATTGATGGTTTATCAGTTTGATTAAACTGTAAGCCGTAATCATTTGTATATCTTTGATTATGATTATCACCTAACATCCCATTAGAGTCAACACCCAGATTATAATCTAATCTTAATTTGTATAATGGATTTGCGTATTTTTCAGCATATTTTTGTTTGAATTGTTCAGGTGTCTTCCAATGAAAAACATAACGTTGAACAACAATAACAGCGTGTTTTGATAATGGGTTAGCAATAGTAACGTTGGGGTCATTATAAATTTCTAAACATTTGTACCAAAATGTTTGATTATGCGTTTGACGATATTTATTGAGGAGTTCAGACATTTTATCATAATCCCAACCATTTTTCGTTTCATAAATCTTTGCTGCTTTAACATAAGTAACGCTGGCAAATTTACCATTTGTAACATTGCCATTGTCATTTACACTATTAAGCCAATCTAGAATTTCGTTACGAGTTACTTGAACCCTGTCTTTATGGTTTTCAACCAATCTACCATAAGGGTGCTCAAGTCGTTCTATTAAACTTATAGCATTTGCATATGATTTATTTTTATAAAATAACTCCATTATTTTCACTTTATAGATAAATATGGAGTTAAATAATAAAATATGTGTTTAATCCTCTAATTTCACATAACTTAAATTCCTGTAATTAAAGTCATCAACCTCATTCAAAATGTTATCTTGTTTATTTAAAATATCATACCATTCGGAAAGTGGTGCATTATTCTTAATTAAGTTGTTCACAAGGCCACAGAAACGGGTTGTAGAAGCGTTTATTTCATCAGATGATGTGTTTGTACATCCGTTACAATAAGCCTCTCCTACGTTACTTATAAACATCCATGAAAAGAAACCTTCCAAGTCATTTTGATACGCAAACTCAGAAGCGTGACACCAAATGCCAACTACCTTTTTGGCGTGTACTAAATCTACGTTTAAATAACTTAGAACATAGGATGACCAATCGGGGCTAAACAAACCATACGGAGAACCATGACCGCAGAATAAAATAAAATCCTTCTCTTCTGAAATAGCTTTACAAATATCTTCAAACGTATAATCTGAATCCCTGGTTAATTCTATTACACGCGCACCTTCAATACCTTCCCATAACTTTGGAAGTAAAGAAGTATCAACATCACCACAATTTGAATATATTACTGTCATAACTTTCTATTTTTTCTGCAAAATTACATATTAATAATAAGATAAACAAATTTTAAATGTTAAAAAAAATTAAAGGGACTGTAATAAACAATCCCTTTAACATATAAGCGTAATCGCTTAAAATCAGATTAGCGCAACTCGTTGATGTCCCAGTGAACGAGACCGTCACAAACGATAGCACCGTAATAACGGTTGTTGACCAACTTCTTAGCGTAACGTGTACAAATACCCTTCACAGGAGCGAAGTTGAATGGGTTGTACATCGTTGGGGTAAGAGCCATAGGAATGTATGGTGCATAGATGTAACCCGTGTCAAGAAGTGAAGTTCCGTGGTGACCCATAATCAATGACCAGAAAGGTGCATATGGGTCAACGATTACCTGATAACGTCCCTGAAGTGAACCAATCTTCTCAATACCCATGTTGTACTGGTCGCTTTCAGCAGAAGCGTCAGTTACGTGGAAGTATTCAAGGTCATTAAGAACTGCTGAAATCTCAGCACTTACAACGATGAAGTTTGCACCACCACGAAGGGTTGATTTCTGAATCTGTGCAGAAATCATATTGATTTTGGTCATAAGGGTCTGGTTCCAGTCCTTCTGAGTGTAGTTGGTTGAAGGAACTGCCATTCTCTGCCATCCGTTGTAGTCCCAACGTGCTTGCCAAGGAGCAGCCTTACGAAGGTCGCGAAGAATTTCACGGTCAATCTCAGCAGCAATCTGCTCTGAAAGAATAGCGGTTAACTCAGCCTCAGCGTCAATGTTGTGGAAGGCAGCAACGTCCTGTGCTAACTCAGGAGACCAAGTTGCACGAAGTTTTCTTTCCTCAACAGAAACGGTAACTGAAGTAAGCTGGAATGATACTTCACCCATTTCGGTTTCTAACTCAAGGCTGTCATACTGTGCCCAAGCGATTGTGAACTGGGTAGTAGGGTCTAAGTCCTGAACCTTTTCAGGGTCAACACCAATATAACCAAGAACGGTCTTACCTGCTTTCTTTACAGGCTTGGTAAGGTCAAGTTCGATATACATTTTGCCCTGTGCGTCACAAGGTGAGTTGTAATCTACCATACCAGCACCATACTTCTGGGTAACAACACGGAAGTGGATTGAATCACCCTCATCAAATGAAGTGAAGTCATCACCACCATCGATTGCTACATTGTTGATAACCTTCAAAGATGCAAGGAATGCTTCGGTGTCCATTTCATTTCCGTCAGGACCTGTAAGGCGACCTGCATTGTATGAACTGAAACCGGTGATTTCAAGCATAAGTGAACTAACGGAACCATCATAAGGATTTTTGAATTTGTCGGGGTCACTGAGGTCAGCCTCTACGAAGTCACCATCAGGGCCAAGGGTTACGACCTTAGCTTTACCAACCTTAATGTGAACTTTACCCTTTGAATTGTCAAACAGGAAGTCCTCATAGAAAAGGTCATATAATGACTTCTTCATATAGGTTGTTACCTCAGGAAGACTTTCATCCTCACTCATCTGAACAGGTTCTACAACCTCATCGGGTAAGTGATAACGGTTGTACTTTGTCCAAGTGCGGTCACCGCTATTACGTTTAACGTTTCCATCAGCGTTTGGGTCATCAATATAATTGGTACTATCAGCACCATAACGACCATTTTTACCTGCATAAGCATCACCAGTCTGATGACGATTTACACGGCTGTAGCCCATAAGACCAACATGTGAACCGGTATCACCGTCAGTAAGAGTATTCTCATCCTCATAGTACCACTTACGTTCTGAAGTGACTGGCTTAATGAAGAACAACTTACCAATAGGAAGGTTCATAGCCTGAACAGATACAATATCATTAGCAAGAAGTTTGCTGAAGATACGTCTGATTAATGGGAATACTACGGTTTCAAATGAACCGGAGTTATCAGCGGTGCTTGCTTCGCTGATAAGGTGCTTTGCCTGATTCTCATAAAGGGTAGCAACAGTTTCTTTAATGTTACCCTGAAGACCATCAACAAGATGCAGTTTTTGCCAACGCTCTTGGATGTCTTGTCTGATTTTCTTTTGTGTATTCAGTTCGATATTACCGACTGCGCCACTAACTAAAAGTTCTCTCATAATATATTTTAAAAAACCTCTCTTATTTATGTTTTATTATTTAATTTTGTTAAGACGATTCATAAACTCACGGGTTGCAGCCAAATCATCAGATTGATACATTGAAGTCTCAACGATATCTCTCTTTCTTGCTTCTGAAAGTTGTCCATTCATTACCTTGTCAACATTGTTGTTGATTTGGTGGGCGTTTTTAAGTTCCCTTGAAATGGTTTCATACAATCTGTTGGTTTCAGAAATTGTCTTAACATTATTGAAGCGATTAACAATATCAATTTTCTCATCCCTTGTTGTTGTGTTCTCGGTAATCAGTTTGATGATTTTACCAAGACTTGCATTAATTGTACAAGCTTCTTGTAGACGTTCCTTAATCTGCTCTGCAATATCTTTGAGTTCTTTGTTCTCTCTGAAAATTGCCTTTGCTTTTCTAAGGATGCTCTCATTGCTTTCACCACTTGAATAACGTGCGACACTTGTTGGTTTAACGTGTTCGCCACCCTCACTGCCGTTTCTTGGAATTTCGGGAACTTTATTTGTATTGTGGTGTGTTTTAGCGGTTGAGTTTTTACCAACAAATCCTTCTGGGCCACTGTGTTCCTCAATCTTAACATTGCATTCTTCAACTTCACAATCTTTGCCGTTGCAACAATTATTATGAACTTCGCCTTCCTCAACTTCACCCTTTACCTTTTGGTTGAATGGGCTGTTGTCACCCTTTCCAGCCCAAGGTTGTTCAGTTCCTTTGGGAACACCATCATCCATTGAGTAAGTAGTTTTTGGATTTGCGGGTTCATTATTCGGTGGAGTTGTCATAGCGGTTTTGTTCTGACCATAATGTGCATCATAACCTACATGAGAATCATACTCATTGATACGGCTATAAGATTCCTCAACATCATCGTCATCGTCATCACCAACTTCCACTTCATAGTCAAACTCTTTGTCTTCTGGTGCTTCATCACCTTCAAGTTGGATGATATACTCAGTGTCGTTGTTGTCATCCGTCAGAGTAATGTTACCGTCATCATTTTTCACAACACGGATACCATCTTCTGGCTTCATAACACGTAAAACCTTTACAACGTCCTCACTTCCCATACTTGTCAGGTCATATTCACCGTCCATGTCTTTGTACTTTTCAATAGAATCCCATACGTCTTCACCGTCTTCTTCATCGGATGGTTCTTCTCCCATACCGTCAAAGAAATCATTTTCAGTACCTTCGCTGTCTGAAGTGTCATCATCTTCTACGTCCTCGGTTGAATTATCCTCAACGGTGTCGTTATCAGATGTCGTGTCTTCATCATCAGTACCCTTTCCTTCGTCATCGCTGGTCATTGAAACAGTGTCAAGTTCATTTTCAGGATTGACCTCTTCCTCATCGTACTCATCCTCATCGGCTTCAGAAATCATTAAACGAAGATTTTTGTTTACAGCTTCATCAACAATATCCTTTAATGCGTCCTTTGTTGATTCACGTAAACTTTTGTTCAACTCATCTTTATCTGAAATGAGATTTTTGATATAGTTACTTCTAATATTTTTTGCCATCTTTGACATAGTTTTTCAAGACATTATTTTAATTATAAATATTGGTATATTCTGAAAAAACACATAATTAATATGTTATTTTATTCTTTACACTCTTTTTTATTACTTAATTTAACAATATGTTATTGATTTTTGCTATTTTTTCATTTAATGATGGTCCTGTTTTTGTATTATCGTTCTCAATAAACGGTTTTAATTCATCAAATTTTGTTGCGACCCAGGCATTAGGTGTAGAAGGTTCCAATACGTTATCAAAACATATTAACTCAAGGTCATCACCAACCATCAAAACACCAAGTTTTTCTTCAACGCTTCCAACTGCTCTTGATGAAACGCCTACACGAATGTCATCAAGAATCATATTTGCCACCAAATCACCGCTTGTTGAACAAACGCCATAACGCTTGTAACCTGGTGACAAATGAAGTTTCATTTCACCGACAAGTGTATGTCCTTCCCATCGAAGGTCAAGAATCCTGTGGGCCACATCATGGCCTGATAAACTGCTTGAACTTGGGTGGTCCAATGCTGAGACCGATGTATGCATCGCAATTTGATTTTCAAGATACTTTTGCACCTCACGTTTTAAAATATTTTCAGGATAAACCCTTCCGTTAGCGTTCTTAACACCGTATTTCTGAAAAACAGCAGAAACAATAAAATCATCAGGTATTACAAATTTATCATGATGTGCTATATCCTCTTTGATTTGCATAATCGTGTCTTTCTGACCTATGATATGACCATCGTGTTCTATAAGCAAGCCATAACCCGTTTGACCCGCCTTTATCTCATTAAGTTGTCCCAAATCATATCTTTTATACATAATATAATATTCTTTTTCTTATATAAATAGGTTATAAACACGAAAAATGCGACTCAAATGAATCGCATTTAACTGATTTATAAACATATATTTTATTCCGTTTTAATCTTCGTTTATAATATTTGAAATCTCAATCATTTCCGCGATATCAGCAATAATTGTTTTTTCATCATATGTTTTGCGGTTAATTTTTTCGACAACATTTTCAAGTTCCATTTTATCATTTCCTTCGTATTTTACAAGATTCTCTGTAAGTGATTTAATGGTTTTTTCTTTATAATCGTTGAAAAATTTTTCTTTATTTTCTGTTGTCTCAATGAGTTTGATAAGATTTTTTTCATCGTCATTTAATTCCTTATCATATTTTTCACTTAGTTCCTTGACTGTTTCATCATAATCCTTTTCGATGTTTTCATTAATGGTTTTGCCGTGTTTTGACACATATTCAACAATGTTGCTTTTAGCGTCAATGTATTCACCGATTTTATTAAACTTTGATTTAGTAAGAAGTATAAATTCAATTGATTCGTACAATTTCATTTTGTCATCATCGATATCAACAAATTCATCAAGTTTCCCTTTCTTAATGATGTTAATTAGTTTTTTATTACTTTTGCAAACTTCTTTTTTTGAGAAATGCGGAAATGACGAAACTACTTCATTAACATATTCACGCGCATCATTTACACCTGTGGCGTTGGTTAAAGCGTTATAAATATCAAACTGTTGTTTTAACACCTTATCAGATTTGATTTCATTGATTAACGACTTATAAACCTTTGGATATTGTTTTGCGTCTTCGTATATCTTATTTGAATTTGATTCAATGATATTGTAAATTACACCAAAGTTTAGATTTTCACCGAACATCATTTCTATTTTTCCCGCATCACTGTTAACATAATTTAGAAAAAGGTCGAAATTCTTGTTGGCCTCTTCCCAATCTGTTTTGAAACCATCAATATCGCCATCCTGTAATTTGTCTAAGGCCTGTGTTGCTAAAACTGTACCTTTATGTTGTAATTCATCATATTTTTCGTTAAATGCCATTTTTTCAAACCTTTAAATACTTTTATTTTTAAATAAATATCTATTATGGTGTTCATTCTTTTTCTTCTTGGGTGTATTTTTCCAAATCTTTTGCCATTTTATCCAAATCTTCATTTATTAAGAAAGACTTGTTTAAAATAGAATCATCTTCAGCCTCAATGTTTATGGTTGTTTCTTCTAGGCGTTTTTCTTTCAAAAAGTCTGAATATTTTTTAGATTTAGTAAGCATACCTTTGTTAAGATTTTCCTGTTCGGAAAGGATGTTTTTAAGCATACGTTTCATTTGCGCTTCGCCAAGCGGTGGGGTTTCACCACCTTCTTCTTTACCACCGGGTGCGGGTTCTTCTACTGCGCCACCGAAATCTTCATTAGCGGTGTCATCTAAACCAACATCACCTTCTTCGCCCATACCACCTAAATCTTCCATACCAGTGTCTAAGCCGCCTCCTCCGAAGCCACCTCCTCCGAAGCCTCCGCCACCGGCACCTTCTTCACCTTGGTTCATTTCGCCCTCAGTGTATTCTGCACCTCGTTCACCGTAGATGTTATCAACGGGGTCGAATAAACCGGTGCGTTTAATAATTTGACTTGTTTTTTCGAGTTCTGCTGCAAGTGCGCGTTCAAGACGCAATTCTTCAAGGTTATCTTCAATCTCCTTGTCAGACCAACCCATAATTTGTTTCCATGCCCTTGTTGCCGACATCAAAGGAATTCCGTTTCCGCTATCAGTAATGGCATCTTTTGCGGTTGTTACCTTCTTTGCCATATTTTCCAATTCAAGCATTTCTGCTTGTGATGATGGATTATTCATTGTCAATGTGAAGTTCATCAAATCATCTTTGAAACCTAACAAATAAAGGTGTATGATGCAGATTTTGTTAAGTTCCATTAACAATGCTTGTTGTATTCTATTCACAGTTCTTGTAAATCTGACATCCATTAATGATAGGTTTTTTCCATCACCCTGTGATTCTTCAAAATTAAGAAAAGATTTAGGAACTCTCAATGCAGTCATCACTTTGTTTTGCACAAACTGGATATCATCCATCGCAGTCATATTCTGTGCGCCCTGCAATGTGTCAATAGGTGTTGCAGCATTCTCATCACGCACTGGAATAAAGAAATCTTCAGATACATTCAGTAAATTTTTCCTCAAATCAAGTTGTCCCGTTTGCGGGTCAATCACGGGCGTTCTTTTAAAGTTGTTTGCGATTTCCTGAACATAAGCAGGAACGTCAGCCTCATCGATTGCACCGACATTGATTTTGAAAACTCGTCTTTCAATAGAACGTTCCAACCTATATATCAACATCATATCTTCCATCATTGACAACATTCTGAAATGTCTTCTTGCCTTATGCAAAAAACTTACTCCGTAAGGTAAAAACAGGTCATCATATAATAATCTAAAGTGTGCAATTTGCCAATTTGGGTAAAGAACGTATGAACTTTGTTGCAACCATATAAATTTGGTTGTATCAAAAGTGGTTTCATCAGAATTACTAACCATACCAAATGTTCCAACATATGGGTTTTGCATACCGTTTTCATATCTCTCAACCTCATAAACTGGTAACTGTTTCCAACCTATAATACCGTTTTCTGAGGTGACATTTAGCAGCATGAAATTGTTTCCATATTTACACATACTTCTACAAATCATTGGGAGTGTTGTATTGATAGTCAAACGATTTACAAGAAGGTCTTGAAGAATTGATTTGATACGTTCAGATTTTGATGAAACGTTAACCATAAAGCCTTCATTTTTGATATATGTTGCCTCTTCGGAAACAATATCAAGTGCTGCACCGATTTCAGGAAATGTGTCCATTAAATCCGCATCACGGTACATCATTTTAATTTCATTAAGACCGGCAAGTGATTTATTGGTTAAATCGACCTGTGCTCTTCTCCATTGGTTTGCTAATAACTTCTGTTGTTTTAATTCCAGTGATTTTCGTTTGAATTCTTCACGGTCTTTTGTGCGGAACAGAACATCGCTATCTTTAACACCGTAAATATTTACGTTGTTTCTTAAATTTGTCAGTCCCGAATTACCACCCAACACGTAACTCAGTTTTTGAAATATTGTAGGTTTTATCTTTTCACTCATTGTTATTAACTCTTTTTATAAATTTATCTTTTTTGTGATGAAATTTCAAGTGTGTCTGAAACCGCCAAGCATAATCATCGCATTTAATTTTTGCCTTTCGGCTTTCTCTATTTGTCTAGAACTGAAAAACGGCATTTGCCTTTTTTGTGAAATTGTTACATTGTAATCCAATTGCCTTGATGAAAAATCACTATTTGTGGTGTTATTTACACACCAAGATTTGACTATGGACATATCTTTAGATTTGTCTTTTTCATTCTTTAAAAGGAAAAAGTTCATTATAAATACACCCATTGAAAGACAGGTAAGAGAGTCATCATGACATCCATCCATATGGTCAGGTCTGCCATTTTTATAAACCCAAGTTTCCATTTCATTTATAACTCTCATTGAACGTATCTTAAAGACATTCTCTTTAACCAATGTTACAAACGACTGTATCATCTGTGTTCTGAGTCCGTTATTTCTGAAACCTGGTAATTGGTCACCGGGTTTTAAATTAAACTTAGAATAAGCCCTTTCAATTGTATAACTTTTAAGATTGGGTTGTTCGTAATAGAGATTAGGATACCTTAAGCGTTGAAGCGTAAGTACGGTTGCGTCACCATAACCACCAATGCACTCAACCACAACTAATGCATTATTAAATGAAGATGCATATTGTGAAACCATTTCTCCAATTTCATCGCCCGTTTTTTTGCCATAATATTCTAGGACTTGTTCAACACAAGGGAAACCGTTTTCGTCTATAGCGTCAACATCAAAAATTTCTATTGCGGTTCTATCTTCTGCTGCACCAGACGATGCATCAACAGCGCATATATATCTATGGTCGGGTATCGGGTCTTTCCATATCCAAGTTTCTTTAACAAATTCGTCCCTCAAATTCCAGTCATCAGGTAAAACGCGTACATTTGTTTTTAACTGCATTTCAATAACCTCAGCAGATACAACGTTATCTGAAGAACCCAAGAACGATACTTCCAACTCTTGGGCAATTTTCATTTCGTCACCGTTGAAGGTTTTACACATATCTTCAAACCACGGTGAAGTGGGTGCCCACCCATCTTGTTCCAATTTCCTCCACCGTTCTTCATCATAGGTTACATTTCCAAGTTTATCGATAACTTTATCATAATCCCACTCGATTTGACCGTTATCTTTGTTTTTTCTATACCATTTGAGGTTTCTGTTATATCTTAAATCCTGAAACCATTTAAATTCTACCGTATGATAGTTGTTTTCCTTTTTAACGGCCTTCGAATAAGTTCTGTAATAAAGTTGGTCTTTGCCGTTAGGTGTTGAAATCATGAGGATTTTTGCGTCCTTAACAGAAGCGGTTGCTGCAACTGCTTGCGCATAAACAGATAAACCGTTTTGAATGAACGCAGCCTCATCGAAAATTAGAATTGAAACTGCTGAAATACCACGGGCAGCATTTTCACCTGATGAACGAGCATAAATTTTACACCCGTTGAATAATTCAATGAATTGTTTATTTCTTGATTTATATATTGATTTCTTGTTTTTAGGGCTACTTGGGTCTGGTGAATAATAGTCATTTCCCCAAAACCATCTTGGCACTTGGTCAAGAAATGCTCCCATTTTTTCAAGTAACTGTTGTGAAATATCTAACTTGTTACCAATACATAAAACGGTTTCTGGCGACTTTTTTGAAGCAAAAACACACTGGCCAGTAACCCAAGCACTAGCTACGGTGGTAATACCTGCCTGTCTATGCTTTACGGCTACTGTGTTAGAATAATTCACAAAACTATTTAAAAGTTCAATCTGGCGTGGAAAAAGTTTAAATGGGACCTCTTTTCTTTCATCGGCATTAAAAGTCGAAAGGAAATGCTCTATAAAGTATTTCCTCGTCTTGTCTTGCGCACATCTTAAAAATTCCTCTCTTAAATTCATAATTCCAAAAATTCATCACTTGTGAACACTCCATCTTCAACAGGGTATCTATTATTCATAACTTGAATGTAATCTTCAAAATCGTCAAGTTTTTTCTTTTTTTCTATGTTGGCTGTCAGTTTATCCAAGAAACGTTTGCCACTTTTAGTATGACCAAATATCTCTCTCATTTTTTCGTTAAAAACAGAAACCTCCATTTTAGATAATTCATAGAATAAGAAAGTCGGTTCAATATCATCATCAATTTGATTAAGCAAAAGTTCATATAATGGCATACCTAAACGCAAATCCCAGTTTTCTGCAAGTTTGAAATCCGCTTTTTTCATTATATATTGGGCTTTATCTTTATCATCTGGTAATCCGTGTGAAATAACAAGTTCAAAAATTCCCTTTATTGTTTCTTCTAATAAAATAGGAAAGATTATCGCCTTTGCGTCAATTATAGGCATTTCATCAATGGATGTGATTGTAACATCAACGACACCGCCCTCAGTGTCTCCCGTTTCTTCTTTTTCATTATCCTGATTAAGGTAAATCAAAAGATTATTTATCAATAAAATTTTTTTGTAAATAAAAGGAAGTTCTGGGTCTATCTTAAAAAGTTCCTGCACATAAAGTGAAACATCACTTGCATAATAAATGGCAGCACCTGCAATAAGACTATTTAGCAATCTTCTTTTATAGATTTCATCGCCAGTGTCATTCATATCTTTAATGTTCTCGAATGAGAAATCCTCAGTTTTTTCGGGAAACATCCTTTGATTGGATACATCTATGTCATTTGTTAATGCAACGCGTATATCTATTGTATTTTCTGGAATATTGAACAAATCAGTAACAATTTTGGCACACAGTTTTTCTAATGCTTGCTGATTATCTCTTTCATATTTTATTGCAGCAGACAAAAGTTTACTTAATTCTGTTTTAAGTTTGTGTATATCTGTTGTTCCGACATCCTCTAATAAACCGTTGTAGTATTTTGTTAAAAGATGAACAACAAATTTCTCCTCATCTTCTGGTGGAAAACAAGGATGGTCGCCCAATGAAGTCTGATTATTAATAAGGGCTGTTGTTATATGTTTAGGAAGTTTCTCCATTACTTGTTAATCTGTTGTAAGAAATCTTTTACAGTGTAAGTCTTTGAATTTTTCTTAAGTGTTTTTTGCCTATTTTCTGATAATTCTTTTTTCGAAATGATATATGATTCCTGTGTTGTTTTATCATCAATGACAAAGTTAACATCTTTTGGTTTCAGATTGTTAGCCTTTACTGCTTCAACTGCTTTTTTATAACCTGGATTTAAATCCTGTGACGCTGTTTTTTCAACAGGAACTGTTAATTTTGGTTTACCTGTTGAAGTTGTATCACTACCGTTACCTGAAATAAGTCCTTCTCTTAAAGCAATTCGATATTGTTCTTCTGTTAATTTGAAATATTTGGCCATAATAAAAACGTTTTATAATAAATAGTACATAAAAATAAAAAACCACGATTAATTCGTGGTTCTTTAATAGGTCATTCTTCCTTTATTTTGGAAGAAAAGGTGAAACTTTATAACCTTTCTTTCTACTTAATTTTTTAGCCTGTCCTTGGTCATTTTTTTCTTGACCTGGTTTAATTGTCAATTCTTCGATTTTGCGATTGAATGATTCCATCTGATTTTGTGGCCCGTTGTCCATTTGGGACATATCATCGCCCATATCATCATTCATTCCATTATCCATTGGTGTTTCATTACCATTGTCATCAGGATTGTTTTCGTCATCCATTACAAAATCTTCGTCACTATTGACTTTATCAAGAATGTCTTTTGTGTCTTCATCTGAAAGACCTTCTATCGCTTGTTTAACAATCATACCAGCAACATATTTGTCCAAATCGATATCAGGCTGTGGTAAAGATTTATTATAGTCCCTTAAAGACTGAGAAAGTTTTCCTGTCAGTTGTTGGATGTACTTTTTAGGGTCTTGTTCTTCATCAGCCTCAACACCCGCGTCAAAGTCTGAATCAAACTCGTTTTCTTGACCATCCATTGGCATTTGGTTATTCATTGGTGGATTTCCACCCATATTGTTACCCATACCGTCATCCATTACCGGTTGATTTGGCATTGAATCACCCATTCCGTCAGCTGACATACCTCCATCAAACCCATTGTCCTGTGGTGGAACGTCATTAAAGCCGTTATCCATTGGCGGCATTGTTGACATTTTAGGTTTTGATGATTTTGGAACCTTTAAGACTTTTTTTTCACTCAGATTTTTTTTTTATCTGCACTTAGTCTGTTGATAACCATATCGGTAATTTTGTCAATGATGTCCTCAGTGTAAGGTGCTGAACTACCGATTTTTTTTCCATAAGGTTCGTCACCCTTGGTCGATTTATCATTCCAGTCACGACCCCATCTGTCAATTTCCTTATTAGGTGGCAATGACATAACCTCTTTTTGGTAAGCGGGATGTTTTCCGAAATCGTTAAGAACTAGGTTTTCATTCATTTTACGATTACGTCCACGTCTGCGGCTTTCATAAGGGTCATCAAAGTAATCATCATCTAAATCATCATTAAAGTCATCATCTAAGTTAAGACCCCTAAGTCCATCGTTGTTGTAAAATTGACTATCATCTGGTTCATCACTCAGTACATCTTCATCATCAAAACTATGTTCTTTTCCGAAGAATTTAGCATCGCGGTCATCATCCATGAAATTAATATCATCGTCATCGATTACATCTTCATCTGGAAGAGATTCATCATCAAATTCCAAATCAAAATCGGTATCATCGGTGTCATCAAATTCTTCATCTTCACCTTCGTCACCAAAATCTTCGATGCCATCGTAATTTTCATCACCCATTACGTCATTAGGATGTTCATCATCAAGAAGCATTTCTTCGTCTTCTGCCTCTTTAACAACGTTATCATCAAACGGGTCTTGGAAATCACGTGCATTACCAGTACCTGCCTTTGGCGTATTCTGATTGTCTGTGATGTGTGCAGCAACACCTTCGGTCATTTTATACTCAGTATTGACGTTTCGGTCATTCTCTTTTTCAGGGTTAACCTCATTGTCAAATGGTGCAGAATCTCCGATTTCAGTACCGTGTGATTTATCCATATAGTCTTTATTTCTACTCCAAGCAAGAACTTGTTCCTCAGTCAACTTAATAGTTCTGCTAACGCTTTCGTCAGCCCTTGTTACCTTGCCACCACTTGGGTTTTTAGTTGCAACAGAACCGTTGGTATCAAACTTCGGCCCAAATGATGGTTTCTTTTCGAATGGAATACCATTATCACCGGGTGTTGTCGGTTTCTTATCCGATTGCATATCAAGTTTAGGATTAGTTTCAAAAGGACCTGATTTCTGATAATTAACAGTTCCATTCTTCATTTCTTTGTCTCCTTTAGCGGTTGCGGGTACTTCAAATGGCGTGCTAACGTCTTTGTCCGTTACCTTTGCTTTACCTGGGGCTTCAGGAATTGTATGAGTGCTTGTCAAGTGGTTGTTTTCCTCAAGTAACTTGTTAACATTATTTACAAGTTCATGGAAACGGTTTATTTCTTGGCGCATTTCCTTTGTTTCGTTAATTTGCCACTCAGCAGAAGGTGTTTCAGCAAACTGTGAAGTTGACATATTTGAACCAACAGCCTCATTGATAGATTTAAGTTTAAGGTCTAATTGTTTTGAAGCCTTTGTATATGTGTCATACTCATTGAAACGTTTGTTGTTAAAACCACCAATATAATCGAAATCCTCACTTAAAATTGCAGTATCCTTTGGTGGGGCCACCTTAATGTAATACTTGCTGCATTCACGCACGATTCCGTATGTTCTACCATCAGCACCCTTTGTCTGATATTCAACAACTGAGTTATTGTTACGGTTCTCATTTACTTCTTTCTTTGTGCCGTAATCAATAAGCCTCTGCATTTGTTTTATTTCGTTTTCGTAATTCTTGCTCATATTTGCTTTATTGTAACTATAGTTATTTTAATTATAAATAGTGTTTAAAATCAATAATTTCTAATCAAGTGAATTGATTTTATCATATGTGAGTGTGATAAGGTCGGCAAGACGTTCTATATATCCCTCACGCCTTAATGTTTTCCATATGATATTTCCTGAACTCATTTCCATTGCGTCAGTAGCCAAACCCTTTTTTCTTAAATCTTTAGCATAGTCCATTATATGTTCTGCCTTTTTAATAACCTCATCCTCATCTTCATCAGAATCATACAAATCATCGATTTTGGTCATTATTTTTGCGGCCTCGTCTTTAATGTAGTCTTTATTAAGTTTGGCATTGCTTAAATCTTTTGGTTCAACAAGCCATTCGTTGGATAATAATGAAAAAATGCCAGATGCCGCGTGTGGTTCGTCTGTGTCTTGGACATAAACTTCAACAGGAAAACCAAATATGGTTAAATCCTTGTGCTGTTCATTCCATAAATCTTTTTTTGCCTTGAAATAATCAGCCAACAATTCGACATCTTCATGAATATCTGAGAATTTCATTACAATGTGTAAATCTATATCAGAATATTCTGACCAATTATAATTTGCTAATGAACCTGTAATTATGATATCTTTTGGTTTAGTCCATCTGATTTCTAGTTCATCAATGAAATCATCTGCAATATCAAGAAGATGTTTTCTCACATCCGAATTTATTTTACCGTTCACCCATATGTCTGGTTGAAGTTCATTCTTTACCTCAAATGATTGAAGATTAACATCTTCCGCATTTACTTCATCAATATCAATGTATGGTTGTAATCTGTCTATGTCTTCGGTCATATTCATATAATCGTGGTAAGGTTTTGTAATATCCTTTCCAAATTCTTGTTCCAATATATATCTTACTGATGGTATTGACAGTTGAAATTTATAATCATATGTATGGCTTTTTGGACCTTTGTCACACATGTAGTTCTCAAATTCCCATATATCATTTCCACATTTATTGAAAACCCTTATAAAATATTCTTTCTCGATGCCATCAATTTTTTCAATTTTCAGATTATATTTCTCTATTGGCAATTCGCTTGCCCTTGAGGTAACCTCATGCCCATTTTCAAACAAGAAATTTCCGTTTTCAAATTCAGACTTTGGAACTTCTATCGAAAATGCAGTACCCGTTCCGAATGAAACTTTTGGGTTTATTGTAAACCAATTTATACCAAAGGTTTCACCGTGTTGACCACCTCTTTTTGCCGAAATGACACCAGTTTCGACAATATCATCCATTAAATCCAATTTAGTGCCATGATACAGTTTTATTGGGTTGGGCATGTTTTCAAAATTGTCGGGAAAATACCATTCAGTCAAATACATAACTTTTAATTAACGTTTTTTAACAAAAATAAATATCTAAAAATTTGGTAGTATTGTTATTAAATAGTAATTTTGCAACAAAATAAAAATAGAAGAAACAAATGGCAAAAACAAGGAAAGCGAAAAACAAAAAAATGATTGAAGAGTTAAAAGAAAAAACAAAGTTTCCAAGGCCAAAGGAGGTTTATAACTTTCTTAATGATTATATAATTGGACAGGATAAGGCTAAAAAAAGATTATCGGTTTCTGTTTGTAATCATTATAAACGTGTTCTCTCAAATGTTTTTGGCGTGGTTCCCGGTGAATTTAAAATCATTCACAATGGAACGGGTGAAGAAATCTCAGTAGAAGATTTTATTGTTATGGATGATGAGGGAAAACTCAATTATACCATTAAAGGTGATGAAATTTTTGAGGCGAATAAAAATATTTTCATTGAGAAATCTAACGTCTTGCTACTCGGTAATACGGGAACGGGGAAAACATATATGCTTAAAACAATCGCTAAATGTCTTAACATACCTTGTTATATTGCCGATACGACAAAACTGACACAGGCGGGGTATGTTGGTGATGATGTTGAAACCATTATTCTCGGTTTATTGCAAGAAGCCGATATGGATATCGACAAAGCCCAACGCGGTATTATTGTCCTTGACGAAATTGATAAAATTGGCCGAAAGGGTGATAACCCATCAATCACTCGTGATGTTAGTGGAGAAGGTGTACAACAAGCACTTTTAAAAATCGTTGAGGGTGGAATTGTTGGTGTACCACCTAATGGCGGAAGAAAACATCCTGAGCAGCAATTAATTTATATTGATACAACCAATATTCTATTTGTAGGAATGGGTGCTTTCGATGGCCTTGATAAAATCATTGAAAGAAGACTCAACAAAAAAACAATAGGATTTAATCAGCAGAAAAGTGGTAAGGAAAAAAAAGATGACAATATATTTTCATATGTCACACCCAGTGATTTGAAGGCTTATGGTATGATTCCTGAACTTCTTGGCCGTTTCCCAATCATTACGTATACCAATGATTTGACAAAAGAAGATTTAGTAAGAATTATCAAAGAGCCTAAAAACGCATTGTTGAAACAATATCGTAAACTTTTCCTTTTGGGTGGAAATGATATTGATTTTACTGATGATGCAATAGACTATATTGCGGAAAAAGCATTGTCACTTAAAATAGGTGCAAGAGGTCTTCGTTCTATTATAGAAGATTTGCTTAATGAAATCATGTTTGAGACATCTGATAAAACAGGTGAAATCATTAAAATTGACAAAAAATATATCAAACAGATTGAGAAAATTATGGAAGAATAAAAAAGGTTGTCCGATACCATAATGTGCAAGGCTTCCTCTTTGCTCATCTACAACATTAGGCCGACAACCTATTCTAAATAGTAATAAGATTTCATAAATTATGGTATCATAGTGTTTTTTTGCTTGTTTTTGTCATAAAAAAATAGTATATTTGTAAAAAAACTAGTATTATGATAGAATATATAGACAATGCAATTACATTAGATACCATAATTGATGGAAAAGAAAAAACACTAAGGGAATTGGCAAATGAAAATCGTAAAACTGCTAAATCTTATGTATTTGATAACATAAAGCATGGATTATTGCCCGATGATGAAACTTTAAAAGAACTTAACATAACAAGGAATATTGGCGAGTCTAAATTTTCACATATTGTTATGGATAGGTATATTGTTAAAGATAATAAGGTTTATCAAAAGGATAGTGTTAAACAAGTTGCAAGTCTCATTAAAGAATTAAATACAATAGAAAAGAGCGCGGATAAATTTCTTACAGAAGAATAAAACAGGTTTTTAAAATGAATGAAATTATAGGTTTTGCTGGCAAGATGCGTTCAGGAAAGGGCGTTGCTGCACATTGTTTGGAGGAACATTATGGATATACATATCTTGAAGTTGCAGATAAACTCAAAGAAATATGCGTTATGCTTACGGGCCTTTCTAACATCGATGAACTAAATGAATACAAAAATAATAATTCGTCAATAAATCTGAAAATTGACGAAACATTATGCAAAAAAATATCAGAACTTACAGATGTCCCATTAGATTACATACGTGAAAAATTATTAAATAAACATATTGTAAACGTTAGAGTATTATTACAAATACTTGGTACAGATGTTTTACGTGAATATAATGAGAATTGGCATGTGTATCATTTACTTGATAAAATAACCGCATTACGTAAAAAAAATAAACCTGTGGTTATAGGTGATATAAGGTTTCCTAACGAAAAACTTGCAATTGAAAGTATAGGTGGGGAAATATATTATGTTGAAAGGACAGACTACGACATTTACAATCATCACCCATCAGAAAACTCACTTGACGCAAATAACTTTGACACAAATCATATCATATATAACAATATTGTTAAAAATGGTAATCTTAATGTTTTTCTTCATAAAGTTATAGAAAAATTAAAAAAATAAACGGACACCTTTTAAGATGCCCGTTTTAAAATTGTGTTTACAACGATTATTCAACAGAAATGTTAATGTTGTCACCGAATGCTGTAGGTGCTTCACAATCCTGTTTATTAACTTGATACTGATAGATTAACTGTCTGATTGTTCCAACTTCATTCTGTGTAACCAGTTCTCCATTGTAACGGCAGTTAATGAAATTGAATGACCATGTTTGTATATTACTTGTATCACCGGTATGTGCAGCATCACTACCATAAGGTTGATAGATTACAAGTCCTGCCCATTTAACATCCCCATCAGTATAAGGTTTGTTCTCGTATGTTAAATCAATGTTTTTAAATGTAATCGTTACATTTTTCGCATTGGTAACGTTACTTACGCGCAAAACATTACTATTAGCAACATTCAAATTGAAACTTGAGTCTGAAATAACAACTTCTGCATTTTCGTTAAATTGATAGATGTTAAATACATTGTGTGCTAAATCAACATCATTTACTACTACATTCTTTGCAGTAAATTTGTCAATGCTATGTTCGGGTGTTTTATCCTGTGAACCCTCAAACACGTTATAAACAGAACATCCAGGTTCAATATTAACTGAATCAATGCTTACTTCATTTGTTGCATAATTGATTTTACCATTACCTGTACCTTTTGTACCGCTTACAGTTAAACCACTTACATTAACATCTTCTGTTGCATTAAGGGTAATTGTAGTATCGCTACCAAGTTCACCACCGACTACATTAACAGATTTGAAAGTTTTAGGTGTTGCAAGTGCTGCAATTGCCTCATTGGTTGAAACCGTGATTTCAGCATTTTCTGCATCTTCAGGCGACATATTATTAATGGTATCTGCACTATCGGTGTTGTGTTCAATCAAATAGTTATTTGTTGCTTCGAGTTTATTTAGTCTGACAACAAGTGCATTAATTGTTGCATCAATATCATTCTTGTTAGCTTTAGGCTCAACAGCAGTATCGATTGCATCATCCATCTGTTCAGTCGTTGAATAACTTTCTAAGGTTGTTTTAGCAACGAATATTGCGTTAGCAGCATCCTGCTGATAATAACGAGCATCAGATTGTGTAGTTGTGAAATAATTGTTTGGGTCAAATATTGCACCTAAACTTACTGAAACAGATTCTTTACCTGAGTCGGTATTGAAAGTGATAACAAGATTGTTATTTTCATCAACAGTAACAGTATCTACCATACCGTCTTTTACAAAATCAGTTGCATCAACTGAACCTACAACGGCATCGGTTTTGTCCTTAAAGATAATTTTCTTCTCAGCACTAACATATTCTACTGAATTGAAAAGACCCTCAATACTCGGAATATCCAACTGACCAATTTCTGTGGTAACAAAATCCTCAGTAGCATAACCATTCAGATTTTCCTCAGTCAGATAGTCACCCTTTTCCTGATATTTTCCATCAGCAACATTAATAACCTCTTCTACTGTCGGAATAGTCAGGTTACCTATTTCTGTAGTAACAAAATCTTCGGTTGCATAACCATCCAAACTTGGAATATCTAACTTACCAATTTCAGTATTTACAAACTCCTCAGTTGCGTAGCCATCTAAACTAGGAATATCCAATTTACCAATTTCTGTATTTACGAATTCCTCAGTTGCATAACCATTTAAACTTTCTTGCGTTAAATAATCACCCTTTTCCTGATATTTTCCATCAGCAACATTAATAACCTCTTCTACCGTAGGAATTTCTAGTTCACCAATCTTAGTGGTTACAAAATCCTCAGTAGCGTAACCAGTTAGGCTTTCCTCAGTTAGATAGTTGCCTTTTGGCTGATACTTTTCATCACATTCTGTTGCAGTATAATAATTGTTTGCATTAAAAATTTCGGTTACATCAAGTTCAACGGTATCACTGCCGCCATCTTCATTAAATGAAATAACAAGTTTTCCGTTTTCAACCTTAACATTACTTACCATACCGTCTTTGATAAAGTCAGTTGCATCAACTTCACCAACCTGTATTCCATCTTCGTTCTTGAAAACAATTTTCTTTGTATTGCTATCATATTCAACAGAAGCAAAAAGACTTTCAGTTTTTTCGTTTACAGTTTCCTCAACAATAGCAGCAACTTCTTCTTCGTTTTGATATTTAGTCTCACTATTATCAAGGCCCTCTAAACTTGTCGGAATCTTTGCTTCAACCTCACTAATTTTTTCATAGATTTCAGAGGCATCACCACTGCCACTTTGGACAGCAGCAGCAAGTTCCTCAATAGTGTCAAGGTCTTCTGGGGCATTACCCTTTAACTCGTCAATTTTTTCATCGACAACACCTTCAACTTCTTCGGTGTCCATTACTTGTGCCCTCTTTAAATATGCTTCACCTTCGTTTACGCCATATCCGTAAAACATATATGAGCCATTATTACTTTTATTTTTTTCTGCCATATCTATATAGATTTTTTTATATAAATAGATAGAACAAATGTTAAATTTTGTAATTTTTTTTGGAAATTAGAGCAAAAAATGGTATATTTGTAAAAACAATTTTTGGTTTCTAATTATAATAGATTAGAATTTTATTTGAAATGGCAAAAAGAATTATTAAAATAACTGAACAACATAAAGAGGATATCTTTGGTAATATTTTAATTGAAGGTTTAACACCCGTAAAGGAAAAGGTACTTGCGGTTGTTGATACATTGAAACGACTAAACATTCAAAAAGAGATTGGTGCAGACATTTCACCAAATGGATTTTTACAGGATGTCAAATCGATGGGTATCGCGGACAGAAATGGACAAATACTGAAATATGTCACATTGAATGAATTGGTCTCTATGTTGGACAGTTTGCCCGAAATACGGGTTATGATTATAGATGATAAAGACAGAAGAAAGTTCCTTGAAGAAGTCATCAAATATTGGTTTGATGGAAAAATCTCAAAGAACGGACATCTGCCTGTTAACTTTATTAAATAATAGCAAAATTTTTATGATGAAAAGAAGTACACTAATTAAAGCAGTATTAACACTAACTTTCGCAGTCTGTAGTTTAACAGTTCTTACACAAGAAATGGGCGACACAGACACAAGATGGGAAACTTTAATATGTGCAATTAGCGCAGTAGAATCAGGTGGTAATCCAAATGCCAAGAATGGCAATCACGTAGGTTATTTACAAATTTCCCCAATTTGTGTAAAGGATTGTAACGAAGTCAGCAAAAACAAATTTAAGATGTCTGACAGGTATAGTAAAGAAAAATCAATTGAAATGTTTAATGTTTATCAAAACAGATACAATCCAGAACACAATATAGAGAAAGCATTGAGAATTTGGAACGGAGGCCCAAGGTACTCAATAAAGGGTACAAACGGTTATGTAAGAAAGGTTATGAAAGTGTTTAACCAACTAATCGGAAAATAGAGGTCTATGCATAAAACAGAAATGACGGGCAATCAAGTCCGTCATTCTTGTTATTATTTCAATATCGTCCGTTATTGGGGCGTAAAGATGGTTGGTTAAGCATCATCGGTATGTAGTATATCCCCTATGCATATTCCACAAGTTCCTGTCTTTTCCATCTATCAAAATCTTCTGCTGTGGCTGGGTGTGCATTTGCTACGGGGTCAGACATCCAACGTTTTGACATCAATCTATTTTCAGCGATGGCTTCAGCATCTTCTTTTGTTGCAGCCTTAACGAGTAAGAATACTTGTGTACCTGTATTGCTATAAGCATCTACTGACCAAACGCCCCACCACGTCTCATTGCTTTCTTTTAGTATTCTTTTCACTGATTCTTTAATAACCCTATGTAAGTCACTTTCTGTTAATTGTATAGTTTTCTTCATAATCAATTCAATGTTTTCTAATAAATAGCAATTAAACACGAAAATTATACTACTTCATCAAAACTGAAACAATGTTCTTTCAGGTCATCAACGATTATCAAATCTGTAAGTTTGTTCTCTATGATATTCCTTATCAATCTCACAACAGGTCTTGCTCCGTAATTCTTTGTTCCGTTCTCTTTTTCAACCTGTTCAAAAATGTAGTCGGTTGCCTCGTCAATGAACTTATCATCAAATGTGTGGCCAATGTTATTAACACGTTTTTCCAATTCATTAAGTTCAACGCGAATGATTCTCTTAATATCTTCATTCGTAAGTGTGTTAAACATGATGATATTGTCAATCCTGTTAACGAATTCAGGCTTGAAGCGTTTGCTTATCTCGGAATTGATAATGTCACGCCCCATTTTCTCGTTCTTGTTGAAACCAACACCGTTTCCTCTGAGTAAAGCCTCCTTAGTTCCAATGTTTGATGTCATGATGATAATACAATTACTGAAATCAACTGTCACACCTTTGTTATCCGTAAGCCTACCTTCGTCAAACAACTGCAGGAATACATCATGCACCTCGTCAGCAGCCTTTTCAATTTCATCAAGAAGCAATACGCAATGACTATGTTTCTTAACAGCCTCAGTAAGGATACCACCGTTTTCATAACCGACATATCCAGCAGATGAACCGTAAATTTTATTCACACTTGTTTTGTCATTGTATTCACTCATGTCAATTCTTACAAACGATTTCTCGTCACCGAAAAGTTCTTTGGCCAATACTTTTGAAAGGTAGGTCTTACCAGTACCACTGTTTCCGACAAACATCATGACAGAGGGTTTTCCTTGTTTTCCTAATCCAACCCTTTGGCGTTTTACTGTCTTTACAACTTCTGAAACTGCTTCATCTTGACCGATAACCTTTTCTTTTATATGTTTTTCCAAAGTAAGCAATCTTTCGCGTTCCTCGGTTTTTATGTCCGATACAGGTACAGAACTTATGTTTTCTATTATTTCATGAAGGTCTTCAATACCAATTTCTTGTTGTGTGTTACTGAAAGACAACTCTTTTTTTCTTTTTTCAATTTCAGACGAAACACTCACTTCGTCTTCCGAAAATGATTTATAAGATTCATCGTCGTGTTCAACCGCTGCACGTTCTTTTGCTTCTTGTATCTCAGCCAATGTTGCCTTTAATTCAATCAAAACTGTATCTTCTTTTCGTTTAAGGTCAACAAACGCTCCGACTTCATCAAAAACGTCTATTGCTGTTTGCGGCAATACAGCATCTGGAATATATTTTTTTGTGAGTTTTACACATTCGTTTATTATGTTATCGTCATATTTCACGTCATGGTAAATCTCATATAACTCCTTGTTTTCTTTTAGAATTTCAACTGTTTCTTCTTCTGTTTTTTCTTCAACTTTTATCTTTTTAAACAACTTTGGAAAATGTTTATCAGCATCAACCCTATTATAACGTTCCTCTATTGCCGTAGCCAGTACGCAAATCGCTTTATTTGTCAGCAATTGCTTTACCATATCAACATACGGGCTTCCGTCATAAATAAGCAAATCTATATCAGGAACAAAGAAAATGTAACAACCACGTTCTTGGGCATCAGTCAAAATCTCATTGAAATGTTGCATAAGGTTGTGAAGTCCGTCCTTAAAATTAACAACTATGTGATTTCTGTAAGATAATGGTGCTTCTCCATGATAAATCATTTGTGCCACCTGCTTAACAATCGCTGTTTTACCCACACCGCGTTCGCCAAGCAATAAAGCGTTATTACAATCGAATTTTGAGAAAGCAACAAAAACAGACTGTATTACGCTTTTGTTTCCTATAAAATTAATGGCAGATTCATTGGACATTTCATAAAGTTGCGGGATATACTCATCAGTAATACTGTGAACCTTATATTCAAAACCTTTTTTATGTTTTTTTTGTGTCCCTTTCGCTGTCTCAGAGTTTAATGAAGATAAAGCATTATTCAATTGTCCCATATTAACACCAAGAACTGAGAACGTATTTCTCAATGACCTATTGTTTTTAAGTATTTCCAATAAAAGTTGTGCTGAATTTATCTTGTTTTTACTGTTACCCATGAGGTTTTCAAGATATTTGTCATAAACATCATCAAATTTAGGAACAAAGCCTTCTGTATTAATTGTGTTTTCTGTTTCTTGCTTGAGATATGAAATTAAGTCACTTTTAAGTGAGGACTTTCCGTTACTTAACATGGTCTTGTCAATTATCTGATATGCTGTACATTTGTCGTTATCGAGCACACCTACCACAAAATACTCAATTCCAATTACTTTTGTGGGATAATCCGTTGTTAGTTTGTCCTGTATATATTTGAAAACCTTCTTAAGTTCAGGTGTTAGGTTGTTTTTCATTACCATTCTCTTGAAATTAACATTTTTATAAATAATAAATGGATGCCATATCAATTTCAATACTAAACAAAGAAAGCGTCCATTCTTGAACGCTTCTCTGATATGTTTTAATTACATAACATAAGATTAAAAACGCATATAATCTGACAGCAATTCGCGACCTCTTTCCGTGTCAACATATGCTGCTCCATCTTCATCAAATTCTATTTCCATCCAATCCGTTGGTTCTCCACCATAGAATCTGAAACGTGCGGCATCACCATAAGGTGATATTTGGATTTCGTGCCCACCAAGATTTGAAGTAGTTCTAAAACCATGCGGCTCAAAATCTTCCTGTTCTCTGAGTAATCTCTTGACCGATTCTTTAATCACTCTATGAAGGTCTTGTTCTGATAATCTAATTCTTCTCATAATATTTAATGTTTTCTTATAAATAGTTGCTTTATTTCTTGTGATTCCACTTTTTATTACTTATGGTGTCATTTCCTTGCATTCTCCAAAATTGCTTCGCAAAATTTATATAATGTTTCAATTTCTAAATCAGATTTCATTTGATTAACCGCCATACATACTAATTGTACATTTCCTATAACATATCCCTTACTGTGATTTATCTGGTCAATTGATACATTAGTTGGTGTCCTTCCGTTGCATTGTTCAAATGTCATCGGAATTCCACATATGGCACATTTTCCATTTTGTTTATCCCACAATTCTTTCAGATATTGCTTTGTGATGTTAAAAGGTAAGGATTTTCTCTTTGAACGGTCTCTTGCTACTAGATACCTCATTTGTAGAACCTTAAATAATGCGTACTCTTCTGGATATTCCATCTTCAATTCATTAGCCCTTTTCGTCCTACAATTTCGGCATCTGGCATCGTGATGGTCTCTATGCGGATAATGGTCTGTTTTTGCGAAGAAACTGACTGGTAGGAATTCTCCACATTTATGACATTTCAGCAACTCGCCCATCCATTCATTATTGCGTTTTTCTATGTCCTCGCAATTTCTGCAAATTGTGTGGAATTTACCACAGCCATCTCGTTTGAAAAATTCTCTTTTTAATGGTAGCTCTTTCCCGCAAATGGGACATACAATGTGTTTAATAGTTTTAGCCATAATATTGCGTTTTATTATAAATAGCGCAATAATGGTAAAATTTTAACCGTCTGCTTTTAATGGTTTCCAACCCCTTTTCGCCATTCTAGCAAAATTTGCCCTTTTTCTTGTCAGTGGATTTTTCGAATGCGTCAGTTCTTCTGTGGATTTTCCCGTTCTTTTCTTTGTTGCTGTAAACTTGCCCTTGTTTTCGGGTTTAATTTCGATTTTTTCATCAATGACTTGTTCAACGATGCCAATAATCATGTTACGCAACTTAGACTCGTTAAGTTTATTCAACTTATTCATTTGTCTGCATTCAAAAACCCTGTCTTGTGGCTTTATACCATCTCTGAAATATCTGTCAATCTCGTTAAGAACAGTTCTCCAATCAGCATCGTCATAAAATGTATAGGTTACGCTGTGCTCACTGTTATCCGTCATGAAATCAACATAAAGTCTGTCCTCAGAATATGAACTTATTACCCGTGCTAATGTATTCTTTTGCTCACGTGTTGGTTCTTTTCCGATATCAATTCCATTCGGTAATACACGAATATTTCCTAATTTTATGAAGTGAAATGTGCCGTTTACACCTGGAATCATTCCGCATTCATTATGTTCTGCATCCGTATAAACGACTACACCATTAGCAAGTATAAAACCTCTTGCATCTTTAAAATATTCACCGTGTGGTAATATCTTCATTGCTGCATTTGCAAGTTCATACGGGTCATTAACATCAAAATCTTCATCGAATAAATCCATTTTATCCATGAAACCTTCCTTTGTTCCACTCTCAAGGTCTGATAATATTGACTTCGCGACCTTTTCTCCATACTCTTCAACAAGGTCATCATATGAGAAATCGGCATATTCACCCGTACTATGAAAGGTCTCGTGGTCAACGTATTCGCAAGTGAACGTTACATTATTTTCAATATATTCTTTATATGCTTCCGGTGAGTCCTCCATTTCTTCATCAAGAAGCCAATCTTCATATTCATCACGGTCAAAATCCCATGAATAATTAAACCCACCTATGGTATTTGTGTCAGGTATATTGTTATACATTATCAGTTAATTTAAGATATTTATAATAAATAGTTCTAATAAAGTTTAAAAACCATAAATCGCAATGAAAAAGGTACTTATTATAACAGGTTTTATACTTTCAATGTTATTCGTTACATCATGCGAAACAGTTGAAGAAGTGTATGATGACACGCCCACGTATACAGTAATAGTACGCGAAGGAACTCCGTACTATTATTATTACGGCCATTATTACACATATCCACCCGTTCGTTATCACTATTATTATCGTGAAAGACCGCACAGACCAAGACCTAACTGCAGTGGCGTTCCAGCACCAAAACCACACAAAAATCATGATTTCTCAAGACCGTCAAGACCTTCAAACAATGGAGGCGGAAGACCGCATACTAGTGGGAATAGAAACGGAAAAGGAAGAACAAGACGTTAAATAACACACATACACACACGTAACACATGAAATTTGTAAATTGGCTAAATTCCCTTGTTAAAAGTAATAGTGGCGTAAGTTCAAAAAGTTTTTTTCTTGTGGTTGTCACATTTATTGGTTGCCTATTGTTACTTGTGCCCGTATTTACACTGTCAATTGAAGCAATTTTCCTTCATACAATAGCAACAGACCTTACCGGTATGGCTGCTTACATAGGTTCAGTTGCCTCATTGTTTGCAACAGCAGGTTTAACAAAGGCTTGGAGTGAAAAATACGAACACCACAATCATCCACCAAAACATGAGGATTTTTAATAATTCTTGATACTATTTATATAAAAAAACAAAGAAACTTTATGAAAAGGACAATAAAATTAACTGAAAGTGACCTACATAATATAGTAAAGGAAAGTGTAAGAAGAATACTCAATGAAGAGATTGATACGGGTCAAGTTAAAGCCGCATGGGAAAAGGAGCAAAAACCACCAGAAAGCCCAAGGGTTAAAAGGATTAGACAGGAAATAGCAAGATTACGCAGGGAAATTGATAAAGCCGAAGAAGCTGGTGAAAATATTAAGCCAATACAAGACCAAATCAAACTCTTGAAAAAACAAGCTGGTTTTACTAACGTTGAAGAATCAAGGGAAAGCGAAATGGACACTGATTGGAGAAGCATGACAGAGCCTTCTTATCCTGAAATGCAAATGATGAACGGCAAAATGTTTTGGCCAGATGAAAATCTTAACATATATGATACACCATATCATACAACACAACATAAACATGGAAATGACGCAATGAGGGCATTAAGTGGTTCAAAAAGGGCACAACAAATGCGTTCAACAGTAAGAGGAATGCGTGACGCTGGTATGGATGTTGGAAGCAATTACGATTGGATGATAAACGGAGACCCAAGAAGAAAATAACACATAAACACACACAACAACATGAAACTATCAAAAAACTTCACATATGAGGAAATGATTGCCTCAGCAACAGCAAAAAGGCTGAAGATTGACAACACCCCAAGTGTCAAAGAATTGGGTGAACTGAGGAAGTTGTGTCAGCAGATACTTCAACCGATTAGGGATAAGTACGGAAAGTGTATCACTGTAACTTCTGGTTATCGTTGTCAAAAACTTAACAAAGCGGTAGGGGGAAGTTCAACCAGTCAACACGCATTAGGTCAAGCAGTTGACATCACATTGGGCACACCAACACTAAATAAGAGATTGTTCAATCTTATACTTGAGATGATTAACAAGAAAGAAATCAAGGTCGGTCAGTTGATTGACGAGTACGGATATAGATGGATACATATTTCACTACCATATCATAAGGTGAACAACATCTTACATATAAAGTAAAAATACCACGCCCCCACACGCTAAAAGCACCCTGAAGGACTTCTCCCGCAAGGTGCTTTTATGTTTTTATTTGGTTTTGTTATTCTTCGAGAAACTTTTTCAAACGTTCCATATTGCCATCGTCTTTTTCAAGGAACGATGCAAGACTCTCAAAAAGGTTAAACTTATTTTTCTTATTGGTCTTTTCAGTCTTATTTATTTCCCTAACATTCTCTTCGGGTTTCGTATCATCAATTTTCTGAATTGTTTTTACTTTAAATTTGGCAAGTTCTGAATAGCCCGGTGACTGTGCAATTTCACGACCTGTTATTTTTGATATTGCATATTCTGCATTTGTTAATTCAGTCATAATTGCCGATGGCTCAACAAGACTTCCACTTGGTTTTATTTCATTTTCATCCACAAACCCCAATTTTAACTTCGGGCGCGTATACGCGACATACATAAGATTGCGTTCTTGAATTTTTTCCCAATCGTGATGTGCAAGTTTTGAGGGCATTGACGAATGGCACAATATGTAGACGTTTTCTGCTTCAAGTCCTTTTGCCTTATGAATAGTTGAAAGACAAACCCCATCTGATTCATCTCTGAAAATATCTTGAATTTTTTTAATTAGTGTTTTCTTATTTGGACAATGTTCAGCTAGAATGGAGAGTGAATTTATTGAATCGTAGAAATTCATAATTGGCGCAGAAAGTGTTGCGTCTGTTAGGTCAAGACCACGCTTTATCATTAGTTTATCTCTTTCTTTGAATAGTTTATCGTATAGCCTTATAAACAATCCGTCATGGTCAAGGTTTGGATATAATTCGTTTGTGTCGATATCCTCAATTAGTTTAATCAGGTTAGTTCCTATGTCTTGTCCTTTAATATAACAGTTTACGCCACGTCTTAGCAAACGTGTGTATAGTTTAAGTAAAGGCGTTTTTGACCTCGATAAAACCATATCACCCTCTTTGATGTCTCTAACGTGTACATTACTAACAATTTCTCCCTCTGGTGCATTTTCCCGTGGAAGCATATCTTTCACAAGTGTATTTGCAAACTTTGTGATTGATTTTGCACACCTATAGGTTATCGGCAAACTGAATACTGTTGTGTTTTGGTAATTGCAAAGGAAGTCAAATGCCTCAGGTGATGAACCTGCAAAGAAGTTGATGGCCTGATTGCTGTCACCAACGGCAATAAACCTTGTTCCGCGTTTAAAGCACTTCATAAACAGTTGTATTGAAATCAGAGAAGCATCTTGCGCCTCGTCGAAGAAAATCCAATCGTACTGCAAACCAAGTGGCTTTAATGATAATTCACATGGAAGCCAAATCATGTCGGTATAATCTATAATATTATGATTTTCCTTTCCCCATTCGAGACATTTTAGAGCAACTTCACATTCGTCAAATGAAACAGGTATATCATAATTCAACGCAACCATTTTAATCTCCTTGAGACTTTGGGCATTATTGAAACGTGCAAAATCAATAAGTGCCACAATGCTTGATGTGTATTCCTCTACCTGTTTAGGTGTAATCTGAACATCCTCGTCTATTCCTGACAAGTCAGCAAGATTCTTTTTAAGATAAACCTTGTACTTATACTCATCAATTTCAATGTCATTACCGAAGTTTCGTCTGAGAATTGCATAACCAAGACTATGAAGTGTTCTAACGTGACAATTCGGATAGTCCTCAAGTTTTTTAGTAAGTTCCTCAACGATACTTTTGTTAAATGCTATGAAAAGACATTTCTTTGACTTCGGAACAAGTTTCATGGCTGTAATGATAGAAGTTGTCTTTCCGCTACCTGCCGTTGCTTTAATCACACCGTTACCCGTACCCTTGCGAACAAAGTCAAAAATCTTTTCCTGATATTCAGACGGTGTAAAACCGTAATCTATTTTCTTAGCCATTATATCTTCCTATACGATAATTAAACAATTCATCATTATAGTTTTGTGTATTACTGAAGCCACAACGAGAAATCTCAGGACAGAAACCGCGATAAACACATTCCCTGACCATTCTTGATGCAAGTTCTGGTTCAATTTTGCCAACCTCTTCTTTAACCTTTTGCCAAACAAAACGTGTCTCTGGCGATGCACAATTACAAAGTCTCTTTTTCGAAATGTTAATCATATCTTGCGCATTGAGCAAAATCCTGTGGTCAACTAATTCCTCTTGAGACAGTTCACTTCTATCAATACCTGTTCTATCGCTTCTTTGTGTTGCAACAAAGTGGTCATCACCCTCACCTTCTCTCATTGTGTGCCCCGCAAATTTATCATGTCGTGCAATATGCTGAGAAACCCATGTCGGAACATTATATAATGTAATGACAAAAATAAGTGACCTGATTGGACTGTGTTCTGCCGTAAGGATACCTGTTTTAAATTCGTGCGACGGTTCTTTTTCTAAGTCACCTTTATTGACGGTAAATCTTGCTGCATTCAGTACTTCATTCCAATCCGTCAGTTTTCTGACTTCCACTTTCACTTTGCTCTTGTCCATCATCTGTTGTTTCCTCCATTTCTTTAAATTGATAATTTATTGACATACACTTTAACAAACGCATAATGTTCACCTTATCCTCAACACCTTCAAAAATAACATTACCATTCAGTGACAGTCTGATTTCTTTAGAGTTTGGGTTCATCTCAAGAAGGTAAGAAAGATTTGTAAACGCTTCCTCAGTCACTCTGTTATCTTCTTCAAAACTCTTTCTTTTTTCATCAAGTTCTTCGATTGATATATCAGGCAAACGCTGACATTCATACTTTTTGATGTATGTTGAAAACGCCTTACCATTCGATTCAGCGTTTCTGAACATCAGATAATCAGTTGGGTCAACATTGTGGTAAATATACTGTCTACCACCCTTAAAAACGAGTTTTACGGTCTTAAACGCTTGGTTTGTGTCAATGCATTCACTATAAATGACATTACTGCTGTCGTACCAAGTGTAGTCTCTTGAATTTACATACTTGTTAAAAACTATCATAATCTAAAAATTTTCGCAAATATACTACAAATTTCGGAAAAAACAAAGGCAAGAACGCCTTAAACGCTCATGCCTTCCATGAAATACGATATTTCCCACCGCTTATTCGCCACTGTTCTCACCGTCAGGGCATTCAATTCCGCAAACGTGCTTGATTTGTGGTGTAGGTGCTTGTCCGTTAAAGAAGAAACTTGTAACCTCATTACCTGTGAAAACTTCCTGTGCTGGTTTGTTGTAGGTAGCGTTTCTCTGTGTGGGGATTGATTTGTACTCGCATCCCTCAATCACGCCCCATTCAAATGGGTTTGTCTTGTTTATCGTAATTGTGTTTGTATTTTCTGCCATAATATTATTTTAGTTTTATCCGTTTATTAAAGTCTCTATTTGTTGGTTAAGGTCACTGAACTGAGACAAGAAGTCTATCTCGTTGAACTTAGAGTCAATATGCTCGTTAATCCTATTTACCGCGTCATTGATATCGCACTTTGTGGCAAGACAGATGTTGCAGTCATCACAACCGCATCCACCGCAATGGCACTCGCTTTTGCTTGCAATGATTTCATCCTTTGCACTGTCAATGTGTGTATTAACCCCGTCAAATCCGTCATTGATTGATGGTATAAGGCTCATTACAGCATTTGTGACAGCCTCTTCAATATCAGCGGTGTCAATGGCGTTGCAGCAATCGTTCTTAATCAGTGGTACATCATTTGGATAGCCGTAAGTGTAGTATTCCATAGTTTCCTTTCGTTTTATCCGTTATATTACAAAGGCCACCTGTTAAGTAGTGCAACCGTGTTGTCCTCGATATCCTTAAGGCGTTTGGCAACAGTCTCATTGAGCATTGTTCCCATATGCGTATTAATGGTTGTAACGGTTGTTTTGATATCGTTTGCCGTTGTCTGCACATCACCGATTTTCTTTGAAATGGTGTTTCCGTTCCTTGCCTGTTGTGCGGTAATTCCCGCAATTGATGAAACGTATTCCTCAACACTGTCCCTTGCGCCTGATACCTCAGTGGTTACGTGCTCGATGATTGACTCTGATTTTTCATTAACGTTTTCGTTGATGTTGTCACGCGCCTCCATCAGTCTCTTTGTCAGGTTGTCATCCCTTTCCTTGATATCCTCATCCGTGATACCCATTGCCTCATCCACGTGCTGCTTTATGTTTTTACGCCAATTTCGTCTTTCTTCGGGATAGGTCTCAAAGTAGTCCTTATCGTTAAATCCGTATGAACTTAACATGTTCGCGTAATTGTTGCCTGTGTTCATAATTCGTTATATATTTTATATATAAATATCTATTTTCAGACCGTTTTATAATGCCACGCAATATTTATTTTAAAAAACTTCGTAATGAGTTATTTAGACAATATAATAGCCGAAACCATACGCAGATACGTGAATGAGGCTTCAAAATACGACAACAGCACAACCCGAATCAACAGCAAGGCTCAGGTCAACAGACATCTTGGCCATCCAATGTTTGTTGATAACGGTGGCCATGCGTCAAATGACCAGCTGTCTCAGCCATCAACCGTGGATTGGAACGGCATCAACTTTGATACTAAAGGAAATGACATAGTTGTTTCTGACAACAAGTTCATGTTCTACAAGATAAAGACATTTGGAACCGACCAAATAAAATGCACAAAAGACCTGTTTAACGGGGACAAGGATTTCAGAAAAGCAATTGATATTGTAAATGGTGCTGCAGCAAGGAATGCAAGAACCGTTTATTGGAGAACGATAACATCAGAATCATTCAAACAGGGTTCTGAAAGCAGTGGACATATGCTCAACACATTTTGGGAATTCAGTTTTAACAAGGAGGATTGGTTTGTATTCAAACCAAATCCCGTTCAGGAAATAAAACCTTCATCATTAGTACTTAAAAAATAATGAAACTTTTCATACCGATACCCGAACCGCAGAAAACGATAATCATAACTGAAAGTCAGGCAAGACTTCTAAAAGAAGCAACTGACGGGCAATTTTCAACAAAGGAATTGTCCGCTTTATCTGATTTCAATGACATGGTTGCATACTGCAGACAACATCTTGGGGAAGAAATAGGTACGGGTAGTTCAAGAATGACATTTCAGATAGATGACGAAAAGGTGTTGAAACTCGCATACAACGAAATTGGCGTTGCACAAAATCTTGAAGAATCACAATGGTATAAACAAAAATATGACTTTATACCAAAAATTTACGAAAACGACAAAGATGATAAATGGATATTGTGTGAATTCGTATTACCAGCAGAAGAAAAGGATTTTGAACATTGTTTAGG
>Ga0247611_10000668_pt1 | contig 67869 bp, 61 predicted proteins | sample 177DNAGHGhighgp2_FD_192422 | JGI IMG/M metagenome (GOLD analysis project Ga0247611, IMG submission 192422) | Sheep rumen microbial communities from Palmerston North, Manawatu-Wanganui, New Zealand - 1770 DNA GHGhigh gp2 | ecosystem: Host-associated > Mammals > Digestive system > Stomach > Rumen...
TGCTTGCGCAATAATTATACGGCGTGAGCGAAGGATATTTCCCCCTCATCGGGTCCACACTCAGCCAAATAGATAATTGGCTATCATAAAACCGTTGGCCAAAATAGGAATATCCTGTTTCCTCGTCTCGTTCCTTGCCTGAGAAGGTGAAGAGGGTGCTGAAATTGCCTGTTTTCTGTGAAATGTACCTCTCGCCCCATGGGAGGTAGCCCAGATGCTGCACGGCTTGGCCGAGGGTGTCGGTTACCCAGGCGGAGCTGCCGAGGTGGTCGGGGTGGAAGTAATAAATCTCGGCGGCAGTGGTATTGAGGCTCGGAGTCGGCTCCTCGCGCACGGCTGTTTTGCCGTTCTCCTCTATGCTGTCGCATACGGGGCTGCCCGTTGGCGAGAGGGCCAAAACCAAGTAAAATGCTATAAGTGTGAGCGTTTGCATGATGTGGTGTGTTTCGTTGTGCTAATATACGATTTTTTTGTTTTAAGGCTTCGTATAATAGTAATCGTTGTTTACTGTATCTATTTTCTTATAAAAATTATTTCACCAAATAAAAAGCGAAAACAATTGTTATTTCCTATGGTATCATCATAGATGCAGGAGGAACGAACAGGAACGGAAAGTGTATCTTCAAAACCATTCGTATTACTAAAATAGAAGTGTTTGAAATCAATTGCTTGACAACTTGTCTTAAAATTCAAATATTTTCTCACATTGTACCAAGAGCTGTCTCTATTGATACCGAATTTATCTATTCCATAGGATTGTACAGTGTCTATGTCCACTTCAAGATGTTTATATTTAGTATGTTTCCAAGTTTTTTCCTCATCATCATACCAATGAGAATAGACTGCATAAATATCTGAAAAAACTATCTTGCAGTAAAAAACACTATCTTCATATTCAAATGGTTTAGCTTCGTATTCACCCGCAAAAGCCATTCTTTCCTTTGCTTGACTCATAGATGAAACATTCGCGTAACGTGCAGGCCCTTTTTGAAAGTGTGTATCACATCTGGCAAGAATTAATAATAGTATTAGATTTATAAAAATATTTTTTCTTATATAGTTTTGTCTCATAACTTTAACGTTTAGGATAGTATAATTTATTACCTGGGTTACATAACCGAATTTTTTCAAAAGTAATAAGAGGAATTGCACCTCTTCCAACAGATATTGGTCCATGTCCTGAGAAATTCATAGGATCTCCAACAGCCGGGGAGATCATATTAACCCGTGCTTTACGTAAAGAGTAGGTTACAGCCTGAGAACAATTGTTCGTTAAAAAGTTATATTTTTCGTCCAACTTTTTTTTCATCCCATCTCTGATAATGTCATCTTGATTTTGTGTTGTTGGAAGCACATACGCTTCGGTATAATAAGTTCCACCCTCTCCATCATGATTAACAGTGTTATAATCAGGGTCGTCTAAAAATTCTTGTACAGACCCCCAACTTTTAACACCACCTGTTTTACGGTCTACACATGGTTGATCATCGGGGGTTCCTCTCTCTTCACCAGAGAAAGTTTTCAGGTCTCCGTCATCATCTCCATTTTTGGAATACAATTCCCATTGTTTATCTTTATTTTGAATCAAAATGGCCATGTGTCCTGCACCATAAACTGCCTTTCCTGCTAGTAAAACCGCACAACTATCTCCAGATGGATCAATAATCCTTATTGGATTATTTGCGCAATACGTGTAAGGCGACAATGACGGATACTTGTCACTCATCGGGTCAACGCTTAGCCAAAGCGATAGCTGGCTGTCATAGAATCTTTGCCCAAAGTAGCTATATCCAGTTTCGGCATCCTTCTCCTTACCCGAGAAAGTGTAAGTTGGGTTAAAATTACCAGTCTTTTGTGTTACGTATGGCTCTCCCCAAGGCAGATATGCGAAGTGCTGCACCCCAACGCCTGAGTTGTCGGTCAGCCAAGACGAGGATCCAAGATGGTCGGTGTGGTAGTAGTAAATCTCCTTGTCGGTAGTGCTTAACACTGGCAAATTGTAGAGATAAGTGAACCGTGCGGTGGCATACTGCGAGAGATACAAGGCAATGCTGTCAATAGTAGCTAACTTATCCACTGTCAGTTGGTTAGATGCTATCGAGGAGTTTATGTTATTAAAATTACCTTGCCCCACCTGCGCTGCAATGTGCTCAGTGCCAGCGTAGTAGTGCTTGGTGTGGGGTGATATGGTAGGCGAGGTGGGCATTTTTTATTTTGTTTTTACTTAGCAAAGATAAACAAATTCTAACATTTACTACTGTCGGATTGCAAATCTGCTAGAACGGGGGTAGGCATCTTTTATTTCGTTTTTACTTAACTATTCTTCTATGAATGATAAACGATAGCCTAATTCTGTTTTTGCTACTACGAATTTTGCATTTGATTTATCAACTTTGAATTTCTTTAGAGGAGTATCAAAATAGATAGTGTTCTTTTGAGGCTCTGGATATGGAAACCAACCTTTCTGGTAAACGATATGACCTTGATTAAAAAAAAAGACTCTTTCTCCAACATCGTAATATGTGAATGCTTGCCGATTAATATGCAGATCCTCTACAATATAATCCAAATCATACGCGCTCGAGTAATAGCACATAGTGTCCCATTCAAAAGGTAGCAATGAAGAAAAATCAATAGTATAATTGTTACTTTTTATACATTTTTTGTAAGCGTGTATAACGGCACGGTCAACATCGCGCGGTTTAGAACAACTTACCAGCATCAGAAGGATACATCCTACTATCGCCAAACTGTACTTTTTCATGATATAATTGTTATAGTGATTATTTATTTCATTGTTTCCCAAGTTTTCTGAAGTCTTTCTAGTTTTTCTTTATTTTGATTATCAATATCCATTTGTTCTTTCGGTGTTCTTCCAAAACGATTAAGCCCTTCAAATATGTTTTTTAATTGAATGTATTTTGATTCGGAAAGTGTTGTTAAATTTATAATATAATTGTTGTCAATTTTTGTGGCAGTATATAGTCCGTTGGTGGCAAATTCTGATAAAACAAGTTGAGCCAATTCTTGCATATTAGCTCCCTGATTCTGTTCTCCAATTCTTCTTCCGATTTGATTGTTTAATAAATCAATGACTTGATCTGCATCATCTATATTCGGGAAAACGCGCTGAGACAAGTCCACCGATGGATCTTTTTCATGTGCATTTCCTGCCTGTATTGCACTATTTTTTCCATACTCTGAAGTAATAGCAGCCTGCCATAAAGTGTGCCTAAACGCTCCATTTTGGCTTCCTCGGTCATCTTGGCTTTTGGTAGAACCGTAAAGAATATTTCCCCTTGTTGCAAATCTTGTTGCAACTGTTGAAATATTAGAGGAATTATGCCTTACTTGTCCTATATTAATAGCCGCGGAAGGGTGTCTTACAAAAAATCCAAAATATCTTAATACCGAGGGTGTTTTAATTATATTTCTTTTTCCCTTTGTCGGGTCTCCTCCAATCTCCTCTCCATTCGGATCAATCAACATAATCGGGTTATCTGCGCAGTACACGTATGGCGACAATGCAGGATATTTCTCCCTTTTTGGGTCCACACTCAGCCAGATAGAGTGCCTGCTGTCGTAATATCGTGAGCCAAAGTAGTGATATCCTGTTTCTGTATCTTTCTCCTTGCCAGAGAAGGTGAATGTTGGGTTGAAGGAGTTGGCTTTCTGGCTCACGAAGGTCTCGCCCCAAGGCAGATATGCGAAGTGCTGCACCCCAACGCCTGAGTTGTCGGTCAGCCAAGACGAGGATCCAAGATGGTCGGTGTGGTAGTAGTAAATCTCCTTGTCGGTAGTGCTTAACACTGGCAAATTGTAGAGATAAGTGAACCGTGCGGTGGCATACTGCGAGAGATACAAGGCAATGCTGTCAATAGTAGCTAACTTATCCACTGTCAGTTGGTTAGATGCTATCGAGGAGTTTATGTTATTAAAATTACCTTGCCCCACCTGCGCTGCAATGTGCTCAGTGCCAGCGTAGTAGTGCTTGGTGTAACCGTCGGGTGTTATCACAAGGAATGGCGAGGGATACATGGTGGCACCGTGGAAGACGTATGGTGGCCTAGTGTTTGTGTTTTCATACACCAGCTTGTATGTTCTCTCGCCACCTGCGTCGTAGCGGTAGAAGGAGTGGTATTTCGGGGCGACATCCTCAGTCACTTTAATAAGGCGGTTGTCCTCGGTCCAAGTAAGGTGGCGGCCTGTGTCGGGTCTTGTCGTGCCTGCGAAGGTGAGGTTGCCTGCGGCATCCCAACGGTAGTAGGTGTTGCCTATTTGAGTCAGAATGTCGGGGCGGTTGTTGTTGGAGTAACTGTAATTATTGTTATATTCAATGGTACTTGTGTTCCCATCCTCAAGAATTGTAGCACTTACGGTTTTATTTATTATGCGTCCATTGCGTGCATATTGCATAACATTCCGATAATCAAGATAATCGTTCACCCCCCATGCACCTGTCGCGAGTGTCAATCTGTAGAGGCTGTCGTAGGCGTAGGTGTTATAGTAAACGTTGCCCAATCCATTAGCCAATGTTATAGCCGTATTCGTTGTGGCTGTTATGTTGCTCGCCTTGTCGAAAGTGTATGTGATGCTTTGCACGTTGCTATCAGCGTGTTTTAGGCAGGGTGATATGTGCGGTTTTTCGGGCATTTTCAGCAAACTTTCGAGGTGCTAAGATACGTTTTTTTTGTTTACGGCTTCGGGATTACAAATCCCGAAGAACGGTGGTCATGGGGTCGGTTCCCTCAGGTGCGTTGAGCGTGTTGGGGATGGACACCTCGCTGGCAGGCATCTCAATGTTGGGCATCGAGAGAGGCTCTGAGCGCAAGACTACAGTGTCGGCTGATATCGTGTCGCTGCTTCGCTCCTTTATGCTGTCGCACACGGGACTGCTCAATGGTGAAAGCGCCATGAGAAGGAGCAGCTTGATTGTTGTTAGTGATAATGTCATCATTGTGTTGAATTTTTATACGTTGTTATTCTTTACTTCAATTTTTATCTTGCGCTTTCCATACCGTGGGCAATGCCATATTATTCGCAACAAAAATACATCTTTTTTATTTAATTTCCAATTTTTCTCTTCTCCAGCTGCCGCATGGGGCGGGTTGTTGTTTCCTACACCCATGCCCCACACGCAGCCGTTGAAGAAAGTTTTACTTGTAGTAATCTATTATTAATCAGAACACTACAAAGTTCCCGTAATACTCATCTCCATTTGACAGGGTGAAGTTCACGGTGTAGCTGCCGCTACTGGTGATGTAGGCCTGAACGTTGTCAGGAGTAACCACCATAAAGCTTTGGCCGTCGCTGATGTCAACCTGCACAGAACCAATGTTTTGTGCAAAGTTTACCGTTAGCGTGTGCCCGCTGATGGAAGCGGTGATGCCGGGGTCGTCTTTGTCGGGGCTATTGTTGTGCCCTGTCTTCTTTTTAATTATAACAGTTGTTTCGCCTTCTTTTTTGTTTTCCATCCCATTTGAGTTTTTTGCGGGACAGTAATATGCTGTCGGAAACATGAAGCACAGCATAAAAAACATTGCAATTATTTTTCGCATTTTTTTGTGTGTTTGTGTTTCTGCAAAAGTATAGCGAAAAAATCAAACAATTGCAAAAAAAGCAGTTGCAAATAGTTGCAGGTTTTTGACTAACGTCTTTATTATCAATAATTTATTAAACATTTTGTTTTTGTACAAAAACAAGGACAACGTGTTTACCTAATTGGTTTTAAAGTTGTTACAGAACCATGTCTCTGATATACACGGGAAACTCTTTTTCTGTTCCAAAGACCTTTTTAAGCTTTGTCGAGTGCCTGTGTATCGTGGTATAGTCACAACCAAGCACTGCGGCGATTTGCACGTCGTTGAGATTTAGCAGGTAAAGATAGCATTGGCTTATTTCTTTGTCGATTCTTGGATATTTGTTTACGAGAATTTCTCTAAATCCGCTGAAATGTCTTTCCACGGCAGCTGACAATTCTAAAAGTTGTTGTTTGTTTAACCATACATCCTGATTGTCAATGCTTTTTGCTTCTCTTTTGAGGATTCTTCCTTCAACTAAGGCCAATATCTCCTTGCAAATGTCTTCTTCAAGAAAAATTTCGAGACTGTCCCAAGAGGATTTAACCTTTATATTGTCAAGTTCAAGTTGCAGCTTGGCTGTTTTTTCCTTGTGTTGGTTAAGTTCTTGGTTGCCTTTTATTAATTTACCCGACAGGGATTTCTGCATTATCTCATATCGTAGATTCTCTGCTTGTAATTCCTGGCTGTGTTTCTCCTCTTTCTCGTTCAGTAATTGTTCTGCCTCTATTCTTTGTTTTTTTAGCCATTTTTTGCTTCGGAGTTTAATTATTATAATAAGGAGTATGAATATCAATACCGCTGAGCTCGCTATGAGAGCAAACAGTCTTATGTTGGATTGTCTTCTATTATGCTGTTCAATATCTTTTTGTTGAATGAGGTGTTGGTGAAACAGGTCTTCAAGGGTAGATATTTTGGTTCTCTTCTCATATTCAATAGTTGTGTTTTTAGCTAAATAACTGATATATTTTTCTGCTTTGTCCTTTTCGCCTTTTTCCTCGTATATCTTACCAAGACATTCGGCAGACTGAAGTTTGCGGAGAAAGTCTGTTGTGTCCTCAAAGACGGGGATAAGATATGCTAATGACGAGTCATATTGCTTGTCAAGGAAATATAAGCTGCCTATAGACATGTTTCTTGTCAGTTTCTCATCATCGTCCGTTGATTTGTCTCTCATTCGTTTTAAATCAATAAAAGCATTGTCAGGTTTGTTGCCTGTGAGAAAATCCAACACAGCAATATTTGCGATTATATTTCTGTAAATCAAATTGTTTGTATCATTAAGATGGCATAAAGCATCATTGTAATAATAATAAGCACTATCTATTTTACCCGCAATGTCGTATTGTACACCCAAGTAATGCAGGGTTTTTGAAACACCATTATTTGAACACTGGTATTCAGCTATAGAGAGTGATTTTTTTAGGCAAGTAATTGCCTGTTCTATCATAAACTGGTCCGAGAACAAAACCCCAAGTCTGTTGTAAGTCAGCGCCATGAACTTGGCTTTCTGCCCCACAAGTTCCTTCTCGTCGAAGCGATTCTCCATTATCTCCAATGCCTTGATGTATTCCGTGCAGGCCTCAACAACGCTGTCGGCTTCCATCAGGCCCACACCGTTCATATAGTGCGAGCGGGCGGAGAGGAGGGTGAAGTCGTCGTTCTTGGGATAGACGGCGGCGAGGCTGTCGAAGTAAAGGAGGGAGCTTTGCACCTCGGTGCGTAGAGTCTGCTCGTAGTCGCACTTGAAGAGAGCTTCTGAGAGGAGAAGGTCGGCGTAGTGTCGGTCGAAGGGTGCGAGGTCGGTGCGGGTGGTGTAGAAGTCGTAGATAAGGCTGAATGCGCTGTCGGGCTGGCTCTGCATGAGGCTGTCGAAGGCGGCGAGCTCGTGTTGCCCTTCGACAGGCTCAGGGCGCGGTTGCGGCATGGCGGGTTCTCTCTGCGTGCAGGAGCACAGCAGGGCTGCCAGAATGGTTAATATGAAAAGAAGTTGCTTCACGGGGGCAAAGGTAGTAAAATTTTTAGTTGGAAGTTGTTCAGTTGGGAGTTGTGGTGCGTTTGTGGAGTCGTAGCGTGCTACGACACTGCAGGGCTTTGCCATTCTGACTTCTGTATTCTGCATTCTGACTTCTTGAAAAAAAGACACGGGACTGCGTGACACGCGACGCGAGTATCGTTTTAACTTCCCTTTTAACTTCTATTGTAACTTCCTCTTTAACTTCTATTGTTACTTCTGTTACTTTAGCTCTTAACTCCCGACTTTCAAATCTTCCAGACTCCCCCGGCCTTCGGCCACCCCCTATGATTGCTTCGTTCCTCGCAATGACTGGGGGACAAGGAAGCCGTTTTAACTCCCTCTTTAACTTCTATTGTTACTTCTGTTACTTCAGCTCTTAACTCCCAACTTTCAAATCTTCCAGACTCCCCCGGCCTTCGGCCACCCCTTATGATTGCTTCGTTCCTCGCAATGACTGGGGGACGAGGAAGCCGTTTTAACTCCCTCTTTAACTTCTATTGTTACTTCTGTTACTTCAGCTCTTAACTCCCAACTTTCAAATCTTCCAGACTCCCCCGGCCTTCGGCCACCCCCTCTGATTGCTTCGTTCCTCGCAATGACTGGGGGACGAGGAAGCCGTTTTAACTCCCTCTTTAACTTCTATTGTTACTTCAGCTTTTAACTCCCATTCTGTCTTCTGACTTCTAAAAAAAGGGTCATAATCTCACTACTCCACATACAGCACAAGCCCTTTCAGATACGAGCCCTCGGGGTGGAAGATGCTCACAGGGTGGTCGGCGGGCTGGCTGAGGCGGTGAAGGATGCGCACATTACGGCCTGCGTCAATGGCGGCGGCTGTAACCACATTGCGGAAAGCGACGTCGTCGATGGCCTGCGAGCAGCTGAAAGTGAAAAGCAAGCCGTTTTTCGCTATGCGCCTTATGGCTTCGGCATTGATGAACCTGTAGCCCTTCAAGGCGTGTGTCCTGTCGCCCTGCCGTTTTGCGAAAGCAGGCGGATCGAGGACGATGACATTGTATTCATCCTTCGGCATGGTGACGATATACTCCTTCATATCGGCCACAAGACACGGGTTCTGTTCAGAGTCGAAACCGTTGGCAGCCAGGTTTTTCTTCGCCATCTCAATGGCTTTGCGCGAAGCATCGACAGTAACAACCTTCTTGGCCCCGCCAAGCAAGGCTGCAATGCTGAATCCGCCAGTATAGCCGAAAGCATTGAGGACGACAGCGTCTTTCGACAGTTTTCCCAGCAAAGCACGGTTTTCGCGCTGGTCAAGGAAAAAGCCTGTCTTCTGGCCTTCCTCCCAGTCAACACACAACCTCATGCCATTTTCAAGAATCTCTTCGTCAATGCGGTTTCCCAACAAATATCCGTCGGATACTATTTGGTCGTCTTTGCCCATACGCTGCATTGCCTCCGCACTTTTGTTGTATACGGCAGTTATCCCGCTGTCGGGCAGAAGCTTCAACGCCCTGGCTATCTCATTGATGTGCAAAGCCATGCCTTCAGTCTGAGCTTGCACTACAGCAGTATGTCCATACACATCGATGATGAGACCGGCAAGACCGTCGCCCTCGGAGTGCACCAGGCGGTAACAGTTGGTTCCGGGCTGTGTTGTTATGCCCATCTTCTGCCTCATGGCAAATGCCTTCCCTATCTTGTCGAGGAAAAACCATTCATCGATTTTGACACCGTCGAAACTGACTATCTTGACGGCAATGCTGCCCGTCTCGCAGAAACCCGTTGCCAGATAGTTTCCTTTGTGGTCGGTCAATGTCACGGTGTCACCCGCCTGCAGACCCTCCGGGGCTTTGGCAATGGCTCCTGAGAACACCCATGGGTGAAAACGCCTGACAGCCTCGTCTTTGCCTTTGGCCAATTGTATGACAGGATATAAGGATTCTTTCATTTCAATATTTATTTTTATTGGATCTTCTGTCCGCTATATTGCTGGACTTCGTCGTATTTATAAACAAGTTCTATTCCCACCTTGCGGAACATCTCCTCCGACTCGGCTCCGTCGTGATATTTGCGCTCACACACCACCCTGACAATGCCGCAGTTGATGATGAGCATGGCGCAGGTGCGACATGGTGTCATGCGGCAATAGAGGGTGCTTCCCTCGAGGGCTATGCCACGCCGTGCCGCCTGGCAGATGGCATTCTGCTCAGCATGGACGGTGCGCACACAATGCTGGGTGATGGTGCCGTCCTCGTGTATGGTTTGGCGGAAAAGATGCCCTACATCGTCGCAATGCGGCAGGCCTTTGGGCGAGCCGACATAACCGGTGACAAGAATCTGGCGGTCCTTCACTATCACGCAGCCGCTGCGACCACGGTCGCATGTGGCACGCTCGGCAACGGTGTCGGCAAGGTTCAGGAAATAGTCGTCCCACGATGGACGTATGTGTTTGGGGGGTTCTTCCATTGTTGATTTGTTGATTTGTTGATTTGTTGATTTGTTGATCTGTTGATTTGTTGATTTGTTGATCTGTTGATTTGTTGATTTGTTGATCTGTTGATTTGACTCGGGACTTCGGGACACGTGACGCGTGGAACAAAGATTGCCCCTCGCGTCCCGCTGTCATTGTCTGACCTCCATTTCCTGCAACACCTTCTCGACCTGCTGGTAAAGGTCTTCGATGGTTCCATTGTTGTTGAACACATAGTCAGCCTGACGGATGCACTCGCCCAAATTCTGCTTGTTAGGGTCGGTGGAAGACATCTCACGCTGTTCGTTCATCACAAATGTCTCGAAACTGACTGAGTCTGTCTCCGAGCCACGTATGGCAATGCGGTCGTATCTTATTCTCTGGTCGGCATCGACGGCAAAAAGGGTGAACTCCGACTTGCTTCTTAAAGAAGTTATCTCGCCGGGTGTGCGTATGCTCTCGATGACGGCATCCTTGCCTTCGCGTGCGGCAATCTCATAAAGCTGGTCGGTGATGTAGCTTGGCGTGTGCTTGGCGCGAAGGTCGTTGGCTACAACGGTCATCGTGTCACGGTTCACCTCCATGCCACGGCGTTTGACCTCTTCGCTTATAAAGGCGCGAACTGAATAATGCACAAAGTTCTTTTCATTGATGAGATAGTCAACGATGGTGCCTTTGCCTGCACCGAGGGTTCCTGTAATACCAATTATCTTCATATCATTTTTGCTTTCGTGATGTATGTAGTCAATCCATTTGCGTGTCTCGACAGGTTTAAAACGGCTGATTTTGTCTAAAAGTACTTTGGGGTCGTCACTGACAATGATGTTGTCTAAATGTTCATTGCGGATAAATCCCTCGTTGACCGCATGTTTCAGAAAATCCAACAACTTGTCATAATATCCGTTGATGTTATAGAAGGCCACCGGCTTATCCAAAATACGCAACTGACTCAGCACTGCCACCTCAAACACCTCGTCCATAGTGCCAAAACCGCCTGGCATGGCTATGAAAGCATCGGCATCGTTCTCCAAACGAAGCTTGCGCTCACCCATGCTGTCAACCACAATCATCTCAGTCAATCCATGATGGGCCACCTCCATATCAACAAGATGGCGCGGCATGACACCAACCACACGGCATCCTGCCTGCAGCATTGCATCAGCAATGACTTTCATCAGTCCTACATTGGCTCCGCCATAAAGCAATTCGCACTTCGACGCTATAAGCTCAGCAGCCAGCAGCAAGGCACCCTCACGATATGCCCCGTTTTTGCCCATGCTGCTTCCGCAAAACACACAAACCTTCATAACACTCAACGTTTATTGTCGCAAAAATAATGTTTTTAGCCAAATAAGAAGACATTTAAGCGATTTTTTGCGTATTTTCGCAGCAAATATCGGATATGGAAACCATCAAGATACGGAAAGGCTTGGACATAAAGCTTAAAGGCCAGGCTGAACAAACTACCATCGAGGCAGAAACAGAGCGCTTTGCCATAATGCCCGACGACTTCATCGGCTTTCTGCCACGACTGCTTGTGAAAGAAGGCGACAAGGTCAAGGTAGGAACACCCCTTCTCGGCGACAAACACAACGAGAGGATTGTGGTCACCTCGCCTGTGAGCGGAGAGGTGAGCGATATAAAAAGAGGTGAGAAACGACACCTGCAAGCCGTCATCATCAAGTCGGACAGCAATTTTGAATCGGAAACCCTCCCAACAAACGAGGACAGAAGCAACATCATCAACACTCTTATAACCAGTGGCTTATGGGTTATGTTGCGTCAACGTCCCTACTCCATCATCGCCAATCCGGATGACAAGCCAAAAGCCTTATTCATCTCGGCCCACGACACCGCGCCTTTGGCACCCGACATGGACTATATCGTTGAAAATCAGAGAGAAGCTTTCCAAAAAGGCCTCGACATTCTTGACATACTCAGCGAGGGGAAAGTACACCTTTGCTCCCACTCCAAAAACAAATCAAAAGCCATACTCGAAGCCAGAAACGTCACGATGCACCGCTTCGAAGGCCCACATCCCGCAGGAAACGTCGGCACGCATATCAACAAGATAATGCCCGTCAACAAAGGCGACATAGTGTGGTACTGCTATCCGCAAGACGTCATCAACATAGGCAATCTCTTCCTGACAGGCCACCCCGATTTCAGCCGCACCTACGCCATAGCCGGTGAAAGCATAAGCAAACCGCATTATGTGAAGACACATATCGGAGCAAACATACAATCCATTGTGAATAAGAACATTGCAGAGCATTCCAGAATCATCAGCGGCAATGTACTGACAGGGCACAAGGAAAGCCTTGACGGCTTTATGCACTTCTATTCCAACATGCTCACCGCCATACCCGAAGGAGACGAACGGCACGAGATTATGGGCTGGCTTACACCAGGACTTAAAAAATTCAGCTTCTCGAAAACCTTTGTCTCTGGTTTCCTTCCCGAAAAACTGCAACCCGCCTACGACTTCGACACCAACATGCATGGCGAGGAACGCGCCTATGTCATAACAGGCGAGTTTGAGAAAGTCTTCCCGTTCGACATCTACCCCATGCAGCTCATCAAAGCCTGCCTTGCCGAAGACATTGACTTGATGGAGAACCTCGGCATACTTGAAGTAGACCCCGAGGACTTTGCACTGTGCGAGTTCATCGACACCTCAAAGACCGATATTCAAAACATCATAAGGAAAGGCATAGAACTTGTAAGGAAAGAGAATGAATAATATAGAAAAAATGAAAAAGTACGCATTCATATTTGTCTTAATGCTTTGCTCGGTTTCAACCAAAGCCCAAACACTCCTTGAAAAAATTGTGGATTCGTCATTGGTAAAGGAACAACACGAATTCATCCTATCAAAATTGGATTCGGCTTTTTTCTTTACTATGGGAGAATATGTCCGTCCTTTTAAATCAAAGGATTGCGTAATACATGAGATTTATAGTTGTCATACTAAATATATCTCGAATTGCATTAGCTATGATGAAGAAAGTTTGAACCCTATCGACACAAATTTGTTTAATAAAGACTATTTTGTTAGTGGAAAGTTTCTGGAAGACTTTGCCAATCTTAAAGAACAAGGGAAGGTTTACATTGAATATATGTTTACTGAGAATGTTTTTATTTTCGACACGGCAAACAACAAATCATATAGTATCAGCAAATCGCCTAAAATATATGAAATCAAAAATTCTAATAGTTTAGAAAAGAGCGACACAACTTCTCAATTTGGCTATAAAGTTTACAGGTATTTTGATGCAGAAGAGAATGATTTCCTTGGTGAACTATTTAAATCCAAAAAGATAGATTTAATTTTTCATTATCCTACATTTACTCATCAGGTAGTCCTACAGTTCGATATATTTCATGGGAACTCGGCTATTGTTTTGGCATGCAAGGAAATCAATTCTTTTACATTGACACCTGGAAAAAAAAGATCTATCCCATGGAAGAAGTTGTGGAAAACCATTGGGATTGGATAACGAATGTGAAGCAGAAATAAGTGCCGTTCCAAAAATTACCTATTTTAGGTTACCTATTTTAGGTAATTTTTGAAAATCAAAGCATAAGAAATTGATTGTCAACACATTTTACAGATATGTTTCTATCCAGCGAGAGAAAAACACATCATAAATCTGATATGTTGTCTTTTTGGTTTTCGCTATTGACAGAAGCAATTCCTTGTCGGAGAGCGATTGCGCCATTCGCTTTGCGGAGGTGGCTCCACCGATATTATAGGTTGACAGAAAATGTGTTGAGGTGATTTTTTCAACCTCACCTTCTTTGGCCACTGCCACAAGGAAATTCCACTGCGCTGGCGTCACCAACTCACGATATTGCAAATAGGTGTCCGTCAGTTTTTCCAAAATCTCGGCACAGGTCATTTTCACAGTTTTCAGATTTATATTTTTTACCCGCTTCCCATAAATGGCGTTGCACAAAGTCTGTGTGTAGAAAGTGTGCCCTTTGGTCCAATCCATGATATAATCCAAAGCATCTTTTTCAATGCTCATCTTCCCTTTTCTGAACTGCGTTTTGATGAACTGCTTGTATGTCTCCCTCTCAATCTTATCCAACGACATGACTCTTGAACTGGAGAAAAACGGTCGTCTCGCGCTTAAAAACATGTCGCTCATCACCGATCGTTTGCTTCCGCAGAAGATGAAATGCACATTGTGAACCTGCTGCATATAGGTACGAAGCAACGCCTCCACATTCTTTTCAGGATACTCCCTAATCTGTTGAAACTCGTCTATTGCCAAAACAATCTCGACCTTCTGATTATTGAGGAACTGCAACAGTCCCGCAAGGGTGTTCTCCTTCTCCGACTCCATCTGATAGGTGATTTGAAGCTGCGGCGAGCCCGTTAGCGCATCATACGAGATGAGGGGACGCAGACCCTTGATAAATTCCAAAAACTTGCGACCAACATTCGTTTTCTCGGGAAAATGAGTCATCACGGCCTCAGCCAGAACCTTTATAAAATCTGCAAATGAGCGGGTTGCCAATATGTCAACATAAATTGTCTCATATGAAAGTCTTTTTCGGTGAATTGTATCGAAAAGGTGATAAATCAGACCTGTCTTGCCATATTTTCGCGGCGAAATCAGAGTTGTATCCACACCATTTTGCACATTACCAAGCATGTCGGCAGTCTCTTTTTCCCTGTCGCAGAAGAATTCCGGCGAAAAATAACCTTTAACCAAAAACGGATTCATAACTATAATATTTTGCCGCAAAAATACATATTATTTTGTAAAATTACCTATTTTAGGTTACCTATTTTAGGTAATTTTGAAAAATCAAAACATAACAAACTGATTGTCAGCATATTTCACAAACAAGTTTTTATCCGTATCCCGTCATATTTTTAAATCCACACCCTCGTATCACTCGCAGGAAAGCCTCCTGCAAGTGATTTTTATGTAAAATCAACAATCATTTTTTCAAACCACACAAAAAACACAGGGTTACATTCAACATAATTCCTTACCATTGCAGATTATTAAACAAGAGAACAAGAGAGAGATTGCAGCGTTGAACCCTCTCGACTTCAGATAGTTATGACAGAAAAGAAAACAGATTTCAAGACACGGCTCAGACAGTGTGTCAATAAATAAAACCCAACTTCATCGAGGGTGGTCGTTTTGCATGGCTACACTCGACATTTGAGGCATTTGAGAGTTTCCTTTTCGTGCCCGACGACACGACACGCGACGGCTGCCACATACGCGATGCCGTTGATATGAAACGCACCATGATAACGGTGGTCATAGCACTGATGCCCGCTTTCCTCTTTGTAGACCTGTTGACTTCTGGCATTATAGAAAAGTGTAAAACAACGCCTTTTGTTAATTGAAATTAAGCTGTTTACTTTTCAAATACTTAGTTAGGGTTTGTCTTGTATGTTTCGTATAATAGGTTCTGCTATATAGAGATTTTTATTGTGGCACAGGGGCTTTTCACCTTGAAAGGCAAAGCCTTCCCTTAATGCGTCATGCCGCACGTGATGTGGCATCCACGCCATGGGGACAGGACAAAAGAGACCTGCAGCGTGTTGGCATTGGCAAAAAAAGAGAGCGACTTTTTTTAGTCGCCCTCTTAAAACTAAATGGGGGTCGGCTTATTTCTTTCCACCGAAGAGTCCGCCAAGAGAGCCAAGTATGTCGGGCGTGCCGTCGCCATCCTTGTCGGCCATGGCCGATGAGATGACCGAGCCAAGGTTGCCGCTCGAGAGAATAGAGCCAAGCATACCGCCGATGCCGCCAGCACTCACATTGCCACCCTGCTGGGCCTTGCCCAACGACGACAACACGCTTGGGGCTATAGAGGCGAGGATGCTGCTCACCACACTGCTTGAGGTGCCCGTCTTGCCAGCTATGTCGGAGAACACTGATGAAGTGTTGTTGCCGAAAATCTTGCCGAGAATCTTGGTGCCATCGGAGGTGTCGGCATTCTGTACGCTTGCTGTCTTTCCAGCATGGTCGCGCAAGGCTTTCGAGAGCGACTCAGCCCCCTCGGCCGACTGCGAGTTCTTCTGCATCCCCTGAATCAAGGTCGGCAATGCCGAGTTGATGACTGACGAGACCTTGCTCGTGTCGATATTCAGTTTTTTGGACAATACATTGGCGGTGTCGTTGCTAGCCAATGAGCTTAAAACATTTGATAAATCCATATTTGATAATTTTTTTTGGTTTCAAGACAACAAATATAATGTTATATTACAAACAATTATGATTTGACACGAAAAAAAATATCCACAATCTCATTGTTGCCAATCTCTTTCATGCACTTGAAGTGGCCCTTGGGACAACTCTCACGTCCCAACTTGTGGCATGGACGGCATTTAAGATGCTTATTCTCAACTATATGCGACAAGCTCTCCATGCCTTTAGGCATATAGGGATACATACCGAGCTGAGGCACTGTTCCACCCCATATCGAAACGAGTGGCTTTCGCAAAGCAGCAGCTATGTGCATCATGCCCGTGTCGTTGGCAATCACAAGGTCGGAATACCATAGCGCCAACGCCGATTGCCGCAGACTCAACTGTCCGCACGCATTAAGGACATTGCCTTGCGACATGGCCACAATCTGCTTGCCGCGCTCCACATCGGTCTTGCCCCCTATGAGGACGACCTTGTTGGGATAGAGCAGACGGCACAGATCACCGACTTTCTCGGCAGGATAAATCTTCGTGAAGTGCTGAGCCCCTACCGCTATGGCAATGAAGTTGCCCCTGAATGCCTCGGGAAAGGGCAATTTGTCGTTTTTCTCATCGTAAGAGAAGAAAAAGTCGAGGCCTTGACCGTCGTTTTCCACCTTCAGGCGCTTGGCGGCACCGAAATAGCGGTCCACAATATGCGTTTTGGGCATTATGTCGATATGAAGTTTTGTCAACAGGAACTTCTTGAAATTCAACTTATTGAATGAAGAGGATGGTCGGTGTAGCGACAGCCTGATAATCAAAGAACGTATGTTCTTGTGTAAATCGACGATGAAGTCATATCTCTCCGCACGAAGGTCGGATATTGTCTCGCTGAGCGAGTCGCCAAGCAGATGAAGCTTGTCGATATAAGGGTTGTACTTAAGCACATCGGCAAACTTGGCCTTGGTAAGGAAATGCAGCTCACAGCCAGGCACCTGCTGCTTGATGCACCTCACTACAGGCGTGGTCAGCACGATGTCGCCGATGGAGCTGAGCCGAATGACGAGTATCTTCTTCATGTTTAGAATAAAGAAGTCAGAAGCAAGAAGTCAGAATGGGCAAAGCCATGCAAAGGTTTTAATTCTCGTTTTTAACTTCCTGTTTAACTTCAATTGTAACTTCCAATTTAACTCCGTTTTTTCTCTGAATCTTCATTGACTCCCCCGCCCTGCGGGCACCCCCTCAAGAGGGGGGAAATTCACTTAAAATCCCAGTCTGAACATCTGCCAGAAAGATTCTTCCATCTCTTTCCACGCCTGACGTGTGGAGGCCTCAAAGTCGGCTGTGTAACGGTTCAGCACCTTGACAGCCTCTTCTTTCTTATCCTCATCCAGCAGTTTCTGGGCCTTCTTCTCTATCTCAGGTATCTCGCTGAGGGCTTTCTCCTCGAATCGTGTTATGTTGTCGAGCATGGTTTTCTTCGAGCGTCCCCACTGCACCGTGGCAAGTTTATTTGCCTTGCGGTAGAACCAAATCCAGGCATCGTCGCGGTAGCGGTGTTGTCCACAGCGGTCGAAGCCTTGCGGCAGCTTGTCGGAGCCTGAGAAGATGGGTATTCTGGGGCATTGTCCCGGGTTGTCGCATCCTATCCAGCAGATGGCGCCAATCTCGTCGGGCACGTTGCTGCGGCACTGTATGACGTGGTTGTATGAGCTCCACGACACTGAAACGGTGCGGCGGAACTCGACTGTACCAGGGGCAAGGTGGTTGATTGTGTTCATTGTCGCACCCATCATCCAGGGGTTGGCAACGGGGCTGATAACAGTGTCTTCCACAACAGAGCCGTCATCCAGACGACGTTTTGTGGGCATCTTTATATTTTGGGTCATGTCCATGTCGGTGCCTTCGTAGGTGCTGCGGAAGAGTTCCATGACCTGCTGCACGCTGACCTTGTTTTCCGGTTTTACCGAGAACGGCAGCTCGTCCATGTCCATCGAAAGCTTGAGTGAAGGTGCCACGGCATTCAGTATGAAATACTCCCTCTCGCGGAAGTTTTTACCATCAGCATAGTCGCTGGTGAAAGCCTTGTAGAAGATGAAGTCGCCCTTGCCGTCCCAGAGGCCGTATTTCTTGGCCACTTTCTCGCAGTTGTCGGAACACATGAAGTCGTTGCTCTTGCGTTCCAGCTTGCCGATGCGCGATATGTTGGCCGACACCGCCACGTGGTCGTCGGGCACACGCTTGGCAGCCCACACGCCACCAATCTTGTCGGGACCCTCGCCCAAAATCTCCATCTGCCACACCTCGTTCTTGTCGGCAATGGTGATGCACTCGCCGCCGTCGCCATAGCCATAGTCCTTCACCAGCTGGCCTATCAGCTTTATGGCGTCGCGGGCATTGTCGCAGCGCATGAGGGCCACGCGCTCAAGCTCCTCGATGGTGAACATTCCCTTTTCGTTGACGAGAGTGTCGGGACCAGAGAAGGTCGTCTCGCCTATGGCGAGTTGTTTCTCGTTGAGGCATGGATACGCAGTGTTGAGGTAGGCATAGGTGTGCTCCACCTGCGGAATCTCGCCCATTAGTTTCACGTTACGGTTGTCGAAGGGGTCTTCTGTGTGCATGGTGCCGCGATACACCTTGTGTGTCTCGCCTTTCTCATGGTCTTCGGCAGGCTCCCAGCGCATCCAAGTGCGATAGACGCCGTCGCAGGTGTGCGAGGTTATGACGGTACCATCGGCAGAGGCTTTCTTGCCCACCATGATGCTGGTGCAGTTGGCACCAACAAGCATTTCTTGCTCGGCTTGAGCAAAAAGACTTCCTATTGAAAAAACCAATAGAAACAGGGATAATAATCTTATTTTCAACATATTATATAGTTTATTTATTTTTCGTAAAACACTCCTACCTGCGGACACCATCTAGATTGCTTCGTTCCTCGCGATGACGTGGAGGACAGAGAAGCCGCTGTAACTTCCTTTTTAACTTCTAACTATCAACTCAACAACTCAATACTTATTATATCTTTTCCCCATGCTGAATGTGATATAAAACATCAGAAAAGCCCTTTTCTGTATCTCTTTCCAAACAGTTTTCTCGCCCAAATCGGCCATGAGAGCCACTCCCAAGGGGTACGCCTCAAGCAAGAGACCCGTCTCAAGAGCGAAAACCCTTGCCTCCGACTTGGCAAACTCGAAGTTGAATCCTGCCTTGAAATGCAGTCCTGGCGAGACTTTTAAACCTCTGAAACCCTCGAAAAAGGGAGCACGGCCAAGAATGTCGATCCACTGGTCGCGCTGGTCAAAGGTCTGGTAATCATAATCTTCGTAAGATTGTCCCGACTCGTCTGTCTTAATGGCCAGCACATAATAGTAATATGGTTTCAGGATGGCCAACGACAATCCACCTTGATAAACAATCCTCGTCTCCACTCCGCCCCAATAAGGTTTGCCGGAAATGAGCCGTTGTTCGCCATAGTCGGCGCGGATTACGAGACAATTGTTGAGTTTTCCATACACGAACCCCTTCCCACCATAAACATAAGGATTGACCAGCCTCACCTTCTTCAGCGAGAAGAGGTTGGTAATTTCAAAATCCCATATACGGGTAGAATAAATGTTTTTTATCTTGCCGAAGTTGAAGCCCAGGCCGAAGCCCTGTGTTGTGGCTACCAAACGGAAGGTGCTCTGATTTGAATAAAGTATCCTCTCCTCAATCGGGACATCGTCGGGGTCGGTGATATCTATCTCTTGGGAGGACGCAAAAAAAGGAACTACCCCTAATAAAAAACATAGGAGCAGTCTTACAGCTCGATTTGCGACGACACTCATCTCATGCACAAGATGATTTCAAACTCAATATTTGGTTTGGTGCTGGTACTTATAGGTATCACCGTATGCCGCGCATCCCATTTTGCACGATGACATGAAACCACAGAGGAAAAGACCCGCCAACAGTGCTATTGCTATCTTCTTTCTCATCTTTTTAAACTTTTTCTTTATTTTCAGGCTACAAATAAACGACTTTTTCTTGAAAAATGCTCATATTTGCACGATAAAATTTACGTTTTTATGAAAATTAATACTCCAAACATAGATACAAGCTGGTACGAAGTGCTTAAAAACCAGTTCGATGCGGATTATTTCGGTGACCTGAAGTCGTTTCTGGTGGAAGAGAAAAGCCACTACAGGGTCTTCCCGCCCGGAAGTCTTATCTTCAACGCTTTCAACCTCACGCCACTGCCTAATGTGAAAGTCGTCATTTTGGGACAAGACCCGTATCACGGCATGGGGCAGGCACACGGACTGGCGTTTTCGGTACCCACAGGAGTGGCTTTCCCGCCCAGCCTGCGCAACATCTTCAAGGAGCTGCAGACCGACATAGGCATAAACATACCCTACACTGGCACTCTTGAAGGCTGGGCCCGACAAGGAGTGCTTCTGCTCAACACCACCCTGACGGTGCGCGAGGCCACGCCCATGTCGCACGCCGGCCATGGATGGGAGACATTCACCGATGCAGCCATTAAAGCAGTGTCGGACAACAATAATAACGTGGTCTTCATGCTCTGGGGAAGCCATGCTGGCTCAAAGAAGCCCCTTATCGACACTACAAAACATTGTGTTCTGCAGGCTCCGCACCCATCGCCACTTTCGGCAAGCCGTGGATTCTTCGGATGCCGACATTTTTCAAAGGCAAACGATTACCTTGTTCAACACGGAAAGACTCCTATCGACTGGGGAAGAACATGTTGTTGATCTGTTGATTTGTTGATTTGTTGATTTGTTTATTCCGCACACTGAGCCTGTCTAAATGTTGATTTGTTTGATTTAAAACATATTAGTCATGAAAAAAATAGTATTCGCTACAAACAACAAGAACAAACTGCGCGAGATGCGCGAGATAATGGACGGCATTTATGAGATTCTCAGCCTCGACGACATTGGCTGCCACGAAGAGATAGTGGAGGATGCCGACACCATTGAGGGCAATGCCAAGATAAAGGCCAACTTCATCACCGACCGCTACCACATCGACTGCTTCGCCGACGACACGGGACTCGAGGTGGAGGCGTTGGATGGTGCTCCTGGCGTGTATTCGGCACGCTATGCTGGCGAGCATTGCAGCTATCAAGACAATGTGGACAAGCTCCTGGCCGCCTTGAACGGCATCGAAAACCGCAGGGCTTGTTTCCGCACGGCGATAGCGCTCAACTTGGATGGCAAGTCATATCTATTTGAGGGCCGCTGCGACGGCGTCATCACCACCGAGGCACATGGAGAGGGCGGTTTCGGCTACGACCCCATCTTCCTTCCCGACGGCTCAGAACTGACCTTTGCCGAGATGCCTGCCGACGAAAAGAATGCTATAAGCCACCGCGGGAGGGCCACACAGAAGTTGATTGAGTTTTTGAGTGTAAATAAGGTTTTGCCATTAAATCTATAGATTTAAAATTTAAAATTTAAAGATTTAAAATTGCGCATAGCGAGGCAAGATGACTCCCCCGGCCTGCGGCCACCCTCTCCCCTTCGACAGGCTCTGGTTGCAGAGAGGGGGACGCGCGAAGCGACGCTTTTTTCAGTTGGCAGTTATTCAGTTAAAAGTTAAAAGTTTGAAGTTGCGCCAAGCGAAGCTGTAGGGACGCACCGCGTGCGTCCGCTTAAAAAACCAGAATGCGTGAAAGGCGAGGCCGGCACTTAAATCCACGCCCTGAGCTTGTCGAAGGGCTTCGCCACGGGTGCGGGACGAAAGAGGGCTAAAGGTTGCAAATCACGAAGAACAGAAAAACACAAATCAAAACCCTCTAAAGTCCATAAAATCATCTTCCTGGGGCATTATTATATCATATGCTATTGATTCTTCCGGCACATGATACCTCGAAGAGTTTTCCTTTTGAACAATGTCAAAACCTTTTATTTGCGCCAAATAATAGAAGTATTGCTTAATAAATATAATTTTCCCCGGATTCATATAAAGATAATATAAATCGTGTTTTAGTATGAAGTCTATCCTACTTGCGGGTATTTCTTTTTCTAACATATCGACTATTTGACTGACATGGTAGTTTCTTGTCTCAAAATCCCCATTTTGTTGAGCTGCCATAGCTTTGATTCTGTTTATGATAATACATTTCTGTGCTTCCCCAAGAACAAGAGTATTTTCGTCAAGAGCTTCTGCGTAATTCAAACTTTTTTGATAGTCCCGTTTCATTGAATACGCAATGACTCTTGTTACAGGAAACACCATGCCATACATATTTTCACGACAGATGGATTCGTTCTCGTCAACAAGCATTATTATGCTGTCTAAGTATGCCTCGTCATGCGGCGGCTCTTCTCCAATATCATAGCACATTTGTACACGCATCTCTCCTGTTTCGGTATCCAAAAACTCCTCCATGTGCGCAGAGTCTGTTTTAAAATAACCGTATTCATATTCATTACTGAGATCTATTATTTTGTTTGCAATGCTGTCGCAATAGCATTTTTCCTTGTTTTTTTCTGAATGACTCTGGCATCCGTTTGTGAAGAAAACGGTTATAGCAAATAAAAACAGCAAAAAAAGGTGCTTTGTTATTTTTTTCCCAAAAGAACATTTTTCTATAAGTTCCATTGTATTTTGTTTTGTGCGTTAATAATCAATTACTCCATTCATTCGCTTATCGTTTTCGTGGTCTTTCGTTTTCGCTTGGGTTTTGCACCATAATAATACTCTTCTTCTTCCTTAAATTTACCCAATTCCGCCAGTATATCTTCAAGCTGCTCTTTTGTCCAGCCGCAGTTGGTTCAATACTGTTGATACAATCCGTATTTCAGCGTGCTAAGATACTAAACTTTCCGGTAATTATGGAAAAAAACAACACAAATTGTCAAAAAAATGGCAGTTCATGCCGGTTCCGCCATTCCCGAGGTGTGGATGCCGTATCAAGTACGGCATGACACATTTATGGGCGTTTTGCCGTTCTGGCTTTGGGTCGTTGGTTTTATTAAATGTGCGCAAATTCTAATCCTGTAATTATGCAAAAAACAACACGGACCGTCAAAAAAATGGCAGTCCGTGTCGGTTTTCGGTTTAGTTTTGTGAAAGGCTTGTCATTTCTCAAGCATGGCCTTCACTTCTCTTGCTTTCATCGTAAAAATCTGTCCTTTCTCATCACTGAAGCAAAACGTTCCGTTGGTGCGACATCGGTGCGAGAGGAGTCGCTGAAACGAGATGTCAAGTCCGGCCATCAACTTGCGCGTTGAAGGCGACACTTCGTGTTTTTTGGCATTAACTTTTACTGTTGTCATATTCTTGTATCAATTTTAATTTCGCTTGGTTATAAACAGTCATACGTTCACCGTTGCCCTCGGCTATGACCTCGCTGGGTGCCGTTGAGTTGTCGATGAAGATATAATGGTCAACGATGGGGCAATAAAGGTGAAACAGGTTGCGGATACCTGCCGTGTAGCGACGTCTGACGACGGTTTCCTCCACGTTGTGCCCTCCGTGTTTCACGCGCTCGGCCACGCGTTTGAGTGCTAGCTCGGGACTCTGCAGCCAGAAATAGATGAGTTCAACTTGATAACCCACCTCCTTTGCCTGCCTCACAAGGTCGTGATACGACTTGGTGGCGAGGGTGGTCTCTATGGCAAAGTCCGACAACTGTGAGATGAGTTTTTTGATACGCGTAATCATAAGCCGCCCGGCGGCCATCTGTGCACTGTCGGGATTGAGCGGCGACAGACCCTTGGCTATCTCGTCGGCATTGACAAACTCCGTTATCTCAAGAGTTTCGGGCAACACAGTATATGAAGCCGTAGTCTTGCCTGCTCCATTGCAACCTGATATGATATACAACTTTGGCATCTAAAAACTCGTTCTCATTTAAAATACGCTACTTCTGCTATGTAGCACCGCAAAATTACATATTTTATTCAAAATAACAATAAACAGCCGTTTTTTTCAACAGTTTTTTCAACAGTTCAAGTAGGGTTTTCGTCACAACATTTTGTCATTCAATTAATTATATAAATATTATTTTTTTTGATTTTTAACAGTTTTTTCATCATTATTTACAATAAAACAACTACTTTTGTAGTTTGAAAAATAGTGTCACGTCATGAATTTTAGAAAGGTACTCAGCAAGCTCAACAATAAATATTTCTACGTCACTTTGGTGTTTGTAATATTTTTCTTGTTTTTAGACGAATACAACCTCATTGATCAGCACAGGCAGCACAAGATTTTACGCGACAAGAAAGCACAGGTTGAATATTACGAGGAGGAAAACAAGAAAGACGCTGAGTTTTTGGAGCGTCTAAAGACCGACACGGCACTCATGGAGCAGGTTGCACGTGAGCAATACAAGATGAAGCGCGACAACGAGGTCATCTACCTTATCGAAACACAGGAATAACCAATGATGATCAAGCGGACTTTATTGCTTTTGGTGACAGCATTTCTGTTGCTGCCGTTGCCTTTATCCGCACAAAACCATCTTTATACAGTGTCGGGGCGCGTCACCAACGCCGACAACAAACAGGCAATAGCCTTCGTGAACATCGTCACCGAGGACGGCAAGACCGGCACCACCTCCGACATTGACGGAAAATACAGCATAGGCACCGACAACGCCACAGAGACACTCATCTTCTCTTGCGTAGGCTTCGAGAAGAAAACCGTCACTGTCGATGCAAGCCAAAAGAAATGGAACGTCGCTCTGCAACCCATGCAATACAATCTCGACGAAGTGGTCATCAATGCCGGCGAAAACCCCGCACATCGCCTCATTGACAGCGTTCTGGCACATCGCAAAGACAACTTCATCGACAACATGGAGTCGTACTCTTACACTCTTTACGACAAGATGGTGTTCACCATCGACAGCTCAGGGCACCACTCCGACAGCCTGCGCGCTGACACCTCAACAAACACATCGAAGCTGTTGGGCATACTCAAGAAAAACGACCTCATGATAACAGAGACCGTTTCAGAACAGAAGTTCCTTGCTCCCGACAGGCATTCGCAAAAAGTGATAGGCAACAAGGTGTCGGGCATGAAAGAGCCCATGTTCATCTATCTCGTGTCGGAGATACAGAGCATCAGCTTCTACGATGAGAACATCTCCATCATTGGAACTGACTACCTCAACCCCATAAGCAAGAAAAGCTACAAGAAATACCTTTTCAGGATTGAGTCGGCCGAACTCTCACCATCGGGCGACAGCGTCTTTGTCGTCTCGTTCCGCAAGCGTGAAAACACCAATTTCGACGGACTTAAAGGCCTCATTACCATTAACGGTGACGGATGGGCGATTCAGAACGTGAAGGCCTCGCCCGACACCGAAGAAAAGGGGTTCTTCACAGCCAACATACAGCAACTCTACGAAAAAGTGGACGGGCAGTGGTTCCCGAAACAACTCAACACCAACGTCATGTTCCCGTCTTTCTCGCTCGATGTCGATGGGGAGAGTTTCCCGCTGACGGCAATAGGCAAGAGCTACATAAGCGACATAAAGATAAACCCTGAACTGGACCGCCGAGAGTTCTCGGAGATAGAAGTCGATGTTGACAAGAAAGCCGCCAAACAAGACGAGGCGTTTTGGGATGCCTACCGCAACGACTCTGTCACTCAGCGTGTCAAGGACACTTACCAGTTCATGGACTCCATTTCGGAGAATGTCATAAACCTCGACAAAACCTTCAAGACACTAAGCATAATAGCCAACGACGGAGCCTATCCATTGGGACCTATCAACATTGAGTTGCTGAGGATAATAAACTATTCGAAGCGCAACGGATGGTATTTCGGCTTAGGCCTCTCGACCAACGACAGGATGCTTAAATGGATGAAACTGAGCGGATTTTTCGGTTATTACCTTAAAGCCAAGTTCTTCCAATACAGTGGAACTGTCGACTTCACCCTCAGCCAAAAGAAACAGACACATATAGTGCTCAATTTCCACAACAAGCCTGTCGCCACAAGCAGCTTCGACCGCTTCTGCGAAAGCGAGTTCGCCCTCGACCCGATGTATTACCGCTACGAATTCTTCGAGCCCTACCCAGCTTTCGAGATGGCAGGCAAAATAGGTGTCTCGTCAAGACTATTCGGCGGTTTAAAAGGCTACGCCTCGTTCACCTACGGCAAAAGGTCATACTACTACGATATTGACTCGACCGCATATAATATTCTTGGCGACACCGTATCGTTATTGGAACACCGACACGCTGAAATAGAGCTGAAACTGCGTTTTGCCTACAAGGAAAAATTCGCCTCCACCCCTTTCGGACTACAGTCGCTCGGCACACGCTGGCCTATAATATGGCTAGGCTACACACACTCGTTTGCCAACGTTTGGGGCAGCCAATACAGCTTCGACCGGCTGATGTTCCAGGCTCACAAATACTTCTATACCAAACATATAGGTGTTAGTTTTGTCATGTTGCAGGCAGGTATGACTTTTGGTGACGTTCCTATTGGCGAGATGCTACAACCTCTTGGCACTCACTTGGTGTTCGGCCTGTATTCGCCTGGCAGTTTCAGCACCATGAGAGGCAACGAGTTTTTCTGCGACAGATATGTGGGACTCTTCTGGGCCCATAACTTCGGCTCAACGCTGTGGCACATCAACTCGTCGTGGTTCCAACCTGAACCTGTCATTGCAACCAACATAGGATGGGGATGCATCAAAGACGAGAGCAAGAAGGGAATACCCACCATCGACAAAGGCTATTTCGAGAGCGGATTGATGATAAACGGCATACTGACGGTATCGCTGGTGAAAGTTGGCTTCGGCTTTTTCTATCGCTACGGACCTTACAGCTTCGACAAAACGTGGGATAACTTCAGTTTGAAATGGAATGTGGTTTTTACGTTGTAGGGAGTTAATAGTTGGAAGTTGGAAGTTGTTAAGTTTGAAGTAGGAGGTTTGAGTTATGACAGGTGACACGAGACTGCGAGACACGGGAGTTGCGAGTTTTAAGTTTTGTTGAAAGCTAAATGCTACAAATTATACAGTATGACCATTTTAGAGATATTCATTTTGGCAGTGGGTTTATCGATGGATGCCTTTTCAGTGTCCATCTCTAAGGGTTTGGCCTCGAGGAAGTTCATCTGGCGCAAAGCTTTATTGTGCGGTTTTTGGTTTGGCTTTTTTCAAGCCCTTATGCCGCTAATAGGCTATTTCCTTACATCGACATTCAGCCAGTTCATCGAGAAGTATGCCGCGTGGGTGGCATTCGGGCTGTTGTTTGCCATAGGCTGCAACATGATTCGCGAAGCGATATGGGGTAATGAGGAAAAAACCAACGACTCGACAGATTTTTTAGTCATGCTGACTTTGGCCATAGCCACAAGCATCGATGCAATGGTGTCGGGTGTCTCGTTCGCTTGTCTGGAGATAAACATCTGGATAACAGTGCTTATGATTGGCGTGACCACTTTTCTATTTTCGGTGGCTGGCTATAAAATAGGATCCATTTTTGGCAGCAGGTATCAGAAACCCGCTTGCATAGCAGGCGGTTTGATACTCATTGCGATAGGAATAAAAGTATTGATCAATTAAAAAACGCGTATCAAGCGTCTTAACAATCAAAAAAAATCATTGTTTCCACTTTCGTGGCAGTTCCCTCACCGTGGCGTATTCGCCTTCATCGTTTAGGGTGATGGCATATCGATGCTTTCCGTCTTTTGACTGAGTGTAACGAACATTGCCCTTGGCATAGGGGAACAATGGTCTTGTTCCATAAATGGCTTTGCCGTTCTTCTTAAGCCATTGTCCTATTTCGTGCATTCTTGACAAAGCCTCATCCGGCAGGTTCCCATCGGCATCGGGGCCTACATTAAGCAGGTAGTTACCTCCTTTTGCAACAACATCGACAAGAGTGTGTATGAGTTTGCGTGTGCTTTTGTAGTTGTCGTTCTCGACATACGACCAGCTGTCGCCCATGCTCATGCACGTCTCCCACGGATAAGTCAACAAGCTATCGGGCACTTGCTGCTCTGGGGTGCGATAGTTCTCGTATTTTCCGCCCACACTGCGATCAACAATTATCAAGTCGGGATTGTCCTTGCGTGCCATTTTTGCTATCGAAGCCATGTCGATGTCTTGTATGCGTCTGTAGCATCCCAGCCATTCCTCCGTCTCCTCGTCGATGCTCCACTCGGGGCGAATCCAGCCACCGTCAAGCCAAAGTATGTCGATGTCGCCATAATTGTGCATAAGTTCGTAAATCTGGTTATAAGTGAAGTTCTTGAAACGTTGCCAGCGTTCGGGATGTTTTTCTATGTCATAATTTACATTACGGTCTGGTGTTGACCACTCGTGTGCCCAGTAGTCGTCGTGATGCCAGTCGGGTTTTGAGAAATAAAGTCCTGTCCAAAGTCCTTCGTTCCTGAAAGCCTCCACTATATCCTTGGTGATATCTGGCTGGGCTGTGTTATGGTAGGGGCAATCGGTACCGGCAACGCTATAGTCGGTCTGTTTTGTGTCAAACATGCAAAAGCCGTCGTGGTGCTTGGTGGTGAACACCATATAACGCATACCGGCGTCCTTGGCCGCGACAGCCCATTTTTTTGCATTAAAATGTGTCGGGTTGAAAGTCTTGTTGAGGGCCTGGTATTGTTTTTTGTACTCGTAATAGTCGGCCCCTTTGCGGTCAATCCACGGCTCGTTGCAGATGCTCCACGACTCGACCACACCCCATTGGGCATATATTCCCCAGTGAGCCATAAACCCGAATTTAAGGTCTTGCCACTGCTCCAAGCGATCAAGTATTACAGGGTCTGTCTCTGGATTCTGGTCAGACTGCGCCTTAACGAAAGAGAACGGTAAAAACACCAGAGATAATGTTACAAAGATGGCTTTTATATTCATTGTGTAAATTTTAGGTTAATGCAAAATTACAAAAATGTTTTCAACAGAGCATATAAAAAAGGCGTTTTATACCTGATGGCACAAAGGCAATCTGATATCGACTTTTTTCAAACTTTTCACTTAGAATCATATTTTTTTCCTATTTTTTGTACCAATAAGTATATAATTTCCTAAATTTATCAACAAGTCTTTAACGATTTTAGATAATGCTTTTTTGAACTTGCTTGCATTGGTCATTCCATCAATTTCCGAATAACACTACTTATGCGTCTAAAATACGCTGTGGTTTTGTTTTTTTCCCGCACTTAAATCATAGAATCGAATTTGATTTGCAAAACCACGATATTTTCGCCAAATAAAAAAATCTCATAAGTCAATGACTTATGAGATTCTGTTGGCGGTCCGGACGAGACTCGAACTCGCGACCTCCTGCGTGACAGGCAGGCATTCTAACCAGCTGAACTACCGGACCAACCTTGCAAAGAACTGCTTGATTTTGCGACTGCAAAGATACAACCTTTTTTGAAACTGACAAGCAATCTTCAAGATATTTTTTTCGATTTTTTAAATTTTCATTGTAAAAAACTTATAATCAAGTTATTACAAAATGTACTTTTTTAATAAAATCCCTTCAAGATAAAGAAATGACAAAAGGATTGTGGACTGCGGGACGCGAAACTTCGTGACACGAGTCTCGTTGTCTCGTGTCCCGTGTCTTATTCGATAATTGCTGTTTATAGTTCTATAAGGTTGCTGAAGTCTATGTCGGTTATCACCTTCATTACCTTCTCGGCTCTATCTTGAGCATCGGCCTGGTGCTTTTCAAGACCCATCTCGGTTGAAAGCTTTTCGGCTATTTCGTTGAACTTGTCGGCTTCAGGACCTTCGCCATACTTCTCCATGAATTTTCCAAACCCTTCCTGGAACTCGTCTTGCATGACAAAAAAGTCAGCAGGTTCTTTAACCTTGTCAACAATGGTGATGAAATTGGTCACAAAAGTGTTGGCGTCTTTCTCAACATCGCCTGTGGGTTCATACACCTTATAGGTACCTTTTTGAGATTCAGCCTTTTCTATGGTTGAGATATACCTTTCCGACACCTGATAAGCCTCATTATGAGAGGTTTCGTCGGCAAAATCGGCATTGTAGGCATCAAGTTTTCCGGCTGCCTCATAATAATCGGAGAAAAGTTTCTTGATACGTGCCACTTCTGTACGCACATCATTGGCGTCGGTTGCATTTTCGACTGACATGTTCATAGCCGAGATGCACAATGCCAGTAAGTTGACATCGGTCTTGAGCAGGCCTCGCGGCACTACCTTCTCAATAAATTCTTTGTCGATGATTTCGTTCATGTTGCATTGTTTTTAGTGTTGGCTAATAAATGAATTAAGCTGCTGCTTGTCTGATTCGAACTTGAACACCTCGTTGAGTTTGAAATAATTGTTTTGGTCAATGCATGAATCATAAGCGAATTTTGCAAACTCCAGTTTGTTGTTCTCGAACGAAAAGAGCTGGCATATTCTTTTTATCTGGTTAACCGACAACAAGTTGGAACTTGCTATCTGTTTTGCGATTTTGAGGCGGGTGTTGTCGTAGCTCTCGTTGCTTAGTATATCATAAGCAGCCTCGAAATCGTGGTGGTTCATCTCTACATTGACGGGTGGTACAGGAGGCATTATTGGCTGCTGGTTATTGACATAATTCACTGTCATCTCTGGATAGATGGGCACATTGTAGGCAGACATTCCATAAAACCCGTTCTTCATCGTTATGCAGTAACTGGTGTTGGGCTTCGATAGGGTGATGTATTGCCCCACCGTGTTGTGATTCATGTTATCAAGCTCTATGCGGACATAATGGTCACCGTCGGCCAAGCCTTGCACACAAATTGACTTTACAGCCTGTTCGTTTTGTAAAACGTCGTCAATGAAAAGCCAGAATGAGTGTTTTGTCTGAGAGCTGATCATGAACTTCAAAGCACCAACTTGATGGACATGATGTCGTGGTTGTGCTTCGACATAACCGTTTGCTGCTAGTATCAATACAAAAAAAACTGCTATTTTTTTCAACATATCTATTTAATTTTTAGTTAGTTATTAGTTATTCATTGTTATTCATTTCCTGCCACATTTTACTGAATGTCTTGGGGGCAAATTTAGGGAAAACCTTTCTGTCGCCATAGTTTTTCGAGATGACATTCTTCATGGTGAAATTTTTTATTTTGGCTGACATATTCATGAGTTTGCGCGACTTATACGACTTGATTAGCATCTTGAAGAAAACATTAAGTTTAGGGTCGTCGTACTGCTGGTCGATCATCTCGCGCCTGTTTAACGTAACGAGGTCATCAATAGGTATTTGTACTGGGCATACTGTGCTGCACTGACCGCACAAGGCACATAGCGTGGTAAGATGTGCATTGTTCTTTATGCCCTTCATCAGTGGTGTGAGCACAGTGCCGTGAGGTCCGATGTAAGACGTGTTGTATGCTGGTCCACCTATATTTTTATATATAGGGCACACGTTTATGCACGCACCGCAATGTATACAAGTCAAAATACTGCGCTGCTGCTCGTATTTCAACACTTCCGACCTTCCATTGTCGAGAATGATGACATACGACTTTTTGCGGCTGTCATCGTTCTTGCCGTTTCCGAAAATGATGGTGTTGCAGGCCGACATGCTTTGTCCGGTAGAGTACATTGAATAGAGCGGCAACAGTATGTTAAGGTCATCGATGGATGGCAACATACGGTCAAAACCAGCCACAACGATGTGAATATCAGTTTGTGACAATGCCTTTTGAACATTTCCCTCATCCTCAACAAGCACCACTCCACCTTCCTCCGAAAGAAGGAAGTCGGCACCGGTGATGAATACATTGGCGCTGTTCATGGCCTCATTAACCTTGAAACGCACAAAGTTTATCATCTGCTTGATCGAACTGCCAGCTTTTAGTCTGTATTTCTTTGTAAGAATTTCGTTTATTTCCTCTGTCGATAGGTTAATAACAGGCATTTCAGGATGGTAGGGTTTCTCTCCTATTGTGTTGAGAATGAAACCTCCTACACCCGTGTCGTGCATCTTTACATTGCTGTTTTTCAGGTGTTTCTCTATTTTTATCTCGTCAAGTTCGCCAGAATAGCTGCTTAGCACCTCACCGACTCTATTTTTTTCGATGATGTCGGTTATGAACTTACACGCATCGGCAGCATCTTTTGCCCACAGCACCGTACCTCCATTGTTGATATATGTCTTTTCAAAGTCGATGAGCAGCTTTTCTAGGTTATATAAAGACTTGCTTCTTATCTGCTTGGCTCTGTTTTGTTCCAAATCGAGGTTGCGATAGTCGTCGATGCTGCGCTCCAGCCTATGCAAATAACAGCCGGTGGCGTAGTTGGTCTTCAGCCAAGGCTCGTCGTTGAAAGCCACCTCACAGGCTTTGTTCAGTTCTTCGTGTTTATCCATTGCTCATCTTCGATTTTTTCTATCCTGCGCTGATGGCGACCACCTTCGAATGGAGTGCTCAGGAAAGCCTTCACCATGTCCCAAGCAAGCTCGTTGCTGACAAAACGTCCAGGCAAGGATATGATGTTGGCATCGTTATGCTGACGTGCCAGCTTTGCCAGTTCCACATTCCAACATAATGCAGCACGCACACCATGATGCTTATTGGCCGACATCTGGGCACCGTTGCCGCTACCGCAGAGTATTATTCCAAGCGGATATTCTTTGTTTTCAATGGCTTTGGCAAGCGGATGAATCATATCAGGATAATCGACGCTCTCGCAGCTGTTGGTACCGAAGTCGCGTACCTCGTAGCCTGCTTCACGCAGTTTACCTATTATATATTGCTTCATCTCGTATCCGCCGTGATCCGACGCTATAGGAATTATTTGTTTCATTTTACAAGTGTTGATAAATTTTTCGCAAAGATAATACAATTTCATCAATCTCAAACAAGGTGTTTTGTATTTATTATTAACGAGTTATATGACACAAAACAAATTATATGCTTATTTATAATAATTTGATTTACAGTAAAATATACTTATAAACAACTATAATGTTGATAAATGGAAGACTCGGTGTTGATAAATTTACAAGGCATATTTTTCCCACAAGACAAGGGTTATTTTCAACATCAGAAAGATTATTATTAAACAGTAATTTTTTTCTTCTCAATATAGAGTTACGCCATCCATGACTTTTTTTTATACATTTCAAATTTCAAAATATCTATATGAAAATGAACCATTTTTATAAATGACCTACGAAAAACTGTCTTTTAAACTAAAAAAACAAACTTTTCAGAAAAAAAAGTTTTCAGCATTTCAACAGGGCATTAACACCACCACCTTTTTTTAAATTTTAAATTAATTGAATTGATAATTGGATGATGGACGGTTGAAAAATCAGACGAAAATTTTCTACCTTTGCAATCGCCTTGACGGAAAATTTCGATAGGCAAATATAACGTTTTTTTAATAAAAATATGCTTAAACGCGGAAAAATAGTAGTAGTTCTTCTTTGTGCCTGTTTGTGTCTGTTTGCTGTAAGATTGACAGCCCAGACTGAGCAGAAAGTGTTCCATTATCCCAATGGAAATGTCTCGAGCGAGGGAACTTTGCGCGAAGGCAGACCAGATGGATATTGGAAGACCTATTTCGAAAATGGCCAATTAAAGTCAGAGGGCAACCGTGTTGATTTCATGCTTGACGGACAGTGGATTTTCTATTCTGAAGACGGTGACACTTTGATGAAGATGGAATATTCAAAAGACCTGAAACATGGTTTGCGCATTACATATAAGGATGACGAAATTTTGGAGGAGCCTTTTGTAAAGGATGTGAAGTCGGGAACGGGTCGCAGGTTGACAAAGAGCGGCAAGGTCTTGCAAACCACAAACTACAAGGACGGTTTTGAGGACGGATTTTCACCTATATATGATACCAATGGTTTGGTAGTCACGCTTTTGCAATATAAGAGAGGTTATGTAACTTCACAGGAAAACATAAACCGATTGGATGGAGCTGGTAAAAAACACGGCTATTGGAAGACTTTCTATGACGATTGGTCGGTTCACACTATAACCTATTACACTCATGGTTTGCGCAATGGTTGGTACAAAGAGTATAGCGAAAATGGAAACTTGTTGAAAATCACCAAATATGTGAACGATGTTGAACAGGTTGTGGAGGCTGAGACCATGCCGATAGAAATGCGCTATGAGTATTATGCCAATGGAAAGATAAAACGTGAGGCTTCGTTCCGCAATGGCAAGCCTGAGGGTGCTTGGCGTGATTTTGACGAGAAGGGCAACGTGACTAAAACTTTGGTCTATAGTAATGGAAAGGTCGTTGGGCAGGGCATTCTTGGTTCGGATGGCAAGCGTGTTGGGGAGTGGAAAGAGTATTATGCCGACAGCACATTGAAGTCGAAAGGAATTTATGAGGACGGGCTGAAATCGGGGAAGTGGCAGTATTACTATCCAGATGGCGGTATTGAACAGGTGGGTTTCTATCGCAACGGCAAAGAGGAGGGTCGGTGGACATGGTACCATCCCAATAAACAAATAATGCGTGAGGAAGGTTACCTTGGTGGATTGCTTGAAGGCAGCTATAAAGAATATGATATGGCTGGAAAAGAGATAGTTACAGGTAACTATAAGTTTGGAATGCGTACTGGCAAATGGATTGAAAACATAGGCGACAGAGTGAACGAAGGCGAGTACCGCAACGATAAGAAAGAAGGCCTTTGGGTGTCGAAGTTCAGCAACGGAAAAACAGCCTCGAAAGGAAATTATGTTGCCGGGAGTCCCAACGGGGAACACGTTTTATATTACGATAATGGTAACGTACGTGAGATTCAAACCTATACAAACGGGTTGAAAAACGGAGTTTGGAAGAAATTTTTCGAGTCGGGCGAGTTGTTCATGCAGATAACATACCAGAACGGAGCTGAAACGAAATATGATGATAGTCAGTTGGATAAGGATGAGATTGTGACGGAGGAGAGAGTTGTTGAGTGAAGGAGAAATGAAGTTAAAAAGGCAGGAACTATGAGATAGGAGGTATGAACTGACGGCTGAATTCTGATAGCCGACAGCCCACAGAAATAAAGCAATGGCTAATAGCTAACCACTAATCATGCATATAGTTTGTTGCTGATATGAAAAAAAAGAGAAACTTGTGATGCAAGAGGTTTGAGGTAGAAACTATGACTTTTGACCGCGATAAAATTGAACAGAAAAACCAGGCTTACAGCTAAAAAAATAAAAATGAATATACCATATCTAAAACCAGGTTCCAAGGTGGCAATAGCTGCTCCAGCGCGAAAAGTTAGTCTTGAAGAGATTGAACCAGCACTTGAATGGCTGAAAGAAAAAGGGTTTGAACCTGTATTTGACGATAGTCTTTTTGCCGCACACCACCAGTTTGCCGGAGATGACGATTTCCGTGCATCTGCTCTGCAGCGCTATATTGACGACCCTGAAATAGCCGCCATACTGATGGCTCGTGGCGGTTATGGCACTTTGCGCATTATCGACAAGTTGAATTATGATGCCATGAGTAAAAAACCAAAGTGGATAGTTGGTTACAGCGATGTCACTGTTCTGCATGGCGACTTGCAGCGAGCTGGTTATGAGTCTATTCATGCCACCATGCCCCTGAATTTCAGCGATAACACACCCGAAGCACTTGATTCATTATATGCCGCCTTGACAGGAAAAGACCTTTGTTATGAGGTTAAACCCAACAAAATGAACAAGTTGGGTAAGTGCAGTGGAAAGTTGGTAGGAGGTAATTTGTCGGTGCTTTACAGCATGATAGGATCAAAGTCGTTTCCCGAGATGAATGGTAACATCTTGTTCATTGAGGATTTAGATGAATATTTGTATCACATCGACCGTATGCTGACTGCATTAAGTCGTTGCGAAGCGGTTTATGGTCTTGCTGGGATAGTTGTTGGTGCCATGACCAAGATGCACGACAATGCCATTCCTTTCGGCTACACCATTGAAGAAATGGTTATTGATCACTTCGGCAGTCTTAACATACCCATTGCATTTGACATTCCTTCGGGTCATATCGACGATAACAGGGCTTTGATGATGAACAGGATGACGGAGTTTGAGGTTAATGAAAATGGAGTTAAATTGTTGCAGAAAGCAGTATGATTTGGTTGATTTTATTATATTTGCAGAAAATAAATTCATTTGAAAATGGAACAAAATAATGATATAAGATGGTTGCAGCGTTATGCAAACTATCATAAGGCATGTAAAAGACTTACCGAGGTTACAGAAAGCGGTGTGAAGGTTGAAGATTTGTCTGAATTGGAACAAGAAGGAGTTGTGCAGAGATTTGAATACACTTTTGAACTTTCATGGAAAGTGATGCAGGATTTGCTTACTTATAAAGGTTACGAGTTCATGACTGGACCAAATGGCTCTTTAAAAATGGCTTTTGAGGACGGTCTTATTTCTGACCATGATGGATGGCGACAGATGGCGAAGTCGCGCAATACTCTGAGTCACGTTTATGATGAGGGTGAGGCAGATGCCGTTGTGAGACTTATTTTCAGCCAATATGCGCCGTTGCTGAAGGCTTTGGATGAAAAATTGGGACAACTTTCTCAAAACCAAGAATATCTACAGCAATGAAATTCGGTTTAAGCGATAGTGTTATTAGCGAGTTGCAAGATGTGTTTCGCCGTCATGCGAACATCAGCAAAGTGTTGATTTTCGGTTCAAGAGCCAAGGGCAATTACCGAGAAGGCTCCGATATTGACCTTGTCGCCATTGGAAATGACTTGGATTACAGCCAGATAATCAAAATTTTGACAGAAATAGATAATCTTGAACTTCTCTACTCCGTTGATTTGCTTGACTATAACAAAACGATAAACACTCCCATCGGTGAGCATATCGACCGTGTTGGACAGGTGTTTTATCAGTCAGTGTAAGTTGAAAAACTGCGAGCAAAACCTACTAAAACTCATTTTTTTTTATGTGATTTAGTCGATTTTGCTCATATATTTTTGAATTTTGGACTTAAAAATTCGGACGTATATATGAAAAAAGCGACTCTGAAAATGAGAGCCGCTTTTGGGTATCAGTTTTATTTTGTTTTTCAACAAACAAAATCATAAGATTGATATTATTGAGATAGTTTGCTTCTTTAAAATAGTTGTAAGGAAGTTAATTGATGGCACAATTTTGTGATTTTATTTTTTACCGTACTTTTTAGCTAATTCGTCTTTTTTCTTTTTATAGACATCATAAATGACTTTTATATTTGTATTGGTAGCTTCCTCATAATAACTCTCAGCTGTTACTGCGTTTAGTTCAGCTTTTAAACCAAATTCATCTATAAAAGACTCCATCATATACATTAATTCTTGATCAGACACTTTCTTTTCTGGATACATAACAGGAGCAAAAACATTAAGAAAATTCAAATTAATATTTGGATCTATTTCCCCCATTTTTTCAATTGTTTCCATAGCAAGTTTTCCATATTCATCTGCATACTTAGAAGATTTGTTTTGTGCTTGAGTTGGCAAAGACAAGGCAAGAAACATTATGCATATAAAGCCTATTTGTTTTAGATTGATATTTTTCATTTTCATCTCCTTTCTTTTTCGTTGTATCCTTGAATCAATTTACTTTTTGGTGAATCCATTCGTTCACTTTCAGACTTACACGGCAAATTATATCGTGTGCCAATTGCTTTAGAAATTTGAAAGTTTACATTTTGCAGGTCTCCTTTTTCAGCAACCAAATCAAGGTAAGCTTTCATTAAATCCCTATCATTTTCGATAAAGCAGAAAATGCTGTCGGTGATTTGGGATTCATACTTGTCGAACACTAGTTTTAAAAAATCATTCATTGTTTTTTTGTTCCGTTATATCCCATCGGCTCATCGGTTTTAATGATTAATTTTACTTTTGCAAAAGTATGTATAATTACTGAAAATCAATAAATTACTATGTCATAGATATTAAGCGAGAGTATGCTTAAAATATAAGATAAAACTGTCATATATTTTAAGACAATTTTTCAGTGTTTAAGATATTTAGAATAGCATTCAAAGAAATCGAAATTCAATATCTTGCATATTCTCAGTAGCAAGTCAGTATAAATGAAGTCGTGGGCAAGAAGATAATACATGTGTTGGCGCGAATAATTCAATTGCGAAGCAAGCCAGGTTGTTGTTCTGCCCTGCCTTTTCAGTTCTTCCTTTATCAATTTCCCTATATGCGGAGTTGTCTGCGTTGTCATTACTCATTGTTTTTGGATACAGAAAAAGCGTGGAATCTAATCCTTGCTTGAACACCAGGGGTTCCACGCCCTACACCTCATAACAAGTAATTCCACGCCGTAAAAACGACATCCGCTACTTGTCCTTGGAATGTTGCCCCGCCAAAACGGGGACTTGATGGAACTTTGGTGTTCAAGGACAGCTACAAACGCTATCTGATTGTAATATGTGTGTTAAGTTTTATTTTTGGTTTAAATCAACTAATGTTTTAATGGTGTTTATGTAGTTTTCAACTTTTTCAAACAAGGGTTCAGCTTATGTCTATCAATATCATTTTCACGCAGCAAATTTACACAAAAAAATGCGAATTGCGCACGAGCAATAAAAGCATTATCACAAAAAGTCAATAGAAAATTCTTGATGATTAAACAAAAACCAAGTCTATAATAAGAAATATTCTTAATTTTGCACTTAGAAATTTTATTTAAAAAGGATAATATGAGCAAGACTATTACTGCATCAATTGGTCAGCATTATGAGGATTTTATTAGAAATATAATCCTCAACGGTCGCTACAATAACGCAAGCGAAGTGATTAGAGAAGGACTGCGCCGTTTGGAAGAAGACGAGGCTCGGCTTGCAGCGTTGAAAGTTTCCATTTTGGAAGGAGACCTGAGTCAGGATGTGGAGGACTTTGACCCTAACGCGTTCCTACAAGAGTTGAAAAACGAATGATTTTTCCAATGACCAATTATATCATATCTGCAAAAGCCAAGGATGACTTGCGTAAAATATGGAGTTACACTCTTGAAAAATGGTCTGAAAAGCAGGCAGAGACGTATTATGGTAACCTTGTCAATGCGTTTGATTATATAGCATTTAACCCTTTTTCGGCAGGTCATCCATACAATGAAGTTAGTGATGGATTAAGAGGAATGACTGTTAACAAACATATTGTGTTTTATCGCATTCTGAAAAACGATAAGGTAAGAATTATCAGGATTTTGCATTCCCGTATGGATATAAAAAGGCATAAAATGGAATAGTAATTCAGTCATTGTCGTTTAAATCTTGAAATCTGATTTTTTTGATATGATCAAAAACATAATCTTCGACCTTTGTGGACCAGTTCTCACCATCGATGTGGACATGATAAGCCGCAGGATGGAGAACTTCGGTGCACCCTCCGACGGATATACGCGTCTGCGCCAGGCGGGACTTACAAAGCAGTTTGAGGCTGGCCAGATTACGCCTGCCGCCTTCTGCTACGAGACAAGGAAAACCCTTGGTTGCGACATCACCGACAGCCAGATTTTCGATGCCTGGAACACGCTGATAGTGAGTTTTCCGCGAAAACATGCCGATTTTCTGAACTCTATCAAGGGAAAATACCGCCTTTTCCTGCTCAGCAACTGCGATGAGGTCAACGCTCAGTATTTTGCCAATGAGTTGAAACGTTATGGTTGCTACGATGCCTTCGAGCGGGTTTATTTCTCTCACGAGCTTGGAATGCGAAAGCCAGACCCTGCAATTTTTAAGTATATTATTGATAATCATAAACTTAATCCATCAGAAACTCTGTTTGTGGATGATTGTCTGAAACACATCGACAGTGCAAAGACACTCGGCATCCAGACCTGTTTCATGCCAGCAGAGAACGATATTAGTGAAATGTTGATTTGAAAAATGGAGTTATAAAAGGGAGTTAAAGAGGAAGTTACGATAGAAGTTAAAAAGGAAATTGGTACGCGACATTGTCATGTCCGCCGAATAAATAAAAATGTAAAAACAAGCCGAATGCTAATAGCCGACGGCAGAAAGCAATAAAAAGAATGAAAAAACATAAAGTCCCGCATACCTTTGTAATTGTCTTTATCATAATAGCCATATCCGCCGCCTTGACATGGTTCATAAGACCCGGAAAATACGTCGAGCAGCAGGTTGACGGACAGTCGGTCATGCAGTTTTATTATCAGGACCAGTTGCCTGAAGAGTATGCCGCCGACTTCCATGCCGAGCCGCAGACCTGGCAGGTGTTTTCGGCATTCTTCAAGGGTTTTGTCAAGCAGAGCGACATCATCATCTTCATCCTAATCATCGGTGGTGCTTTCTGGATTATGAACAAGAGCCGAGCCATTGACATGGGCATTTTCTCATTCTTGAGGTTTACCAAACGTCTGGAAAACAACAAGTTGATGGCAAAGATCGGGGTGAACAACATCGTCATCATCCTTGTCATGCTGCTGTTCAGTTTGTTTGGCTCTGTGTTCGGCATGAGCGAGGAGACAATTGCTTTCACATTGATAATCATACCTTTGGCCATCTCAATGGGTTACGACAGCATTGTTGGTCTGTGCATGGTTTATGTGGCGGCACACATAGGTTTCTCTGGTGCCATGCTAAACCCGTTCACCATAGGCATTGCGCAGGGCATTGCGGGCATACCGCTGTTCACTGGCATAGGCTATCGTGCCGTGTGTTGGGCCATATTGACGGTGGTGGGCATTGTCTTTGTGCTGATTTATGCGCACAAGGTCAAGAAGAACCCCACGAGTTCCATCATGTACGAGGCCGACGAGTATTGGCGCAAGTCGGCCGGCGACAGCGAAGAGGCTATCGAGCGCGTCACGCCTCGCGGGGCTTGGTTTGTCTATGGGATTGTCCTAGCCGTCTTGGTTGTTTTTGCGGTGCTTTATCCAATGACCACGCTAAAGATAGGCAACAGCACCTCTACCCTGCCCTTGTTGCCCATAGGTGCCGCTATGTTTGCCATATTGGGTTTTGTGACATTGCGCAAGACGGTTCATTATTTCATAATGGTGATGCTCTTTTTGACCGTCTATTATCTCATAGTTGGTGTTCTTGGCTATGACTGGTATATCATGGAGATAGCCTCGCTGTTTCTCACCCTTGGCATTGCCAGCGGTCTTGCAGCAGGCAGGACGGCAAGCGAGATAGCCAAGATGTTCTTGGAAGGCATGGCCGACATACTCTCGGCTGCCGTGGTGGTGGGACTGGCAGGCGGCATCGTCATCATCTTGCAGGATGGCGGCGTCATCGACAGCATACTTTATGGGCTATCGCGCTCGATGCGCAACCTTGGCGAGATAGCCTCGGTCGAGATAATGTATGGCATACAGACACTCATCAACGTTGTCATCCCGTCGGGATCGGCCAAGGCAGCCATAACTATGCCTATAATGGCACCGTTCAGCGACTTGATAGGCATCTCGCGTCAGGCCACAGTGATGGCGTTCCAGTTCGGCGACGGCTTCACCAACATGATTACCCCCACTTCGGGTGTACTGATGGCCGCCCTCGGTGTGGCCCGCATCCCGTGGGACAAATGGGTGCGTTTCATCTGGAAGTTCATCCTTGTGCTGATAGTAATCGGAGCACTGTTGCTGATACCCACAGTGACGATGGAGTTGACGGGATTTTAATACAGGTTATCATTTTTTCCAGATTTTTATCAAAACAAGCGTTTCATTTTAGTATTTTGCTGCAAATTTTCATTGAAAATTTGCAACAGTAATGAGGATTTTCAAGGAAAATATGCACTTAAAAACCATGTATTATTAAAACATCTTTGTTTTGGATTTCCTGAAACAGCTTTGGAACGGCGAGATAATGTAGGTTTTATCATAAAAAATCAACCCCTCCTCGGACTTTTTTGCTGGGGAGGGGATTGATTTATTGTTCTAAATAGGTGTCAAGTAAACCTACGTAATTTTACCGAAGCAGTTTCCGTTGTTAAGCATCCCGTCGGGATGCTCTATCGGTAACACATACAATGTACAACTAGCATCCCATCGGGATGCACCACATAAGAAACACCGTCAAATCACAGCTTCACCACTTTGTGCATCTTGGTTTCTGTCTTGGTCTCTATTATCACTATGTAGGCCCCGCCTTGCCAGTTGTCGGTGTCGATAGTGGCAGTGTCGTCAACATTGCGGTCGTAGAGGCAACGGCCGTCTGTGGAATAGACGAGTACGCGAGCCTGTTCGTCGCAAGCCACCGTCATATTGGAACCGTTAATCGGGTTGGGATAGACTTTTATTTTGTTGTTTTCGCTCTCCCCTATTCCCTCGGTTGTCTGGAAGTTGGCCGTCAGGGTTATGTCGCCAGAGACGAGGAAAGAGTATTCGGCGTTTGTTGACAAAGTGACGTTGTTCACAGTCCAGTCAGCAAAAACATATCCATCGTTGGCGGTTGCCGATATTTGGGCAACATCATTAAGGTTGTAAGGTCCGTCTCCGGTAAGTATGCCTGCCCCTTCGGGGTTCGACAGCAAAATCACAATATATTCAGGTTCTATGGCTTGTCCGGTGAAGTAGCCTTTTGAGCCAACGGCATCGGGACGGGCATACGAAGCGTCGATGTGTGATGCGTCGTAGGTGGTGCCGTTGCCGCCAACGATGCGGGTGCAGCCGTTGAACATGTTGGACGACGAGGTAAGAGCTGTGGACGACGAGCAGTCGCTATTGCAATACACGGTCTTCAACATGTCGTTGCCCTGGAACATACCGTCGGTAACAACAACATGGCTCAAGTCCATCGACGACATGTCAATAGTTGTGAGTATCGGGTCAACGGCGTTCATCGAGAACATGTAAGAGGTGTTGGTCAGGTTGGGTGTGACGAAACTGCTCAGGTCCAACGAGTAGAGTTGTGTGCTGCCTGCAAACATGGCCTGCATGGTCTCCACATTTTGTGTGTCGAAGCTGGTAAGGTTGAGCGATGACAGCTTTGTGAATGCAAAGGTTGACATCATGTTGACAACCGTCGATGTGTTGAGGTACTGTATTCCCTGTATCTCTGTCAGATTCGACATGTTTGCAAACCACATGAAGAGCGACACTATGTTGTGCACATTCGAGAACGACTGGTCGAACACGACCTTGTTCACTTGTGCCCTGTCGGGATACCATGGCACATGCGACATGGATGTGGCATTAAGCGGCACGGTATAGTTGGTGCCTGAGGTAGGCATCGTGCCATATTTGAAGGTGAGTACGTGGTTGTTGAGTTGGGCGTAGGCCGTTTGTGCGCTGGCATAGGCTAATGCACTAACCAACAAAACAAGAGTCAGTAAAATTTTTTTCATGCCAATTTTAGTTTTTAAAAATCATCTGTTAAAACACGGCAAAGATATGCAGGTTTTTTTATTTTTTGGACTTTTGTAACGAAAAATTCTGTTATTTTGCAAAGTAAAATTTTTAGTGATGTTACTGAAGCGCAAACGTTGGCGTGTTCCTGCCGGAGTGGAACCTACAGATCTTGACAAGAAAGTGATGGCATACGAGAAACGTGGCTGTCTGGTGCCGAAAAGAACCCTTATACGCACTCCCGAGCAGATTGAGGGCATTCGCCGCAGCGGTGTCGTCAATACTGGTGTTTTGGATTATGTGGGCGAGAACATACATGCGGGAATGAGCACTCTTGAGATCGACAAGATGGTGTATGACTATACTGTTTCTCACGGAGGAACTCCAGCCACCCTTGGCTACGAGGGCTATCCCAAGAGCGTTTGTGTGTCCATCAATGAAGTAGTTTGTCACGGCATACCCTCAGAGAAGGAGATTCTGAAAGAAGGAGACATCGTCAATGTGGATTGCACCACCATCCTCGACGGCTATTATGCCGATGCCTCACGCATGTTCATAATAGGAAAGACGACGCCTCAAAAGGAGAAATTGGTCCGTGTGGCCAAGGAATGCCTTGAGATAGGGATGCAGGCCGCTCAGCCTTTTGGCTTTGTGGGTGACATAGGCAACGCCATATCTTATCACGCCCACAAGAACGGCTTCAGCGTAGTTCGCGACCTCTGCGGCCACGGTGTGGGACTGAAGTTCCACGACGACCCCGAGGTGCTGCATTATGGCAAACGTGGCACAGGAATGCTTCTTGTTCCTGGTATGGTGTTCACCATTGAGCCTATGATTAACATGGGAACGTGGAAAGTCTTCATCGACAGCGCCGACGGCTGGACTGTCATCACAGAGGACGAACTCCCCTCAGCACAGTGGGAACACACCTTCCTAATGACCGAACACGGACTGGAGATACTGACATATTAGTTGTTAATTGACAGCGTGACACGAGGGCTGATTTAAGTTAAAAGTTCCAAGTTAAAAGTTGAAAGTTCGAATTTATGGGCTGTTTGTGGAGTCGTAGCGCGCTACGACACTACAGTGCTTTGCCATTCTGACTTATAAAAAGACACGGGACACGGGACTGCGTGACACGAGTATCGTTTTAACTTCCCCTTTAACTTCTATTGTTACTTCAGCTTTTAACTTCCATTCTGTCTTCTGACTTCTGACTTCTTGACAATCACAAATCCTCGGCGAACTTGATGTCCTTCACGTTCAGTTGAAGTGAGGTCTTACCTTGCCAGAAGTTTTCCTCTATGTGGTAGCAGATGCTGAACGGCTCGCCTTTGTGTATGCGGTCGTAAAGGTCGCCCTGCTGGAAGGCTATGGCATTGAATGGGGTCTTGTCTTCGCTGTTTGGCTGTATCAGCGACAGTTTCAGGTGTTTGCCTGCACCAACCTGACGCGAATAGCCGTTGTCGACAACGTTGTCGGTGCGGAACAATGGCGACATGTTTCCTGGGCCGAAGGGCGCGAATTGCTTCAGTATCCTTACGAACTTTGGTGTTATGTCGCTGAAATTGATGTTCAAGTCAATCTCGACATCGGGTATCATGTCTTCTTCTGTTATGTGTGAGGCGACATATTCCTCGAAGCGGGTGCGGAATTCTTCCAGATTTTCGGGTTTCAGCGAGAGTCCTGCTGCGTATTTGTGTCCTCCGAAGTGCTCAAGCAGGTCTGAGCAGCTGTCGATGGCGTCGTATATGTCGAAGTCTTTGATTGAGCGTGCCGAGCCGGTGATTAGGTCGTTTGCGCGTGTAAGCACTATGGTTGGACGGAAGTAGTAGTCGGTGAGGCGCGAGGCCACTATGCCTATTACTCCCTTGTGCCATTCCTCGTTGAAGACGACGGTGCTGTGTGCCTTTCGCAGATTTTCGTCGGCGTTTATCATGGCTAGGGCGTCCTCGGTGATGCTGTTGTCATATTCTCGTCGTGTGTCGTTCAGTTCGTTTACGGCAGAGGCGAGTTTCAGGGCGAGTTCGGGTTTGTCGGTGGTGAGCAGTCTAACGGCGTTTGAGGCTTTGTCGATGCGTCCGGCCGCGTTGATGCGTGGTCCTATCTTGAACACGAGGTCGCTGATGGTGAGTTTGCGCGTCAGGGCATTGTCGTTGTCATCGTTCTCGCTTTCATTTTTTGGGAACACGTTGGCATACTGCAGCATGGCAAGAAAGCCTGGACGCGGGTTTTGGTTTAGCTTGTCGAGGCCGAAGTGTGCGAAGATGCGGTTCTCCCCTGTTATCGGTACTATATCCGCTGCTATGCTGACAGCGAGGAGGTCGAGTGATTCGTTTATCTCGTCTATGGAGCCGCCTTTGCGTTGGCACAGAGCTGTAACAAGTTTGAAGCCTACTCCGCAGCCCGAGAGGTCTTTGTCGGGATACTCGCAGTCGGGACGCTTGGGGTCTAGCACCGCCACGGCCTCTGGAATGGTGTCGCCTGCACGGTGGTGGTCGCAGATGATGAAGTCAACATTGCGGCTGTTGGCATATTTTATCTTTTCAACGGCCTTTATGCCGCAGTCAAGGGCTATAACAAGCGAGAAGTCGTTGTCGGCCGCATAGTCTATGCCTTTTATGGATATGCCGTAACCTTCTTCGTAACGGTCGGGTATGTAGAACTCTATTCTTTTCTTGTTGAAAAACTTTTTAAGGTACAAGTAAACGACAGCCACAGCTGTGGTGCCGTCAACGTCGTAGTCGCCGTAAACGAGAACTTTCTCTTTGTTGGCTATGGCTTTTTCAATCCTGTCGACGGCCTTGTCCATGTCTTTCATCAAGAAGGGGTCGTGCAGGCTTTCAAGCGTGGGTCGGAAAAAAGTTTTGGCTTCGTCGTAGGAGGTTATACCGCGCTGGACAAGCAGTGTTGCAAGGTTTTTGTCGATACCAAGCTTTTCCATGATACCGACAACCTTCTGATTATCAACTTCTTTATGTTCTATCCAACGCGTTCTCATACCACTTATTTTGAACTTGTAAAGATAAGTAAAATTTTTATGCCAGCATCCTGTTTTCCTTATTTAGAATAAATAATTATACAATTCCTCTTTTATTTATTTGATTACAAAGATGTTTTGTGCGGTGAAAAATGTTTATTTAGAATAAAAATGAATATATGGTGTTGATGTGTTTAAGGAGATTCCGCTGTTTTTTATGCCGGTAAAATATTTCGTACTGGTATTCAAAAAATGCATATCTTTGTAATTTTATAGAATATGGATAATAGTGCACATAAAACACTGATTGCCAAAGTGGAAGACTTTGTGCGCAAGTACTATGTCAACAGATTGTTGCATGGTGTTTTGCTCGGAGCCATACTTTGGATATTGCTGTTGCTGGCCTTGAACTCGCTCGAGTATTTCTCTTGGCTGACGCAGTCTGGGCGTTTTGTGCTGTTTCTTTTCCTCATCATCGGCTCCGTGGCAATAGGAGTTGTCTATTTTGTCATCCCCGTCACCAATCTTATTCGTTTCCGCAAGAAAATGCCCAACGAGAAGGCCGCCGTGATGATCGGCAGGTTTTTCCCCGAGATAAAGGACAAGTTGCTCAACACTCTGCAATTGGCAAACGATACGCAAAATACTGAAAACCAACTGCTTTCTGCCGCTATTGACCAACGGACGGCTGCGCTGAGTCCTTTCCGTTTCAGCGACGCTGTAAGCTTCAAGGAGAACGTGAAGTTTGCCATTCCTTTCTTTGCCCTGCTTATAACAGCCTTGCTATTGACGATTTTCGTACCTCGTTTCGCGGTGCAACCCACACAGCGCATAATCAACTACAATCAGTATTATGAGAAACCTCTGCCCTACTCTGTCTCTTTTTCCGACACCGTCATAGAATTGACCAAAGGCGAGGACGCTTCTTTTTCAATCAAGGTGACAGGTGAGCGCATCCCGGCAAATTTTTTCGTGAAGGGCGGTTTCGGTCAGCAGCTTATGAACCGAAACAAAGACAACACCTACGACTTTGTTTTCCGAAACGTGTCCGAGGACTTTGATTTCAAGGTTGTTGGAGGTGACTATGTCAGCCCTAAGCTGTCTGTTCTGGTCCATCCAAAACCAGTGCTCCTATCCTACTACACTGCCCTCGATTATCCTGATTATACGCATTTCAAGGATGAGAAGTTAGACGGTCGTAACCATCTGATTGTCCCCGTTGGTACAAAGATACTTTTCACTTTCCTGCTTCGTGATGCCGACAGCTGTGTCATTATCCGCGACGATTCTGTTTCTTCCCATTGCGAGATAAAGAACTCCAACGCGAATTATACTCTTTTGGCCGACCATTCCGAAAAGCTCTGTCTGTCCATAGCCAACAGGTGGGGTAACGGTGCCGAGACCATCTTTTTCCATATAGATGTCACCCCCGATGCCTATCCCGACATAAAAGTGGAGCAATTTAGCGAGCAGCTGTATTCCACATTATACTATTCTGGACTGCTTACTGACGACTATGGCTTCACCAGACTCACTTTCAATTACACCAATCCTGTTTCGGGAAAGACAAACTCAATGAATGTTCCATTCGACAAAAACGGCACTCGCAGCTCGTTTTTCTACAACATTGATTCCGACAGCCTCAACGTTGAAGGCGGGAAGCCAATGGAAGCATATTTTGAGATATGGGACAACGATGCCTTCCATGGTCCGAAATCCAAACGCTCAGAAGTGTTCATCTTCACGCCTCCTACGGCATCAACGCTCGATTCGGCCGCCAATGCCTCACAAAATGAAATGCTTGCGCAGATGGCCGAAAAATCAAAAGATGCTGAGCAACTCCGCAACGAGATTGACCAGCTTTTGCGCGAGCTTGTCTCAAAGCAGGAACTCGACTGGTTCGACAAAGAGAAGATCAAGAATGTCGTGGAGAAACAGAACCAGCTGCAGCAGGAGTGGAACCAGATGCAAGAGGAGCAGCAGAGCCTAACTGATTTCATGAAAGAAAACAACCTCGCTAACGAAGAAATGATTCGCAAGCAGGAACAGATAAACAAGCTCTTTGAGGAGACCGTCAACGATGAGTTGAAAAAGGTGATGGACGAAATAGAAAAGCTTCTTGAAAAGCTGCCGCGTGAACGACTGCAAGAGATGCTGCGTGACATGAAAGCTGATAACCAGCAGCTTAATGACCTGTTGGACAGGAATTTATCGCTTCTTGAACAGCTTAAAACAGAGAAAGAGATCAATGACCTTATACAGAAATTGGAAAGCCTTGCCGATGAGTTGAAGGGCGAGGAGTCTTCTGAGAAAGATGCCGACCAGGCTAAAGACGAGTTCAACAAGATGATGGACGAGCTCTCCAACCTAGAGGAAAAAAACAAAACCCTGCAAGACCCGTTCGATCTCTCGCGCGATGAGCAGCTTGAAAACGACATACTCCAGGACCTCAACGACGCTTCGTCATCGCAGCAGCAAGGCGACCAGAGTCAGTCGCAGCAGCAGAAGAACAGTGCAGGTCAGAAGATGCAACAGATGGCCGACAAACTTTCAATGCAGATGCAGATGGGCGGCATGCAGCAGATGGCCGAAGATGCCCAATTGGTTCGTCAGATGCTCGAGAACACTGTTTTAGCCTCACATCGACAAGAAAACCTTATGCTTGAAGTGGGGCAGATGCACAAGGACGACCCACAGATTTCGTCCAAGCTTGTAGAACAAAGCGAGTTGCTCCAAAACTTCAATATGGTACGCGATTCGCTTAAGGCTATGGCGTTGCGTCAGCCGATGATACAGAATTTTATTTTCGATGAGCTTCATAACATTGAGACGCAGTCCAATCTTGCCCTGCGCAGCATGAACGAATTGAATCTCAATGCTGCCACAGGTTCTCAGCAACGTTCACTGATGGCCATGAACAACCTCGCCTTGATGCTCGCTGAATCGCTCGAGAATATGCAAAACTCCATGATGAGCATGGGTATGCCGATGCAGGGCAATAGTGGTCAACAAGGCAATCAACCGAGTCAAAACATGAAAGGTATGACTCAAAAACAGCAAGAGCTCGGCAAGAAACTCAGGGAGATGCAGCAGCAGATGCAGAAGGAGGGTGGGTCCAACCAGTCGAACATGAGTGAGCAACTTGCACGCATGGCTGCCGAACAGGAGATGCTTCGTCAGGGCATGCAGCAGATGCTTAACGAGATGAAACAGAACGGCGAACTTGGCGACGGTGGCTTGCAAAAGATAATAGAGGACATGAAAAAACTGGAGGAGGAGGTTGTTAATAAGAAGATAGGTAACAAGACCGTTCAGCGTAACCAGGAGATCATTTCAAGGATGTTGGAGTCGGAGAAGGCTATGCAGGAGCGCGAGAAGGATCAAAAACGCAAATCGAACGAGTTCAAGGGCTCGCTCAAACCGCGCAATATAGACCCGTTGAGATTTGAGGAAAATCTGAAGAAAAACCAAGATTTCCTCAAGTCACAGCCGATAGAGTATCAACCATATTATAAGGACAAAATAAACCGCTATTATTTACGTAAAAATACATTTTAGACATGATAACGTTCAGTTGTATTGATGTTCCAATGCCCGACTTCGACTTTTCAACGATGCGTGGTTGGATAGAAACTGTGGCCGGTAAATATGGAAAAAGGGTGGGGGAGTTGCATTATTATTTTTGCAGCGACGAGTCCTTGTTGCAGATAAACCGTCAGCGTCTTAACCACGATTTCTACACTGATATTATCACATTTCCGTTAAATGAGTGTGATGAAATTCTGTCGTCGGAGTTTTGCATCAGCATTGACCGTATCGCTGATAATGCAGTAGCCTTAAATAAGTCGTTTGATGTTGAATTTCACCGTGTTATGATACATGGAGTGTTACATATCATCGGTTTCGACGATAAGACTGAAACTGACGAGAAGGTGATGCGTGAAAAAGAGGATGAAAGTTTGCAAATTTTATTTAAATAAGTGATAATCAATAAATTATAATCAATGTTTCTCGTGAAACAATTTAAATTATGTTGTTTGATTCGTATGATATAATCGTTGTCGGGGCGGGTCATGCTGGATGCGAGGCTGCCGCTGTCGCTGCCAATATGGGCAGCAAGGTGTTGCTTGTCACGATGGATATGTGGCGCATGGCTGCCATGTCGTGTAACCCGGCTGTGGGCGGCATTGCAAAAGGACAGATAGTCCGCGAAATCGACGCCATGGGTGGTTATATGGGCATTGTTGCCGACACGACCATGATACAGTTTCGAATGCTCAACAGGTCGAAGGGTCCGGCGATGTGGAGCCCGAGGTGCCAGAGTGACAAAACCCTGTTCTCGCAGACATGGCGACTTCAGTTGGAAAAAATACATAACCTTTATTTCTGGCAGGACACCGTCGATTCGCTGATTTTCGATGGTGACAAGGTCGCGGGTGTGCATTGCGTGATGGGTGGTGAGATAAAAGCCAAGGCCGTCGTTCTTACAAACGGCACCTTCCTAAATGGAAAAATTCATATCGGCGAGTCGAATTTCAGTGGCGGCAGAATAGGGGAGGCGGCTAGTTATGGAATAACTGAACAGCTTTCACAGATGGGTTTTGAAACGGGTCGTTTAAAGACGGGCACTCCCGTCCGTGTCGATGGTCGTACTATAGATTTTGCAAAACTTGACGAACAGAAAGGCGATGAGGAGGTGACGGGTTTCTCGTTCCTCGACACACCAAAGCCGCAGCATCAGCGCAGCTGTTATATTGCTCGAACCAGTCAGAAAGTTCACGATATTCTGAGAAAAGGTTTCAAATATTCGCCTATGTTCAATGGACGCATCCAGGGCGTTGGGCCGCGTTATTGCCCCAGCATTGAAGATAAGATCGACCGTTTCGCGGGAAAAGACTCACATCAGCTTTTTGTCGAGCCCGAGGGGTGGACAACACAGGAATATTACATAAACGGATTTAGTTCCTCGCTACCTGATTACATCCAATTTGAAGCATTGCGTGCTATTGAAGGTTTTGAAAATGCTCGTATTTTCCGTCCGGGATATGCAATAGAGTATGACTATTTTCCGCCAGTTCAGCTGCACCATTCTCTTGAAACGCGAAAAATACACGGGCTGTATTTCGCGGGTCAGATAAATGGAACGACGGGGTACGAGGAGGCGGCATCGCAGGGTTTCATGGCTGGATTGAATGCCAGCCTCTCTTTGCAAGATAAAGAACCGATTGTTTTGTCACGCTCGGAGGCTTATATCGGCGTGCTGATAGACGATTTGGTCACAAAAGGTGTTGATGAGCCTTACAGGATGTTCACCAGCCGTGCAGAGCACCGTATTTTGCTGCGTCAGGACAATGCCGACTCGCGCCTTACAGAGAAGTTCTATAATCTTGGCCTTGTTGATGAGCAGCGTTATTCTCGTTTTAGGTTGAAGAGCGAACGTGTAAAAGAGTTGATTGATTTTATGGATCAGACACAGGTTTTGCCGGATGCAATAAACCCGTATCTTGAAAGTCAAAACACCGCCCCGATTTTACAAAAAACCAGGATCTCGTATCTTTTGTTGCGTCCACAATTGTCGCTTTCCGGTCTTGCTTCCGCAATTCCAGAGCTGAAAAATGTGATTGATTATTCCACTTCTTTCGAAAAACAATGTGCGGAGCAGGCGGAGATTTTAATAAAATATGACAGTTATATCCAAAAAGAAAAAGAGGTTGCCGACAAGCTGAGTCGTTTGGAATCGGTCAAGTTGCGCCCCGATATGGACTACAATTCAATCGAGTCCTTGTCGATAGAAGCGCGTCAGAAACTCACAAAATATCGTCCGGAAACGCTTGGACAAGCCAGTCGTATCAGTGGTGTTTCTCCGTCAGATATTTCTGTAATTGCCATATTATTAGGAAGATAAAACAAATGTTTCATGTGAAAAAAATATACTGATATGTCATCTTGCCCACTTTGTAACTCACAAAACAATAGCCATTATTTGAACTTGAAAGACTTTTTTTTGTCACAGGAAGAGTTCGAAATAGTCCGCTGCAATGATTGTGGATTGCTATATACGAACCCTAGGCCGGATACAAGCAAAATGCAAGCATACTATGATTCGAAACAGTATTTTAGTCATCAGGAGAATAGTACGGGCTTGATACCGCGTATATATGAATTTGTGAAATCTTTCAATCTGAAGCAAAAATTCAAGTTGGCAACATCGGGGAAAACGATTGGAAAAATACTTGACATAGGTTGCGGAACGGGTGATTTTTTGCTGAAGGCAAAACAGAATAATTGGGAAGTTTCTGCATTGGAACCAAACGAACATGCTCGTGAGATTGCCTCAAAACGATTAAATGTTTCGATTATTCGCCCTGAGGATATTTCTGGCATACCCGACTCTTCTTTTGATGTCATCACAATGTGGCATGTCCTCGAACACATCGAAAATTTACAAGAAGAGGCTCTGCATCTACATCGCATGTTGAAACCAGGCGGACGTTTGGTCGTTGCCGTACCAAACTATCAATCTTACGATGCCAAGTTTTACAAGGATAAGTGGGCGGCATGGGATGTTCCGCGCCATCTTTCGCATTTCGACAGATCTTCCATTACCAAGGTGTTTTCACCTTATAATGATATTAGACTTTGTGACGTGTTTTATCTCCGTTGGGATGCTTATTACATCTCCTATCTCAGTGAAAAATATTTAGGCCATAAATTACCGTTGTTGCGGGGGTGCTTCCACGGACTCGTTTCAAATCTTAAAGCATCTAAATCGAAAAACTATTCATCGCTCGTTTACATATTTGAAAAATCAACCCCAAAATCAGAAAAGCCGTGATTTTGCTCTTTTCAGGCTGTTTAAGCCATTTTTGTGAAAAGTTGAATAAAAATATTACTTTTGTGAGAAAAGGTCTCTAATCGCGTTTTTCTCGATCCCTTGAAATGTTTGAACCTTTTGGGGTCTAATGAATTGATAATTAGTGATTTACAAACCATGAAAATAAAACGTGTCATTTTAGTAGTTCTGATTATCGCCGCTTTGTTGTCTGTTGCTTGGCTGGTTTATCTTGGACTTTCCTCGGAGCGGGTTTCCGCCCAGCGTGTTCAACGTACACTCGACCGACGTGAAAAAGCCATAGACAAAGCAGTCAAAAAAGTTTCAACCTTGCTTGAAAATGAAAATATATCGTTGGAAAGTTTCGCGACAGAGTTTGATGAGGACCCGATGGTCTTTGTCTTTTGTGACGATTCGCTGGTAGTATGGACTTCGAATCTTGTTGACCCCAAGTACCTCAAAAGACGTTTCTCGCTCGATGCCGACACCGTGTGCAACCTTTATGTCGGTGACTTCTTGCTTCGCTCGTTCCAAAAGAATGACTATTCGGTCTATCTGCTCTCGCTCTTGAACACGACTTACAGCATCGAGAACAATTACCTTATCAATGAGTTCAATGCCTCTGTTTTCCCAAAATCCATTCGTGTCACTTTTAACGAGGATGGCAAATATCCACTATACAACTCCGATGGTCGTGTGACGGCGCGTTACGACATCGCTCTGCACAGGGACTTCTCTTTCACTAACAAATACCTTGTGTATATCCCTGTCCTGATGCTTATCGTCTTGTTTGTGTTGTTGGTGCATCATCTTATCTTACGCCGTAGTAGAGCCGAAAACAGCAAGTTGCATTTTGGCGAATTCACATTTATGTGCATCATGCTTGCCCTTTCCGCCGCAGTTTTGACCTATATCTACGACAAAAAGGCTCAATACAAGGAGGAAAGACTGATGAAGCAGGTGGCAGAGGACCTCTTTGATGAACGCGACATGGACTTCGAGCAGTCGTTTTCTGTTTTTTCGAAGAAAGCAATGAACGACACTCTTCTTTATAAAATGGTGTTTTCCGAAAACAACGTTATTAATGATGTTGTGGTTGGATATACGCGTAATCTGCTATTTGACAGTATTTTGCGAGACTATGAGGTGGTGATGACCGTGTGCAGTCCGGGCGAGGAAATTCTTGTCGACAATGACATGACAGTCCCCTGTGACGATTATTTCAATGATGTCCTTGCCTTGAACAGCTCCATCAGGATATCGGATAGTCTTTATTTCATAGATTATGCCACCCTTGACCCTAATTATCTGGGTATATTGACTTTGAGTCTTGATACGGTCGGTGTGCGCAATATCTACTTTGAGTTTTACAAGCCGGTGACACCCAATGGTTTCGGTTTGCCGCGCATCTTGCAGACTTCGAGCAGTCTTATCCCGTCCGATTTTTCGGTGGCGAGCTATCGCAACAATATGTTGAACTACAAATATGGCGCATACATTTACCCCAATCATTTAAGCGATTTCCATTATGTTGAAAATGGTTTTTATTATGGCCGCAAACTGAAGCATTATGTTCTTGTTGTGGACAATAAAGCCTTGATAGTCAGCTGTGAGAGGCGTGGATGGGTTGAACTTACCGCACCTTTCGCTGTGTTTTTCATCGTTATGATGGTAATTTATCTGCCATTTTACTTCTTCTTGCGGCGTAGGGACGACAAGACGGCTCCGCACAGAAGTTTGAGACGAAGGTTTCAGGTGGCGGTTATGTTAACCATGCTAATCGCTTTTGGCATTGTGGGACCAGTCTCGGTGGTTTACATGCTGGGTCTTTACAACCAGAAAGCGCGTGATTTCAACTTTGAGCAGACCCGTTCAGTCTTGCTTAATCTGCGCCGTGAGATGGATTACCGGCTTCTGACTCCCAACAGCAACCCTGTCGAGTTCGAGTTGCTTCTTAAACAGTTCTCGAACACCTTTTTCGTCGATCTGAACCTTTATGACACAGACGGTTATCTCATAGCCACGTCCAGGCCCGAATTGTTCGATTACAGACTTCAGGCTCCGCTAATCAATGCGCAGGCTTTCGCTAACCTAAACGATGACAAAGCATTATATTTCAGCCATATAGAGTATGTCGGGAAAAACAAATTCCAGTCAAACTATATAGCTGTCGTCAATGACAACGGCGAGACGGAGGCCTATTTGAACATACCTTACTTCTCGACTGACGAGGACATACGCAAAGAAGTCGTCAATTTCGCTCTCGCATACACTAATATCATACTCTTCTTGATAGGTCTTTCTGCTATTGTGGTGATGATAATCATGCGCAGGATGACCAAGCCTTTGGCCTTGATCCAGCAAAAGATGGGCGAGGTGAAGATTGGCAGCGACAACAAACCTATAGAGTGGGAGAGCAACGATGAGATTGGAGAGTTGGTTGAGAAATACAATAGCCTTGTTTCCGAATTGGAGAAGAGTGCCAACAACTTGATGCGTGCGGAGCGCGAGACAGCATGGCGCGAGATGGCCCGTCAGGTGGCACACGAGATAAAGAACCCTCTCACGCCCATGCGGCTCAGCATACAGTTCCTGCAACGTGCATGGGACGATAAGGCACCCGATATGGAACAAAGGCTAAAACGCACCACAACTACGCTTATTGAGCAGATAGACACTTTGTCGGATATTGCGTCGGCCTTCTCCAACTATGCAAAATTGCCAGAAGGCAACCCTGAACCGCTTGACTTGAAAGAATTGTTGACAAAATGCATAAACCTTTACGATAACGAGGAAAACATACAGTTTGATTTCGTCTGCGACGGCGACAGCTATCCTTTCACCGCCGACCCCAACAACCTAAGTCGCGCGTTCGGAAACATCATAAAAAATGCCATACAAGCCATAGGCAAAAACAAGCAGGACGGCCATATAGAGGTGAAACTCAACTCAATGATGCAGAAATATGTGATAACCGTTTCCGACAACGGCAAGGGTATTAAAGAAGAGGACAAAGCCAAGATATTTCTGCCAAATTTCACTACCAAGTCAAGCGGCATGGGCATTGGACTCTCGATTGTGCACAACATCATCCATGCCGCCAATGGTCGAATCTCTTTCGAGAGTACCGAGAATGTTGGAACCACATTCACCATTGAACTTTTCAAATCAGTATCGAAGAAATCATAAAAACAAGATAACATGAAAATCGACAAGAAAAACTTTCTCATTGAGTTAAAGCATTATGTTGTAATCACCATCGCCTTGTTCACCATGAGTCTGGGCTGGACTGCTTTCTTGATACCCAACCACTTGTTGGGTGGTGGCGTAAGCGGCATTGCGGCATTGATATACTGGGCCACCAACGGTTTTATTTCCACTGGTATCTCTGTGTTTGTCATAAATGCCATCCTTTTGCTCATCGCGTTGAAGATAATAGGCTTTGGCTTTGGCATAAAAACGGCTTATTCCATTGTTGTGGTGTCGCTGTTCATGTCGCTTTTGCAGCATTACATCACCGACCCCATCATGGCGGGCACGATGCAGCCTTTTGTGACCGACCATTTTCTTGCTGCCATACTGGGCGGCGGTCTCGCCGGACTCAGCATCGGAGTGGCTTTCACGCAAGGTGGCAGCACTGGCGGAACCGACATCGTTGCCATGATTGTGAATAAATTCTTCAACATCTCGCAAGGTCGGACAATTTTGTTTTGCGATGTTATCATCATAGGCACCTCTTTCTTCATTGTGCATAGCATCGAAAGCTTGATTTACAGTTTTGTGGTCATGGCAGTGTGCAGCTATTGCATCGACTTGGTGCTTACGGGTAACAAGCAGTCGGTTCAGGCTTTCATTTTCACTTCCAAGCCGGAGGAAGTTGCAGACCGCATCACTAACGAGATGCATCGCGGTGTCACGCTTATCAAGGGTACAGGATGGTACACCAAGCGAGAAGGCGACATCTTGATGGTTGTGGCTCACAAGCGCGAATCGCAATACCTTATGCGTATCATCAAAGAAGAAGACCCCGAAGCCTTTATGACCATGAATACAGTGATGGGCGCGTATGGAAAGGGTTTTGAGCATCTGCCGATGAAAACGAAGAAAAAATAGACTGGGCGGTTTGAAACAGGAGAGGGGATATAGGTGTTGAAAATCAGCTGTATATCCGTTTTTAAATGTTTATAAACGTTTATAAACGACTATAAACGTTTGTTCAACGGATAGTTTGTTGGCAAGTCTTTTACTTTGCGCTGTGAAAATCGAGAATTTATGCAAAATAAGCCTTTTGTAAACGAAAAACTTGAGTTGGCCGAGCGGTTGGTCTGCGGCACTGACTCGCATATTTTCCTCACAGGCAAAGCAGGGACAGGAAAAACGACTTTTTTGCGCAGGTTGCACGACAAATGTTACAAGCGCATGGTGGTGGTTGCGCCTACAGGTGTGGCCGCCATCAACGCTGAAGGTACGACTATACATTCCTTTTTCCAGTTGCCCTTTGGTCCACATATTCCTAACGAGAGCCGACACGACATTTTGGCGGCCCAGAAGCTGACCCGCACAAAGATAAAAATTATCCGCAGCCTTGACTTGCTTGTTATAGACGAGATAAGCATGGTGCGTGCCGATATTCTTGACGCAGTCGACGAGGTGCTGCGTCGGGTTCGACGTTCTTCTAAACCATTTGGAGGGGTTCAGCTGTTGATGATTGGCGACATTCACCAGCTTGCACCAGTGGCCAAGCCAGATGAGTGGGATTTGCTGGCTCCTTATTACGATTCTGTCTATTTCTTCAGCAGCCATGCCCTCTCCGCAACCGAATACATCTGCATAGAGCTTGACCATATATACCGCCAATGTGATCCGCATTTTATATCCTTGCTCAACAAAGTACGCAACCACTGCCTTGACACAGAGAGCCTTTTGCAATTGAATTGCCGCTACAAACGCGATTTTGATCCCGATGACAGCGAAGGCTATATAACTCTGACAACACATAACTACCAGGCTGACAAGATTAACGAAGAGAAACTAAACGCCCTGAAGTCAAAGTCTTTGTTTTTTGATGCCGTGGTGAAAGGCATATTTCCCGAGAACAACTATCCCACAAAGAAGACGCTTGAGCTGAAGATAGGTGCCCGCGTGATGTTTGTGAAGAACGACTCCTCGCCCGAAAAACTTTACTATAACGGCAAAATAGGCACTATAACAGACTTTGACGAGGATTTTAAATACTTATCCATCGATTGTGATGGTGAAATCATCCATGTTGGCACGGAGGACTGGAAGAACTACGAATACAGCATCAATTCTAATACCAACGAGATAGAGGAGAAAGAGATAGGCTGCTTCACCCAGGTGCCGTTGCGCCTCGCATGGGCCGTCACAATACATAAAAGCCAAGGACTGACGTTTAATAAAGTCATTATCGATGCCGGACAAGCATTCGCGCACGGACAGGTTTATGTAGCCCTCAGCCGGTGCACCACGCTTGAAGGCATAGTGCTGAAAACAGCCATTCCGCAAGAGGCTCTCATCAACGACAACGCTGTGAACCATTTCGATAATAGTATGCCGCAGCACGAGGCCGACAATCAAAAGCTCCAAAGCCTGCAACACGAGTTTCAGTACTCTGTGATGACAGAACTCTACTCTTTCGATGCCATTGAGTATGACATCTTCCGTCTGTTGAAGGTCATCAGCGACAATTACACACTGTTTGATAAGGATGTCGAACAGGAAATCATTTCATTGAGGCACTCTGTCACCGACAGGATGTGTCAGGTTGCGAACAAGTTCGCAAGGCAGATAAAGAGCCTGCACGACAGCAATCCGGTTGATTGTACCGAAAACGAACCTCTACAGCAGCGCTTACGTCAAGCCAATGGCTATTTCCTTGAAGAGGTGAAAAAAACAAAAGACACCTTATCCAGTCTTAATTTCAACATCGACAACAAAGCCGTGAAAAAACAGCTGAAAGATATACTTAAGGAGCTGAACGACAATGTTTTTGTCAAACAAAAGACATTAGAGGCTTGTGCCGAAAAATTCACGGCTGAGAGTTACCAGAAGGCAAAGGCGTTCAACATCGTCGAGGTGGACAAGTCGATGGATGAAAGTCCGAAAATCCCAAAGAACACGTTGATGACTAAATTGATGTCGTGGCGTGCTGCCCGTGCCGATGCCGAAGATGTGCAAGAGGCCTCGATAGTGCCGGTGAAGGCTCTTGCGGAGATAGCCAGACAGAAACCGCTAACTATTGCTGAACTGACACGGATACCGAAACTTGGCAAGAAGCGTGTTGGATTGTATGGTGTGGAAATATTAAAAATAGTGGCACAGGAAACGGACTCGGAATTGCCTCCCGACATAGAGAAGCAGGCCGCTAAATTGGTAACCGACACATACGAGCAGACCAGACAGCTCATCGAAGAAGGTTTTTCAATAGAGGAGATAGCTGCCGAGAGACATCTAACAGAGTCAACCATAGCGAATCATATCTCACGTTTTATTGAGCAGGGACTATATTCCGCCGACCGATTTGTGGATGCTGAAGAATATAAGAAGGTCTATGATTTCATCATCCAACACAAGAACAATCCCATCTCAGACATAAAGCTTGGTTTGGGCAATGATTTCAGTTATGGTGCCATACGCATAGTACATGCACAGATGAAGTTTGACGGGCTGTTGTAGTGCTCTGTGAAGAGTGATTTTTGCATGTAATGTTTGATAATCGCTCTGTATAAGTCTTCATTGTCTTCCTAAATGCTCCGTAGGAGCTATCTTTCAATAGCACAAAAATAATAGTAGTCAAATGCTCCGTAGGAGCTATCTTTCAATAGCACAATAAATAATGGTCAAATGCTCCGTAGGAGCTATCTTTCAATAGCACAAAAATAATAGTAATCAAATGCTCCATAGGAGCTATCTTTCAATAGCACAAAAATAATAGTAGTCAAATGCTCCATAGGAGCTATCTTTCAATAGCACAAAAATAATAGTAATCAAATGCTCCGTAGGAGCTATCTTTCAATAACACAAAAAATAATGGTCAAATGCTCCGTAGGAGCTATCTTTCAATAGCACAAAAATAATAGTAATCAAATGCTCCGTAGGAGCTATCTTTCAATAACACAAAAAATAATGGTCAAATGCTCCGTAGGAGCTATCTTTTAACTAACAATGGCAAACACATATAATCAGATATACATACATCTTGTTTTTGCGGTGAAGTACCGCGCTTCTGTTATTGACAAAACATGGCGTCAAGAGTTATATTATTACATAACAGGTTTGATTGAAAAGCGGGGGCACAAGGTATATGCTGTGGGAGGTATGAGTGACCACATACATATTCTGGTAAGTCTCTCGCCCAAGCAAGCCATTTCGGAATTGGTGTTGGAGGTTAAAAGAGCCTCGTCCTTATGGATAAATGAAAAGCGTCTTGTAAGATTCAAATTTGCATGGCAGGAGGGTTTTGGTGCATTTTCGTACAGCAAGTCTCATATCGAAAACGTGGTCAGATACATTCTAAACCAAGAAACACATCATGAAGAACGCACATTCAGTGAAGAATATGTGTCATTTCTTCGATTGTTTGGTGTCGATTATGATGAAAAATATTTGTTTCGTGAAATGGAATAATACAGGAAAGGGAACCCCTACGGGGTATAGACGAACTTGTTTTATTTTCACTCCTGCATCCCAGCGTGGTATTGTTTGTAAAGAACTAAAAATCAAACAAATAATTTGTAATTTTTTTCTAAATAATACAAAAAAGGGGAGTTATAATATTGCAATGCCTACATTAAGAGCAACAAACGATATTATTTACGAAAAAAAGCGAGGTTTTCTTAACCTCGCTTTTAAAGTCGGGATGACAAGATTCGAACTTGCGGCCTCTTCGTCCCGAACGAAGCGCGCTACCGGGCTGCGCTACATCCCGAACCTTTTTTTACGCTGCAAAATTACAACTTTATTTTTAATTGGCAACGAATTTTTGAAAAATCCTTACCTTTGCACCTCGTCAATACAAAAACGTTTCGATATGATTATCTTGGAAAAACCATACGTGTCGGCACCATTGGTGGCCTATCTTGAAGAGAAACAGACCCCTGTTTTGCGCAATGATATGTCGCAGCAGCTCGTGGCACAAGGCAAAAAACTCAACCTTCTTGACGATGCCCGGTTTGTGGAGAAATACAATGAAAGCGGCCAGCTTTATGCTGTGTCGGAGAACGCCCTTGTGTGGCTCTATGCCCACCTGCCGGAATCGGAGCTGGTGCAGAAAGTCAAGATTTTGAAGGACAAGGCCGCCTTCCGTCGCATCTGCCAGAAGATTTACCCTGATTTTTACTACAAAGAGGTGGAGATGACCGCTTTGCGCGACCTCAACCCTGATGAGTTGTCTTTGCCGCTTGTGCTGAAGCCGTCGGTGGGTTTCCTCAGCGTAGGTGTTTACATAGTCCGCACCAAGGAGGAATGGTATGCCGCCTTGGACGACATCGACCGTAACTTCGCCCGCCAATGCGCTGTGTTCCCGGAGACGGTGGTTCAGAGCGGAAAGTTTGTCCTTGAGCAGTTCATCGAAGGGGAGGAGTTCGCTGTTGACGCATATTACGACAAGGATGGCAAACCAAACATAATCAACATCTTTCATCACATTTTCAAGTCAGAGACCGATGTCAGCGACAGGCTCTATTGCATGAGCAAGAGCATCTTTGAGGCCAATTATGCCGCTTTCAATCAGTTCTGTATTGACCTGAACGGTGTCCTTCAGCTGAAGAACTTCCCCATGCATGTGGAGTTCCGCGTTGACAAGAACACGGGTCGCGCTATTCCTATCGAGGTGAACCCGCTTCGTTTTGCCGGGATGTGCCTCAATGACCTTACACGGCACACTTGTCATCTGCTGCCCGTGCAGGCCTATCTTGAGAATCTGCGCCCCGACTACGCTACGATGTGGAACGGCATCGAAAACGACACGTTCAGCTTCATCGTACTCGACAAGCCTTTCGAGACCGACAAGCCTCTCGACTTTGAAAAGCTGAAAAACCATTTCCACGGTGTGCTTGAGACTCGCGACATTCAAAACCCAGCTATGAGCATCTGGGGATTCCTCTTCATGCAGACCGCGCCGGAACATAAAGCCGAGTTGCACGAGATACTCCATACCGATTTGAAGGAGTTCATTTGTTAGTTTTCAACTTGCAACTGACCAACGTCAAACTATTAACTATAAACTGTTTACAGTCCTTTCACGTGCGGCTTGCCCGCTACGAAGTCTTTGAGGTAGAATGGCTCGAAATAGGCCACGTCAACAAATTCCTTGTCTTGTAGTTGTCGGGTTGCCAAGGCTGCCATATAGCGAGCCGAGGGCTTGAATCCGTTGATAATCTTGACGTTGTCGTTGCCGTTGAATGGGGTGGCACATTTTTCGGCTCCATCGCCGAAGAGCCATAGCCTGTGGCAGTTATACAGGTCTGAGAACGACTCGCTGTCGATTATTTTGGCTTCTGTGTCATGTATTTTGTTCAGTTCGCTGTCGAAAATGGAGCAGTAAACCTCCATGCGGCGGGCATCGATCATGGGGATGAGTAAATCACCGGGGTTCAAAGCGTTGTGTTGTAAAAGTTGTTTTGCGCCGTATGCCATGGCTGCCAAGGTGTCGATAGCCATGAGTGGCTTGTCGGCGGCGTAGCACACCCCTTTTGCAGTGCTCACACCTATGCGCAGGCCAGTATACGACCCGGGACCTTTGCTGACGGCAACAGCGTCAAGGTCGGCATAGGTCACACCAGCCTCTTTTAGTGCTTCGTCAATAAATATTGTAATGCGCTCTGAATGAACGTTTTGTCCTTCGCCCTCGCGCATGGCGAGTACCTCATCGCCGTGGCATAATGCCACAGAGCAGATGTTGGTTGCCGTTTCCAAACAAAGTATCATTTCGTCTTCTTTTTATCTGGCAAAAATAGAAAAAAAACATCTCTAAATTTGTTTTTTCCAAATAAAGCCTGTAATTTTGCGGTGAGTTAAAAACGAGTAAAATTATTAATTAACGTTTAATATCAATTAAATCAAAGTTTTATGAAACTGTGTAACAAATTCTTCGCCGAACTTTTCGGCACATTCGTCCTCGTTTTGGGCGGATGCGGAACAGCAGTCTTTGCTGGTAGAGCATTTGGATTCCTTGGCGTTGCTATCGCCTTTGGTCTTACAGTAGTAGCTATGGCTTACGGCATCGGCCACATCTCTGGTGCCCACCTCAACCCCGCCGTCAGCTTCGGTGTTTGGGCCAACGGCCGCATGACTTTGAAAGACATGCTGGTTTACTGGTGCGCTCAGATAGTCGGCGCCATCATCGCTGCCGCCATCATCTTCGCTATCGTGAAGACTGGTAACATCGAGCCCGGCAACTACGCTGCCAACGACTTTGGTGACGACCTCGCCGCTTGCGGTGCAAACTACTGGAACATCAGCATGGGTGGTGCATTCCTCGTTGAGTGTGTCATGACCTTCGTGTTCCTGATGGTTATCTTGGGAGCTACCGATGACAAACACGCCAACGGCAAATTCGCCGGCCTCGCTATCGGTCTCACCCTCGTTCTCATCCACCTCATCAGCATACCGTTGACCAACACTTCAGTCAACCCTGCTCGTTCCATCTCACAAGCCATCTTCGCAGGCGGTTCAGCCCTGACACACCTCTGGGTGTTCATCGTGGCTCCATTGGTTGGCGCTGGCCTCGCTGGTCTGTGCTACAAAGCCCTCACCTGCTGCAAAGAATGCTGCAAGAAAGAGAAATAATTTCTGACAAAGAAAACAAAAAGCCCTGCGCAATGTCGTGGGGCTTTTTTTTGACTATGACCACCGTCAATGACCCGTAAAGGCACATGGTTTTGTGCCTCTACCAAACAAATCAACAAACCGCCATTTCGACAAACTCAATGAGCGGGTTAAAACAAATCAACAACACCATGTCCGCAATATATCTCCATATTCCCTTCTGCCTCTCAAAATGCGCCTACTGCGCCTTCTATTCCATTGCCGACCAGAAGCTTAAATCAGTCTTTGTCGAGGCTTTGAAGAAAGAGATAGAGCTGCGTAGTGCCTACATCGCCGATGAGGTGAGGACTGTGTATTTCGGCGGAGGTACACCCACAATGTTGCAAGCAGGTGAAATAGAAGAAATAATAGGTTGCCTGCATGCTCATCTCAACATCGCCAGCAATGCCGAGATAACTATTGAAGCCAACCCCGACACGCTATCGCCCGACTATCTTGCCTCATTGCGGCACATCGGCATCAACCGGCTGAGTATTGGAATACAGAGTTTTGACGACGACGACCTGCGTCTTCTGGGCCGCCGACACAACAGCCGACATGCATTGCAATGCATCGACGACGCACACAAGGCGGGTTTCGACAACATCAGCATCGACCTTATCTATGGCATACCTGGCAGCATAAGCTGGGAAAGAAACCTCGATATCTTCTTCTCGCTTGCCATACCACATCTCTCGGCATACGCACTTACCGTCGAAGAGAACAGCATACTTAAAAGGCAGATAGCCCAAGGCAAGACACCACATGTCAACGAGGAGGACGCCTTGCGCGACTACAATTTACTTTGTGAGACGGCACACGGGAAAGGTTTTTTGCATTATGAGATTTCCAATTTCGCCAAGCCGACACACCATTCGCGGCATAACAGCTCCTATTGGAACGGAACACATTATGTTGGATTCGGGCCAGCCGCACATTCCTACAACGGCCGTTCTCGCCAGTGGAACGTTGCTAACGTTAAGAAATACGTTGATTCTCTGATGAATAACGATGTCGATGTCTTGTTCGAGAAAGAGGAACTCGACGAGAACCAGCGCTACAATGAATATGTCATCACGGCCTTGCGCACCTTGTGGGGCTGTGATCTTGTTTATATAAGGCGCGAGATGGGTGAGAGGTTCTCAAGCCACTTGGAGAAACAGGCCAAGCCGCTCATCGACAATGGCTCTGTCACCCGAACACGCGAGTTCATACATCTCAACGACCAGCAGATGCTGATGGCCGACAGCATTGCTGTCCAGCTTATGATTTGACTTTTGGAAAATGAGAAAGCCACGAACTCACGGATTTGCAATCCGTAAAAAAACTTTTTTCTTTTTTTTCAATTTTTTGTTGTATATTTGCATTGAAGAATCTAGGAGTGCAAAAGGAATACAACTCGGAGCGGGTTTTGGTGCTGGAGGTCTTATGGGCAGCACAAAACTCATATATAAAGAGACATCAATAACTAAACTATTATTCAAATAAGCAAAACATAGTAAGCGATGGAAGTAGCCATAATTTTTATTGTTGTTTCTACAATTATTTCTGTTGTTTGTGCTGTAAATAAAGTAATCTATTTAAGAGCACACAAAGCCGCACGAGAAAAAATTATACTATGGATACTATTATATGGATGCGTGAATTTGTTTGGGTGTTCTATCGTGTATTTTATGTTTTGGTTGAATGATAGACATATAAAAACAGGAATAGAAGTATTCCAGGAATATTATTCTTCAATTGAGTTTGAAGGTAGAATTATATCCAATCATAAAACTAATGCTTGGTATGGACGCAAGGAATTGATATTGTGTGTTGATATTGTCGAGACAAATACCTATAGTTTTTTCAGGTATGACAAAAATATTGCATGTCTAAGAATAGAAAACGGCATAGCAGCATTCCCTTTTGACCCCAAAGGTGCCGATATTGGTGATTTCAGCTATATAAAAGTCAATAAAAATCAAAATAACCTCATAGTGTTCAGTAATGAAGATGGCGAGGAGAAATGTTTTTCGTTAAGTCAAGGATATAACGCTTCCACAAAGGTGCTGGATTTATGGGTATGCGAATAATAATAAAAAGCCATGTACAAGATTTTTAATTCAAAAGGATGCGCAGCAATTGCTATCGCTTTCGTCATTATCAATATATTGGTAACGGTTGTTATTATTACATCATTTGTGGATATAACGATTAACCAAACCAAGCAAGCTGGAAAAATTTTCGACAAATATTATTCTAACATTGAATTTGAAGGCGACATAATGTCTATGCATCAAATAAAAAGTAAGTCTGGCAAACCCACCATGGTCGTTTGTGTAAGAATGACAAAAACCAACACAAAGCAGTTCGACCATAGTAACAATGTTGACCTGCACCTGAAAATCGAAAACGGGATAGCCGCGTTGCCTATTGAGAATTGTAATAAAAACAATCTACAGCGTTTCACCACAATACAAGTCAACAAGGACGGAAATCGCCTTGTTATTTTTGGAAGCGAGGATGGCGAGGAACTTAAGCTGCCCCTCACTTACAAAGGTAATGTTAGTGTATGGGATATGAACATTTGTTTCTGAAAATGAAAAAATATTCTTTGGGATTTGTAACCTTTAGATCATTGCACGAATGTGCAATAACCTTTAGCTCGCTGCTGAAAGCAGCAACCTTTAGCTCACTGCCGAAGGCAATAATCCCGAAGCCATGACGTATCTTAGTAAGCTGAAAATGCCAGAAAAACTACACATATCATCAACAGATATGAAGTCTTTCTTTGTGATAACGCCAAAAGATTATATTAGAAGAATGGAATAATTGATTTCTATATGAAAAAGACCTCTATCATATTGATTCTCATTTTTCTTGCGTTGACCGCTTGTCGGCGGAACGAGAGTTGTTCTTGTCCTCCGGCTGTAGCTGATACCACTGTTGTAAAAGAAGCTATAGAGGACGAAACCATCCTATATGATATTAAAAATACTGATAATCAAATAGTTGAAAACGAGTTTGGTTTTGTGAACCTCACCGATGTAGTGCCCGATGTCATTCTGGAGATACGCTATTTCGGGACTTACAACTTCGTTGGCTGTCGCATCGACGGCTACGAGGAGCCTGTGGCGCTGCTGACGCGCAAGGCCGCCATGGCGCTGTTGGAGGTGAGCAACGATGTTGAGGCGATGGGCTACAGGCTCAAGGTTTACGATGCCTACAGGCCCAAGTCGGCGGTGCGGCACATTGTAAGATGGGCCAACGACAGGGCCGACACCTTGATGAAACCTTGTTTTTATCCCAATCTTGACAAGTCGATGCTGTTCGAGCTGGGCTACCTCTCGTCGCGGAGCAGGCACTCGCGCGGCTCCACTGTCGACCTCACCCTTTTCGACATGGCTACGGGCAAGGAGCTCGACATGGGTACTCCATTCGACTGGCTAGGCGTTGAGTCGCACCCAAGCTACAGGGCTACCTTGACCATAGCGCAACACATCAACCGCATGACACTCCGCAAAGCCATGATGCGGCATGGTTTCAAACCCTGCGGCACCGAGTGGTGGCACTTCACCCTCATCAACGAGCCTTATCCCGACAGAGGCTTCGATTTTCCTGTCAAGACGATAGAGAGGCAATGACCATCTACGATGGCAAAGCCCTGTAGAGAAGCAAATATTTGCGTCTCCACCTATAAATTCCAATAAAAAATGCAATTTTTGGGAGAGTAGGATAAAAAGAGAGGCAGAGTAAAAACAAAACCCACAAAGGGAGAAGTCAAAGAAAGCCTTCCTCCTTGTGTGGGGTTGAAAAAGTTGC
>Ga0247611_10000669_pt1 | contig 67794 bp, 64 predicted proteins | sample 177DNAGHGhighgp2_FD_192422 | JGI IMG/M metagenome (GOLD analysis project Ga0247611, IMG submission 192422) | Sheep rumen microbial communities from Palmerston North, Manawatu-Wanganui, New Zealand - 1770 DNA GHGhigh gp2 | ecosystem: Host-associated > Mammals > Digestive system > Stomach > Rumen...
GAAAGAACTTGATGAATATCTGCGTTATTACAACGAAGTTAGAATCAAGAAAAAATTGAACGGAATGAGTCCGGTGCAATACCGAACTCATAACCATATATCTAATTGTTAAATCCGTCCAACAAAAAGGGCGCACATCAATTCTACGTAGACTACCTGCAAAAAAGGCCAAAATTGCGGGTAGTCTACGATTTTTCGTTTAGACTACCCGCACCAGAACTGTTATTTGGGCGTTTTTACGGCCAGCACGACTTCATTCATCAGGCCCGATCCAGGATTCTAGCAGCATCTTCATACGAGACGCCACAGATTCTAGCAATCTGGTTTGGAGAGGCGCTGAAACGAAATCGTATCTGACGCATGAATTCCGTTTGCTCGTCTTCCGACAGTTGTGCGAAACAATCTTTCCCGAACAGGCTTCTGCATAGATCGGGAACGGCAGCCAGAATTACCTGATCCCGAAATGAAGGCAGCTGCGTTTCATTGGATTCCAGGCGTTTTCTGGCCTTCGATGAAGTATTAAGGAAATAGTTCATCCTTGACGGTGAATGGAAGATACCCTCTACTGCGTCCACATCTACATAGCAGCGAGGCAATATGAAACCTTCCGGTCCAATCTGCCAATCTCCCGGTATGAACTCGGCATCGGAATGAAGCACGCGCTTGAGTTCCCTGGCCGAAAAATTCCTCACCGGCCGGCCGGAGGCATGGATGGCATCAAAGAAAATATTCCCTGTTCCCCACGGATACTGACCGGGGTGCGAGCAGATATTTGCTGCCACTGGATTCATCTGCACATAAGCGATTGCACGTTCCAGCGCTTCGTCAACCACTGGAACATCCTTAATATCTACCTCGTTGTACCTTAAGAATCCGCGTACGCCATAACGTCTGCAATAGTATTGGGAGTAGCGCTTCTTGAAACCGTTAATGAATGCCAGCACTGCTTCGTGACTCCCCTTCACCACAAAGTGCACATGATTGGACATAAGGATGAATGCGAGCACAAACACCTTTGTGGCTACAGCCTGGATAGCTACGAAGTTCATCGCTACTGCATAGTCTTCCTTATCCCGGAACCAGAGACCATTTTCCATATGTTCCGTGCTTATCAGATAGTATTTACACATTTTGCTTTGGTTTTATAGAGGCCGTTTTTGTACCTTTTGATTATGTATTTGGAGGCGTTGCTCCGGCCGAGGACGGCGATAAACTTGCGTTTGATTCGGGAGATGTTGGTATAGAAGGTTCTTTTGGATTCAGAGCAGAGCGACTCTAGGGCATCGGCCTGCATATGAGCATCGTCGAACCTGGACTGCACCGAGTAGATATCGCTGAGTTCTTTCCAGTGCTTGAGCAGGTTGCAAGAGGCAATTCCCTCGGGATGTGCAAGAAAGAGGAGGAAGAGGGTGCGCTCGGTGGGATTGAGGCGAACCTCCGCTGCTTCGGCCGGCAGCAGAAACACACCCTTGCACCCCTCGTGCACTACCACATTTGTATTTTTTAACTCTTTCATCGCCATTCTTTTCTGCAAATTTCGGCAGTGGAAGCGGCCCTGTCAAGGATTACAAGCTTGTAATATTTTTGCAAGGTTTGCAGAAATTTGGCAGAGTGAGAGGCGGCGAATACCTTTGCAATGTGATTAAAAAGCCACTGCTATGAATCCCCTAGAATCATTCTTTTTCGGTCCATATGGAAAAGCCTTTGCCGTTATGGACGAGTACCAATTTCTGCCAACTCCAGAGAATTTCACGGAGTTTTCGGAAGAAATGTATGAAGGCTACTTCCATCATTTCGGAATGCCTGCGGAAAGGATGTACCAAATACATCCAGGGCCACATTATCACAAAGAGAAGGTAATTCTCATGGCATCTAAAACAGAGATGGAAGAATTCCTCAAAGCCAAGGCATTCATCGACGAAACAACACTTGGCAAACCGGAACTACAAGGAGCTTCGGATATGGAGCGTCTGAATTATGTAAAGACGCATCTCGATTTTTTGTTCCAGAGTCATAAAGAAGACGAATAATGAAAAACGAATTACCACAATCGCTGATCGACAGAAAAGTCTTTATTGTCAAAATGCTCAAAGACAGCGTCCTGGCTACCAAAAGAAACTTTCTTCCCTTAACATACGACATGAAACAAATAGTTATGGGGAGTAGTATGGCAAATGACACCTTTTTCGTCTATCTGCCTATCGACACCTCTCACATGACAGTGATTTCCATTCTCGAAGAGGAGGAGCGGCGCATCAAGGAGGGGAGAGATGGGTGCCTAAAACTTGTTAGGGCGCAAGAAATGAAAGAAATGCTGGCCGCAACTGACGAGATGTGCAGCCTGTTGGAAGAAGATCAGCAAAACGAACCGGATAAGAAAAAAATTGAAGCTCTTATCGATAAATACCCAACATTGCAATCCTGGCTGAATGAGTAATGCTAAAGAATAGCCCTATGAGAATACAGTACGCATCAGACCTACATTTGGAGTTCGCAGACAATCGTGATTTGCTCGAGCGAAGAAACGGGATGCTGATGGCAGGTGATGTGCTCGTCCTTGCAGGAGATGTCTCTTATCTGGGAGACATAAAGATGATTAGGCGGCCGTTCTTCGATTGGTGCGCCGAGCATTTTCAGGAAACGTTTATCGTACCTGGCAATCACGAATTCTACGGCAGGTACGACATTGGCCAGACTCTGGCGGATTATGAATACAAATATCGGGAGAATGTCCGCTATCTTAACAACAAGAGCATCCGGTTGGGAGATGTCGAATTCTTCTTCACCACACTCTGGACAAAGATCAATCCCACGTTCCTTTGGGCCGTCCAGCGCGGAATGAATGATTTTCGCTATGGGATTCTCGACGGAATGCGCTTCACAGCGAACGATGTTGATTCCCTGCATGGCATAAGCGTCGCCTGGCTGGGATCTGCACTCAAGGCCTCAACCGCCGAGCACAAGATTATCGTTACGCATCATTGCCCGACAATGCGACTGCCATTTAACGCTTTGCCCGACAGCACCCTCAATTCTGCCTTCCAGGTGGATATGGATAACTTTATTGAGGATTGCGGAGCCGATTATTGGATCTATGGACATACCCATTTCGCAGGAGGAAGCGGCACCGTGATTGGAAAGACACAATTGCTATGCAACCAGATGGGTTATGTGTACTACAACGAGCATCACGACTTCAATCCTTCTGCTTATTTAGACGTTCTTCCTTGAGTCGCTCGCGAGTAATGAATTCGTCGCACTCTTTGTCGAATTGAGCGCGCTCCTGTGTGCCCGGTTCGCCAAAATCCTCCGAAATCAAATCTTCAAGCGGAGTAAGATGCAATTCTTTAAGGTCTTTCTTATTCATTTCATCTTAGGCTAATATAATCACACTATAATCAACGGTTCTCCGAGAGCTATTGAGAGCTGGGCAATTGAGCGGAGAGTAAGATTTGGAAATCCTGTGGTCCAGCGGGAGACCACGGCCTCACTCTTACCAAGCTTTCTGGCGAGATCCCGTTGTGACATATTCTTTTCTTTCAGTATGGTGTCAATGCGAGCTATAATACTGGCCGAGAGTTGAACCTCGGTCTTTATTTCCGGCGACACTGCCGCCACTTTTCCATTGAACCATTCCTGTTTGTTTCGCATATAATATTTGCCTTTCTATAGTCATCTTTTTCATCGCAAAATTAATAAAAGTTTAACATATAAGCTAATTTTTATAACTCTTTTTATTTGACCTGGCACAAAGTTCAGAAACTAGATCAGGTTATTCAAGGATTACAAGCTTGTAATTATTTTGCAATTGTCGGGTGGAATGGCTAACTTCGTGGAAAAGGAAAAAGGATATGACAGAGATTGTCGGAATACAGGCGCGGATAGCGTGGGAGCTGCTTTTTTCGGGAGACGGATGCCTCCATGATAGCGGGCCGGAGATCGATTACAACGGCCTGCTTGAGGGTATGGAGGCGGCGCAGTTACTTAGCCTGATGGAAAAGGTGCTGGAGCGGCTGAAGCAACTCGGTGCGGAACCGGTAGCGAGTGGGCATGGAGAGGAACTAAAGGGACGGGAGCCGGAAACCCTTTACATCGACGCGTCGTACCATATCCGTCTGGGCTCACCGAACGGACCGGCCATCCCCTTCCGGCCGCTGGTACGAGCTCTGTTTATCCTGTTTCTGCGGCATCCCGAAGGCATCGTCCTGAAGCAGCGTGGCCGGTACGAGGCTGAACTGAACGAGATCTACGCTATCATCTCTCCGAAAACCGCGCCGGAAGACAGGCAGGCGCGCATCCACAGGCTGGTTGACCAGGAGGACAATTCGTTCAGCGAGAAGGCGTCCGTACTAAACGCGCTTCTGGACCGGTTGCTTCCGGAGACCGCGTTCAACTACAAGATCCAGGGGATCAACGGTTATCCACGCCGCATTCCCCTCAGCCCTCTGAAGGTGGTGTGGGACATTTCTTTTCCTTGACATACCGCGTCAGCAGGTAATACATTGTCTCATTGACCGTATTGAATTCTTTCTCATTCTCCTCAATCCGGATTTTATCAGGTGAGTGTTCGAAGATGTAGCTGTATTGATGGTCTGAATAGGCAGAGATTCCCAACACCATGTCATACTTGTCTTCCAGCCGCTCCAGGATTCCACATAAAGTCAAAGGCTCTGTAACCTCCTCGCGAATCAAATCGTAGAGAGAATCCGACAACGGGACCGTCGTATCCAGTGCCAGTTGATCCTCCTCGTCCCATTCTGCAAGGGAGACAATCTCGTCATACTGGGCCCGCGTCAACTCATCATCTTTGTCCAGATAGCATTCGTAGGGCAGGTCGAAGACACTCCCCTCGTCATGGTGATTCAAGTAATCGTGGAACGTGTGTGGCGTAAGCTTTACATAGTCCTTCCCCTCCAGGATATCCAGTATTTTCCTGGCATTGTGCACCATTAGCGGGGCACCGGCCTCGTACAGTGCAAGAGCAATCTCACAGCCAGCATCCACCCAGGCAGAATAGCTTACGTCAAACGTAATCAGCCAACCGCTGGGCGTATAATAGTCCGTTGCATGCACGTCATTGCGCGACAGACCCAGTTCCCCGTAATGGTCAAAGGCCATATCCCTGAAGGCCTGCTCGCTGTCTAAGTCCGTATCGGCCGTTATCTCCCCATGTCGGCCAAGCTGAAAACGCCGATAGAATTCAATGTCATTCAGGGCTGCCGCCTCTTCCCGCCATTCCGCATACTTCTCCCGCTCCCGTCGGCTTCGCCCGTACAGATGGCGGAAATGCTCCATATAAGCACCGTAGGCGACACGGAAGTATTTTGCATATATCCGTATGCTCATATAGGGAAGCGGCTCACGGTAGAAAGGCGGTAGTTGGTCCACTTTCTCACCTGCTTTTAGCCGGCTGTAGATTTCCTCGTTAGCTATACACTCCTTAAGCATCCGTATAACCTTCCGGATATTCCGGGGCCTTCGGCATTGCCAGGGGACTATCCGATCCAGGTCCTTGCGGGCAATCCTACCCGTCCGCTGCCGTTTGGGAAGATGTTCATCCACGTATCGATTATATGCCGCCACATCTTTTGCGATGGCCGGAATCTTCTTCCGGAGGAAGGCAGCGAGAGGTTCCAGGTACCAAGACCAGTCCTCAACATGGGCAGGTTTCCTATCATCGTCATGCAGCAAGCACCACCAATGGTCATTCTGCACGATATGCAGGTATGTCTTTCCCTTGTAGCGTGTCGTTGACAAGTGATACCATTGAGATTCTTGAGGATTCCTGATTTCCCATTCCTTCAGATAGTCTTCCCTTGTCTTAATATCCTCATTATAATAGCATTTGGCATCGCGGAAAGAGCACCAATCCTCAGGTTTCCCACGAGGCACCTCTATCCACAGCCCGTGCCGATGGTCGTCCCCGATTGGCGCAAACACATCCAGCAACGACTTTATCTCCAGCAGCAACTCTCTGGACCTTCCGGTCATACAAGTCCCGTTCAGATTCTGATTTCCGTGCTCCCCCTTTTCCATCAGCGGCACCGTCAACTTTTTCGTTTTCATACATATATCGTTTTCCGCAAAGTTACAGGCCTACTTATCCCTGTGCAAATTTCTGCAAGGTTTGCAAAAATTTGACAGACTCCAACGGGCTTCCGATCTTTGCAGAAAAAACAACAAATAGAATGTCCTCTCGAATCCCCACCTTCTCACCAGATCTGGTTTGGTTTACCTCGGATACTCACTTCGGGCACGAGAACATCATCCGATTCTGTAATCGGCCATTCAATAATGTTCAGGAGATGAACACTGAGCTCATCCGCCGCTGGCGGGAGACGGTACCGGAAGACGGAATCGTATTCCACCTAGGCGACTTTGCGCACGGCAGTTCCAGACTCTGGAACGACATACTCTGCGCCCTCCCCGGCCGCAAGTATCTCATCCTCGGCAACCATGATATGAAATGTATCAACCAAGGATTTATGAACCACTTCGAGACAGTCAGCCAACAGATGACTATCCGCGTGGGAGGGCAGACTATTGTGCTGAACCACAATCCTTTCCTCTGCTACGGCGGAGCCTATCGGGACGTATGGCAGCTCTTTGGGCACGTGCACAGCGGCCCAAACTCAATCTCTGGCCTGGACCACCCGCGCCTTAAGATGCTTTTCCCTTTGCAGTACGATGTTGGCGTGGATAACAACGACTACCGTCCGGTTTCTTATGCCAAGGTTAAGGCCAAGATTGAGGCACAAGTAACTTGTGCCAAGGCCACTTACCACCTGCAAGGTCAAAATATTTGATCTTAAAGCTGATGACTCTTCGTGGGTTCACAGCTCTTCATGAGAATGAAAACAAGGCGGGGAGGCAGATTGGCTACAATCCCATCAAGAGGTTCTTTTCGATACCAGCTATCATCTCCGCTGGCACATCACACTCGCGGGCAAGCAAGGGCCATCGGGATGCGGCTTCACGCACATGGTCTATCACCATGGCCGCATCCTTGATTCCTTCTGCTTTGGCCAGCGATAGTAAATCGTTTCTGGTTATCTCGTCGAACTTTCCGTTCACTGACATCTGATGCGTGGCGGTCCAACCACCGGCAGGATTATATGCATACCCCATGTCGTACGCGGGAGAGAGGCGCCAGCGACCGTCATCACCCATCAAGAATGATATATTTTTGGTGTGATCGTCCTGGTTACGGATTACTACGTTATAAACCAGCCGACGGAACAATTCCAGAGCAGCAGAATACGGCAATCGGAGAGAACGCATCACTTCGAATGCTTGCTCATAGGAATATGCCCTGTGCACCCGGAAATCGTAATGTGCAAGTCCACAGAGTGTTTGCATATGAACCTTTTTACCTTCCTCGCGGTCAAAACGCTTTGTTAGAAAGTGTGCCCTCCCATTCTCTTCAATAAGTGAGCTCTCAGTCATCTCAATCCCGCACTCCAGGGCCAACTTGTAAAAAGAATACTCCAAACGACCGTAATTTTCTGTCTCCCTAAAGCCAGCCGATGCCGAGACACCATCCAGTTTAATAAGGTAGTAATCGAATCCTTTCGGCGCTTCTACCTGACCACTCCGGACTTCACCTGTCATTTTGTTCCAAGCTATTATTGCCTTGGCCCGCTGGCCTCCTGCTGATGTCCCTAAGCGCAAAATCTCAGCTATCGCACGGCGGCGATCATCGGACAAATTCGCCTCAAAATTCGATTTCTCAAGAAGCGCCTCACGTGCGACAGACACCAGGGTATCAATCTCAAATTGTGTATTAGGGTCAAAAGGTACGTCTACCGCCGGCTGAAACTCCAATGCCCCCATGCACCGCTTCCCAAGAAAGCATAGCGTCTCCACGGGATTCCCGCTTGTGCGTCCGGTGAGCGAAAGCCATTTGTTAAATAACGCGCGGCCGTAAGTGTCTGGCAACGCGTCTGCCAACATCCCAGGAAGCCCCATGAACGTGTCTCGATTCAAACCCGCGAATGAATAAACGCGCCCCTCGCGCACCGGCATAGTCAAAGGGGAGGGCTCCAAGCCACGACCAATAAAACTAGCATCATATTCAAAACGGGCCACTTCATATCTCTGATCCCAACGGATAGTCCCAATGGGCATCCCGAACATAATAACCTTAGCTACGTCTACCATTCATGTTCCTCCTTGCATGTTTTTCTAGGCCTTCCTGCCGCGCGTTTGCGCAGTTTTTTATTTGACGAATATACCAGATCATAGTACTCACTCGGGCTCATTTGTTCTTCATCAACAAGCGGCTGTAGCACATTTAGCAATCCCAGGGTTCGGAGCACACGCAAGAGCGAATCAAACGAACCTATTTCGCCTTTTTCAATCTTTTTCTCTGAAGAAAGAGAGACTCCGGATTCTTCAGCTACTCGTTCTTGCGTTATGTTTTGTTTTAAGCGCGTTGACTTTATCCGCCCGCCAATCCGAGAGAGAATCATTATATCCGAGAGAGAATAAATATCATCCATAACAGTTTAATATTAAACTTTTTCACCGCAAATATACGAATAATAGTTTAATTTTCAACCATTAAATTAGAAATACCAACAAGGCGGGGATCCTAACAGAACCCTATCCGGGTGTTATTGCTATGCATTTTTTCTTCCCGGCACAGTCCTCTTATCTCTTGCATATCCGCTTCCCTTTCATTGAGAACTTCCATGATAGTAACCTTGCGAACTATATTGTCTATCTCTCCACCGCTAAACGGGAACTCTACTGCGAGGGACTGGGCATTGGCGTCGCTGAGTGACGGCAGTTTTGATAACCAGATCCTTTTCCGCGCTTCCAATCCCGGCTTCTCAAATTTAATTTTAAACAGAAAGCGCCTTTCAAAAGCACTATCCAGATTGTCTGCCATATTGGTGGTTGCGATTAAGATGCCGCCGAGGCGCTCCATCTCTTCAAGAATGATGTTTTGGATGGTGTTTTCTGTCTGGGCCACATTGGAGGAATCAGTGTCTTTTCGCTTGGAGAAGATACCGTCAGCTTCATTGAAAAGCAGTATGGGGCAGATTTCGCTATTATTACAAAGATCTTCGTACTTTTTAAAGACATCCTTGATAAGTTTTTCACTCTCTCCGAACCAGCAAGACTTGGTTGCGCTGATATCTACATGATAAATCGCTCTTCCGGTCGTTTTTGCAATCTGGTGGACACTTTCCGTCTTTCCTGTTCCAGGATGGCCATACAGCAGGACGGCAATCCCTTTTTGCATCCCTTTCTCTTCCAAGCTCTTGCGAAGCACACTATAATGTTCCTCTTCCAAACTGTTTTGCAAAAGATTCAGTTGCTCCTTCAGTTCTTCTTCGAAAAATAGTTTTCTTTCAACTATCTTATCTGGGAGAATCAGATCTCGTCCTCCGGCCTTCTCTATGAAATTTCCGGCATCTTCCCCGAAGAAGAGACGTTTGCCATTGTCTGTGAGCTTAAGGGCGGATTTGTCAAAAAAGCCCTGCTTACTACATTCAACCAGTTTGCCTTTCTGAAGCGGGTGTTCTCCAGCTTTGAACTTGTGGGCTTCCCTGACCGCCCGAACTTTGGGATAGATACAGGATAAGTCTCCCAGATCAAATGAGTCATCTTCCATACATTCATAACAAACCATGTAGAAAAGAAATCTATTCAGATCTTCATAATCCTTTTCCATCTTTTCCACGAAGGCGAGTTGAGGATTTGAGAATTCCAGGTGAAACATCTTTCTCTTCAACTCCTCCGAGAATCCAGGTCTGTCTTCATCCGCTTCTGTGTATATTCTATTGACTGCTGATGCGAATCCATAACAATCAAGGCCATCTACTGGTTTGATGAAAGACTTGGCCATGTCCCCCATGAATAGTGTTAGGCCTTTGTTCGTTAGTTTGACACCACTTTCTCCTGTTCCCTCCACCCATTCCTCCTTCATCAGAGGATTTTCCAATTGTAAAATGGAGCTACGAATTGATAAATAGTCTCCCGGGGAATCAAAAACAGTTTCCAATAATTCCGTAAGATCAGTTTCGTGAAGTCTTCCAAACGTGTAATCGTTACAAATGATATAAAAGACTACACGGTTATTAAGATCTATCCCTTTCGCGCGCAATGTTTTGATGGGATCCAAAGATTTGAATGATTCTTCCAACTGCAATATCTTACCCAGCAGTTCCTGAGTGTCCAATTTTTCTTTTTTTCTAGCATCAGCCATACTGGATACTATGTGGCAGAAATCAAATTGGTCTACTCGCCTTTGTTTTTCCGACTCAAATTTTCGTTTCACTTCCTTTCTCTTCAAGATTGCCTCCATAAAGTCGGTGTTCACCCTATATTTTCGTTTCATGGGAGACCAGGCCCTGTCGTTTTCCGGTGTAAGAAAACCATCCATCTCGAGTTCGTCCAAATAGACGTAATACATCGCCACATCAAGTACCGGGCAATTGTAATATTCCGCTATATCCGCAAGGCCGGTAGCGGATTCCGCCAAGTCTCTGTCAAAAACAGGGACAAATACCAGAGGCCCCATTCCCTGCATACCCGTACATTGGGCCAGACCTTTCAATGCATCCATCGCCTTATTAAGGCTCTGGATTGTTAATCCTTTGCCTTTTAGTATTTTAGAAGCCGCATAGATGCAGTTGAAAGCACTGAGTTTCCCATCTGAACCCAATAGCTTTTCTGGAGAATATGAATACCTGCTCGTCATATGGTTATTCTACAGTTTTCTGCAAAGTTACGTGGCAACTTCGCCTCACACAAATTTCTGCAAGGTTTGCAAAAATTTGACGGGGGCAGGCGGTCGGCGGCGGCGAGGAGGGTACTCCGACCAACCCGCCGCAGACGCCGCCGGGTACCGCCAGCCGGCTGGCTTGCCGTTTCGCCAGCCGGCGGTGCCCTTCAATCCCAGGATCTCGCGGTGCCCTTCAATCCCAGGTCCGTTCGACGTCAAAGTGCGGGTAGTCTATGTGTCATGCAGACCACCCGCAAAAAAGCCCGAATTTGCAGGTAGTCTACGGCTTTGTGCGCAGACTACCCGCACTTGGAGGCGCGCTGGAGCCGGCGGTGCTATCCCCGCATCGCGAGCGCAATACGCACGCATATATGCATGTGTGAAAAAATACTTATCTTTGTAGGCTGGAGGAGTATCGGCCCTGGAAGGAGACGGTGGGCCGGAAGTTTTTTGGAAGATTGTAATTTTATCGCAATGAAAAAACTGATAACTGTAGTGATGGCGATGGTGATGCTGAGCATTGCCGCAGTCGCACAGAATGCAAACATGATGTCTATGGCGAGGGCCGAGCTGAGCAAGCGCGGCCTGGAGGAAAGCGAGGTGCGTACGCGCCTGCTGGAGAACGGCATCGATGTGGACAATATCCAGCCAGCGGATTATCCGGCCTACCAGAGCAGGGTGATTTCCATCCTGGACCAGATGCAGGCGGAAAAGAATGGTACCACCGGAAAGGGTGCAACCGTGGTGATTAAGACCGGAAGCGGTTCCACCAGCACCGAGGGCAATGCCTCCCCGGCAGCTGCTGCCACCACCGCCGATGAAACCCCGCAGACAACCGCAGGCGAAGCGGCTGCCGAAGCGGCACTGCAAACGGCACTCGCGGCCGAAGGCGTGTCCCCCACCGAGGGCAGCGATATCTACGGACACAGCCTCTTCACCGGCAAGAGCCTCGATGTGTTCCGCACCACCGACGGTGCACAGGCTCCCGAGACCTACGTGCTCGGCGAGGGTGACGAGGTGCACATCTCCATCTTCGGTTCGTCGCAGACAGAGATTCATCAGAGGATCGAGGCTGACGGCTCTATCCAGCCGGTAGGCGCCACCAAGATATTTCTCAAGGGAATGACTCTGGCGCAGGCTCGCAAGGCCATCCAGAACAGGCTCAGCCAGCACTTCTCGTTCAGGCCCGACCAGATTGCCGTGACCATCACCACCGCGCGTACAGTGTCGGTGAGCATCTACGGCGAAGTGGGCGTGCAGGGCGGCTTCACAATCTCCGCACTCAACACCGCTTTCAACGCTCTTGCTGCGGCAGGCGGCCCCACCGCTATAGGTTCCGTGCGTAATATCCAGCTCTCCCGTGCAGGCAAGACCTACACTCTGGATATCTATCAGTACATGAAGAACCCCACCATCGGTATTGGCTACGACATCCAGAACAACGACGTGCTGTTCGTGCCGGTGGCTCAGAAGGTGGTGAGCATCGAGGGCGCAGTTAACCGTCCGATGCGATACGAGGTAATCGACAAGGAAACCCTCAAGGACCTTATCGACTACGCCGGCGGACTCACTTCCAATGCCTATCCCAATTTCGTACAGATAGAACGTTACGAAAACGGAGAGGTCAACTATCTTGAATTCGATCTTTCGGAAGTGATTTCCGGAAAGCGCAAAGTGAACCTAGTTGCAGGTGATATCGTGCGTATCAAGGAATCCAGCAAGCCGATGGAAAACTACGTGTCGATTAGCGGCGATGTTTACTACGGAGGCAACTTCGACTTAGAGAAGAATAGCAGCCTCAAGGAACTCATCGCCAAGGCCGAACCGCGCTACACCGCCCGTACCGACTATGTGTTCGTGGAGCGCACTAAGCCGGATGAGACGGTGGAAGTGCTCACCGTTCCATTCCCGGGCGTAAACGGCAATCCCGACTTCAAACTCGAAGCCCGCGACGCCGTGCGCGTTCTTGAACTGGCCAGCTACCGCGACGTGGACACTATCTCCGTGCAGGGTCAGGTGCGCGTCCCGTTCACAAAGAGCTTCGGACTCAACGACCGCATGACGGTGAGCCAGGCCATTGAATACGCAGGCGGCCTCAAGCCAAGCGTGTTCCCGGTCGCATATATCTTCCGCAAGGACGTGTCGAACCCCGACAAGATGCAGTACATCCGCATCAACCTCGATACCGACGGCGAGCAGTTCCTGCAGCCGGGCGACCAGCTGAACGTTTACGACAACACCACCTATACAAACGTGGGCGAGGTTCGCGTGAGCGGCGCTGTGAAGACCCCGATGGGAACAACTTACGACGAGAGCCTCACCGTGCACGACCTGCTGAGCATGGCTGGCGGATTTGCAGTGGGCGCCGCTTACGATAGGGTGCAGGTGTTCCGCGTGAACATCTCCGATTCCAAGGCGGCCGAGCTGGAGTGCATCCAGATCAAGGTCGACGAGAACTACAACCCAGTGGGTGGCGAGTTCCAGCTGCAGCCCTACGACCACATCGTAGTGCGCATGACTCCGGACTTCACTACCGGCCGCAGCATCGAACTCAACGGCCGCGTGAAGTATCCCGGCACCTATGTGCTGAGCGACAGCAAGACCCAGCTCTGGGAGATAATCGAGATGGCTGGTGGCCTTCTTGACGATGCCGACCCGTACGCCAGTCTGTTCCGCACCTACAACAACCGCGGCAACATAGGGCTCGACCTTCGCAAGGTAAAGAGCCAGAAGGGCAAGATTAGCAATGACCCGATTCTGATGGACGGCGATGTGATCAACATCGTGCGTCAGGAGAACACCGTGATTATCCGCGAGACCGGTACCCGCATGGGACAATATGTTCCTGCGGAATACTCCGCAGCCCAGAAGACAGTGCTCTATCAAGGCCCGCACAGCGCAGCCTGGTATATCCGTCACTACGCCGGCGGCTTCGTGAAGGTGGCCAATAAGAACAGTGTGACAGTAACCATGCCGAACAACCAGACGGAAGCCACCAAGCGCTTCCTCGGCATACGCAGCTATCCTACCGTGGAGCCAGGAGGAGTAATCACAGTGAGCATAGATCAGGAGAAGCAGGAGACACTTGACACTCCAAAGGAGAAGATCGACTGGGGCGCCGAATTGCGAAGCACGCTTTCCGCACTCACTTCGGTGGTGTCGCTCTACCTGCTCCTTGACCGTCTGAATATTGGAAAGTAGAACGTTATGGACGAGAATAGGGAATTCGCACAGCCCGAGGAAGACGAGGGCATAGACATAATGGGACTGATCCGCCAACTCTGGGACGGCCGCAAGCTGATAATCATCATCACCGGCGTGTTCATCGTGCTGGGGCTGGTGGCGGCACTCACAATGAAGCGCACCTACACTGTAAACTCGGTAATGGTGCCGCAGATGAACTCCAAGAGCAATTCTCAGCTGAGCAGCCTCGCCGCGCTTGCGGGTGTGGACATGGGCATGGACCTCTCGGCAAAGGATCTGTCGCCCCTTGTGTATCCGCAGATAGTGAACAGCGTGCCGTTCCGCAGGGAACTCCTCTACACTCCCCTTCACTACGCCAAGGCGGACTCGGCGGTGAGCACTTACACTTATTACAAGGAGATTGCGAAGCCCAGCGTGGGAGCGGTGATAAAGAAGTACACCATTGGGCTTCCGTTCCTGCTTCTGAACGCACTACGCAAGGAGAAGCCGGAGATAGTTCTGCCTTCCGACGGGGCTGCGGACGAGGGCCCGAAGCCGGTAGTACTGAGCAAGGACGAGGAAAGACTGATGAAGCTGATTGCCAAGAGCGTTTCGCTTGCGGTAGACAAAAAAGAGGGTACCCTTACGCTCACGGTAGTGGGCGGCGAGCCCATCATGACGGCCGAACTGGCACTGGCGGCACAGAACCTGCTGCAGACCGAGATCACCCGCTTCCGTACCGAGAAGGCGCAGCGCGACCTCAACTACATCCAGGACCGCTACACCGAGTCCAAACGCGAAGCTGAAGCTCTTCAGAGCCAGCTCGCCAGCGCACGCGATCGTTCACAAGGCACGGTGGGCACGAGCTCCAGCCTTTATCGCGAGCGCATACAGGCCCGCTACAACGTGGCCAACGCTGTGTACACCGACATGGCCAAGCAGCTGGAACAGGCCAAACTTCAGGTGAAGCGCGACACCCCGGTGCTGGCTGTAATCCAGCCCGTCACCGTGCCAATGAAGCCATCGAACAGCCGCGCCAAGACATTGGTAGTCTGGACATTCCTTGGCTTCGTGCTGGCTTGTGGCTGGGTTCTCGCCAAAGGCTATTGGCCGAAGGTGAAGGAGATGTTTGGGAAGAAGGAAGAAGAATAATAAAAGCAGAGGAGGCATGAAGGCCTCCTCTGCTTTATTTCTGCGTGTTCTTGCGAATATCCTTCATCGGGATAAGCGGAAGCACGCATCCGGAGAGCGGCGTTCCTTTAAGGCTCTTGGATAGAAGGCCTCTCAACGCGCCAATGGCAACGCCAAACAGGGTATCCATAAGGACCGGCTGTGTGACATTGAAACCTTCTTCGGTAGTATTTACCACAAAAGAATCAAGGGGCTCAACAAGATACACAACGCGGACTGCGTCTTCAGCCAGAAGAACCGCGGTGTCGGGAGAATAAACCGACACTTTGATCCGAACTTCAATCTGATTCTTTTCCTTATTCGGGCGAAGATGATGCGAAAGACGATACCGAACCGCAGAGATATCCATGTTCTCCAGATTCGCATCGTAATTGAACGAATAATCATATTCGTCAATGCTGACTATTCCGTATTTGATTTCTTCCATATATCTATGACGCAATTGCTCTATTATTCTTTGAATCCGGACGATAAAGCATTTCCAATGGATTCACTTCGTAGTCGTCCTGCATAGTGAAGACTCTAACTATTTTACTCTTTGACACTGTATAATTAAGAGACACCTCTTTAGCAAAGTAGGAGCGTCCTGGCTCGACATCGAGGAGATGCATGTGCAGCTCCTCGCAGATGTCGGTCAGGCTGTCGATAGTGAAATTCCTATCACCCGAAAGGATGGCGGATATTTCAGATTCTGACTTGCCTATACGTTCGGCAAGCTTCTTTTGGGAGATTCCCTGGGCGCGAAGTTCTTCGTCGATTGCGATTGCAATCTCCATTCGCACCCTGGTGCGGGCCAAACTCTTTTCGTCGATTCTGGAAATGAATTCGGCAAGTGTGCCTTTCGCTTTCATATTAGTCGTCCCAATTGTTGATTATTATTTTACCGTTATTGTCTATTATAATATCTTTATCTATTATTCGCTGATTAATCTGATTTGCGTATTGAATCATCTGTTCCGCTTTAGCGTTTAGTGCGTCATCTTCCTGATATGCGCGCATATCAGGAGATTTATAGCCTCCGGATCCCAGTATTACTGCGATTCTACCTATCAACAAACAATAGACGCGCAGATTGCCAACTCTTAACGCCGCCACGCCATCTCCCGGCTTGCCTTCATATGGCTTGAAGAATGTTTCCCGACAGCCAAAACGATGACCGGACTGGAACAGGATGTTGGTTATTTCTTTTAACTCTTCAGCATGCTCAGCTTTGTTCTCAGAATAGAAGTCTTCAAGGAGAGTGGTATCGCTACCATTGGGGCGTATGGTGTAAATATGCGCCATACTACCAGAAAACTCATCTATTTCCTCTATAACAAAGTTCATCGCCCTTTGATTTGGATGCAAAAATAAGCAAAAATTATGATATATCCAAATTTTTGCAGGATAACCGAGCGCGAAAATGGCCGACGCTTCAGCATCGGCCATAATAAACGACTTGTTTCGTATTTACATACTATCACTCATCGGTCCCTGAACTTGTCAAAGGGCCTGCCGAAGAGCGTTGAAGGGCTTCCCGGCGCAGAGAGCCCGCCCGCCAGAGCGTGCGCCGACTCTTTTTGCCCACTCGCATGGTTTTTCAGTTTATAAAGTCACTTCCTTCAGCATACTGTGAATAAACAGCATACTCGCGCGGATCAATCCCCCTATTCTCGTAGGTAATTATACCATCTTTTACGGATACCGATTGATTGATAACTATTTGAAAAGCCTTGTCCATCTTCTTTGCCAAGTAGCACTTCGAGGCTCCGGCGAATTGAACCTTATTCTGAAAAGACTCTGGTTTAATAGCAACATTGAACCCCGCACCAGCAGCAGGCACAGAAGGGTATATTATACCATCTACATTTTTTGTCTTCTCATTGATATTCAGCAGATAGTTTACAAAATTGGCAATCTTGAAATACTCAACATTAGAAGAGAAGTTCTTCCCTATTTCAGATGCCATATACATGATCAACTCCAGACCGTCCCGATTTACTTCAAATTGACCACACACGTCATTCCATCCAGATTTGATCTCCCTAATTAGTTTACACGCCCTGCTATAGTCAGCTAAGAAAGGCATGGCAACTAATTCCAGATCTTTTATCAAGTCCCATCTTGAGACCGTACTCCTTTCTATTCCGCTAGCAGAAATATTCCTGTAGAAGGAGGACGTTTCCATGAGAGCAACCACCCTTGGTGGCGGAACATCATCTGAGCCATAATCACCAGGAAAGCAACAGGCATAGAACATCGGCTGATATGGATAATTTGCCCTCTCATAACCTTTTATGCATTGAGCAGGCGGATAACTCAGATCTGAAACTTTACTGAAGTCCTTTCCTTTTATATTTACTCTTTGACGAATCAAAGACGCGCCCCTATATAAGTAAAACCTTAAAACAGGAATGTCAAAATCTGGGACTAGACGGAATATTTTGTATAGTTCTTCCGTGTTTTCCTTTGATACATCAATTGAGTCAAGCATATCCGTTATACGTCCCATATCTTATGATTTCTATCTGCTTCGCAAGACCGCAAGTGTCAAACCGCATGCGGTCTTGCTTCTTTGTTTTAACAGAGGCCTACTTGACGTTTTAGCGGCAAGTTGGCTGGAGCGGTGATGTATAACTTCTATTCTTTACTTTCACTTTCACCCTTATTTGTTTCTTCTCCAGCAACATCTTTACCTATCTCTGGATTGTTCGCCTCGTCCTCTTTACGACCATGAAGAAATTTCTTAGTAAGTTCAACTTGATTGCACTCACCTTGTGAAGTAGGTAATCTCCCTTGGCTATTTTTGAAAATAGCTGCTCTGATTAAGTTTTTCATCCGCATTTGCTCCGGCTCATCTAATTCTCCATTCTGAAAAACAGTGAGCATAAGTTCATACAGGGTGCCAAGATAATATGAATTCTGACCGATTGTGTCCATATAACTTGTAATAGCCCCACTCCAACCTTCAGGTTGCTTATATATTAACAATGAGGCCAACAAGTGTCTTTTAACTCTATCTTTTTCATTATTCAGACCTGAAATAAAAACTGGTGACAATTTGGAGGAAAAAATATCCTCTTTAAACATCATAGTAAGATTATACGGAATGGCCACAAGAATAGCGATAGTTCGTTCTTTATCATCCAAACTATAGAAGCTCTTTGATAGTTTAAGGCCATAGTCCGTCAACTGTATGTAACCTTGTTTAGCAAATAAAGGAGAAACAAGATATATAATGTTCGAGAGCACCTTCATTGCTGAGGTAAGTTCCGCAAGCAGTTGTTGTTTAATGTCTGCATCAAGCTGATCACTGTTCCTTAACACCTTGCTCCCGATTCTGATAATATTAACCAGATAACCTACAGAAAAATCGGAGTATACTTTGAATATGTCTTGATGAAAAGCAGATGAGGGGTTGAATGTCAAATCTGCTGTTTGATCCTTAACGGATTGAGGCAAATTCGATTGTTTAACATCTGATTCAATCCGTTCTATTATGGCATCTTGTTGCTCCTTATCTTGACTAAACCGCAAGAATGCGAAAGGATCGTCTTGTTCATTCATGCCAGTCTTTGCTTGTACTGATTTAGATGTGATTGACAAATCCTTAATAAGAGTTTCAACGGCATTCTTTCGTCTTCTATCTTTACCGGTATAGAACTCCAAGACTTCTGGGTAGTGAAGATATCTCTGCTCTTCAAGCATTTCTTTAGCATAGTCATCATTAGCTATCATCCACGATGCCACAAAGTAATACACCCAAAAAGTAAAGTGGAATTTGTATAAGCCGTTATCTTCTACGATTATTTTATTAAAACAAAGAATATCAAATAGCTGATCCACTTCTACTGTGTAATCTTTCTGTCTACAGAAAGCACGTATATCACTAATAAAACTATCTCTACTGAAAAAATATCCATTCTTCTTGATGAGTGTAGAACAGTAGAAGCCTAAACAAAAATCACAATCTTTGGCATCGGGCTTTTGAGTCATATAGTTCGGCAATCGAGTGTTGTCAAAGATAATGCTTAGTATATTCTCTAACACATCCGTCCTGTTAACTGGATTACGATCGAAAGAATCTTTGAATACCGTTAGCAGAGTTGCACAACTATGAGGTGAGCGATGCAAGTTAAAATTCTTAATATCCTCATCAAGTTTAGAAAGCACCTCGTCACTGTCATCAATGAACTTCTCTTTATTGTAAGCGTCAACCATCATCCTCTCCTGAGCTCGTTTCAAAGGAGTAAGATAAAGAGTTTTAGCTTCTATTTCTTCCTCATCAAACGATTTGCCTGCAATAAACTCGCTCTCATGGTAAACAGTCATCAATAACAAATGGGCATCTGGAAACTCTTGTTCCAAATAGGCTTTGATTCCTTTCTGGTCTTTGCGGAAAGGCTTCCAGTTATCAATTACTATCCACTTCACATCTTGTTTCCCTTTGCCATAATGTAATAGCTCTGCGTCTACCAACTTTTCAAATTTCTTGACCCTTACTCCATCTGCATCTACCTTGATACCAAATACATGTTGGTTCTCCCAGAGAGTAAGAAGAAAATGACTTCCATAGCAAGTAAGGCCATATTGAGAAGGGGCTACAGCATGGATATTCTCACCATTTTTGATAATATCCATTTCTGAGAACAAGGCAGATTCCTGCATTTTGAACACATTGTCCAAACGATCGTCACTAAGATATCTATCTACCCATATATAAGGCTGCCCTACATAAGACAACATTTCCTCTCTAAGGCGTTCTTGCATCAGAATAGCGATACGGTCTGAACCGGCGTCTTTAAACTCCTGTGCTTTATCCACATAGGAGATGACGCCATTACTGTCATCATCATCCACAAAATCAGCCCCAGCCCTAAATGTATTGCGCTTCTCCTGCCACTGTCGATAGGTTATTTTAACCACCTGGTCATCTTCGAGTTCTATGAAGTTATATCCTAATATGTCATCATACTTATCCGTGTACAACTGGGGAGCCTCACAACGAATATATCCTTCCTTATCATCATAGCATACGTATTGATCATGAATATGTCCTGATAGAATCATTGTGTACTCACTCCCATATAATTTCCTCAATTCATGTTTCACCCAGTCCATGCAGAAGTATTCTGGATGGTGCATAAGGAGGATTTTCTTAGGATGTTTATCAGAGGCAATGAGCGCATGTAGGCTACGCGTATCAACACCAAGATGTCCTTTATCATCAATTTCTTTATACGCACCACATGATAATATGGCAGAATTCAAAGTATGGACACTCCAGGTCTCGTTTATTTCGTATTTATTGGCAAGTAAAGAATAATCTACATTCCCAAACTTTTCCTTCATGTAATTAAGGAAGGGCTCAAACTTACCGAAAATGATACTATTTTGAGCATCTTTGCGGACTAGATCATTGAACTTGCCCTCTTCATACTTAGCATTAAAGATTGGCAAGAAAGAATCTTCAACGTCTTTTACAGAGCCTTGCACGACATCATGATTGCCTGGGACTATAATAAAATGAGACCTATCTACATCAAAGATTTTCATAAGCTTTTTCACTATACTCTCATCAAATTTTGTATAGCTTTTAGCCGATGCTGCAAACACAAGGTCACCACTTATGAGAATAAAGACTTCGTCATAGACAAACTTCTTTGCCTGTTCTTCAACATCTGCAATAAATTTTCCAAGAACAAGCCCCTCGTTTTCGGGTTTGTCATTTGATCCAACATGAATGTCTGAAACATTTAACAATAAAACTCTCATGCGTCTATATGATTTTTAATCCACTGATTCTTCCTTTTATACTGTTCACTCAACGCCAGCAACTCTTTGAACATCCCAAACCTTGGCTCTTTCAACTCTCCTTGGTTCATTTATTTCCGGCAGTGCTTGACAAACGCATATAACCGTCCCTCTTCCAGGTTATATTTTGAATGGTTGCGGTGATTGGTGTTGATACAATCCATCACCTCCTTACGATCATCCTGGGTCATAATCTTTCTGTGTTATCCGTGGTATCTGTATGACCTGCCTCATTGCGGCACAAACCCAAACGAGCAAAAAGCCTAGATGCCTTTTAGGATTGATTTCAACTTCTCGCCTTTCATTACTTATCCAGAATTAGGATGCCGTCAATTTCATGCGGCACAAAGGGGCCCTCTTTGCATTCGAAGATTACGCTCCCGGGCTCTAATGATTCAAGTTTGTGCCAGATACCTTTGGGGATGTCAACACCATATACACCGTCTTCTTGACAAAGGACGACACTTTCTATGACACTTCCGTCATCATTATATGTCGTTGACCTTACCTTTCCACGAAGAATAACGAAAGACTCATCTTTGGCGGGATGTCGGTGAATTGGGATCTCCGTTCCAGGCTCTACCGCATTCAAGAAGCGATGGCATTTTTCGTCAAGGCTGTGATGAAAGTTGTAATTCATCCTCAAACGAGGAGACTTTTTAGCCTGCGCAGAGACACGATCCAAAAGTTCTCTATCTATAATCATACGACCTTATCTGGTTCTGTCCTTCTACCATTCTTTTTAATGCGACCGCTCCACCACACATACTATACACAAACTCCGGTGTGATTGGCTCCGGGCTGTTTACTACAAAGATATAATAATCTTCGAATCTGCGTCGCAGATGAATAATTCACCATGCAGCTCTAAAAAATCCTCTTCTTCATGAGGGACGGAGGGATATGCTAACTATTCGAGTCGAATATCTTCTCCATCAACTGCCATTTTTCCGCAGAAGATGCCCCAGCCGCACAACCCTGAAACCGAGAAACATACGCTTCCCACTCAGCCTGCCGGGGAAGCGTGGCCAGCCGGGCCATATCGCGGTCGAAGTCGAACGAATCCACAGTATCCATGATCATGAACAAGGAGCGACCATGCCGATAAATCTCCATCGACAGGATCCCCACTTCGTGCTGCCCGGCAATGATCTCCGGCCAGACGTGCCTGTGAGCCTCGATATATTTCGACACAAGCTCGGGATCATCCACGAGCGTCAAAGTCTGACAATATCTTTTCATACGCGCTGCGACCTTATACCATACACCGTCACCACCACAAAGCAGAGTAACGGCAACAAATAACTCACATTAACAGCCGGATGGCCCCATACCGTCCCAAGGTCGATGATAGCACCCTGCAGGGGCGGCATCAGCGCGCCGCCCACAATAGCCATCACAAGGAACGAAGCCCCCAGCGAAGCATCTGCCAGCGACACATTCTCCAGCGCCGTTCCATAAATCGTCGGGAACATCAGGCTCATGAACAGACTGATGCCAACAAGGCAGAACAAACCGGCTTTGCCAACAATCAGCACCGCTCCCAGCGAACACAGCGCAGCGCAAATGCCGAAGATGGTAAGCAGGCGACGTCCGTCCGTATACTTCATCAGCCAAGTGGAGATGAAACGGCCGGCCAGGAACAGGCACATGGCCAGGATGTTATAGTTCTGGGCCGTGGCCTTGTTGATGCCGAGATTATCTGCATACTGGATAATGAAGGTCCAGACCATAATCTGAGCAGCCACGTAGAATACCTGCGCCAGCACTCCCTCGCGATAAACGCGGTTGTGCCACAGGCGGCCAAGTGTTCCGTGGAAGTGGGTTTCCTCCCCTGTCACCTCGCGAGCCGGAACCTTCACGCACGCAATCACCACAAACATCACCAGAACCACAACTCCAAGTATAACGTAAGGGTTGCGAATAATCGCCAGGTCGTGAAGTCGGATATCTGCCTTTTCTGCCTCGGATAGCATCGGGAAGATGATGTTACCGGCTGCATCGCGTTTATCACTCAAGAGGTTCGGAAGCACAATCAATGAAGCCACCGCCATGCCTGAAAGTGATCCCAGCGGGTTGAAGGCCTGCGAGAGGTTCAAACGACGCGTCGCGTTCTCCTTCGACCCGAGCGAGAGAATGAACGGATTTGCGGTTGTCTCGAGGAACGCCAAACCAAAGGTGAGGATGTAAAGGCTGAAGCAGAAAAATGTGAAGCTCTGCTGCGCCGCAGCCGGGATAAAAAGGAAAGCGCCGATGGCATACAGCGCCAACCCCAGCAAAATGCCCTTTTTGTAGCTATAGCGCCGGATAAACAGTGCTGCAGGCACAGCCATGGTGGCATAGCCGCCATAGAAGGCAAACTGGATGAGCGACGCCTTCGCGGCCGGTAGCTCCATCAGCGTCTGGAATGCCGCCACCATGGGGTTGGTGATATCATTGGCAAAACCCCATAGCGCAAACAGCGAGGTAATGGCGATGAAAGGGAGGAGGTATTTCTTTTCGACCAGTTTCATAGATTCTTCGCTTCGCTCAGAATGACAAAAAGGGCTCAGAATGACATGAGGAAGGCTGAGTGACAAGACTACATTCCGGCCCTACGGATAGTTAAAGGAATGGCCTCCGAATGAGTCGAAGCAAAAACGGAGGCGTCAGTTACTACGCATGCAAGGAATCCACCGCCACCAGCGCCGGGCATTTTCCACGCCAGCACCTCAGGCATGGCCGAATACTTGTCTATATAGGATTGCACGCTTCCCTGAATCATTGCCGGGAACATGGCTACCTGCGCATTAAAAGAATCGCGATAAGCAGTAGCAAAGGCATCCAAGTTCCGGCTGATAATGGCCGACCAGCAGCGGTCTGCTGCCGAAGCCAACGCCCGGACTTTCGCCTCAGTAATGTCCTTCCCCTCCACCACGGAGCAGCCCGGCCGACGAGGTTCCATCGGTATCATCACCAAATGACTTTCCAACCAAGAAAGTACCACCTCATCCTCACACATCTCAATCTTCTCCGGCCAGAAACGGTTATTGTAGTAATGACGACATAGGCCCGGCACACAAATGCCTATAGCATCCTGCGCCCCGGAGATAATCCCGTCCGAGCGTTCCGGATCATTTTCGAAGCAGAACACCAATTTGGCCAGCATTTCCGGGTCCATATTGGGCAAGCTGTATGGCCATATCTTCTTAATCATATTCCGCGTCGATGTGGACAGGCCGCACCGCTCACGCACCTCAAAAGTAGGCTCAAGCGAGATCGTGATGGCCCAGCCGGGTGCATACTGCGAGACGTACGGCTGGTCAATCCACGTTCCCGCAAGATCCAGGCGGGTTGGAATCTGCGATTCGGTCTTCTTCAGGTCGGTCGACGAGCGGGCCTTCAGCCCGGCCTGCGGCACGCGCTCAAGTTCCACATACTCTATCCCCCGCTCCTTGCAGATCTGCTGCTTCTCCAGAGAACCGCCGTCGCTATTGACCACGAAGATATCGGGCTTAACGATATCCAGTGTCGGCACGAAGTCCATCACCCCGCTTCCGGCATTGATATATGCATCCTTCACATAACGGATACTTTTCACCATGAACAAACGCTCTTGCTCACTGTAAACAGTCTTATGATGCTTGTAATCCAGAATGGTAGCATCGCTGCCAATTCCAACATACAGGTCACCAAATTCCGCAGCCTGGCGGAAAAATTCCACATGGCCGCTGTGCAGAAGGTCGTAACAACCCGATACGAATACTTTCTTAGGCATTATCTTTCTGCTCTTATAGGATTACTGAGGAAGTCCTCATATGCCAGACGGATGCCTTCTTCGAGCTCTGTCTTGTATGTCCAGCCGAGTTTGGTGGCCTTGCTTACATCCAACAGCTTCCTCGGGGTGCCGTTGGGGCGCGAGGTATCCCACTTGATCTCGCCTTCGTAGCCGACCACCTTCGCCACCAGCTCCGTGAGAGCCTTGATGGTAAGTTCCTTTCCAGTGCCAGCATTCACTGTCTCGTTTCCAGAGTAATTGTTCATCAGGAACACACAGAGGTTGGCCAGGTCATCGACATATAGGAACTCTCGGAGAGGTGAGCCGTCGCCCCAGCAGGTGACCTCTTTCGCTCCGGAGATCTTGGCTTCATGGAAGCGCCGGATGAGGGCGGGCAGCACATGGCTGTGTTCCGGATGATAGTTGTCATTAGGACCGTAAAGATTGGTGGGCATCACGGAAATGTAGTCGGTGCCGTATTGACGGTTGAGAAACTCGCAGTATTTGAGACCACTGATCTTTGCCAGGGCGTAGGCTTCATTGGTCTTTTCCAGTTCGCCGGTAAGCAGGCAACTCTCCGGCATAGGCTGCGGTGCCATGCGCGGATAGATGCAGCTGGAGCCCAGGAACTCAAGCTTCTTGCAACCGTTTTTCCAAGCGGCATGGATGACGTTCATCTCCAGAATCATGTTGTCGTACATGAAATCCGCCAGGGCCGATTGGTTAGCGATGATACCTCCGACCTTTGCTGCAGCAAGAAACACATACTCCGGCTTCTCCGCCGCAAAGAACGCCTCCACAGCCTTCTGCCGTGTCAAATCCAGCTCTTTATGCGTCCGAGTGATAATATTCGTATATCCCTGCCGCTGCAACTCCCGCACAATGGCAGAGCCCACCATCCCGCGGTGCCCGGCGACGTAGATTTTGCTATTCTTTTCCATTACTTCACGATTCCTTTCTCCAGATATTCAGCCAGATTAGTACGCACTTTTGCAGCAGCGCCTTCCGAGGCCACCTTCGCGATGTCGTGCTCCACCATCAGCTTCACCAGCTGCTCGAAACTGGTCTTGGCAGGGTTCCAGCCCAGTTTGGCCTTTGCCTTTGTAGGATCACCCCAAAGATTGACAACATCAGTAGGCCGATAGAAGTCCTCGCTCACAGCAACCACCGTCTTGCCAATCAAGTTCTCGGGGCCTTTCACCACGATACCCTTCTCATCAATACCCTTACCCTCGAACTTCAGCTCTATGCCCGCGTGCTTGAAAGCCAGGTCGGTAAACTCACGCACAGAGTGCTGAACGCCGGTTGCGATCACGAAGTCCTCGGGCTTGTCATTCTGCAGGATGAGCCACATGCACTCCACATAGTCCTTGGCGTAGCCCCAGTCACGCAGACTGTCCAGGTTGCCCAGATACAGGCAATCCTGCAAGCCTTGGGAAATACGAGCCGCTGCCAATGTAATCTTGCGCGTCACAAACGTCTCGCCGCGGCGCTCGCTCTCATGGTTGAACAGAATACCCGAACAGCAGAACATGTTGTACGCCTCGCGGTACTCCTTCACAATCCAGAAGCCATAGAGCTTTGCCACGGCATACGGGCTATACGGATGGAACGGCGTATTCTCATTCTGAGGGACTTCCTCCACCTTACCGTAAAGCTCAGAGGTAGATGCCTGATAGATGCGGCAAGTCTTCTCCAGATGACATGCCCGCACCGCCTCCAGTACACGCAGTACGCCAGTCGCATCCACATCCGCCGTAAACTCCGGCGAATCAAACGAAACCTGAACGTGGCTCTGCGCCGCCAGATTGTAAATCTCGTCCGGACGCACCTTGTCCACCACCTTGACGATACTCATCGAGTCCCCAAGGTCCGCATAATGCAGATGGAAATGCGGCTTCCCCTCCAGATGCGCAATGCGCTCACGGAAATCCACACTGCTGCGGCGAATGATGCCGTGTACGTCATATCCTTTCTCAAGGAGAAACTCACTCAGGTATGAACCGTCCTGTCCGGTAACACCTGTTATCAATGCTATTTTTGCCATATATTAATAAACTATGTTTTCCGTTAAATCGCTTTTTTCATATAAAACTATTGTTACGTTCATTACCTTAAATCTCCTCTCCCGCATACATCATCTTCTTTCCCAGCACCGTGCAGAAGATCATCTGGATATCCTTTATAAATGAATAATGCCGATAATAATAGCAATTCAGACGCACCTTATCAGGATAAATCACCATATCGTTATACTCCACGGCAATTTCTTGCATGGAACGATTGTCACCGGATGCTTGCTTTTTGGTGACATACTCAGATATCATTTCGTCTTCAAGCCGATATTTCAACGTTGCAGGTCCAGTAATTCCCGGCCGAAGTTTCAGCACGTCTCTGTCATCACCAACCAGTTTATCCGCATATCCCGGCACATCCGGACGAGGGCCGACAAAACTCATCTTCCCACGAAGCACATCCCACAGTCCCGGCAGTTCATCCAACTTGTAATGGCGCAGTTTAGCTCCAAACGGCGTAATCCGGCTATCACCAGCCACGCTCACGGTTGAGCCATTGTGCTTCACTGTCATAGTACGGAACTTATGGCAGTCGAACAACTTTCCATCCTTCCCAACACGCTTCTGTACAAAGAACGCAGGGCCACCAGGCATCTTGACCTTAACCAGAACAGCAACAATTAGCAATACCGGCCACAAACATAGCAGCCCCACCAACGAGACTACCCTGTCAAATATCCATTTAAGAATAAATCCCATTACTTCACGATGGCGTTCTTAATAGTATCAACAATATACCTCACATCATCATCGCTCACATACGGTCCTGCCGGCAGACACATACCCACCTTAAACAACGCCTCGCTTACACCATTCACATAAGCAGGAGCGTTCTTGTACACCGGCTGCTTGTGCATCGGTTTCCACAGTGGACGGGCCTCAATCTGAGCCTGATCCATCAGCACACGCAGAGCCTCCACATTAGCGTTAGGCTCACAGTCGGTATGCGCACTCGTCGCAGCATGAATCACACCGGCAGCACCACCCACGGCACCCTTCACGATGGTCTTGTAAGCATTCTCCTGACCCTTAATCTTCAGGTTCTCATCCAGCGTGATGGTACACAGCCAGAAGTTGGAGTCATAGCGGCTGTCAGGATTGCCGTGTACCTTGATACCCTTCACACCCTTCAGCAGCTCCTCATACAGAGCCTGCACGTGCTTATGGTGCGCAATATGGTCATTCACCACCGTCATCTGTCCACGACCAATACCAGCACAGATGTTACTCATACGGTAGTTGTAACCTATCTTCTCATGCTGATAGTACGGATAGCTCTCGCGATACTGAGTGGCATACATCATAATCTCGCGCCACTCATCCTCGTTGGCGGTAATCAAGGCACCACCACCACTGGTGGTAATCATCTTATTACCATTGAACGACAGCACACCATACTTACCAAACGTACCCAACACCCGGCCATTCCAGCGGCTACCGAAACCCTCAGCAGCATCCTCCACTACAGGGATACCATACTTGTTGGCAATCTCCATAATGCGGTCAATCTGGTACGGCATACCATACAGAGCCACCGGCACAATAGCCGCAGGCTTCTTGCCCGTCTTGGCAATGCGGTCCTTGATAGCCTCCTCCATCAGTTCTGGATCCATATTCCACGAATCCATCTCCGAATCCACGAACACCGGTGTAGCCCCCAAATACGTTATCGGGTGACTTGACGCACAGAACGTAAAGCTCTGCACAATCACCTCATCACCCGCTTTCACACCAGCCGCCAGCAATCCCAGATGCACTGCTGCAGTACCAGCAGACAACGCCACCACACGTTTGTTTTCACCGACAAACGCTTCCAGATCCTTTTCAAACCCGTTAACGTTGGGGCCAAGAGGAACAACCCAGTTGGTATCAAACGCCTCCTTGATGTATTTCTGTTCTAAACCTTCATCAGACATGTGCGCAAGGCACAGATAGATTCTTTTTCTTTCAGACATAATATATATTAGTTTATTTGTTTCTCGTTAATATTTTCTCCGCCACAAAACTAGTCAAGGTCAAGGTTAACGTTATCGTTGAAGGCGCAAAACGCCTTCCACTTCATGCGGCACAAAAGGCCCCTCTTTACATTCAAAGAATACACTTCCAGACTCCAAGCATTCAACATTATGCCAAACGCCCTTGGGAATATCTACCCCATAGAGTTCTTCCTCTGGGCAGAGAATAACGCTCTCTATCACTGTACCATTATCATTGTAGGTACTCACTCTAACTCTACCACGAAGTAGCACAAACGACTCGTTTTTCGTCGATGATGATGTATCTCAACCTTCGTTCCTGGCTCTACGGCATTCAAGAACCGATGACACTTATCTTCCAACGACTGATGGAAGTTGTGGTTCATCCTCAGCATTGAAGATTCCTTTACTTCTGCAGAAACCTTATCTAATAATGCAGCATCAATGATCTTCATAACCTAGTTATCGTTAACTTCAACGTCAAGGTTGTGAATTTCATTCACCTCTTATCGCACTCCTCACCCCATTGAACATAATCCTTGGGAAGAACAGTAGGGAGTCCAACGGGAATATTCTTGCATGATTTATCAAATCACTAATGCGCCTGCTCATGGAGACACACTTTCTTATGAGATAAGGATACTTGCTGAAATGACTCATATCTCTATTGTGTCCCATGTTTCCAGCCTTCAAAACGAACTCCATTATCAGGTCTGCCTTCTTATCATACCGTGAATTATGAACCATTATTCCATAACCATTAACCAGGTCCGGCATTCCCAGATACTTGCTTGCCAGAGCGTAGAACGCTTTCCACTCCGTCATTATCCCAGCCCGTCTGATCCGTGCCTCCAGTTTCTCCAAATCCATCTTGTAACGATACGTCCACAGTAGCCTGCACCAGTCGCAGATCTGTCGCAAGCCAACTCCCTCTTTATAAAAGTGCTGAAGGATATGCGTGAATACATAGAACACATCATTCTCCACACCCAGCTGGAAGATCTGCACCCCGTTATTATTCCACGAGCGGACATTACCACCATAAAACGTATCTTGCAGAACGTCGTCCAATTCCCTTTCAATCCTTGAAGATAATCCACAGTACAATCTTCCATGCAGCTCCACCACCCATCGGTCGATAGTCATCCCAAGATGCTTCTCTCGCTCATATTCTTTTTCTACAGAAGTCGCCAATGGCACAAGAATCTCTTTTGCCTTAGCATAGTTGTCTTCACTCAAAAACAGATCAACATCACCACAAGCCCGCCACAACGGTTTCTCATAGCATTGTGCTATTCCTTGTCCCTTCACCAACAAAGTATAGATACCAGCAGCTCGCATCTTGCTAATCAACAAGGCTACAAAGGCATTCATCGACTTGTTCCGCTGTTCTAATTGTAGGGTGCTGCCAATGAACAGCAATGACCACTGCTGAGGAATCTTCACATCCTCTACGCGCTCTAAACCTGCTGTAACCAAACCCACTACAGACTGTTCTTCTGCTAACTGCATGACAGAAGAATAATCTATATCTTCGCAGTTAGACAGACTGACCTCGGTCCCCCAAAGACCGCCTCTTATCAGTTCTAAAAGAATTACTGTATTTGAATGTAACACAAGTAACACCGTTACCGTTTTGTGAACGGCAATTTAAGGATTCCGACTAAGCTACCCCATCCGTACGACAGATGAAGTACAAAGAAAGTAGTCAACAGATAAAAGAAGTTCAACTTCTTCGTCACGGCAAGCTTCAGACTGACCACAGAGAGCAGTCCAGTATATGCCAGCAAGGATGCTACAGAAACCAGTGCTAACGGCCACCAGACAAATGCCAACAACAGTGGTACTATCAGCGAAAGCAAAAACAACAGCGGGATAAAGTGCCGCAGCGACAACGAGGAGAATGTCTTCGTATAATAAACCGTCAGGATATTCCACTTGCCATTACCATAGTTGTTCTTCGCCAAAGCCCGCCATGTCTCGCGAGCCAGATATGTACAATAGGTGGACGGCAGAATATATATCTTTCCACCACCACGAATGATACGTTTATTCAACTCAATATCCTGATTACGCACTAGTCTTACATCGTATTTACCATACTTATCGAACACTTCTTTTTGCCAGCAGCCAAACGGAACAGTTTCCACCTCCTGCTCTTTGTCAATACCTGTCCGGAATGTAGAATTTCCCACACCATACTTATTTCCAAGAACTTCACGTATAGCAAGAGTCTTTGGCGTTTTATTAAGCACGTCTGTTTTGCAAACAGTACCAACATTGTCCGCGTTCAAGCGTTTCAAACCATTCACCAACACTGAGAAATAGTCAGGTTGATAAGAAGCATGAGCATCCAGACGCATAATGATGTCGCCTTTGGCAGCATCAATCCCCCGATTCATCGCATAAGGCACAATCTTATCAGGGTTGTCAATTAACCTGATAAAAGGATATTTGGCAATATATCCTGCTACAATATCCCTAGTTTTGTCTTTACTCATACCATCTACCAGCAAGATTTCCAAATCATCTTTTGGATAATCTTGTGTCAATAATGAGTCAAGGAACTGTGCAATATATTTCTCCTCGTTATATATCGGACAAATAACAGATAGCATAAATTGGATTTAATTATTTGGATAATTTAAATCTATCTCACTTCCTAACTCGTCAAGGAAACTCTGGGGATGAAAGTTCACCATACCTCCAAGCGGAGTAAAGGTCATCTCGCCAAAATATATTTTTCCGTTGATGTTATACAGGTCTAATCTAACAAACGGGAAAGGCTTTACCAGCGTCTCAGCCACCCTGATCATTTCTTCAAGATTCTGAGGCTTCGGACGAACTTTTCCTTCCCTGTATCGTGAATCAAAAATACACAAATCCGGACGAGGATTCCAATTACAGTCATAAGTCATCACATCTGTACCCGTACTGTCTCGTCCGCTGCACATCCAAATATATCGAGCCTTTCCATTAGCACAATATATCTTGTAATCCGCAGGTGATTTTTCACCTTTTTCAGAAGGTAATAGTTCTTCTGCAATGATGCAAGGCTTCATTGTCCTATAGTGGGGTTCACCCGAAAGGACACCTACATGCTTGCGCTTCAGCAATTCATCAAGAAACTTTTTTGTCTCTTCGATATTAAGCTTGTTTTTGTCCTTAACCATCAGTAGTTCGCTCTTTCCCACGCCATTGTTAGCCTTAAAAATAAACGACTGTGGCAGTTTGTCAAAGTCAATGTCATTAACATCATACCAAGCACCCACCAAGGGGATAAGGTACTCACCAAGACCGCATTTTTCTACATAGTTACGAACTTTATATTTATCAGCCAATTCCGTCCAACGGGTAGTATCTGTATATAACTTCATGTACAGCAACTTCTCATTCATATCCTTCGGATCTTTCAGATTCGGGAACCGGTGGAAGTATGCGTAATAGCGCATTTTTACAAGGGGAACAGGATGATTCTCCCCCATCCACTCACAAAACTTAATCAGTGGATAGAACAGTATTCTACCCGACTTACTCATTGTAGGATGAAACATATTAAAATCTTCTATTTATATAATCTTTTATTATATCTAACGCCACAGAAGGATGTTTAACTATTTTCTTTGCTATATCGTTATGATTCGCTTTTCTATACTGTTTATAGTAACGATTGATAGCATCATGATACTCTTCTGAATTTTCCTCTTTTGCAAGAAGTTTGTTTAGAGTTCCAAAACAATATGCTTCTGGCATTTCGCTATCTTCAATTATTTGAGGTGAATAATCATCCCCAATCCGTATATAATCTGTTTCTATATTTTCTTTATTATCAGAGAAATCCACATTTACAATGGCTCCATATCGCGTAGGTTCCCATGCCATATCAAATATGAAGTTTCCCAGTGAATAGAAAATGTACTTTCCCCTATAAACCTCATACCCCTGCAGGATGTGCGGGTGCATTCCAACAACAAGGTTAAAGCCAAGGTCTATTAGCCAATGAGCAAACCTCTTCTGTTGAGATGATGGATAATTAATAAACTCATTCCCCCAATGCACATAGACTATCTTGAATGCCTCTTGCGGGAGTTCACCTATCTCACTCTCTATTTCAATATATTCAGGATTATACCAATAGGCCGGCAACTCTTTCCATGTATCAATTCGTTGCGAAAAACCAGTTATACTTATTTTACGTCCTTGATGCTCAAAGATCACACTCCTCCTATCATTCATCCCAAAGCATTTTGCCCCTTGCATTTCCAAAGCTGCTATTGTTTGAGAATAAGCATCCTTACCATGCTGCATAGCATGATTGTTCGCGCAGCCATATATATCGAAATGACGAAGGTGCTTCAAAAGCTTCGGACTTATTCGAAACTGTTGTGATGCTGTGCCCATCTTATTAGATACGTCAGCGGCCACACCCTCAAAGTTTCCAATCCACAAATCTGCATCGTTTCGGTTAATATGAGCAAAAGGGTCAAATCCGTCTGCTAGTTTACTTCCAACACCAAAACCAGCATCAAAATAACCATCTGTTAGATTTATATCACCAACAATATATATCATTTCTTAAATACATAACAATAGTTTACACTTACGAAGTCTTATATAGTGAAAGTTTAATTAATAATCCCCGTATCGTTTTCCTAACAACCCAATATGACATTTGAAAAAAATATGCAAGACCATGCACTCCATTATTTTGAAGAATTATACGCCTGTCTTTTTTACCAAGTTTGAAAATACCTTTTCTATTTGATAATCCTCCATCAGACATATTTGAGATAAATGAATTCAACACACAAAAATCAACACCTCTATATTTACATCTCAGAATAAAATCCGTATCTGCAGCTATTTTTATTCTTTCGTCAAAAACGCCTACTTTTTTGTATATAACTGCAGGGACAAATGTAGCAGGATGCCTTATACCAGCTAAAACATAATAACGGCTATTCTTTAAGAACACCTCTTTGTCTGCCTTTAATAAACGTTTCGTGCCTTGAGTTGTTTGAAAAATAATGCCGCCGCAGTAAAGAGTGTTATTATCACTATTATTTGCTATATATGCTTGATGCACCTTCTCCAAGGCGTCTGGTTCAAGCCAGTCATCACTATTAACAATTCCAATAATTGTCCCCAGAGAACGTTCAATTCCTTTATTCATGGCATTGTATATACCCTTGTCTGGCTCGCTTTTCCATTTCATACGCCCTTCAAATAAAGGTTCAAACTTCTTTATGATGTCAAGCGTTCCATCTTTCGATGCACCATCCACTATGATATACTCATAGTCCTTGTACGTCTGTGCTAAAACTGATTGAATTGTCCGTTCAATTGTCTTTTCACTATTAAAAGATATTGTAATTATAGAAAACATCTTAGATTTAACTATTAATCAGTTTTTTGATACTACGAGTAAATCCTCTTTTTTTAATTCTCTCGCCTTTGTTGACAACTATTTTTCCATCTTTTCTTATTGTAGTTGAAACATACTTGTTCTTTTCAAGAGACACATATTCATTTCCTTCAGTAATTAGCTCTCCCGCAATGTAGTTACCGTGAATAACAGTTTTACTACCGAAACCCTTCCTGTTTCCAGCCATTTTACAAGGACCAATAAAAATATTATCTTCAAAAACATTATTCATACAACTGCGTTCACACTCATCCACATACCTGGCAGTCATAACACTTTGTCCTGGCCAAAGATTATATACAAGGTTACGGCGGACTGTACAATTGTAGGCGCCATCATCAAGATATATTCCCCACAACTCACAACCGTCATAACCAATGTTCCTTACAATATTGTTTTCAATTGTGACCCCATCAGTATGTGTAATCACATATATACCCCCTCCATCGGTGAGTTGTCTTTCTGATTGTCCCCAATTATCAATATTATCAACCAAGTTATCATTAATTCTTCCTGTCATTTGAGCTGCAGCATTATCTCTAGATATCCCAGCATATATTCCTATGTAGCTGTAACGCTTTATACTGTTATGTTCAACCAGAAAACGATTCCCACCAACTGAGATTACACACCCTCCTTGATTTACTATTCCTGTTTTATAAAACTCATTGTTGGAAATGACAATATCATCACAACCGACAAAGGTAACAGCATTGTTATTATACAAGTTTTCAAAATTACAGTATTTGACTGAGCACTTCCCTTCTCTATTTGCAACACCATAATCGCAATAGATGCCGCTTCCACAATTGATGAAAGAACATTTTTTGAAATGCTTATTGGAGCCTTCAATAACAATGGGTTTCATGGATCCGGTAAATGCTATGCCCTCAATTGTGAGTAGCCTGTCGCCACTAAGCGTAAGAATATTGTTAGAGCAACACATCCTTGCCGTTGAGCAATATGCGGGCACATGTAATACATCATTTCCATCTAAGAAAATACCACCGTCCTCAAGAGGGAAATTAAAGAAGCTTAGTTTAACATCTGCATAAGGCCGAAAGTCTAATAAATCATAATGGTACGCATTGTCAATCTGGCCATAGAGGTAAGTATCATCAGATTTTAAGTAGTAAATATTCATTTGTACAAACCAGTATCCCACCTTTAGCATAGCATTTTTCAAATTACCTTCACTTTTATTGAGTATTGAAGAGTACTCAGGGGGGACTTTGATTCTCACGGTTCTAGTTTCCCTGTCCATTCGTTGCAGGTCGGTGGCCTTAATGTGCATGTACTCTTGACCACTCACTTTTTTTGCGCGTTCTATGGCCTTAAAGCTATCATCTAAAAAAATGTAGTTCGCAGGCCCATATCCCTTGATCTGCGCAGTCCAATATCCACCCTTCTCTTCTGTGTCCGTACTTTTATTCACACTTTGCTGGAAACCGACTAATAGTGGTTTTCTGTTACGATAAGGGAGAATCTTACCACCCATTTTGACGTTGGCCTCTTCAACATGGAACCAATCACCATCAAGCAACACAACACCAACTTCCTTGTCCTGTGTCAGTACAGCTTGCAACTCTTCAGAAGTGCGAACAATCGTTTGGGCACTGACTGTAGATATGACAAGCAAAGACAGCGTAAGAATAACAATTTGACGGAACATAAGTTGGCTTTCTAATTGTCTGATAAATCAATTAAAGTATTATATAACTTGATGTAATCACTGAAACGCTCTTCTTTTGAGAAACGATTGCTTGCATTATATAAACACTTTTCTTTAAAACAATTCTTGTTCGCAAAAGCGTGCTTAATTGCCGTTTCTAAAGATTGAATATCTCCCTTTGGAACCACAATTCCACAATCACACTCTTCATATCCTTCTGGAACAATAGAACCTATTATTTCAGGACTCCCTCCCGTCCTATATGTGACCACTGGGGTTCCGCATGCAATTGACTCAATATTGACTGTAGGATAAGAATCCGAATAAGTTGGATTAAGAAAAACATCTGCGTAATTATATAGTAAGGCTAAATCTTTCGGAGACTCTACTTTCCCAATTTTTATGATGTTATCCGGCAGCATATTAGCCAGTTCCGGAGTAACTCCCACCATAATTATTTGATATATCGGGTCCGTAGCTAATTCACAAAACTCATTTAGACCTTTATCATTAGACCAATTTGCAGCCACACCCAAAACATTAATGCGTCCGCCACTAGATGCTTCAATAATCTGCTGTATATACAGTGACAAATAGTCGGGGATAACAGCCCTATCTAATACCACTGGTTTAAATACGGTTAAATCAATCCCATTATTAATGACAATATGATTAACACTTGATAGAAAAGACTTAGAAACACAATTATCTACCCATTTTGACACTGAAACAAGAGTAAGATTATGAGCACCCAGAAAACTCTTTTTCTTATTTACATAATTACAACGGGCAAAATTGAAAATTTCTAATTTTTTGTAATTATGAGGCGCTGGGCATCTGCAACATCCCTCTATCCACTTCCCACACCCTATACTTTCGAAATGGGTACAATGTCCCGTGAAAGCCCAACAATCATGAAAAGTCCAAACCACCGGAATGTCGTGTTTGCTGATATAAGAAAACAGAAGTTTATAATTTATGAATGAATCATGGATAATATGAAGGTGAATCAGATCTGGTTTAATTCGCTCCAGACGCTTAATGAGCCGTCTTGTCGCAAAATAGCTTCCACTCCCATCTCCATCAAAGACATGAGACAAGAAAACATGCCAAAGAATACTCCAGCGTGAATTAATCTTAATTAATTCAGATGCAGAATTCCTCTTTTCTCTGCCATATGCAATAATACTCCTCCAGCCCTCCTTGATAGCAAGCATACCTATCTGCTCAGCTATTCTTCCAGTGGACCCAATATTGGCATTGATGTTAATTTGTAATAATGTTTTCATTCTCCCAACAATCTATCAACAGGGATCGAACTCATATACAAATGAACTTTATCCCCCTCTACTGAGCGTTTGGGATAAAACACGTATACTATATCATTAACAACGACCATTGACGCTTTATAAATATTACGAGGGTGTCCTTTACCTTTATACGAGAGTAATGGCTTCTTGAGATATGTATAATTATAACCGTCTTTAGAATACCCGAATAATAGATTGAGAGCATCCTGATCAGTTACAACACTATAATATACTTTTCTTCGTCCGTCATAACAAAAATCCGTATGCCAATAATCAAACCCATTAGGATAATTGGGCATGACATTTTTATTATAAGCAAAACTAATCGAATCGGCTGAATAATAGTTGTTTCCCCATATTGCAATGCCACTTTTGCCATGTGGCATATTGCGGTCCCCCTCAAACTCGCCTAATTCGGTCGCATAACATAGCAATCGTCCATCAACTTCCATAATTGTAGGAGCCGTTAGATGGACTTTTGTGGAATCATTATTATCAAATAATTTTTTAATGATACCAAAGCCGTTTTCGTCATATACTCTATACATTATGGCATTATAAGCCGAACGCGAAAGGGTGTTTTCTGTATAAGCTTCTTTCCAAACACACACCAGTCTATTATAGACTTCATCATAATACAGATTAGGATCCGCATTATATCCTTTGTCATGAGGTTCTTGGATCATTCCAGCAAATAACCATCGCCTTGGCGGTAGTGTGTCATTCTGTTCCCCATAATATAATAATGGTTGTTCATACTTATTATTCCCCTTGGGGAAAGGTGTACAAGCCATCCACCATTTATGGCCACATATTCCGTCTGGAACATATCTCACGCAAGGATGTATAAGCCATTCCTCATACCTGGGGTCAATCATATTTAAAGTATCAATGTCAACGTCCAACTTCTCGGATGTTGTTATATATACTTCCTGTGGAAAGGCATAATACCATGCATAGCCGATAAAGCGAAGTTTTTCTCTATACGTTATGAAAAAAATGCCAACGATAGCGAGAAGCACAAATAGACAGAATAGTATCTTCCTTTTTTTCATAACAGATTCTTAATTACATTGAACTGATACATTGGCGTCCAACTATCATCAATAATATTGAAACAATTATTGCGAGTAGCCTCTCTATCCGTAGAATCAATCTCAAACCATTCTTCAATTTTGGCAGCAAGATCTTCAACACTATTCTTCTTGAAGAACAGCCCGGTCTCATGATCTTTAATAACCTCAAACTCTGGCCCCTGTGTTGAGAAGTTGTCATGAGAGATAACAGGCGTTCCGAATGTCATACTATGGATTGCGCTAAGCCCAACATCTCCAGGTACAACACACAAGTCTGCATTATATAACAATTCTGCATTCTCTTTTTCATCATAACAGGGCCCGTAAAACCAGATTCTGTCGCTTAATCCTAACTTTGCGGAATAGTCAACAATTCTTGCCTGATCCTCTCCATCCCCGACTACAACAATGTTGTAGTATTTATTACGACTCGCCAATAAGGAAACTGCATCCAATAACATATCTATCCTCTTTCGTTTATTAACCCGTCCAATCATAATAATCACAGGATAACTATTCCTAAAATGTTCAATATAAATTGATGAGGGCTCTATCGTCTTACGAAGCGATAATTGCTGTTCATAGTTTAACGAGTTATGAGCAACAAATACTTTTCTACTTGGCAACACTTTTTTCGTAACAAGAAGGTTTTTAGCATAATCACCATATACAATCAAACCATCAGATAAGCCATAAAAGATTCTACGGAAAAAGATTTGAATTCCCGTTTCATTCCCATATAAACCATGGGCCCACAAGTATACCTTCTTTTTAGGATATACTTTCGCAAGTAGCAATAATAACCAATATGAAATGTTATTGATACTACCAATTACGACAAAACCGTCATACCCAGCAAAGATTTGTTTCACAACTCCCTTCTGATATTTCAATTTTCCCAAACTTGAAACATGCAAAGTCTTCGCATTTTTCAACTCTGACAACTGGAATGACTTGACATTCGTCACATCATCTCCAAAGAGAAAGGTACAGTCAAAATAATTATCTAATAACTGATAGACTCTCAACCGATAGTGAGACGGATGATTATATATATTACAAACTCTTTTTTTCATATGAATTAATATGAGGGACACGTTCGATTATCACACCAACTAACGCCCAAAAGAAGATTTCAGTAAGGTATGTCCCAGAAAAAATTAGTTTTAATAGTCCGCAACATACTAGAACCAGTATGACGTTTGACTCCTTCGGAGGGTATTTAAATAAGCGACGGAAAGTAAGGACGAATAGTACAAGCAAAAACAATGGCCCCAAAAACACACCGAAATCCACCATAAACTCATAGATAATGGAATGAGAATATAAATAGGACTTAGGAATTAAGACATGGCGATCACCAAATAATCCATAACCCAAAGGGTTGTCTGCAATTGCAACCTTTAAGTAATTAGTGATTACCTCTCTACCTTCCGAATATGTCATTGAACCGTCTTCTATCTTAGCAAGGTTTCTAGAATAGGCATCGTGTTTCGTCATATAGTCTTGAGCGATTTCAGAGAATGAATCAAAACTATTAATAACTATGAACAACGCGACTACTGCCCCCGCTATTAAATAGATCATTTTTTTTACCTTACGGCATTGAAACACAGATATAATAAAAGCCAGGACAGCACACACTAACGCGCCACGAGAACCACCGACCAAAATAATGACAAAACCAACCAGGCCAGCTATTAAATAAACGAAACGCCTTTCCGTCGCACCAATAAGAATAGTATATACCACACCTGGCAACATAAAATATGAGAAAGACATATACTCATAATCCAAATAATGCCCATTAATAAGTACCGTCAAGATATAGCTACATATTCCAATTATCGTCAAAAATAGAGATAACGGTTTAAAAAAATAAATAACATCATCCCACTTACTTTTACGCACGGTATAATTCCCAAGTATCATCGCTGGAACGCTATAAAGAAAAAGCATTATTGCATCGCTTTCTTGGGGGTTTTTATTATCAGCTAGTAAATAAGGCAGTATTTCTGGATAAAGAACAGTTGATACAATAGTGAGAAAACCCAAAAGCAACGCAATTACTACAACTTTCTTGTTAATCTTATCTATATAAAAAAATGAAAGAAAACCAACTACAGAAAGGAGCACATAAAAGGGCACTGACAACGAGGGCCGCCCTAAATCGTTTACTAAAATATCAGCAATAAAATAATTTATTGCAGGAATGTAAAGAAGTAAGACGAAGAATAACGCTGGAATCTGTTCCCTTCTAACAATTCTTTTCATTATCTTAATACAAATACTATTGATATGTCAAAGAATAGGATTATCGTATTTATTTTATAAAATAATCTGGTGAAATCCCATGGCATTGTTTCTCAATATATTGATTGACCGCGATAATATCGTCTAAATTATGAACATAGTGACAACCATTATCAGGATTTTTATGCAATATCTTGCGTTTAAATACACGGATTGCGCCATTCAGATATTTAAGCATGTTAATCTCCCAACTACCAAATATCAGAGGAATTTTTCTTTTAGAAAGCTTAAACGCCAGTGTTTTATAATAGCTAAAGTGAGCCACAAAATAGATATATAGCTTTTCGAAATTAATCTGTTCAATCAAATCCTCGTGTCCCATTTTACGCATCGATTCAATGGCGCTCTCACAATAAATTGTAGGAGCAGTCCATACTTTAGGCACTTTGGAATACCATATATCTTCAATATTCTGCGGCAGAAATGGAAGGCTCTTAAAATCAGTTGTTCCTTGATGTTTCATCGCGACTGCCCCTCCTCCCAGATGTTTGCTGGCTCCGCTATAACAAATTGGGAACTGAATAGTGGCAAACTTGTCTATAACAAATGTTAACGCCACTGCATTGGCAATATCTGGCGAAGCTCCCGGGAAGTAAGAACCACATTTATCCCAAACTTGATCTAAGGCAGTTCGTTTGACGATACCATGATAAAGTCGCGGTAATACTCCATCTGTTGTAATTCCTTCGGATAATAACTTACTTAATTCCTGTCTGGAATCATGTATTTTCATCTCACAGTTTAAATCTGACCACTTTAAAGAGCCCTTATAGTGGTCAGCGATATGTGCGTCTGGCCAATAATAATAATAGCCACGTGGATAGACAGCATCAATATTATTATTTTTCATCCATTTACAACAATCAGAAATATACCTAGACACGCCATCATCATCTCCTAAAAAACAGACATACTCTCCAGTTGAGTTACGAACCGCATAATCTGAATTTAAACAAATAGGCATCGTTTCTTTATGCCAGTCATAAACGATATTTTCTTTCTGCCCCTTTTCCCTAAAATAGTCTAAGATAGGGGTATTATCCTCATTATTATCCTGAATAACAAGTTCTATGTTATTTGAATGGAAACTATCAATTAACTCCATTAACTTAAATAGGTAAGGATACCTATTTTTAGTTGGGACTACTATACTTAACAAATATGCCATACTAATATCAACTAAAACCCTTCTCTTGTTCCCGTCTCAACCTCTATTCCTGGTTCAAGCTGTAGATAATCAACTTTGTGGGTTTCGAAATACTCTTTGAATTCTCGCTGTTTCTCAATCGTAAAAATCCTTTGAACTTTAGAAGCCGCAGGCTTGGCTGGCGATCCGACAAGAAAAAGATTGGTACCATTTACGCTATAATCTTTTGAAAGAAAAGAATTACGAGCGCTGATGGAATAATCTGGAATTATTGCCCCTTTTGAAACAATAGAGCCTGCGTTTATCCAACAACTCGCACCAATTATGATGGGTGCTTTATAATTTGCAACCACTCCAGTATCAATATTCTTTACAAAATGCATATTACAGTCCATTATATTGCAATTCCCTGTGATACGAGAATTATCCCCGATTGTAATACTTTTCATACACTTGCACACGGTGCCCCCACCAATTACGACTTCTTTTCCTATTTTTAATAAACCTTCTTCACTTTGAACATTTATATTGACTCCACCGCTAATGATGACTGGACCAGCGAATTCAACCTTTCCTTTTATCTGTATTTGAGTCGGTAGAAAACTTTGCGGCCACAAGTCAATCCATTTAAATCCAATTTTAATCATTCCTGTTGTAATATCTTCTGGAAGGAGAACTCGACCTGACAAATCCCAGATGTATATTTTACCATACAAGAAAAAAGGAAATTTTATTGCCTGTTTAAATGGCAACAACTTGAAATTTATATAAATGGTTTTGAAAACATTTGTTTTCGCAAATGCTCTGCAATCATGCAGTATTTTTCTAATACTCACAGTCATGTTATTTTATTATTTTATTATTTTATTATTTTATTATTTTTAAATATTTTATTCTTTTTACTTATAACCGAGGCTATAATGTCAATACCCATAAATTTTTTCATATAAAAAAATGAGTAAACAGAGGTTGAAACAATTAGAACAAAACCTATTATATAACGCCAATATACATTCTCTATCCCCCGAGCAAATCTAGATAATAGAATGACCGAGATAACTAATACTATCTGATTTAAAACTCTCTTATTAAAATGAATGCCATATTTAACCTTCATAATAAGTGACATTACTACAATATGTAATAACCCTAAGAATATATAGGCATAACCAAGCCCCCTGAGTCCAAACGCATTATAAAGTAAAATAAATGCGGCCAAACAAATGGTTCTCTGTCCTATGACACTCACCAAAAAAATAGAGGAAGCTTGTTTCGCTAATAATATCATACCCATACAATTAGAGCAAATAATTATTACGCTCCCAATAATGGCGAAGTCTGTATAATTAATAGTCTCCTGAAAATCTGACGTATAGAGAATGTTAATAAATAATGGAGAAAAGAATACAAAAATAACCACAAGGGGGAAGGCCATTAATAATCCAACCTCTGATTGGCTATTTACCTCTTCGGTCAATTTCTTATTATCGCTATTAACCGCTGAGATTCTTGGATAATAATCTGTTGACATTGCAGTGATAATTACACCAATATAGCTACCAACAATTACTTCTCCAGCATTATAATACCCAACAATGCTCAGTCCCCCGTGTGAACGAAGGTATGCAGCTATTATTAAAGCAAATAGTGTTCCAATTAAAGAAACAAGCATAAGCGATACCCCCATTTTTACCATAGGACCAGACTCTTTGAGTACCTGATTCAAAGGTATATTAAGCTTTTTATATTTAACTTTGTTAACATAGAATCTTGTAACCAAAAAGATAGTAAAAGCTGTAACAATGAACGATGGCACAATACCTTTCACGCCCAATAGATAGTATAGAGGGACCCCTGTTATAAGCCCTACTAACGACCCCCATATGCTTGCTTTTGCAAGACTCCTTAACTGCCGCATACCTTTGAGGATAGCAAGTTGGTTCTCAACAAAAACCTCAAAGAATACAGCAATTCCTAAAAAAATGAATGATATCGTATATTTACTATCTCCGAACCCCCATTTACTAAGAAATGGAGATAATATAATAGTGACCAATGCCCCAAGCAAAGAAGTGAGAGTAACGATTCGAAGAACGATTGAAACCGTCCTAGATACCTTTCCTTCGTCTTCTGATGCGTTTGCTTCCGAAATGTCTTTTACAGCACTTTGCGATATCCCTAAACCCGCACCCGTTTTAATAAAATTCATGGCACTCTGAAAGATACTCATTATGCCCATACCTTCAGCGCCTAATAGAATTGCAACTATTTTATTTTTTACGACACCTACCAAAATCCGAATTACCTGTACAAAACTAAACAGAAATGTAGATTTGAATATACTGCCGTATGAGGTGCTTTTTTGTTGTTCTTCCATTTCAGAATTCCTGTAATCTAATCTCACATCCACCACCCGCTGGGCAGTGCAATAAAATTATTATAAAACTCTTCTACGCCCTTGGGCGTATCCTGCCTACCAAATACAGAATAATATGTATTGGGAAGATGCACAGCAGAACATGCATATCCATTCTTCTTAAACATCTTCATATCTCCTTCTTTGTTGCTAGACAGAATGCCACATACCCAGTAATTGGGTTCAGTCCCCTCGCGATGAATAAAGTCTATAAGCGAAGGCATATCAAATAATTTGTTCTCCCACTGCTTCGCATTCTGAACATGCCTCTGCAACAATCCATCAATATCCTTCAATTGACAACAACCAATATAGGAATTCACATCGCTCGGCATAGCATTCACGCTTGGAATCTCAATGTCACAATTAGCAGAAATCTCACCATTCATGTCACGGAAGATGCTTCTGTTGATACCAAGATCGCGTATCACAACAGCCTTTTTATACAACTCATCATTCTCAAAGACAAGCGCACCGCCTTCTATCGTATTAGGTAGGCGGACCGTCTGAAAGTTAAAGATAGAAATAGGTGTCCCCACATTGCCCAGCCTTTTGCCTTTATATTTTGCCCCAAAAGCCTCGATGCAGTCGTCAATCACCAAAATGCCTTTTTCTTTCCCAATGGCATTAATTTCATTCACGTAGCCGGGATAGCCGCAGAAATGATAGTTAATGATAAGTTTTGTCTTGGCGGAAATCTTGCTTTTCACGCTCTCTGGATCAAGAATACCAAAGCGAGGATCAATATCTGCCCACACCGTCTTTAATCCATACTGAGCCATAGGCATAGTGGACTGAAGGCATGACATCGGAGTCGCGATTACCTCATCTTCCGGTTCCAAGCCCAGCGTTCTGAACAATACTTGCCAAGCCAAACCGTACGTGTTAGTAAGGAGTACATTCTTAACACCTAAGTACTCCGCTAACCTTTTCTCAAACTCTCTCCCCCATTTTCCATAGGCCAATGCACCAGAATGCAAGATTTTATCCAGCTCTGGCAGCTCCGGCATATAGGGCTTATATAATGGAATCATATACTATGTATATTTAAAATAAGCGGTCTTTATATTCTATCTTTTTTATCCCCTCGCAGTTATATGACATCGTGTAAACCCCATCATGTGGTGTAGTGAATACTACACATGAAGGCTCAATTAAGTTCCATCCATATTTTTTGTAAAACTGAACAAGCTCTTTTTTGCAGAATAATAATCCTCCATGATTATTATCGCTTAGCCATTTATTAACACTTTCCATTAACTGCTTCCCTAAACCCACACCATGCTTTGAAGAGCACACGCAACCAACTCCCATAAACGGAGTATCAACTCCATTTACGGTAGCTATGACTGGAGATAAAGTCATATATGCTAAATCTACATCATTTTCCCTAATAAATACGTGTAGATCTTCCGGATGCATATTGTCAATAATCCATTTTAGCTGACTATCAACGGGATGTGGCCAAGCAACATTCTTAACCGCAACTGCCCGTAGGAGGTCACGAAAAAGAATATCATTATGTTTTATTATTTCTAATTCTGCCATCAGAGAATTACCAGCCTTTCTTGATTATTTCAACAATCTTTGCTCTTGTCTCTTCATCAACCCACCAGCCGCAAGGAATGTGTACGAAATTGGCATACCACTCCTCCATTCCAGGCAGATCACGCTTTGACTCCTTGAAGATGCTATGGGTATCGCTGCGGTGATGCAGCTGTGAAGCCATAATACCATTTGCATCCATCATCTTGCAGAAGTCATCTCGACGTTCTACCTTCATGGTGTAAAGCCAATAGGAGCACTCTGTATTGTTATTATAGCGTACCATCTGGATACCAGAAACATTCTTCAATGCCTCATCGTAGAACTTGCCATTGGAAATATAAGTACCAATCACATCATCGATGTGCTTCATCTGACAAAGACCTATGGTGGCATTCACGTTGTTCATAGCATACTTATAGCCAACCTCTGTAATGTCGTTATCCAAACGGCTCTTATCCTTTGAAAGACCAAACCAGCGAAGCTTTCTTGCTCTATCCATCTGACTACCGTCGCGCATAGCCAGGAAACCACCGTCAATGGTAGTCATGTGCTTGATGGCCTGCAGCGAAAAGATGGTATAAGCGGAGTTGCAGCCCGTCATCTTGCCATTGTACTTGCTTCCCATTGCATGAGCTGCATCTTCGATGATGGGGATATTGAACTCCTCAGAGATCTTATTGAACTCATCCATATCGCAAACCATACCGGCATAGTGAACCATCACGATGGCCTTGGTCTTTTCAGTAATGAGTTTGCGGACACTCTTCGGGTCAAGCAGTCCGTTGGTAGGGTCAACATCGCCCCACACAACCTTGGCACCCACCATGGCAATGGAGGTGTTGGTGGGTTCTGCTGTCATCGGAGTACTGATAATCTCGTCACCGGGCTTCACACCTGCAAGGATGTAAGCCAGATGCAGGGCATCGGTGCCAGAATGAACAGAAATAATGTTGTCGTTGCCAATATATGCCTTGAACTTATCCTCAAAATCAAACACCGGTTGGCCGGTAGCTACATAGCCGCTATAAAGGATCTCCTCCAGTGCGGGCATCAACTCCTCACGGGGAGGAAAATAAGGTTTTACTAAGGGTATCATAGTTTCGCTTTCTTTAGAGGTTTGCTTTCTTCGCCTTCTCTGCTTCCCACTCTTTAAGTTGCTCCTGTACATAGTCAAGCGACAACAGCATCTTCTTCATACCTTCGAGGTCCAGACGGTGGGTATTGTCGGAATTGTACTGTTCGCAGTCCACACGATGACCAAAGTTGTCAATATACTGGTCGTAGTTCAGGTCGCGCATATCAGCAGGCACACGATAGAAGTCGCCCATATCCTCTGCCTTGGCCATTTCCTCACTGGTGCAAAGAGTCTCGTACATCTTCTCACCGTGACGGGCACCAATCACCTGTATCTCGTTGTCTGCATGGAAGATTTCCTTCACAGCCTGTGCCAGGATCTCGATGGTGGCAGCCGGTGCTTTCTGCACAAACAGGTCGCCGGGGTTGGCATGGGTGAATGCGAACACCACCAAATTGACAGCCTCGTCGAGAGACATCATAAAGCGGGTCATCTCAGGCACGGTCACGGTCATAGGCTTGCCAGTCTTGATCTGCTCGATGAACAATGGGATGATACTGCCACGGCTGCACATCACATTGCCGTAACGGGTGGCGCAAATCACCGTACCGCTCTCGCGGGTACGCGGGTCACGACTCTTGTTGATGGCCAGCTTCTCCATCAGGGCCTTAGTCATACCCATCGTATTGATAGGATATGCGGCCTTGTCGGTAGATAGCACCACCACTCGCTGCACCTTGTTGCGCACAGCAGCCTCCAGCACATTCTCGGAACCAAAGATGTTGGTGCGCACGGCTTGCATCGGGTAGAACTCGCAGGCAGGCACCTGCTTCAGGGCTGCAGCACTGAACACATAATCCACTCCATGCATAGCGGCATCGATGGCATCAAAGTCGCGCACGTTACCGATGATGAAATGCACCTTGGCAGCCTCGTTGGGATGCTGTGCCTGAAGCCGGTGACGCATCTCGTCCTGCTTCTTTTCATCACGCGAGAAAATACGAATCTCCTTAATATCACTGGTAAGGAACCTACGAAGAACGGCATTGCCAAACGAACCCGTTCCGCCTGTAATCAGCAGGACTTTGTCTTTAAAAACTGACATGATGTATTATTGATTATTTGTTTATTTCATTGATATTACACAGTTTGTCACACAAACAAACTTCAAAAACATTTTTGCTATTATAATCCACACAAGTACATTTGTCTTGTATGATTTCTCTAAACGCCTCAACAGCCTTCACTTCACTCGTTATAGTATTCTTCTCATCGTGGTGGCTGTTGAAGAAAAGCATTTACCTTTGCGCCTGTCTGGATAGCGGCCTCCATTCTGCTCATCTACAAAATTGTCAATAACAAAAATGAAGATATCAGGAGTAATGCCCTTATAGTTATTAGGAATAGTCAGAAACACCATTCCGTGCTTCTCCCTTCCTCCACATTCCTACAGGTTATCACCTCGCGTGCAATCTGTTCCTCCTCCAGTGCTACACCAGAGGAAGGAATGCTTACTGTATATACTTTTGCGTTGAATATAATATACCAATTACACTTTTCATATAGGCCCGAAATCGAATATTAATGAATGATATTCTCAAATTGTAAAGTAACTATGAAATCCGAGTATTTTATTCCTTTGTCGTCTACCTCTATTCGCTTTCCTAATGAAAGATTCATCGAAATACTATTTGCATCACATATATAACGAGCTAAATAAAGGCCTAATCCTTGTCCAGCCTTCTCGCCAGTTACGTTTTTACTACGAACACCTCTTTCGAGCAGCGAATTTAGTTCATGCTCAACAGGTCGAATACTGAAACTTTTAACCATAACCGTTAATTTGTTTCCTGTTTCTTGAAAAGTCAAGTTTGTATCATGCCCCCACATTGTGTATTTAATTGCATTATCCAATAGCAAATAAGGCAATAATTCGACCATATCACTACACTCAAAAGTACTATACGAATTACCTGTTATTTTAATAATAGTGCCACTTTCTTGTGCCTGATAATCCAAAAGTCTGGCAACTTTGTCAAACTTTTTATAAATAGCCAAAGGACTCTTGGTGTAATTAAGTGCAGAATTTGGGTTTAGTATCAAGTCATAAGTTGAAAGGCGGATGGAAATCAATTGAGATGCTGCAAAAATATCTTTTGAAGCCTTAGAGAGCATCGCATTCTGCTGATATCCGTTGTTATCTAATTGCATTGTTAGCCATTCAACGCTTGCCTTCAGGCGCCCATTCAACTTGCGGAGTTCATGAAATGTATTGTCAAGTGTTTCAATCTTCGACTGATAGTCATCAGCCGCAAGAAGTGTTCCTTGCACTTGAGAATAGTAGTCATTGAGAGAGATAGCCATTTTCGTCATTATGCGAAGACGATCCTCATATTGTTCTTTGTTTAATCGAGGAATATAGTCTTTTGCTGCTGTTCTTTTCTGCACTTGTTTCTTGTCAGAAATCCCAACGACATCCATCCCCACAAAAAATACAGGGGTACCTGCTATCTGTTCCACGCAAACTGCAAAACCATAAGGGCACTTATAACGTCCGTTTTTTTCTCTCAACTGAGCGTAAAAATCCCTACATATCTTACTATTGCATTGATGGATACAGTACTGAGGGAGTTTCTGCATGGCTCCATCTGACACAATACCAAAAGATGACATCTTATATGGGAAAAGATAAAGGCTTTCTTTACTCATGGAATCAATAATCTTACAGCTGCACTTCCCGCGAATGATATTAGAACATCTTTCAAGTCACCACCTATACTATTTAACAATTTGGTGGCTGGGAATTCTTCCTTACTACCCGACTCGATATATTTAACCAAGTTATCTTCCAACAACATAACATTGTACAATGACACGTTATTGTTAAGCAAGAAATCCCTCATTTTTGTCCACCGTTTCTCTATATTGGATAATAATTCGATAGACATGTCTAATTTTTCAACCCACTTTTCAGACTCTATATCCTTCTTTACGCTAAAATCTGCATACTTCAAATATTCATTATATCTTGCATCGAAACTGATTCCCGTATAAGAAATAATAATCTTGAATGGATATCGTTTGTAAATTTCCTTGACTAAATAAGCTCCTTGATATTGTTCGCTGAATGATTTACCAACGCCATTCAAATCGCATAAAACAACATCATAAGCCTCCAGAGTAGCCAAAGAAGTAATGTCATTTAACGTATCTATATTAAACTTATGCAACTTAAGAATATCCAGATATGGAAAATCTTCATCATCTACAACGACCATTCTGACATCTTCCCGTTTCATTTTTGCCATCACCCTACCAGGAGTGTGAAGTTCGGAAATTTGCCTTGGTTTTCCAAAATGTATGAACATATTTTCTATCTATTCCATTACTCTTAAATATGCTCCTCCACCCCACGGAAATGGACATTCAGCTCGTGCAGGTGCTCCAAAAGAGTGCCCAGGGGTGTTCCCTCAGTCATCTTGGCAAAAGCGTTGACATCCTTGGGGAAGCACTTGCCACCATAACCGAACTTTCCATCAGGTCCCGGGACATAGGTATGAGTGTCATTAATGTAGCCCGAGAGAAGAATACCGGTATGCACCTTACGCCAGTCAGCTCCCATCTTCTCGCAGTACTCGCGACAGGCGTTAAAGTAGGTAACCTTATAAGCACCAAACACATTGTGCATATACTTGGTGAGTTCTGCCTCTAACGGAGTCATTACTGTGAACTTCTTACCTACGAAAATCTTGGTAAGAAGTTCCTGTGCACCTGTGAATACCATTGTCTGCTTGTTGAAGTCCTCAATGAAGGTGCGCTCGGTCAGGAATTCAGGCATATAGCACACCTGATGGCCGGTTTCACGGGAAAGCATCTCGCTAGTACCAGGAAGAATAGTCGTGCGCACAAAAACTGGGACATCAGGCAAGTTGGTGATGAGCTCCTTCATCAACGTCAAATCCTGCGTTCCATCATCTTCAGTAGGGACATGAATCTGGAGGAATGCAATGTCAATCTTACTTAAATCATCAAAGTAGCCCTTGGGGGGATCGCTTATAAAAAGTTTGCATTCTGGATTATTATGTTCTAACCAGTTCTTCAGGGCTCCGCCTACGAAGCCACATCCAATAATTCCAACATTAATCATTGTTGCTTAATTTTAAAAGATGATTTATTATAACTATTACTCTTTTTTTCAAACCCTTTCGGGCTCGTAGCGCTTCGCGCCTCTGCGGTTATTACTTCAAATACTCCCCTTCGCCTTGGGCTCGTACGCTGCCGTCGACCACAATGCGCTCCATGATGCTGCTCACGCTCTCTTAGTCGGTAGAGAGCAATTGTCGTCCACTATCCTATAGTCTTCCATCCTCCAGTAAACAATATCAGTTTAAAGGCCTTTCAGCGTGAACCACGAGCATCGCTGGATGATGTGTTCTTCTGCCAGAATGGAGAGTTCTTGGGGGGGATAAGGAGTGGAAGTCTTCGTCATCAGGAAGTGCCCTTCTCTTTGACCTTCGGACGGAATATGTTGATGATTCAATTTTTGCTTTTGCTTCCTTATGTTATATCATGGTATATAATCAGTTGCTCTTCGTGCGCCCTAATATCTCAGCATGTTTCGATTACTATTTGAACTCTTTCACCGGGGGGCTGATTGGTGGGATGAGGGAGGGGTAGGGGAACCGGCTGTGGGTGTTTCTTTATCGTTTTGTGAGTGTTCAATATTGGGTTTGCTGCTATCTATTGTGTCTGCCGCTCTCAGTTGTGTCTTCTGCTCTCCATTTCATTTGCTGCGTTCTCGGCAGGCTTGGGGACTAAGCGGAAGGCCGCAATTACCTGCCGTCATCAAAAGCCTCAGGCTGCGCGTAAAGGCCAGTAGGCTCTGAGCCGCCATATTGCTATCCCTCTTTCTCTATTTTCTCTTTCCAGAAATTAAGGAGCAAATGTTCTAAATGAATCTTGTTGTCATACAAAACTGTTTTTCTTTTCAGGTTCGTCTCTTTTTCAATAAGTCTCTCAAAATAAGTTATCATATCTTGAACGAAAGGAACTGTTTTTTCCTTCATAATTTATCATACTTTATTGTATTCCTTTCTATACTCCAATATGTTTCAAGTATTCTGCAAGAGTCATAACTGGAGTTTTAGAATCATAATCTATGGCGGCTTGCTTCATGTTGCCATCTGTAGTAACAAGAAGAATAGATTCACCATTTACTGAATGTCCGGCAAAATGCAGAATCATTTCATCCCAAAGATAATTGGCTCTAGAATTTTTTGTAATATCAAAGCCTCCACCCGCCAGATGATTAAAGAACCTGCGTCGGAAAAGAAGCGAGGCACCATAATTTGCCCTATAAACTGCTGAAGCTTTTTCCAATTCTTTATAGTCGGGCACTTTTGAAATGAGGTTTTTTGACTCCAACATCATACCTACCGCTATGATAAATGCTCTAGCAGTCACATCTTCAAAGCCCTCTGAATTTATCATATTCAGATACTTCCTACGATTTGATTCATCATTAACAAACGGATTCCAGTCATGCTGATAATTAGGGTCATAATATGATAACAAATTATCCATCTCCACAGCGAGGGTCTGCTCTGCATCTGCAATAAATTGGTGAGCTTTAGCCAACTCATTCGAGTATTTCAGAGATACAACACCTGGATCACCTTGCGATAAATCATATAAAATCCCTCCTATCGCTTGCTGTGTTGCAATTGAGTACGTGGCATCAACACCATAGAAGGTCTTAGCCACCTGTACCTCAGGCAAGGGTAGCAGACGGAAGTTGTTAGTATCCCCACAATGAAGGTACATAACAGGAGCAGCCTTTATGCACGAACGGTAGCTTTTCCATAACTGATTGTCTTGCAAATGATACATCAGTTCCAAAGCAACCGTTGTACTCATGAATGCCTCAAATCCCATTTTCGACTCCTTGGCCAAGATATCATTCATCAAGGATTTCGTTTCGTCAAGCGTTTTCCCTGCACATATGTCCCTGTAGGCATTTGTATCAAATACTACTATCATATCCTTCTGGTGTTATTCTTGTTTCTCTTCCTCCTGACTATTCAATTCAACCCCAATATTCTGACACACTGTAAGAATGCGTTCGTCATCCTTCATAATAGTCTCTGCCAGATGTTTCACTTTATCCTTAAACTCATCAGTAATCTCACAATCCTTCAGTCGTTCAATATGTTCAGCCACAAAAGTAATGACATCAGCATCTATAATCTCCGTTGGAATGAGCTTCACTACAAAGTCGTTCTGCTTGTCTGCATCCGCATGGTCAAGGATGTAATTACCAAAGAAGAGCAGTTTTGCCTTGCTTATCAATCCTCTTTTCAAAATGGAACTAATGTCATTAAACAGTCCTTTAAGAGAACACTTCAACTCCAAACAGATTGCAAGCCATTCTTCAATGATGGCTTTGTCAGGCTGGTTGGTAATGGTACCATTAGCATAATCCTTCAATAATGCTTTCAGCGCATCAAAGTTGGCCTGATATTTCTTAGGATGATAAACCTTCCAAATTCTGTAGGTATTATCCTTTTTGAGGATATGGTCTTTCCACTGGTCTTGTGCCTGGGCAGTATAATGTTCCTCACAAGCGGTATGAATGGCTTTTGCTAGCTTGTTATCAATTTCTTTCGCTGTATTCAAAAGACCGGAAGGCATCTTATCTACTTTGGTCTTCGTGAAATCAACATACTTTATCCAACCATCTAAACGATGAAATAGCATTTTCCCATCTATACCATAATCTGCCACAGTTTGGTCGAAATGGATTAAGCACTGCATAATGTCTGCTGTGGATATCCCACGTGACTTCTCAGTCAAAAGCTCGACAACCTTCACGACTAGCGAATAGTCTTTATGATAATCAGAATTAATCAACAAATGACCATAAGTCACATAATACTCAATAACATCTGCCAGTTTCTCTGCATCAGAGTCTTGATAATCTTCTAAAATCGACTGGAACGAATCTGAGTAAGAGCTGCTCATGTTACCCATTCTTGCCACCCTCATAGCAATGAGGTCATATTTGAATAGGTTATCACTACTCTCAACATCACTCCACGCTTCGCTTATACTGGAATCATCAAAGAAATCTTCAAAAGGAATTGGCTTATCTGAAACTTCCTTCAGCCTATCAAATAGAATATGTATCTGCTCCGTAGTCAAATCACTTGTGTCGCCTAACCATTCCTTTATTTTGGCCTTGAATTGAGGGAAATCCTTCTTCTTGTCAAAGTCAATGAATGGAACCTCTTCAATATCTATTACATCATTCTGTTCAAGGCCTGCCAGATAAACATCAAGCTCGTTCAAATCAATATTGACGCCATAATCCTCATAACTGTCACCCGTATATTTCAACAATTCCAAGAACAGTTTGGGTGTTACCTTGCGTTTATACTTCTCTAATTTGCGGTCAATGATGTCGTTGTATTCTCTCAGTTTGTCAATGGTAGTGACATACTGTTCAGCATCCCATTTTTCATCGCTAATACTAAGATACCCCTTCACCAGATTCTCAGCCAGAGAATCATCGTACAGGTGAGCAAAGAGAGGCGCATGGAACTCCTTGATTTCATTCCAGGATGTGTCTGTTGTCAAGCACTTTTGATACAGGCCCTCCCAAATTTGTTTAAGCCATGACGGTAATTGGCCAAAATCAGAATACCCATAGAAGCTGTCAAGTTTGGCTAAAGCGGTTGTAGCCTTCTCTACATCTGTGACTTTCAAAATTGCATTCCCTAAGATGGGAACCAAGTCCATCTGCTCCATCATCTCGTGCAAACGTTCTGCATTCCCACTATTGAGAGCATCTGTGGCCTCCTTTGTAAAGACTACATCCAAAGCTTGATCCGCAGGCAACTGATAGTAGAGAGCAGAAAGGTATTTGATGGAGTCAGGATCCTTTTCAAAAACAAAATTCACATCTCCCATAAAGCTGGGATTGAGCAGTTGCCCTATTGGATCTTTTTCTATATCCTCCTTTCCTAAGATGAACAAGGCAATGTATTTGTCTGGAATGTCATTCCCCATAGCCATCTTGACCGTCGCCATTTCATTGATGAAGGCAATAATCTTGCGAGGGGTGAGATTCTTGCTTAGCGCATCATATATCTGCGTCACAGGAACACTTAACTCTGAATCATCGCCAAAAGCTTTCTTCCACATATCTTCCATATAGTGTTGCCATCCGCTCATAATTGGTGGCGGCACGCGGAATACAACATCAAAGGTCTTGTTAATGAAGTCATTGCCAAATGATTCTCCATCTCCATCTTCATCCTCATTCTTAAAAGCCAGTTTCACATGTTGTCTGTCAAAAGGGATCAGTACCCTGATGTTATCATATGTCTTATCCGAGAAGAATGAATGAATAGATGACCACAGGCTTTCTACCTTTTGTGACGGAAGCCGATCCATATTGTCAAAGACAATAACTAGCGTCTTATTTAACTTCTTTAAGTCTTTATCAACCTCGTCCATCCAAGCTTTGAATTCGGATGAAGAAGGTTCTTTCTCGGAGATGGTCGTGTAAGTTTCGTTTTCTTTAATCTTGTCTTTGTAGACAAGTATTAACTCGGAACATATATTCGCAATTGAACACTCTTGGCCATTTCTTCTCAAACTGCGAACACGGTCAATAATAACCAATACGAACCCAATTACATAGAGTGCTATAGCTATTAATAAACGCAACCACAATCTATCTATAGGTACAAGATTAACTAGAAACGTAATAAGTGGAGTTAAGATGCAAAGAAGAATGCTTATAATGAGACCAAAGCCAAGACGAGGAACCTCCTTCGTGGTAATCGTTTTGCGTTTTGCAAGCAACTCTTCCAACTTCCTATCCCATTTCTTCACGTCAAGTATCTTTTTCTCTTTGGTCAGTTCCCGCGTCAGTTCCTCAAGGATTGCACGACGCTGAAAATCTGCCTGATGCCCCCAAGCGTCATAGACAAAGAAGGGAAAAGAAGAATCATTATGGATAAAGCCTTCGTCATACACGTTATCTCCATTCAAGCCTTTGTTCACCAAAGAAATCAGGTTACTCTTACCGGAGCCCCATCCTCCTTCCACTCCGATGATATGTCGATTCTTATCTTCCCTAATGAGACGAGCAATCTGCGCCGCAATATTCTGGTGAGAATGACCTTCAAAAGCATCTTCACGACAGGGCTCATTGCTAAGCAGGTTGATTTGCTGTTGTATCTCCATAACGACTTATTGTTTTGTATTTTCTCTTATCACTATCGGACCTCGTGTATGATACCGTGCCACCCTTTGTTCCTTTTCCTCAATTACAAACGCTTCCTAACCTAGATTATCTTTAATGGCGTTTCCGAACTTGTATTCTTTAAAGACAATATTGCTAGTTCTTTTTCACTGTCCACAACCCATAAGACTTAATCGTAAGCAAAGAATCATATGTTTAATGAATTCTATTCACTGTCCTCTGTCTTAAACTCTGTAACCATTCTTTGAATAACAGATCGTTGAAGAACGGTCTGCATTTGACTATTCATGTTCCTTAGTCTAAAAATGGCATTAAATTGGAACAAACCAATCTCTATCACTAATTTAGCTATGAGTTCATCAGCAAATGAAGAGGATGTAATGGATGTTTCTGCGAAATCCAGAATAATGATTTTTCTAGACTGATTGTATAAATTCAAAATTTCGTTTTTAATTCTTTTTGCTGAGTCTCTAGTACCAGTACCTTCCGCTTGTTCAGCAATTCTATAAACTATTTCCCCCCGTTCATTTTCTAGTTCTTCTACATGATAATTAATGAAAGAGAATCTTTTTCCATTGAAAGTCATGAAATCAGCCAAGGAAACCTCTTTTGAGTAATCAAACTGAAAATCAATGGATGTACATTGCCTTTCTGACGACAAGCACGTAACATGATTGTTATCCTTATTCTCTCCTCCGACGAATCTAATATAACTATCGCCAGAAGTAACAGTTAGTTCTCCATTTCCATACCGCACCAGCTTATATAATCCCGTCATTCCATTTCCCTGTCCTATCTCCGGGTCCCGCGTAACTCCTTCTTGTAAACATTTATATAATGCATCAATAGTAGTTCTGGGATGATGAACAGAGTCCTTTAAAGAATTGTATATGCCGATTCCATCATCAAAAACATCAAATACAACATGATGACTAGATGCGAGAATCTGGCACATTATAAATCCACTTTCCGCTCCGGAATGGACAAACACGTTATCCATTATTTCATATAGAGACCATTCTAGTGCCTCAAAAGCGCCATTAGCAATAACCACCGTCCTTCTTAATTCATCCATTAATACCTTGTGCAAAAGATGAATACTTTTACTATCAAACTTCCATACTTTGCTTATTGGCCTGTCCCTTTCTGGCACATTTTCGGATATGTCATGGGGATTAATAATATTACAATTGGAGACCATAGCGCTGCACTCAAATTCAAAGTCAATCCCCAAATCATTCTTGTAATGATTTATTAATCCTGCGATTGGTGTTGCGGCATTGGGAAAAATCGCACCTGAAATAACAAAATCAATAAGAAAACTGGAATAGCCCGCTTGTATTCCTGCTTTCATACAGCGAATAAACTGAGACACCGCTATTGGCGATGACAAGCCCCTAATAATTATCTTCTCTCCCCTTCTTTCCACAAAAGGATCCTTATTGATATACATTCTCGTGCTCATAAACAAAAAGATCATTAAAAAACCTACTATTGACAATTATAGGCATCCGCTCTAGTACTTTAGCATGCATTCCTATTTACTGAATCATGCGAAAGGGAAAAATAGTCGTTCTAATAAATGGCCACCCAAACGCCGCTTCTTTCATTTATCTAGCACCTATTATTAATTTGTTACGCTCTATTCCTTTCAATAATTCCATCCGCCACGTCCGCCACCTTTGAAAGGTCGGCCTCGTGGAGAGGGTGATACATACCTACTACTTCTTTGATGCCCAGACCATTTCTATGCATGTATGCGAAGCTTCGTCTTGACAACCACTGATAGTACGCCAGCACCCAGCCAGCCCAATACTCAGGGCCAACTGAATAGGATCCGTCGTTTTCCTTCAGTATGGTTCCGCCGGAAGACTCCACCACAAGATCTGCCAATTCGGCTCCAGACATACCCACCAGATAGCGGGGATTGCCGGCCCCAAACTGGCGCGACACCTCACTCGAGAGGAACTTGTCGTAAAACTCCTCTATCGGATAACCGTACTTGCGCACGCCGCAATCCATCATCACGGCGAGGTTGCGCATGGCGCCATTCAAATATGTCTTTTTATATGCCCTGGCCATTTTTCCAATTATTTCTGATGATATCAATCACATATACTTCGCTCACTTTACCTCTCCGAAAACTGGTTTCTTTGCGATGTTGACCGAGCCATGATAGATGTCTACTTTCTTTTTCATCTTGTGTACCTCGATTTAACCTTCTCCAACTCCTTATAAAACCGCTTCTGCACGTCCTCATCCAGGCTGAGCTTCAGCGTGAGGTCGATATGGGAACCCTTCTTCAGCTTGCCGGAACTGACGTCGGACAGAGCCTGCTCCACTTGAGCAATCGCATCTCCGGGATAGTTCTCCAGCTGTGAAATAAGGCTCATGGGCAAGCGGGAAAAAACCTCCGTCAAGCCTTTGCAATCGTCGCACACTTCTGCACTGCTGACTTCAATCACCCATTGCAGCAGATAACCATAAAGCTCTCCATACCTGAGGGCGACATAATAAAGTCCCTTGATGTCCGAAGGTACTCCCGGTTCACCATAATAGAACTCGTACGCAGAGAAGAGATTGTTGAGCATCTCCACGGCCCTTCTCAATTCGCCCAGTTTCCTGCTCTGCCATGAAGTGAAGGACGATATATCTTCCAAGACTTCCCCTTTCCTGATAAAAACGGAGTACGTAACGTCGTTCTTCTCAAATGCATGCTTGCCAATTTCGTCCGACATCATCTGCAGGAAAAGACGCATCTCATAGCTTTCGGGCTTCTTCAGCAAAAGGTTCAATGCCTTGCCCGAGAGCCTGGAAAGGATTTCATTATCTACCGAAGCCTTGAGAGTGAGTCTTTCCGACAGGGATTCGCTGAAGAGAATGGACAGTTGGGATTTGAGTATATCAATTATGTCTTGCGCATTGTCGAATTCAAAATTCCACAATCCTCTTTTGGAACGAACGTCTTCTATGAATTCGAATACCTTGGTATCGTCCACATAATCTGAATAGTCAGCGTTGGGATTCTTTTTCCAGAGAGGCAGCACATGAATCATACTCTTTTGTGTGAAAGTATAGATAGGGATACCTTTCAGTACTGCCGTGAGGAACTCAGTATTCGTAATCGACTGACCGGACTCGAGTTTATATCCATAGCGGTTCCCGATTATAAGCACGAAGATATCCGCTTCTTTCTTTACAGCTTCTATACAATTTTCTACCGTCGATGCCATCGGGTTCACAGGGAATTCCTTATCCTCCGACATCACGGGGATATGCCCCATTGCCGCAATGCTGTCCTTCAGGTCCTGGCGGATCTGGGACAGGTCGTAGCATGTCGAGCTGATAAAGATTCTGGTTTTACCCATGCTTTTCTTCTTTTGAATTATACTATCTTTACTTTGTCGAAGGCAGCAACACGCTGATAGCAGAATAAGATGTCAATTTAAAAACCCCTCAACGGCACATTTGTATAAATCTTGTTCGGATTATCCGTCATCTGGACTATCCTCTTTTCAATGGCAGCGAAATCAAACTTATAACCAATCATCCGGATCTCCGGTATCATCGCTTCATCGATATCGTCGAAGTAGATGATTGCCTTGTCGGCCATAATCGCGTCATATGTAGGATAGCGGCGCAACAGCAGTTGCTTGATCTGGTTGTACGAGTAGCGAACAGACAGGAACGCAACGTCTACAAAATCCTTCGGTCGCTTACCGGAATTGATGATTGCATGCATCTTCATCGCCGCGATATCAGCTATCGATGCCAATCTCAACCCATCTTCCTGAATCGGCGGTTCAAGCCATTCAAAAGGATGATAAATGACATCTATCTTTACTCCGTTGACGAAACCTATCAAGGTGTTATCATTAACGACCACCGGCACGAACGAATACTTTGAAATAAGCATCGTCTGTATTGCGGGCATATCCATCGGCTCCACGCTGAACAAATCCAGATCGTCACTTTCCCGATGACCTATCTGAAGCGACAAAGCTGTGCCGCCGACAAGCCTGGCGGAAACTAAGAGCGGCTCCGCCTGCAATGATTTTAGGAGTTCAAGCGTTGACGCCTTAACTGTGCTTGTTTGTAGCATTTTGTTTCTGTTTTTTCGATGTTCAATGCGTGGCAAACGAAATTCAGGTCGCGGGGAGATATGTCCAGAGCCTCGTCCCGAGCAATCTTTTTAAAACCACGGATTCCGCCGTAAAGGTCAAAAGCGCCATACCAGTCGCTCAATCTACCCATCGCTATTACTCTCTCCACAACCACGCGACGATACTTCTGCCAGTCGAAGTTATCGAGACGATACTCCCAAAGGAGCCCCGGATTAATCTGGTGCTTTCCCTTTTCTGTTGCGTATGTATCAAATGCTTTCATGTTATTGTCTATTTCTTTTCCTCCGCCACCCTCATCAAATACTCCCCATACTGATTCTTCACCATCGGCAGCGCCAGCTCGCGAAGCTTCTCCGCACTAATCCACCCCTGCTCGTAGGCGATTTCTTCGAGGCAGGCGATCTTGCAGCCGGTGCGCTTTTCGAGGGTCTCGATGAAGATGGAGGCGTCGGCAAGGGAGTCGTGGGTGCCGGTGTCGAGCCAGGCGAAGCCACGGCCGAGGGTCTGCACGCGCAGCTGTCCGTCTGCCAGGAAGGCCTGGTTCACGCTGGTAATCTCGAGTTCGCCGCGCTCTGATGGCTTGATGCTCTTGGCAATTTCCACCACGCGGTTGGGGTAGAAGTATAGACCCGTTACGGCGTAGTTGCTCTTCGGATGCGCCGGTTTCTCTTCGATGGAGAGGCAGTTGCCGGCCGCGTCGAAGGAGGCTACCCCATAGCGCTGGGGGTCGGAGACCCAGTAGCCGAAGACGGTGGCCTGCCCGCGGCCGGCCTGCACGCCGCTGGCTGCCGGGGTGCCGGGAGCACCGTCGGCGTCGCGCACCGCCGCCTCGAGCATCGGGCCGAAGCCCGCCCCATAGAAGATGTTGTCGCCCAGAACAAGGCAGACGCTGTCGTCGCCAATAAACTTTTCGCCGATAAGGAATGCCTGCGCGAGGCCGTCCGGTGAAGGCTGCTCGGCATACTCGAAGCGCACGCCGAGGTCGCTGCCGTCGCCCAGAAGACGCCGGAATGCAGGCAGGTCGGCCGGAGTCGAGATTATCAGTATCTCCCGTATCCCCGCCTGCATCAGCACGCTGATGGGGTAGTAGACCATCGGCTTGTCGTAGATGGGCAGGAGCTGCTTGCTGACGCCTTTGGTTATGGGGTAGAGTCTGGTGCCGGAGCCTCCGGCGAGAACTATTCCTTTCATTAGTCTCTCTTAAAAATATCCCTTGTATAAACTTTGCCGGCCACGTCGGCGAGGGCGTCGTCGAAGCGGTTGGCGATGATGGCGTCGGACTGGGCTTTGAAGGCCTGAAGGTCGTTGACGACGCGCGAACCGAAGAAGGTGCTGCCGTCTTCCAGGGTGGGCTCGTAGATGATGACCTTCGCGCCCTTGGCCTTGATGCGCTTCATGATGCCCTGGATTGCGGACTGCCGGAAGTTGTCGGAACCGGCCTTCATGGTGAGGCGGAACACTCCGATCACGACCTCTTTCTCTTCGGCGGGGGCGAATGCGTTGACGCCGGTGTAGCTGTAGTAGCCGGCTCGGTCGAGCACGCGGTCGGCGATGAAGTCCTTGCGGGTGCGGTTGGAGTCGACAATAGCGCGGATGAGATTCTCCGGCACGTCGCCAAAGTTCGCGAGCAGCTGTTTGGTGTCTTTCGGGAGACAGTAGCCGCCGTAGCCGAAGCTGGGGTTGTTGTAGTGCGTGCCGATGCGCGGATCCAGGCAGACGCCTTCGATGATGTGGCGCGTGTCGAGTCCCTTCATCTCGGCGTAGGTGTCGAGCTCGTTGAAGTAGCTGACGCGAAGAGCAAGGTAGGTGTTGGCGAAGAGCTTCACGGCTTCGGCCTCGGTGCTGCCCATGAAGAGGACGGGCGGTTCGTTGAGCGCGCCCGCCTTGATGAGGGCGGCGAAGGTTTCGGCGGCGGGCTTGAGTTCTTCGGCGGGAGCGGTGCCTGGAGCGTCGTCGTAGCCGACGATGATGCGGCTCGGGTAGAGGTTGTCGTAGAGGGCCTTGCTCTCGCGGAGGAACTCGGGGGCGAAGATGATTTTCGGGACCACCGTTTTGAATTTGCCGTCTGCCAGACGCTCGCGGTAGCTGAATTTTTCGCGGATGCTTTTGGTGTAGCCGACGGGCACGGTGCTTTTGATGACCATCACGGCGTTCGGGTTCACTTCGAGCACGAGCTCGATGACCTCCTCGACGTGCGAGGTGTCGAAGAAGTTCTTCTTGGGGTCGTAGTTGGTGGGGGCGGCGATGACGACGAAGTCGGCATCTTTATAGGCGGCGCGCCCGTCGAGGGTGGCGCGTAGGTTGAGGGTTACCGGCGCGCCGTTTGCGTCGGTGCCTGCGAGGTAGCGCTCGATGTAGTCGTCCTGGATCGGGCTCTGCCTGTTATTCAACTTTTCAACTTTTTCGGGGATCACGTCCACCGCCACGACCTCGTTCTTCTGGGCGAGGAGGGTGGCAATCGAGAGACCCACGTAACCGGTTCCTGCTACTGCTATTTTCATCTCTGTTGTGCTATATATATTTCTTTGGCTCCTCGAGCCTCAGTTAAAGCGCTGAAACTCAAGCAATTAAGCCGATTTGATGGATTTTAGCACCTTCATGGTGTACCCCATCAATTTACAAAGATAGCAAAATAATCGACATGTGCGAGCGCGCGACCTATATATAAAAGCGATTCTTTTTCCTACCTTTGCTTCCAATCATTCAGTTCGTAGTATGAAATTATTGGAATATATCCGCCTGTCCCTCCGGTCGCTGCTCAATCTCCGGGCAGACCTGGACACGGAAGCGGCCGACCTCAATATCCGCAACAACATACATTTCCGTGGCACGAACGTCCTGGTGCTCGCCTTCTCGATCATCATCGCATCGGTCGGCCTGAACGTGAACTCCACCGCCGTGGTTATCGGCGCCATGTTGATCTCTCCTTTGATGGGCCCGATCATCGGCGTGGGCCTTGCAGGCAGCATCAACGATACCAGGCTCCTTCGCGACTCCCTATGGAACCTGCTGGTGATGGTGGCGATTTCCCTGATGGCTTCGGCGCTGTACTTTTTGCTGTCGCCCCTCGAGCTGGCTAACCCCACCGAGCTGGAGGCGCGCACTTCGCCCAGTATCTTCGATGTGTTGATCGCCCTCTTCGGTGGAGCCGCCGGCATCGTTGAGCAGAGCCGCAAAGAGAAGGGCACGGTGATCTCCGGTGTGGCCATCGCCACCGCCCTCATGCCGCCGCTTTGCACCGCCGGCTATGGCATCGCCCATCTGAACGGCCACTTCTTCTTCGGAGCGATGGGCCTCTTCGGAATCAACGCGATCTTCATCGCCCTGGCCACTTATCTCGGCGCAAAACTGCTGCATTTTAAGGAGGTTCAGTTCATGTATGACAAGACCGCGAAGATCACGCGCCGGTGGGTTTCCGTGTTCGTGGTAGTTGTGGTCTTGTTGAGTTGCTGGTCGGCCGTACGCATAGTTAGAAAGAACAATTTCGAGAGTAATGCTGAGGTTTTCGTGAAGGAAAACCGCTCCCTTGAAAAGGCCTATATCTACGATTATTCCATCGACGCAGCCGCCCATAAAGTCGAGATCCGCGTGACCGGCCGTCGCATGTCTCCCGAGATGCGCGAAAAGCTATATTTGAGCGCAGTCTCCCACGGCATCCCCCGCGATGCTCTCACAATCACCGAGAACACCTTGCAGGAAACGGACGACATCATCCGCAGCGAGCAGCTCGCCAGCAAGGTCGAGCAATCCGAGATCGAGGACGCCCGCCGCGATGCCTTGATCCTCAGCCTCAGCGAGCAGCTCGACTCCCTCCGTGCCCGCCTGGATAGCCTGGAGGGCCTGCAGGAGCCCGGCACCCTGGAGCAGGTGGAGTTTTAGGGCTCTTCCGTAGGGTCGAGGTGCACCCCGGACATACTCGAGGCACACCGCGGTCGCATTTTTGGCCGTTTTTGACGCACCCCCTAGCTTTTTCGCCGGGGGGTGCAGCATTTTTGGCCGATTTTGACGCCGCCCCCTGGGATTTCGCCGGGAGCCCTGACGTTTTCGGCCGTTTTTGCAGGGAGGCTACTTGTTCTGGAGGTCGATCGTGACGCCTTCCGCGATAGACTTGGCTGAAAGGGGCGTGATGGAGGTCCAGAGGGCAAGGTCGGAAAGGGTGGCCGGATAGACTGACCTACCGCGAAGGTCTTCTTCGAGGGCCTTCAACATGATGTAGTCCATTCCGCCGTGATGCTGATCTGCTGCCACGGCTTCAGAGCCCCAGCGTCGCCACATCGGATCGAGGTACTCCTCAATATACCCGGCATCGGGCTCCCATTCCTCGAAGGGACTGCGGCCCTCAACATAGATGCGGTGGTTGTCTTCGTCCCAGATGCCGCGAGTACCCTGAATCTCAATACCATAGCTACGGGGACGCGGCAGGGTGGTGTCGTGGGTGAGGGTGATGAGGGTGCCGTCTGCCGTGCGGGCGACAGTGGAGACGATGTCGCCCATAGTGACCTTGGCGCCATCACCTATCCGCTCGCGAAAACCGGCGGCCTTGGAGGCGAAGGAGGTGACGCTCGCGAGCGAGTGGATGTCGGCAATCATGCAGAGCGGAGCGATGCTATGGGTCGGGTAGATGTCGGCGTTCTCGGTGGTGTAGAGTTTGCCGCGCCAGGGCTCGTGGTTCTTACCGCGCGCGTCGCCTCCAAGCACTCCGTTGGCGTCTACCAGCTCATCTCTAAGGTCGTGACGATAGCCGCCGCGGAGCGAGACGATCTCGCCGAAAAGACCGGCGCGAACCATCTCGCGGACGGCGAGAATATCGCGGCGGAAGATGATATTCTCCAGCGGAAACACCTTTCCGGGAAAGCCCATAAGCGGCTGATACTCACCGAGCTGGCGCCCGCCGCGAATCTCCAGGGCCACGTGGCATCCGGCCTTCAGGCAGTCGAGCGCCTGCGGGATGTGGCAGTCGAACGGAGAGCAGATGAACACCAGTTCCGGGTGCTCGTCGGCCAGCATCCGACGGTAGTCGCCGGCGCCGGAGGAATACACTCGCAGGCCGGCGAAAAGGGCCGCACCGGCAGCGCAGTTGGCGTCGCCCGAAAGTCCCTCCCCCAGCACCGGGTCCGCCACGGCGACCACGTCGAAGAACGGCATCCCCCGGAGCAGCCCCAGAAGGGTCCTCCCACGGTAGCCGGCTCCTATTATAGCGGTTTTCATTACAGCGTTCAGAATCTACAGCGTCCTATACCTTTCCCCGTAATACAGCATCTGCCCGAGATAGTCGTCCGGGTAGCTCAGAACATAATCCACAACCACACCCTCATCATCGAACACCGGCTCGATCTCCGGGTTCACGAAACCGCCGTAGGGCTTCAGATTCAGGGCGGCGTAGCGCTCGCGGACTTCCTTATGCAGCTCCGGATCGATATCCACGGCGTACTTCTCGATCAGCGCCTTGCCGGCCTCGTAGTCGCCCTCGCTCTTGATGCGCTGGATCTTGGCCAGCAGCTCAGCGAACAAGCCGCGCAGAGCCTCGTAATCGTTTACTACAAAGTAGGTTTTGCCGTCGCGCACGCGCTTCTCGATGACGCTCCCGGAGGCTCCCGGCACGCCGTCAGCAGCCCCCTTCTCGTAGCACCACTCCGCAATCAACTTACGGTTCTGCATGTGCGCTTCGGTGTTCTGGCGACCGAGCTCGACGCGGGTGAACTGGGTCATGATGCCGTTACGGATGTAGCTCGCGTACTCGGCCTTGTAAGCCTCGCGGTCCGGCACGATTCCCAGCTCGACCATCTTCGGATCGGCGCAGTAATACAGCCCGAACAGATCCGCGCGGGCCTCCTCAAGCGCGCTCTGGTACTCACCCAGGGCGGTGGAGGACACTCCCGGCAGAAGCTGACCGCTGCCGTGACCGAGGCACTCGTGCAGGTCGGTGTGGATCTCGTCCATGACGTTGCCGTATTTCTTTACGAGCTCGATCTCGGCCTGGTTCCATGCGAACTCGCCCAGCACGCTCTTCGGCTGCTCGAGCGCGGCGGCGTTGTAGGCGTGGGTGATATTGGCGATGGTGACGCTCTTGGAGCCATGCTCCTTGCGAATCCAGTCGGCGTTGGGCAGGTTGATGCCTATCGGGGTCGACGGATAGGTGGCCCCTGCCAGCGCAACGGCGTTGATGACCTTGGCGGAGATGCCGCGGCATTCGGCCTTCTTGAAGCGCGGATCGACGGGGGAATTGTCCTCGAACCACTGTGCGTTGGCGCTGAGTGTCTCGGTTCGGGCCGATGCCGCCGCGTCCTTGATGTTCACGAGGCCTTCCCAGGTGGCCTTGCGGCCGAGCGGGTCGTCATAGTCCTCGATGAAGCCGTTCACATAGTCCACCGTTCCAAGGGTGTCCTGCACCCAGAGGATGTTGTAGTCGTCCCAGGTGCGAAGGTTGCCGGTGGTGTAATACTCTATCAGCTTGTCGATTGCGGCTTTCTGAAGATCGTTTTCGGCGACCTCTTTGGCCTTTTCGAGCTCGCGGCAGATGCGTTCGATGGCGGCGGAGTAGATGCCTCCGACCTTCCACGGCTTCTCGACGAGCTTGCCGCCTTCCTTCACCACCTTGCTGTTAAGGCCGTAGGAGATGGGGTGCTTGTCGCCTTTAACTGCCTGCCGAGCATAGAAATCGTCGACCTCTTTCCGGGAGACGCCGGGGCCGTAGAAGTTCACGGCGCTCTCCGCAACGATGTCTTTATCGCGCGCGGTCGAGCGTCTCTGCGGGTAGACGGCAGGGTCGTAGATGACGTCCAGCAGCTCTTCGGCTGTCAGCGCGAGTCCTTCGGCACCGGTCCAATAGACGTTGGAGGTCGGAAGCGGTTCGACGGGGGCGGCGGGGGCTGTCTCCCCTTCATTCGCCACGTCTGCCAAAAGGCCGGCGAAGTACTCGCGGCTGCACTCCGGGAAGAACTTGTCTTCCGCATAGTGATGATGGATGCCGTTGCTGAAGAAGACGCGCTTGGCGTACACCACGAAGGCGTCCCAGTCCGCACCTTCACGAGGACCGGAGTAATTGGCGAAGATATCCTCTATCGCGTGGCGGATAGGGAGATTGAAGCGGCAGTACTGGTCCCAGGTGATGTCGCGCCCGAGCTTGGCGGCTTCGGAGAGATGGAAGATGTATTCCTTCTGCTGCAGGCTGAGGTTCTCCCAGCCCGGGACCTGGTAGCGCATGATGCGCAGGTCTGCGAAGGAGTCGATAGAGTATTTGAATTCGGCGTTTTTGGGGGCGCAGGCTGCGGCCGATGCGATCCCCGCTGCAATTGCAATCATCTTTACGAGTTTCATAGCCACAAATATAGTAAATTATTGGCACCTGTCGGGCTGTAGCCGGACAGGTCGCAGGGGTGCATGGCGGCAAGTGGTTGAGTGTCAGTGAAATGTTGGTTTACCTGTCCGGCTGTAGGCCGACAGGTGCCGGGGGGCGCATGGTGGCAAGTGGTTGAGTGTCAGTGAAATGCTGGTTTACCTGTCCGGCTGTAGGCAGACAGGTGCCGGGGTGCATGGTGGAGGGGGCAGGCGGTCGGCGGCGGCGAGGAGGGCCTTCCTCCTGATGTGACCCCCAAAAGTTGGACGGTTTAACATTAGTTACGAGGCCTTAGATTGGAACAGAGCTCGGTATTGCACCGGGCTCTTTCCTTTTAGCCTCAGTTTGATTCTGTCGTTATTGTAGTACCA